>JAABUJ010002188.1_pt1 | contig 25045 bp, 25 predicted proteins | sample 5559131 | NCBI WGS metagenome assembly JAABUJ01 (sample SAMN10711875, study PRJNA513366) | rock metagenome | isolation source: Antarctica rocks | place: Antarctica: Victoria Land, Mt New Zealand nord | collected 2016-01-07
CGCGCCTCTTGCACGCCGCCGGATTGCTGGCGGAGCGGAGCCAGTTTCCGCTACTCGTTGGCGACCGGTTCGGCGCAGGAATCGTCATCGTCTATGTCTGGAAAGAAGTGCCCTTCATCACGCTGCTACTGCTGGCGGCGCTCGCCGGGATCGGAGAGCAGTACGAAGAGGCGGCGCGCACGCTCGGCGCGTCGGCGTGGCAGCAGTTTCGGCATGTGCTGTTGCCCTTGCTTCTCCCGGCGATGCTCTCCGCCTCCCTGATCGTCTTCGCCTTCACTTTCGGCGCGTTCGAGGTGCCATACGTGATGGGCAGGACCTACCCAAAGGCGCTCCCTGTCTGGGCATATGAGGGGTTCAACAATGTGGACCTCAACCAGCGGCCGGAAGCGCTCGCGGTGAGCGTGCTTATCGCGCTCCTCGCGACCGTGATCGTCCTCGCCTACGGTAGCCTGACGCGCCGTCTGTTGACGAGCGGACGATAGCGATGGCGACCCTTTCACGCTCCATGCCCGTCGTCCTGCGCGATGGGGAGAAGCGGCGTTCCGCGCGGCAGACGGTTCCGAGCGCGGTCGTTTCCCTTTGGGTCGTGCTCGTGATCCTGCCGATTGTGCCGCTCGTCATTTGGTCGGCGGCGTTCGCGTGGCGATGGCCGGATCTGCTGCCCGCCGAATGGAGCGGCCGCGCGTGGCGCTATGTCTTCTCGCCGACGACGCAGGTGCGGCACAGCCTGACCGGTAGCATCAGCATCGCGCTCCTGACCGCGCTGCTGGCGCTCGCGATCGGGACACCGGCCGGAATCGCGATCGGCAGGATGCCCTTTCGCGGCAAGCGCGCGATTGAGTTACTGCTGCTCGCGCCGTTTATCGTGCCGGGGCTTGTCGTGACGATGGGTATCCAGATCGTCTTCATCCATCTGCGGCTCGCCGATACGATACAGGGGGTGGTGATCGCCCATTTGATGCCCGCGCTGCCGTACGTCATCGTCTCGGTCGCGGGTGTCGCCGCGAATCTCGGCGTACAGACGGAGGAGCAGGCGCGCTCGCTCGGGGCGAACGCATGGCAGGCATTCGTCCACGTCACGCTGCCCGCGTTGCGGCCGGGATTGGCAGTCGGCGGCCTCTTCGCGTTCCTCATCTCCTGGAGCCAGTACACCTCGACGCTGATTATCGGCGGCGGCAAGGTGCAGACACTGCCGCTGCTCGTCTACACCTTCACCCGCAGCGGTGACAACCCTATCGCCGCCGCGCTCGCCCTCCTCTTCGTCGCGCCGCCCGTCGTGGCGCTTGCCCTTGCAACGCGCACGCTGCGACCGCGGCAGCCGGTCGTCGGCGGACGCATATGATCACGACCGCGACCGATATGCACCTCCGTCAGCAGCAGACAGACACCGGTGCGATTGCGCTCGATGTGATCGGGCTTGGCAAAGCGTATGGTGACAAATGGGCCGTCAAGGACCTCTCGCTTTCCGTACCGCCCGGTGCGCTCGTCGCGTTGCTCGGCCCGTCCGGCTGCGGGAAGACGACGACGCTGCGGATGATCGCCGGGTTGATCGAGCCAGACGCGGGCGATATTCGCTTCGATGGCGAGTCGGTGGCGCGCTTGCCGCCCGAGCGGCGCGGCGCGGTAATGGTCTTCCAGCAGCCGACGCTCTTTTCGCACCTCGATGTCGCCGCCAATGTCGGATTCGGTCTGCGCATGCGCCGTGAACCGCGCGCCGTGATCGCCGAACGGGTGCGCGCCGCCCTCGCGCAGGTCCAACTCACCGGGTTGGAGCGGAGACGGATCGGGCAACTCTCCGGCGGCCAACAGCAACGGGTCGCCCTGGCGCGCGCGCTCGTCACCGCGCCGCGTGTGCTGCTGCTCGATGAACCGCTCTCGAACCTCGATCCGTCGCTGCGGGACGAGATGCGCGAATTAATCGCGCGACTGCACGCCGAGCAGGGCATCACGACGCTGCTCGTCACCCATGATCGTCAGGAGGCGATGACGCTTGCGGAGCGGATCGCGTTTCTCTCCGATGGCCGCCTGCAACAATACGGCGCCGCCCCCGAACTGTACGAGCGGCCAGCCACCGTTGCGGTCGCCCAATTCTTCGGCATGGTTAACCTCTTCCCGGCGTCCATCACGGGCGGCATTGCTCAGACCGCGCTTGGCCCGTTGCGTCTCGTGAGTGGCGTCGAGAACATATCCGAGGCAGTTGTCGGCATCCGACCCGAACATATCGCGCTCTGCCCCGGTGAAAACGCCGTGACGGGCCGCGTAGCCGGGTGCACATACCTCGGTCAGCAGCAGCGGCTGACCCTGCGTACGGTCGGTAGCGAGTACGAGATAACGGTCCTCGCACCAGCGGAGATGCCTGTTATGAGGGGGCAGGAAATCACCGTGTCACTGCCTGCGGAACGGCTACAGATCATCGCGGACGAATCGCAGTAGGAGGTCGGCGCATCGTCGCGCTCTGAGTGGTGGCGGGCTTCCAGCCTGCATCCGAACAGGCTGGAAGCCCGCCACCACTCAGAGCGTGTTCGGGAATGGTGACATAGCGATGGTTCGGTACACTGTCTTGTATGAGTGCGATCTATCCGACACCGAGTGTAAGCGCCTGAAGCGGCATGCCCTCATATATGCTGAACTGCTCGGCATCGCCAAGCGGGACAGCCGCGCTCAACCGGAGATCGGCTGCAGCGAACAGCGCGCCATATTCCGCTTCGGTGCGCTCGCCTCCACCGAGGAGGACCAGCATCTGCACATCGAGATGCAAGACCGGCAATGCCTGCCGATAGTCGGGCGCGATCGTGCGTTCGACCACGAGCACCTTGCCCCTCCCCTGCATCGCGCGACGGACGTTCGCCAGGATCGCTGTCGCCTGGGCATCGTCCCAGTCGTGGATAATCTGCCGCAGGATGTATGCGTCCCCGCCGGGGCTGACAGCCGAGAAGAAATCGCCGCCGACCACTTCGCAGCGATTGGCGACGCCCGCCGCCTCCAGCACCGCCTGCGCGCCCGCGATCACCTCGGGAAGGTCGAACAGCACGCCGCGCATCGTGGGGTGCGCTTGCAGGATCGTCGCGAGCAGCAGACCATGTCCGCCCCCGACGTCGACCAGACGCCGGACGCCGGAGAAGTCGTATGCCCGCGTGATCGCGGTGCCCGACAACGCCGTATTGCTCGTCATCGCGCGGTTGAAGCTCGCCGCGTTCTCGGGGTGCACGCCCAGATAGTCGAAGAGCCCCATGCCGTGGTAATGATCGAAGCCGATCTCGCCGGTGCGCACGCTGTGCAGCAGTTGGCCCCACGCCTGCCAGCGGGGCTCGTCCAGGATATTGACCGTTACCGGACGGATTGACCCAGGGACATCCCGGCGCAGGCCCGCGCCGAGCCCGGTCAGGGCGAAGCGGCGCGGGGCCACCTCCTCGAAGAGTCCGACGCCGGCGAGCAGGCGCAAGATGCGATAGAGCGCGGCCTCGTCGGTGTGGGTCGCCGCAGCCAATGCATCACTCCCTTGCGGACCGTCCGCCAGGTAATCGGCGATGCCGAGTTCGGCGACGACGTAGATCGCCTGCGACACCCGGAAGCCACCCATGAGGCGATACAGTTCGCGGAGCTGCTCGGGAGATGGGGACGCGTTCGCCCCGTGAACGAGATCCGATTCCATCCTGGTCCTCCGATACGACGCGGCAATCATCGGGATAAGATTTGGCTTGTCTAGCCACTCTATCATGCTCGGCCTACGGCTCGACTGAGCGGCTTCGACGCCCCAGGATGACCACTGGGGCATGTACCAAATATGCTCTCAATACCTGGCTCAAACGACGAACGTGCCGTCTTTCGCGAAGGTCTGTCCATCTACCGTGATCGTGCCGCCGCTACGCAGGTCGCAGACGATGTCGGTGTGGATGGCGGATTCGTTCTTACCGCCCGTTTCCGGATAGGCGCGGCCGAGCGCCATGTGCATGGTGCCGCCGATCTTCTCGTCGAAGAGCGTATTCTTCGTGAACCGCTGGATGCCGTAGTTCGTCCCAAAGGCGAACTCGCCGACGCGGCGGGCTCCCGCGTCAGTGTCCAATAGTTTCGTGAGGTATTCCTGCCCACGCGCGGCGGTCGCTTGTGTGACGACGCCGTGCTCGAACGTGAGGCGGATGTCCTCGATCTCGCGACCGCCGAGGTTCGCGGGATACGAGAAATGGATGTGACCGTTGATGCTGTCTTCGACCGGGCCAGTGAATATCTCGCCATCAGGGAAGTTGCGCGACCCGTCGGCGTTGATGAACACCCGGTCCTTGATCGAAAGGGTCAGGTCCGTGTCCGGCCCGACGACATGAACCTGATCCTTGCCCGCGAGCCAGTCAATCAGCCGCTGCTGCGTTGCGCCCTGCTTCTTCCACGCGGCGACTGGATCGGGTTCGTGGAGCAGTCCCGCGCCATAGACGAACGCCTCATACTCCGTCAGGGACATCTCGGCGTCCTGCGCATATGCCTCGGTCGGATAGAGCGTCAGGGACCAGCGCAGAGCGCCCGACGCGGCCCGATCCATGTACGTCTTCGTCAAATCGTTCATCGCGGCGGCGCGCTGCATCTGTTTGGCGGGGTCGGTGTTCGTCAGCGCCTTGGTATTCGTGTCCGCGAGAATGCTAAAGGTCGCGTCCGCCTGCTCGATAATCAGCCGCTGGATGGGCGAGACCCACGCCAATTGCGCGGGCGTGGCATGGGTAAGAAAGAGCTCGCCGAGATGCGGCAGGCCGATAGACGTGACGGGGAATGCGCCCTTTTTCAGCGCGCGGACGTAGAGCGCCTCGACGAGGGGCGCGGCGATTGGCGGGCTATTGATGGCGAAGAAGTCACCCTCGCGGATGGCGAGCGAGTAATCAATCAGGACATCCGCGAGTTTCTCGATCCGAGGATCGGCCATGTCGTGCTCCTTGTCGAGTATGCCAAGCCATTAATTTGCACGAAGAGTAGCACGCACGTCCGATTGCGGCAACGAGCGCCCGTATGCTATTTCCGCAGAGTTGCAGGCGACAGAAGGGTCGGCTACGCTTCCTGTGTGTGGCCATGCCGAGGTAAGGAGTGAGAAATGCAGGTCTTCCTGGAAACGGAACGATTGGTGCTGCGCCGGTTCACCGAAGCCGATCTGGACAACCTGTGCGACCTCGACAGCGATCCCGATGTCATGCGCTTTATCAACGGCGGCACGCCGACATCCCGCGACGCTATTCAAAACGACTTCCTTCCCCGGTTTCTCCACTACTACGAGCGGTACGACGGGTATGGCTTCTGGGCGGCTATCGAGAAATCCACCGGGGATTTTCTGGGATGGTTCCACTTCCGGCCACCGGAAGGCAGCAGTCCCGACGAAGTCGAGCTTGGGTACCGACTGCGCAAATCCGCATGGGGCAAGGGATACGGCACTGAGGGGTCGCGTGCGTTGGTCCGCAAGGGCTTCACCGAACTCGCCGTGCGGCGCGTCTTTGCCACGACCTATCAGGACAACCTCGGCTCCCGCCGGGTGATGGAAAAGGCGGGGTTGACGCTGGTGCGGACGTTCCGCATGACCCCTGCGGAACTCGCGGCCCACGGTCTCGTTCCCCAGGATGTCTGGGACGGGGACGATGTCGAGTACGCGCTGGAGAAGGCCGATTGGGAGCGTCAGGAGGCGACCGGACGTGACAGGAAATCCGTTGTCGTTTCGTCGCGGCGCGGCTAAACTGCACCTACGCCCGTGTGGGCTACCGTATCGTTGCGATTCCGAAGGATTGACCGCATGACTTCCCGTACGACGACCCTCCCGATCTTTCCGCTTTCGCTCGTGCTCTTTCCCGGAATGACGCTGCCGCTCCATGTCTTTGAGGAGCGATACAAGCGAATGATCGGCCTCTGCATCCGCGAGAACCTCGATTTCGGTGTCGTGCTCGCGGGTGCGCCGATGGCCGTTCCCGACCAATGCGTGACCTACTCTGTTGGCACCACGGCGCATATCAGCGGCGCGACGCGGTTCCCAGATGGCTGCATGAACCTGATTACCACCGGGGAGCAGCGGTTCCGTATTCTCAGCCTCGATTGGGAACTAGCGTATTGCGTCGCGCGGGTCGAGTGGCTCCCTGAGCCGCTCAGTGATGCCGCAGCCGTGCGCAGTCAGGCGGCGCGGCGATGGAACGCGTTTCGTCGCCAGATCGCCGCTATGACGAACGCGGAATTTGTGGTCGCCGATCTGCCGGTTGACCCGACGGAAGCGTCGTATGCACTCGCGGCCTCGCTGCCGGTGAGCGACTTCGAGAAGCAACGACTCCTGGAGGCGACCGACGCGGCCACGCGCCTGCGAGAAACGATACGGCTCATTAACCGCGAACATGGATTGCTCCGCTATCTCAGCGAACCGCATGCCGAGGCGATCCAGCCCGATGAGGACTCGGCGGTCTTGCCGAACTAACGCGCGGGTTCCGTGAAGAGCGCGCCGAGCAACTTCTGGGCGAACTCAATCTCCTCGCGCCCCGCGACGCAGTTCGGCGTATTGACCGGCAGCGTCAGTTCGATCGGCATCTCATCGTGAATGACGAAGTGAAACTGGACCGCGTCGAAACCCGCCACGTCGGTCATCCGCGAGGTTGTGCCCTCAATCTCGCCGCCGAGAAAAGTGATCTGCGAGAGCGGGAATGACCGATGCCGCGCCCGGTCAGCGACGAACTGGAGCCGGACGACGCGGCGGAAATTAGTCAGCAGCCAGAGCGTTACCGCTTCGTGATCGCCCAGTGTGATGTAGGCAAGGACCGCTTCATCCGGGGCGAGCGCGGCCTTGCGGATCGCCTTCGTGTCGGTGATCGTCGTCGGGTCATCACGTTGGAGCGTCCGCGCAACCTCTTCGAGCGCCATATACCAGTATCCATACGGTGTACTCATATATCCTCCCATAGGTACTGTCGGAACGGATTGCACTATAACAGGCGCGGCTGGATCACCGCTGGTTCGAGCGGTTGATGCGACTGACCGAGCAGGTCGCGCATTTCGAGGCCATTGACGACCGCATAATTGCCGGCGTTGTTGTTGAATAAAAGGTGAATGGTCTGCGTCTCGGACGCGACCGCGTTCACGTTCGGCAGCCAGCCGTGCAGTTCGTCGGTCGTGTAGCGATAGTTGAAGCGATCCTGGCTACCCTTGAGGCCGGGCTTGTTCCATGTCTCCTGATTGCGCCCATGGAAACGGACAATCGCGAGGGCGGGATTCGTCACCTCGACAAGCGGTGGCACGCTGTTCGATTCGCCTTGCGGCTCATCCACAATCGTATAGACCATCCTAAGATCACGGAGCGTGTCGTAGGTGCGTTCCCGCTCCTGCGGCGCGAGCCACGAGCGGTGGCGAAATTCAATGGCGAGCAAATCATCGGGGAACATCTCGCGGACCTGCGAGAGATAGGCGCGGTTGTGGTCGGTCGCGACGAACCACGGCGGGAACTGGAAGTGGAGCGCGCGCAGTTTGCCCGCCGCGCGTAACGGCTCGACCGCGCCGCTGAACCGCTCGACGATCTCCCGAGTTGGCAGCACCGTCTGCCCCTGATTGTCCCGCTCGTGGAGGGTGAGCGCTTTGTACGCTTTGACGTTGAAGGCGAAGGTGTCGGGTGTCGCTTCCGCCCATTTTGCGAAATTTCGCTCGCTCTGGAGGGCGTAGAAGGTGCTGTCCACCTCGACGATTGAGAAGAATCTCGCGTAATATGCGAGCCGGTCGGCGGCCTTAATGCCCGATGGATAAAAACCCAGGTGGTCAGACCAGTTACACGTTCCAACGAGGATATTCGCTGCCATCTTCCCCATGCCTTGACGCGTATGCGATACTCACGATGTTGGGCTTTGCATGTCCCGAAGGATTGCATGATGAGTTTGACGCACGCCCACAACCGATTCTACCGCACGATGCCTGCCGTGTCCGCTCTCTGCGAACTGCGCGACGGATCGGGCGATGGCGGCCTCCCCGCACCGTCCCGGCAGGGGCGGCTGCTTCCGGTGCGCTGATTATCGCAAACCTCGCTGACCCCTGCCTTTTCAAAATGCTGAGTGCTGAGTACGGAGTACTGAGTGCGCGGGTACGTGCGTGTTGCCTTGTTGCCTGCGATACGTTGCCGACTGAAAGGAACATTATCATGGTCTCGAATTTCATTGAAGAACCAGCAGATGTGGACGACGATCAGTTCGACCAATGGTTTGTGGATGTGGTTAAACGCGCCGGGATGATGGACAATTCACCCGTCGCGGGCTGCCGCGTCTTCAAACCCTACGGCTATGGGCTATGGGAGAATATGCAGCGGCGGCTGGACGACCGGTTCAAAGAGACGGGCGTTGAGAATGCCTATTTCCCTATGTTCATTCCCGAATCCATGCTCGCTAAGGAGGCGGAGCATATCGAGGGCTTCGCGCCCGAAGTGGCCTGGGTGACGATGGGTGGGAACAAGCAACTCGAGGAACGGCTTGCCATCCGCCCATCGTCGGAAGCCATCATCTGCCCGATCTTTGCAGAGTGGGTGCAAAGTTATCGTGATCTGCCCATCCTCATTAACCAGTGGTGCTCCGTCGTGCGCTGGGAGGAGCGGCCCCGGTCGTTCCTGCGGACGCGCGAATTCCTCTGGCAGGAGGGGCATACCGCGCATGCGACCGCCGACGAAGCGGAGGAGCGCGCCCTCCAGATGATTGAAGTCTACAACGACTTCTACACGAACGAACTGGCGATCCCCTCCGTGATGGGGCGCAAGAGCGACTCCGAGCGGTTCGCGGGCGCGCTCCGGACGTACACCCTCGAAGCGATGATGCGCGGCAAGAAATGGGCGCTCCAATCCTGCACCTCGCACAACCTCGGCGACCATTTCGGCAAATCGTTCAACATCCAGTTCCTCGCCCCATCCGGCGAGCGCGAATATGCCTGGAACACCTCATGGGGTCTTAGTTGGCGGGCAATCGGCGCGATTATCATGATGCATGGCGACCAGAGTGGTTTGCAGATGCCGCCCCGCGTCGCGCCTGTGCAGGCGGTCATCGTGCCGATCTGGCGCACCGACGAAGCGAAGACGCAGGTCTTCGAGGCGTCCGCCCAGATCGAGCGCGCGCTCAAGGCAGCAGGCGTGCGCGTCAAAGTGGATCGCGACGCCGAGCACACACCCGGTTGGAAGTTCAACGAATGGGAACTGAAGGGCGTGCCGGTGCGGATCGAAGTCGGGCCGCGCGATGTCGCGGCGGGGCAGGCGGTACTCGCTCGCCGCGATACTCGAACCAAGGAAGCCGTGCCGCTCGACGGGTTGGCCGGGCGCGTGCAGGCGCTGCTCGACAACATCCACGGCGCGCTTTACCAGCGTGCGCTCGACTTCCAGAAGGAGAACAGCGCGGTCGTCACGTCCTACGATGAACTGAAGGAGCGCGTTGCGGCCAACGCCGGTTTCTCCTACATCTTCTGGGACGGCGACCCCGCGACCGAGGAGACGATCAAACAGGAGACGAAAGCGACGATCCGCTGCATTCCTCTGCATGACAACGACGACGAAGGTCCCGACCTCTTCACAGGCAAGCCCGTTCGCGGTCGGGTTCTGGTGGATCGGGCATATTAGCTGGAGCGCGACTTCCCGTGGCATGTGCCGAGGAAATCAACGGGTAGCGGCAATCTAATGTGCATGTAATACTCGTTCACGATAGCGATGGTCTGGTGGTAGGGGCGCAGAGCGTGCGCCCTCCCGAAAGAGTGCCGCTCGATGACAGTGGGAAGGCAACCGGGAGGGGGACGTACGCTCTGTGCCTCTACCACACCGGTAACGGCACGGCGAGCAAACACCATGCATTCTTCCCCACACAGTTGGCGGCGCCACCCAAGGGCAGGTCATGAGGAAAATCCCGGTGGACGGGCACCCATTGGGCAGATCAGCCCGCAAGCGTCCGGCAGGCAGAAGCCTGTTCCACCAGGAAAAACCTATTCAACTGCCTATGTCTGACATCGTTGATTCCTGTTTGATGAGTCTATCACGAATGGCGAGAAGAAATTAGATTTTCCCCATTGCTCGCAAGTTATTCCAACTTGTCCGTGCTGCAGCAATGGCGGAGCCTTCCGCTTTATCTTGCTCGACGATGTACCATTGGACACCGCCTCGTTCGGCGGCAGCAAAAATCGGCGCGAAATCTATGGAGCCGGTACCGATGGGTGCAAAGGTCTGCTCCGCATCGGCGGTCATGTCTTTCAGATGCACGAGTGGTACACGGCCCGCGTATTTCGCAAGCAGCGCGGCGGGATTCTGCCCCGCCTTTTGTGCCCAGAAAGCGTCCAGTTCCAGTTGGACGAGCGCCGGATCGGTATGCGCCACCAGCCAGTCGTACGCGGTGATGCCGTCAATTATCGTCTCGAACTCAAAGGCGTGGTTATGGTAACAGAGGGCGAGCCCTTCTGCCCGCACGGTGGCGCCGATCCGGTTCAAGGAGGGCGCAAGGCCGCGAAAGCCATCTTCGGTGCGTTGCTCGTGCGGCAAGACCGGGCAGACAAGGGTCGGGCAGCCGAGGGCGCGACATTCCGCGATGACCGCCGGCAATTCGTTTGTTAGCCGCGCGAGTGCGACATGGCTCCCCGCGACGGCTATGCCGAGCGCGTCCAATTTCGCGCGTAACTCCTTCGGTGAGAGCGGGCCGTATCCCGCCAGTTCGACCCCGGCATAGCCGATGCCCGCGACCTGTTCGAGCGTGCCGACGAAGTCGCGCGCCGCCTCTTCACGGACAGTATAGAGTTGCAGGGCGACGGGTACAGTTGCCATGATTTCCTCCTGTGCAGTGTGTAATACGCTTTCACGGTAGCCCTGTCATCATATCCGGCTCTGCTATCGTTTCGTAGGGGCGGTGCTCGAACCAACCTCTCCAGATCACCGATCCCTTCCCGTCGCGCCCTGCCGCCGTACGAGGGCGGTTCGAGCACCGCCCCTACGTCGTTCGCTGCCTGCGTTGCATATCACGACAGGGCTCTGGCAATTGAGCACTAAAACGGCGGTTCATCGTCAAGGTCAGTTTCCGGTGCGGCGCGTTCTAATTGCTCAACGCGCAGTTCGGCGGCGTCGAGCAACGCCTGGCAGTGCGCGGCGAGCGCGATCCCTTCCTCGAACGCGGCGAGCGAGTCATCCAATGACATGTTGCCCATTTGCAGGCGCGAGAGTACGTCCTCCAACCGATCATACGCTTCTTCAAAAGAGAGTTCGTCTATCGCGCCCTGTTGTTCGACTGCGCTCATTTCTCCTCCATCACACCGGTCGCGGTCGCACCGAACGATCCATCCGCAACCCGGACACGGAGCGTGCGCCCCCCGTGTCCATCGCGAGCCTTTCGCATCACTTCGCCCGTATCGGCATCACAAACGAGTGCGTAGCCACGATCCAGCACGGCCGTCGGATTGAGGGCGGCGAGTGCGGCCCGTCGCGCGCCGAGCCGCTCGCGATCAATGATTAGCGCCTGTGAGATGAGCGCCGTCAATGTCCGCGTCCGTTCGTCGAGACGCTGCCGAAATTGCTCGGCGCGGAGTAGCGGCGAGAGTCGTTGCAGGATGCGATTGAGAGCATCGAGATCGCCCGCCCGCTGTTCGAGATCGTCCCGGATCAGCGCGGCCATTGCACGCGCGGCGGCACGGAGGTCGGCGGCAATCGCCGCGCGATCCGGCGTGCAGAGTTCGGCGGCGGCGGACGGCGTCGGGGCGCGGACATCGGCGACGAGGTCCGCGAGTGTACTATCTGTCTCGTGTCCGACCGCGCTGACGACCGGTATCCGCGAGGCAAAGATCGCGCGCACGACCGTTTCGTCATTGAACGGCGCAAGGTCTTCCGCCGAGCCACCGCCCCGCCCGACGATGATCACTTCCGCCCGCCCGTCGGCCTGCAATGCGGCAATTGCCTGGACGATCTCCGCCGGCGCCGCGCCACCTTGCACAGAAGCGGGCGCGAGCAGGAGCGACGTGAGGGGATAGCGGCGGGCGACGACCGTCTGAATGTCCTGCCAGACCGCGCCGGACGCGCTTGTCACAACGCCGATGCAGCGGGGCGCGAGCGGCAGCGGACGTTTCCGCGCCTCGTCGAACAACCCTTCGAGTTCCAACTGCAACCGTAGTCGCTCGAACTGGGCGGCGAGCAGGCCGACGCCATCCGGCTGCATAAGATCAATATAGAGTTGATACTGGCCCGTCGCCTCGTAGATGCCGATGCGACCGTGGGCGAGGATGGCATCGCCATCGTTCGGGAGATACGAGAGATACCGCGCCTGCTGTTTGAAACAGACGCAACGGAGCGACGCTTCGCTATCCTTCAAGGAAAAGTAGTGATGCCCGGATGCCGGACGCGAGATATTCGACGCTTCGCCCCGCACCCAGAGGTCCGTCAGCACTGGATCAATCTGGAACAACTCTTTGAGGTATGCCGTGATTTCGGCGACCGTGACCAGCGTCACACCGATACCTCCGGGGAGAGTAGACAGTTGGCAGTAGACAGTAGTCAGTTGAGAAGGGAAGCGCTCCGCGCGTTTCTTTCTAACTACCGTCTACTGCCAACTGTCTACTGTCTACTCGCTACTGCCCCAGCCGAATCAACGGCTGGCTGTATTCGACGGGTTGCCCATTGGAGACGAGCAATTCTTCGACGGTGCCACCGCGCTCCGCCTGAATCTCATTCATGATTTTCATCGCCTCGATGATGGCGATTGTCTGCCCTACCGCGATCACGTCACCAACGCGGACGAACGGTTCCTCGCCGGGTCCGGGCGCTGAGTAATAGGTACCGATCATCGGGGAGGGAACGATATAGCCGTTCGGCGCGGTCGCCGCCGACTGCTCATTCGCGTCCGCATCCTCGCCCGCGTCAAGGACCCCACCTGACGGCGCACCGTTTTTCTGCGTGCGTGGCGCCGAGAGGACGATATGGACGCCGTTCGCATCCACCTCGATCTTGCCGAGGCCGTGCTCCGCCATCACGGCGGCGAGCGCCGCGATGTCGTCGGTCAGGCCGGAGGGAAGGCCCTGTTCTGGCGCATCACGTTCGTCGTTCATCCGTTTGCTCGCTCGATGTAGGTGTTCGACCGCGTATCCACCTTCAGATTATCACCTTGATTGACGAAGAGCGGGACATTGATTGTCAGCCCCGTCTCCAACGTTGCCGACTTGACGGCTCCGGTCGCGGTATCACCCTTGATGCCGGGTTCCGTCTCGACGACTTTCAGCACGACCGTCGTCGGGATGATGACCTCGATTGGCTCCCCCGCGAAGGTCTGCATGTCCACGGTGTCGTTCTCACGGATGTAATGGACGGCGTTACCGAGCGTCTCCGGTGCAAGGACCGGCTGCTCGTACGAATCGAGGTCCATGAAGACGTAGTTGTTATCGTCGTCGCGATAGAGATACTGGACGGTGCGCCGTTCGAGTTCGGCGACCGTGAAGCGCGTGCCGTTCTGGAAACTTTTCTCGGTAATCGCGCCGGTGCGGAGGTTGCGCACGGTGATCTTGATCGTCGCGCTGCCGCGTGCGGTCTTGATGTGCTGGTAATCCATCACCCGCAGGAGCGCGCCCTCGAACTCGATGACGATGCCCTTCTTCAGTCCGCCCGTATCAATGACCATGCATCCCCCACCCGACACAGCGCTTCATGCTGAACGGAGATGCGATCGCGCATCTCGCCAGCAGGGAATACTGTACACGGCGCACTTGCTTTTGTACATCAGACGGCGAGCAGTGAGCAGCGAGCAGCGAGCATTCCCTCTCGTTACTCGCTACTTCGTGCTACTGCTTGATGCCGAGTTGCTCAAAGACCTTGACGGTTCGGTCGTGCGCGGTTTTGACCGCGTCGGCAACCTTCGTGCCCTTCGTGACGATATCGGCCATCATACTCGTGTAGACGAAGTCGCTGTCCCGCGCCTGATCGTGACCCGGGCTTGGCGTCTGCGGGAAGTGGAACCCGGTCTTCGTCACGATCGGCAAGTCCGCCTCGATAATCTTGCGGAGCGCAGGGTAGGAGGGTTCGCCCTGCGTGTAGAAGGGATCGGCATCCCACTGCTTCTTGTAGGCGGGCATGACCAGGCCGACCGAGGGCTTGACGATCGCCAGCAGTGAGGTGCCTCCGGATATGCGCTTGGCGACCTCTTTCGCTAGCTCAGGGTTCTTTGCGGTCTTGAAAATGATCCATGCGCCCCAGCCGCCGCCGGGTGCGATCAGTCGGTCCGTGCCGGGGCCGAGCAGCGCGGCGAAGAGTGCCGTGTTGCCGTAGATCGGGCTCTTGTCCGCGAAGGTCTTGGCATAGAGCGAGAAGGAGTTCTTGGTGATGCCGATGATGCCCGCCGACCATGCCTCGTTGTTGCCGGTGTCGGACCAGCCACCGACGCCGGGCGGGAGCATGTTCTTGTACTTCGGGTTCGTGTAGATGTCCGCCAGGAAGGTGACGGCGGCGACAGTCTCCGGCGAGTTGAGCGTCACCTTCTTGCCGGTGTCGTCGTTGAGCGCACCGCCATAGGCCTGGATGCAGTCCTCGATCAGGCCATTCCCGTCATTCCCCTTGTTAACGGTCATGCCCCAGCCGAAGCGGTTCCTGGCGGGGTCGGAGATGGCGAGAGCGATGTCGCGGCAGTTTTCGTACGTCTTCATCTCCTCGATCTTGATGCCCTTCTCGTCCAGCCAGTCCTTGCGCGCGAACCAGCCACCCGCGTTGGAGAAGAAGGGGATCGCCATCCACTTGCCATTGATGACGAGGGCATTCTTGATCGAGTCCTCGACCGGGCCGTACACCTTCTGCATCTCTTCGACCACATCGGTGACATCAATAATGTCGCCGAGTTGGGCGAACTGCGAGACGAAGCGGTCAACGTATTGCATGTCCACCGAGGTGCCGGACTTGACGGCGGCGTCAATCTTGGCGACAGCAGCGCCGTCATTCGTACTGACGTGGTCATTCATGACCTCGAAGCCGCCCTGCTTCGCGTAATTTTGCAGTTCCGCGTCCATCGCCTTCTGGGTATCGGGGAAGAATTCCTGCCGCGTGATCGTCGCCAGCTTCAGTCCCTTGAATTTGTCTGCCGCGATTGGCGGGAACGTGCCAATCGGGCCGGTGGAGGCAGCCGCTGTTGTGGTGCCGCCCGCCGCCGCGCTGCCGCTTGGCGCCGTGGTGCTCGAAGCCGTGATGCTCGCGGCCGGTTTCGTTCCCGCTGGTGCCGCACTTCCCGCCGGTGCGCTCGTTGCGGCGGGCGCGGTGGTGGCCGCTGCGCCGGTGGTGGCCGCCGCGCCAGTAGTCGGAGCCGCACCGGTGGTCGGAGCCGCGCCCGTTGTCGGCTTCGCTGCCGGTGTGCTCGTGGCGCTACTGCCGCCGCAGGCCGCGAGAATCGCTGCCGCCGCGCTGGTCGCGATGCCGACAAGGAAACCACGTCGTGGGAACCGGGACGAATGTGTGGTCATTGCCTCTTCCTCTCTGCTACCGAAATACGACGAATGCTTCATCTCTCACGGTACCTGTCCCATCGCTACGCGTCTTGCCTGCGGCCCCGTCAGTTCCCTAACCGCTCGGTCGCCTCATAATGCGATACGAGCTCGCTGAGCGGCCCCGGCGGCGGTGTGTTCAGGTCGACGCCCGTCACGTCGGCGAGTTGCCGCTTGAACCAAACGTCGAAGGCCTCCCGCGACTGTGCGAACATGCCGAGCGCCTTGCCGAAGTCCGGGCTCTCCATGTAGGTGACGAAGAAATCGCCGTTCGCTGTCTGCTGCAAGAACCAGAGCTCCTTGGTAATGCCGATCGTCCGCTCCGAAGCCGCGTACTCGCCCTTGCGGGTCCCTTGCAGTTCGCGCTGGAAGGCGCAGGCCGCCGCCGTCTTGCCGGGGAGGATGGGGAGTGCGAAGCCGATGTAATCCATGCTGTTTCCTTTCCGCTCAATCCAATGTGCCGTCATGAACCAGCGTAGCGGCCCGTCGTTGTCCCCACATCGGGGCAATTGCGTATTCGCCATGGCTCAGGCGCCCGGACACGCCAGAGCCGCAGTACGCAATTCGGCGTAGCGGAGCGGCGAACCGTGGTCGTTGCGGGAAATCAGGCGAGGTGCTGTTCCCGCGCGAAGGCGGCAGCAGCGGTGCGGTTGCCGGTGTTTGTCTTCGTGAGGATATTGCGCACATGGACCTGGATCGTCCGCTCGCTCAAGAAGAGGGTGTCTGCGATCTCGCGGTTCGTCCGCCCGCTCGCGACAAGACGGAGAACCTCCACCTCCCGCGTGGAGAGTCCGGCGGGATAGGCAGGAGAAGGAGATGGCAGAGGAATGTCGTACAGCCTATCGGTCAAGGCGTCGGCATGAGCGAGGGCAGGTTTCGCACCGAGGCGCGTGCAGATAGCCCGTGCTTCATCGAGCATTTGCTGTGCCGCATCGTGCTCACCTGTCGCGGCCCGCTGTTCGGTCAGAGCGAGCAGGGTGAGCGCGCGCTCAAAGGGGGCTGCGCAGGCCTCGGCCAGCGCGAGCGCTCGATCAAGATGCTCGCCTGCCGCCTCGAGGTTCCCGCGCTCCATCTCCACCTCACCGATGAGGCGATCCGCAGCCAGCAGCGCGAGGGGCTGGCGCGGCTCCGATGCAAGAGCGAGAGCGGAGCGCGCATCGGCGAGCGCCTGCGGGGTATCCCCGGTCATTCGGTGGTACCGTGCCCACAGCGCTGCTCCCTCGGATGCCCCGAGCACGCTCTCGCTCCACTCCAGCCAGCGATCGTGCGCATCGATCCATGCTTTCGCTCCTGGCAGATCCCCGGTATCGAGTGACAGCGCGGCCGCCAACCGCTGCATCGCGAGGGCGACGAAGAGGATCGTCCCGCCCGGCGCTGTCGCCGTCCCCTGCGGCAGAATCCTGTGCACGCACAGCCACGCACCTTCGGGATCGCCACGCAAACGGGCGAACGGCCCGGCCACATACTTAATCACCGCCTGATGCCTCGTGTTAATGACGCGCAGCGCGGGGATGAGACGGGCGAGATCGTCCCAGTGCCCCTCCATGAGCAGCAGCGGGAGCCGGGCAATCTCCGGCGGCTGCAAGTCCGGGTTCGTGACGCGTGCCTGCTGCCATGCCCCCTCCCCCTGCTTGGCAAGTTCGCGACGCGCAGGCAGATCGTCGCCGTGATAGGGGAGCGCGATGAGTTCAAGGTGGAGGAGGTAGTTGAAGCCAAGTTGGCCGTAGCGGCGGGCGGCACGATCAACAGCGCATGTGTGCAGGAACGGCTCCTCGCAACGCTGAGGATCGCCCAACATCGCATGCGCCATCATCGGGCCCAGGAACCACGAACCATCACTGAGGGCATGCGGCCCACCCATTCGATCCGCAAGCGTCACCGACTCACGGGAGTGACCGGAGACCGCGAGGTAGAGGATGAGTGTCCCACGCATCGTATCTGTGGACCTGCCGAGAGCGACCTCGGCACGCTGCCGCTCACTCGCGGGCAGTGTATCGAGCGCCGCCAGCCCGTCCCGCAGCCCTGCCACGCCCCGGCCGAGGTCCTCTTCGAAGCAATGCGCCAACCACATCACGACCGCGCTCAGCGCCCGGTCATGGCCCTCGGCGGCAATCCGCGCCGACGCCTCCAGGCAGGACACACTCGCATGAGGATCCAGCAATTGATGCGCGTGCGCGAGGCGGACGAGCAGCCACGCCCGCTCCTCGGTCTCCCCCACATGCGCGAGATCCATCAGTGCCAATGCCGCGTCGTAGCGATCAATGGCGGTGAGATCGGCACCGGCACGCTGCGCCCGCTCCCCTGCTTGGACGAGCCACACCACCGCCCGAGGGTCGCTCGCCTGCCGCAGGTGGTACGCGACGGTGTCCGGATCGACACCGGGTACCGCGATCAGTACGTCGGCGGCCTTGCGGTGCCACTGACGGCGGCGGGGCGGCAGGATACCCGCATACGCCGCCTCCCGAATCAAGGCATGCACGAACCGGACGGCCGTGCCGTCTGTCGTCGCTTCGAGGAGGCGCGCCGCCGTCGCCTCCTCGACCGCGACCAGGACCTCCTCATCCACCACGTCGGCGGTGGCGCCCCAGAGCGCGAGCGGCACCTCCTGACCGAGCACCGCCGCCACCGCCAGCAGCCCTTGCACCGCGTCCGCCAGCCGTGCGATCCGCGTGTCAATGACCTCTATCAGCGGTAACGGGATACTGCGACGGCTTAGGTCTCCCAGCTCCCAACCACGCTCATTGACCGCCAGCACCTCTTCTTCCTCCAGGGCGCGCAGCAGTTGAGTGACGAACAGCGCGTTCCCCTCTGCCCGCGCGTCGAGATAGCCGACCAGCCGCGCCGCCTCCGCTGCTGCGAGGTTGTACCGCGCGGCGATCAATGCCTGAACGTCACCGGCTGGGAGTGGGCGCAACGCGAGGCGCGTTGCGGCGGCTTCACGATCGAGAAGCGGCAGGAGCGAGCGGAGCGGATGATGGCGGGTCAGTTCATCTGCCCGGTACGTGATGAGCAACAGCAGAGGCAGGGTGTGAACGGAGCGGGCGAGGACACGCAGGAGGTCGAGACTTGCCTGGTCCGCCCAGTGGAGGTCATCGAAGAAGAGGGCGAGCGGGCGCCGGGACGCCACAGCGCGGAAGAAGTCGAGGAGCTGGTCAGAGCGCGCCGCCCGACTCCCCGCCGCACCCGCACGACCCCATTGCGGAAAAGGTGCGGGCGGCAGGCCATCCACCGGCAGGTACCCGCGGAGGAGTTCGAGGAAGGGACCATAGGGCGGTGTCTCCGAGCGGTCATAGCAGCGCCCGACCAGCACCAGCGCACCGTGCGCACGCGCGTCGCCGCAGATCGCCTCGGCGAGCGCCGTCTTGCCGAGGCCCGCCTCGCCGCCGATCAGCACCAGCGAACCGCGGCCCGCGAGGGCAGCGGTCAGGTGCTCACGCAAGACGACAATCTCACGGTCCCGCCCGACGAGAGCGGATGGCGGTGGTGCGGGCTCGTGCATGCGACCCCCGTGCTGAACAAACGACCAGCGTAGTCACCGGATTATAGCGGAATGGGACGGGGAGTGACGTATTGCTCTTCGCCATTTCCTCTGCGGGCGGGACATGGGCAAGGCTTCACATGAGACGAGAGACGAACGCGCTACGCGATAATCCCACTGTATATATCGAAAGGCAATCTCCAATCCAGTGACCCACTAGGTTGCCCGAGAACACATACGCCCTAAGAGCCGCTTTCAAAACCCAATTCTTTTCTTTGGTAAGTTTCCGGTATCGCAGCCGGGATACACCGGAGGAACAGATTTTGAAAGCGGCTCTAAAGCACCGGTGCGTCGGTCAGGTTGATGATGCCGGTCGGTGTGAAGATAACGAGGTCCTCGATGCGCACGCCGCCCCAGTCGGGCAGATAAACGCCCGGTTCGATGGTCAAGGACATGCCCGCCGCAAAGACATCATTACCCTCCTTGCGGGCGCTTGGCGCTTCATGGACCTGCAAGCCGATGCCATGCCCTAACCCATGCAGGAAAGCATCGCCGTACCCTGCCTCCGCGATCACGCCACGGGCGGCGGCATCGAGTTCATTGCCCGTCATGCCGGGGCGGGCCACTTCTTCCGCGTGGCGCATAGCGCGCAGGACGACATCGTAGACGCGACGGAATTGGTCGTCCGGCTCGCCGACGACGATGGTGCGCGTTAGATCGCCACTGTATCCCTCGTACCGCGCTCCCATATCAATGACGACGGGTTCGCCCGCGCGGATTGGGCGGTCAGTGACAGTGTGGTGCGGTCGCGCGCCATTCTCGCCCGCGCCGACGATCGTCGAAAAGCCCAAACCCTCGCCACCGTGCGCGCGGACGGCTTTCTCCAGTTCCCACGCCACGTCTCTTTCTGTCATCCCCGCGACAATGCGCGCCGAAACCTCGACGAACGCGGCGACGGTGATCGCCTGCGCGCGTCGGAGCAAGGCAATTTCCGCCTCGTCTTTAATCAGCCGCAGATCGCTGATGAGCGACCCGACTTCCGCGAGTTCGACATCAGGGAGCGTTGTTCCAAGCCATTGGTGGGTCGTGTACAGCATCGCGCTCTCATCGAAACCGATGCGACGGATCGTATGCCGCGCCGTGATCTCCTGGAGTTGTTGCGCTGCTTCTTCCTGCCGGGCATACGCGACGATTGCATATGCAGGGGCCTCGGCACGCGCCTGTGCCGCGTTCACGACGCTTGTTCGCAAATATGCCGCGTCTGCCGTGATGAGGAGCGCGCCCGCCGATTCGTTCGGCGGGTGATCCTCGCCGGTATAGCCGGTCAGGTAGCGGCGGTTCGCGGGGTGTGTGGTGTAGACCGCCGCGAACCCGGCTGCGGCCATCGCGGTGCGCAGCCGTGCTAACCGCTCGGCATGAACGTCGGTATCATTGCCGGTCATACTGATCATCCCTCCTCCGCAAAGAGTGCGGCGAGGTAGTCGAGCGCGAGCAGGTAGCCACGCCAGCCGAGACCGACAATCTGGCCGCGCGCCACCGGCGCGGTCACTGAGGTATGGCGGAACTCCTCGCGGGTATGGATGTTCGAGAGATGGACCTCGATGATCGGGCACGGGAGCATGGCGAGCGCGTCGCGGATCGCGTAACTGTAGTGCGTGAAGGCACCCGGATTGATGATGACACCATCCGCTTGCCGCCCGGCGTCCTGAAGCGCATCAATAATCGCGCCCTCGTGATTCGATTGCACGAACGTGACAGCGATACTCTGCGGTTCGGCATGCGCGCGCACATTCGCCTCGATGTCGGCGAGCGTCGTCTTTCCATAGATGTCCGGTTGGCGCATGCCGAGCATATTGATGTTCGGCCCGTTCACCACAAGGATCGTCCGCGCCATGTCGTGCTCCGTTCGTGTCATGCTCAGGCGACGTTAATGGACCCAACCGCGGGTCCGCAACACCTCGGTGCCGACGAGTCCAACGGAGACACGCTCTTGCAGCGTCGTCCCTAACGGGTTGAATTCCAGCCTGCCGTCCTCGAAGTACTGGACCGTCTTGCCGTTCTCCGTTACCTCCTCGCTGAGAGGCAAGCCAAGAAGTACCTGACCGTTGTAGGTGTCCCAGTACTGCTTGAAACTGCCGGCCACAACATGGCGCGTTTCGGGGAAATATCGCTTGTCGGTCGGCAGATTCGACGGCGGATCTATGCCGATACCACCGGGCTTGTTGTTTGCGTCGAAGGCTTCCTGCCCGATTTTGCCGAGCGCGACGGACGACGTGTCCGGGTGCCACTCGAAACGCGCCCGCTCGAAGTATTGCACGGTATACATGCGGTCATCCGCCGGATTGCGCTCGGTGAATTCCTCCGTGAGCGGGTAGCCGAACCGCGCAATACCGCCATTGGCGTCCCAGAATTGCTTGAAACCGTTGTGCAGGCCGTGTCCGGTTTCCGTGAAATAGCGCTGGTTGGCGTTGTTGTCGCCCGTCTGCGGCGCGCGTCCGGCCGGCTGATCGCTCCGCTTCATCACATCCCAGATACCGCCGTCTTCCTGCCCGATCCGCCACAGCCCGAAGCCTGCGACCCCCGCCTGCTGGACGAGCGCGAATTTCGCGTCGAATGTCGCGGCGCTCTCGAACCAGACTTCGTGCCGGTCGCCGCCATCATCCATATAGCGAACGACCTCACTCTGCGAGGGCAGATCAACAGATCGCGTCGCGCCGGGCCGCTTCGAGCGTGCAAGCGCCTGCCCGTAGGTCACCGCCTTCGCGGAGCCTCCGCTTGTCAGGTCCCAATCGTATCCGTAGAGCGGCATGCCGAGTAGCACCTTGCCCGCCCCGAAGGTCTGCGCGGCATAGTTCGTCACGTCGCGTACCCAGCCGATTGGCGCCACCGGCCCGGCGTCACCGCCCGCATAATGGTAGTCGTATGCCATAATCATCGCGAAGTCCACCGAGGGGGCGAGGGCGGCATAATCGAAGGCGCCGCCATAGCCGCCGGTCGAATCCTTCGCCTTGCCGACGATTGCCTGTGTGACGAGTTTCCCGGCTGGGCGGATTTTCGCCGCGATCCGGGACATCGTGTCCGTCAGCAGGGGACGATCTTCCGGGCGGACGTCCTCGAAGTCTACGTTGATACCATCGTAATTGCGCGGTACGACAAGATCGGCAATGGTGGCGGCCAGTTTATCCCGCGCCTCGGGTGTGGCGATCTGCGGCGTGAAATCCGCATTGGTCGCCGCATTCTTGACCATCGGAATGATCTTGACGCGCGCGTTGCGGAGTATTGTATTGGTGTCCGGTTCCTCAGTGTTCTTGATCGTGCCGTCACTCTGAAGCGTGAAGTAGTAGGGCGAAACATACGTCAGCGCACTCGCATTTGCCTGGAGGGCGGAGAACGAATCCTTCGCATAGGTGACGTAGTAGGCCCAACGGATAATCGGAACCGGCGCCGCTGCCACCGACTGCGTCTGCGGCAGGAGCAGATTGGCGTTCGAGAAGATGAGTGACAGTGCCAGGAGCGCCATCAGTGCAGCCGATCTGCGAAGTCGAGCATGCCCGGCATGCAGGCGAAAATGTGCCACCCGTGTCCCTCCCGGTCCAAAAACGTTTGCAGCCGCACGCATACACCGCCGGTATGCTATGCACGTACACTGATTACGTCAAGTCGTTCGTTTGGTAGTGGTAGCGTAAGGCTTCATCTTGCGTTCTCGTGCAAGACGCATACGCTAGCTTTGGTACGCAAGAACGCGCGGCGCGAGGCCGTGCAGATCGCTGACGACGAGATCGGCAACGCATGGGTCGCGCGGTGTACCGGTGAGATTCAGCCAGACCGTACGCAATCCGAGTCGGTGCGCCGGCTCGACATCAAAGCGGTAGGAATCGCCGACATGTACCGTTTCACCGGGCGCGATGCCGAGGGCTTCCAGCGCGCAGGAATAGATGCCATCGTGCGATTTGTAATAGCCGCACGATGCCGAAGAAATAACCGCCGCGAATGCATCACGGATTCCCCAGTCATTGAGGCACCATTCGATGAACGGATGGTAGACCGCGTTGGAAATCACGGCCATCGGTATCCGCGCGTCCGAGAATGCAGCAATCGCCTCAACAACACCGGGGCGCGGGGACGCATCGGCTCGCACGGAAGCCATCAGTTCATCAATCGCGGCTGCCACGGTCGCATCCGGGAGCGTGAGTCCAATCGCCTGAAATGCGTGCTGGACGCCCGCGAGCGCGTCTGATTCCTGGCCGTGTTCCTGGATGGCGAGGCGGAGCGCGCGATAGGGCGCGGTGGCTGACGCCATTTGCGCGCCGTCATGCGGGATTACCCCCTGTGTCGCGAGAGTATGCAGAACCATGCCGGGCAGTTGGCGCACTTCGAGCGCAAACCAGGCAGGCGCGATCGCGATAGTGTCATGGAAGTCGAACGTGACTGCGCGCGGACGGGTCACTATCCCATCAGCCCGGGGATGCCGAGGCCACCAGTCAGGCCACCCATTTTGCCTTGCGCGGTCTCGTCCGCTTTGCCCATCGCGTCATTGACGGCGGCGACGATCATGTCTTCCAGCAGTTCGATGTCGTCCGGATCAATAGCCTCCGGCTTAATCGTGATACCGCGCATCTGCTTCAGCGCCGTGACCTGCACCATGATGAGGCCACCGCCTGCCTGCCCCTCGACGAGGGTTTCGCCGAGTTCGTGCTGAATCTGTTGCATCTGGCGCTGCATTTCCTGGAGCATTTTCATGTTTGGTTGCATCGTATCGCTCGCTTTCTCGCATCGTTCGCCTCGTACCTTGAAGCAGTATACACGCTCCGGTCAGCGGGTCGGTGCGGTCGGCCAGCGCGCGCCGCTCACATCCACCCATTTATGTTGCTCCTGCGAGCGCGGCACAGCGTCGAGCGCTTCCTGCACGCGCAATCCATCCGCGAAGGAGGGCGACGGGCTGGTTCCAGTGCGGATGCCGTGCGCCCAGACGCGCGAGCCGAATAAAGGCGGGGATGAGCGCGTGACCGGCCGGGGCATCATCAACCTCGGGGATGCCGCTGCCGAGCAGTCGCGCGGGGATCGGGAGCGGTTCGGGCGACGGATCGCCATGCCGCGCGCCCCAGAGCGTGCCATCGAGCGCGATGGTCAGCATGCCCTCCGACCCGAACGCGCGGATCTCTTCGCCCGGTCCGTGCCACGCGGCGGCCGAGCAGATGATGTTGCCGATTGCTCCCGACGCGAAGTGCAGGAGCATTGCGAAGGTATCCTCTGCATTGGCGTGGAGGGCATCGCCGCTTCCGGTGCGGACGGTCGGCGCACTGACGGACGATGCGCCGGCAACCTCACTAATTTCACCGAACCACCAGCGCAGCGCATCAACGAAATGCGCGCCGAGCGCGCCGAGCATGCCGCCGCCCGCCTCCGCATCTACCAGCCATTGCCACGCATGGCCGCGTACGTCGGCGACGAGTGGCCGCAAAAAGGAGAGTTGCGCGAGCGATACCGCGCCGATAAAGCCTTCGTCCAGCAATTCCTTCATCCGCGCCCGCGCGGGGACGAAGCGGAATTCATGGGAGAGCATGGCGGTGACGTTGCTCATTTCCGCCATGCGCAGCATTTCGCGCGCCTCATTGGCGTTGCGCGCCATCGGTTTCTCGCACAGTACATGCTTCCCAGCGGTTATCGCCGCGATTGCCGCCGGATGATGGTGGGCCGGTGGCGTCGCGATCGTCACGGCTTCGACATCGCGGCAGGCGATTAGATCGCGATAGTTGGCGAAGGTGTTGCGGATGTCATAGGCGTCGGCAATCGCTTCGACTTTCGCGCCATTGCGGCCACAGACCGCGACGATCTCGAAATCCGGGAGCGCCGCGAACGCCGGGAGATGCACCTGCGCGCCAAACCCTGTGCCAATCACGCCGACCCGAATACGCGATGCCCCCATGAACCATCCTTTCCACGCCCGCCGATGCGGTTCGCCAGTATAGCGCGCGAACACGAGAACACGAGAGCGCAGGAATGTTGGGAGTGGCTAAAAGAGGCGAGTCGAGGGATACTGGTCGCGTCGGCGATCCCTGTATCCTCGGAGGTGTGCCATGTCGCCCATCCCCTGCCTCCATTGTGGCTCTCCCGCGCCTCTCAAGGCCGGAC
>JAABUJ010002190.1_pt1 | contig 25022 bp, 21 predicted proteins | sample 5559131 | NCBI WGS metagenome assembly JAABUJ01 (sample SAMN10711875, study PRJNA513366) | rock metagenome | isolation source: Antarctica rocks | place: Antarctica: Victoria Land, Mt New Zealand nord | collected 2016-01-07
TGGACGCTCCCGTCGACGTCACGGTGGTGCCGGAACCCCTCAAGTCGATGCTGGTGTTGGCTCCGGTATCGGTGATGGTGGTATAGTTCGCTCCGTCCTCCAGGCTGGTGTGCGCCCCTTCGATCGTGGCGATGTCGTGCTCGCCGTTCAGGGTCAGGGAACCCCCGTCGCCTTTGGCGATGACTGAGCTGTCGGTGTTGTTGAGCGTTACATTGTCGCCGGGGCCGGCGACCGTCACCGTGTCGTCCTGCCCATAAGCCGTGACGGTGTCGTTCTGCCCGTCCACCCTCAACGTGTCATTGCTGCCGAGGCTGACGGCGTCATTCGACCCCTCCAGGGTCGCGCTGGATCCGTCGGCGAGTTGCAGGCTGCCGTCGTCCATCGCCACGAAGTCGCCACTGCCGTCGAGCGACAAGTTTGCGCCCGAGCCGGAGACTTGGACGCGATCGTTCGACCCGTCGATGGCCACCGTCGCGCTACCCGCAATGTCGATCGTATCCGAGGAGCCGTAGATCGTGGCCTGGCCGCCTCCCTGGACAGTGATGAGCCCGGAACCCAGGGTGAGACTGTCATTGGTGCCCTCCACGGTCACGGCATCGCCCTGACCCGTGACCGCGAGGGTGTCGTCGCTCTTCAGCACGATCGCGTCGTCGCTGCCGCCGACCGTGGCGCTCGCGTCGTCTTCGATCGTCACGTTGACGCCGCTCTGGGTCACGGAGACATTCGAGCCCGTGACGTCGACCGTAAGATCGAGATTCTGCGCCACCGCCACCGCGATGTCGGCGCGGCTCAGCGCGCCGGCTAAGAGCGCAGAGGTCCAGAACTGCTCCTCCTCCTGGGTTGGGGGCCGACCCAGGGCGTTTTCGTAGGTATGGTCGACGAAGTCGGCATCAGAGGGCGTTCCGTAAGCGGAGGCGTAGGCCGACGAGCCGAGGATGGCGGCCGCCACCTGGCCGATGGTGCTCTGACCCTTGACGATGGCTTGGACGTAGCCCGCGATCGTCGAGCTGTCGCCGGCTTGGTCCACAACCGTGCGATAGAGTTGCGTGACCTCGTCGGTCGCCACCACCTTGTCGGTCGTGTGCTCGAGCTTGGTCGTGGCGTTGACGGCGACGCTGGACGCATGCCCGTCCCCCACGCTCAGATGCTCGGCGCCTTCCGCGATCGCGACCGCGAGGCTGGCGCGCGTGGCCGTGCCCTGGGCGAGAGCGGTCAGGTCGCTCTCCATCTCGGACAGCGACGCCGTGCGCCCGAGCGCGTTCTGATAGATCGTGTCGACGAACCCGACATTGGACAGGCCGCCGTAGTCCTGCTTGAACTGCGTGGAGTTCATCAGGTCGTTGGCGAACTGCGTCTCGTTCAGGCTGTTGCTGCCGATATAGCGGCCCCAGGATTGCTGCTCCGCCGTGCTCAGATCGCGGTCGAGCAAGGTATCGGCCAAGCGTCCCAGCTTGGCTTGATCCTGCGCCTCCGTGATCGCGTCCAGTCGCACGGAGCCTGCTGCGGAGGCCGTGGAGCCGTCCGGCGGGGTGGTGAAGTTCCAAGCGACGGAGTCGACGCCGTTGGCGTCGACGGTGTGAGACGAGGAGGCCGTGACGGCCCCGGTCGCGTTCGTTTGGACCCACGAGGAGGAACCGTCGGAATCCGGCACGATCATCGTGGTCTGGGTCTGGGTGACCTTGCCGCCCGACAGCGTCTGCACGGTCTTGATGGAGCCGTCGCCGCTGACCGTCGTCACCGTGCTGGACGAGCTGTTCGCATAGCTCAACGTGGTGGTGTGCCCTCCGTCGGCGTTCGTCACCTTGGTCTGCGTCTCGTCCGCCGCGCCGTCGCCGTTCGTGTCCCATTGCGTCGTCACGGTGCGCCCGTCGGCGCTGGTCGCGACGGTGCTGCCGTCCTTCTTCGAGCCGTCGGCATAGACCGTGGCCGAGGTCGTGGTGGTGCTGCCGTCCTGGTTGAGAATCGTGTGATCGGTCTCGGTCTCCTCCACCACGCCCGTGCCGTTCAACGCCGTCTGCGTCGCCGTGGTCAGGCCGTCCGCGCTGGTCGTGGTGACGGATTGGCCGCGCACCGTTCCGTCGCCGTTGAGGTCGGTCCTCGTCTCGGTCCGGCTTCCGTCCTCGTTCAACACGACGCCGTCGGTCCGGTCGAGGTTCGCGGCCCCGTCCCCGTCCGTGTCGATCGCCACCGTCTTGGACAGCCCGTCGGGGCTGATGACGGTCGTGACCTGGTCCTTCGTCGACCCGCTGCCGTTGAGATCGCGGATGACGTCCGTGGTGCTTCCGTCGAGGCCGTCCGTCAGGGTCTCGACGTGATCGGCGTAGCCGGCGCCGGTGCTGTCCCGCGCGATCGTCGTCGTGCGGCCGTCCGCGCTGGTCGTGGTAGTGACGCCCTGCGCGAGCGCCCCCGTGGCGATATTGTACGTGTCGACCTGGGTCGTGCTACCCCCGCCCGGCTGCACCTGGTTGGTGTCGAGCAGCTCGACGGCGCTGCCGATCGCAAGAGTCGTCCGCGAGGACAGGCCGTCGCCGGCCGTCGTGGTCGTGGACCGGTCCTGTAGATGGCCGCTGGCGTCTTCGTCCGTGACGACCTCCAGCCGGCTGCCGTCGCTCCCGAGCGTCACCTTATCGGTGGTCGACCGTGCGAGGCTCACCGAGCCGTTGCTGCCGGTTTCCGCCGTCGTCACGGCATAGCCGTTGGCCGAGGTGGTCGTGGCGACCTGATCGATGACCGCGCCGGCGCCGTTCTTGTCGGTATAGGTTTGCGTGCGCGTTCCGTCGCTGTTGAGCGCCGTCGCGTCGGACTGGTTGCCGTTGCGCGCCGTGTTCCCCGGCACGCTCTTGGCGACGGTGGTGCTGAGCCCGTCGGCGCTCGTCGTCGTCACGGTCTTGTCGAGCAGCGTGGCGCCGGTCGGGTCGTAGTCCGACACCGTTTGCGTCACCGTGCCGTTCGCGGCCGTGGCGGTCTGCACAACGCGGTCCGGGGACGTCCGGGCGTCGAGGTAGGTCGACACCGTTACGCTCTGCCGGTCGGCGCTGGTGGTGGTAACGACCTTGCCGGTCTGGGCGTGGCCGCTGCCCGCGACGTTCGTGACGGTCTCGGTGCGGCTGCCGTCGGCGTTCACCACCGTGGCGTCGGCGCGGGTGGCGTCGGCCGATCCGTCCGCGCCGAGGAATGTCTGCACCGTCCTGGTCAGGCCGTCGACGCTCGTCGTGGTGACGGTCTTGCCGGTCTCGACCGTGCCGGAACCGTTGAAGTTCGTTACAGTGATGGTGGAGGAGCCGTCGGGATTGTGCACCGTCGCGGTGGTCTGCAGCGCGTCGACGCTGCCGTTGCCATCGGAATCGGTCTTCGCCGCGCTGGCGGAGCCGTCGGCGCTGGTGCCCGTGACGGTGTCGTCGATCAGCACCCCGCCGATGCCATAGTTCTTCACCGTGTCGAGGGTGCTGCCGTCCGCCTGCAGTACGATGGTCTCGATCCGGTCGAACTGGCCGTCCCCGGTGGAATCGGTCTGGATCGTCCGCGTACGACCGTCGGCGCTGGTCGTCGTGACGGACTGGTCGCGCAATGTCGCGGTCTGGTTTCCGCTCCCGCCCGCGAGCGTGGAGTCCGACACGGTTTCGGACTTGGTGCGGTCGGCGCTGAAACTTGTGGCGTCGACCGACTCGGTATCCCAACTGCCGTTGCCGTCGAGGTCCCTCAGCGTCGTGATCGTACGGTCGTCCGCGCTGATGGTCTCCTGGACCCTGTCGCGCACCGAGCCGTCGGCGTTGGTGACGGTCGCGGTAGTGGTCGAGCTGCCGTCCGAATTGACGGTGAGCTTAGTCGAGATGGTGGCGTCGAACGTGCCGTCGCCGTTGAGGTCTGCCCTCACGATCTTGCTGCCGCCGTCGACGCTGGTGGTCGTGACGGCCCGGTCGACCTCCGCGGCCGCGCCCATGCCGGAGCCGGCGTAGTCCGTGACGGTCTCGGTGCGGGATCCGCCGGCGGCGACGACCGTGTCGTCCGTCGTGGACGCGTCCACGGTGCCGTTGCCGTCGAGGTCCGTCCGCACGGTCTTGGCCAAGCCATCGGCGCTCGTCGCCGTCGTCCTCGTATCAGCCGCCGAGCCGTTCCGGTTCAGGTTGGTGACCGTCGCGGTCAGGGAGCCGTCGGCGCCCGTCCTGTCGGTCTCGGTCTGATCGAAAGTGCCGTCGCCGTTGAGGTCACGCCCGATCGTCACGGTCTTCAGGTCTGCGCTGGTGGTCGTGACGGTGCGGTCCTCGACACGGGTGCCGGCGCCGTTCTCGTCGGTGACGGTCGCGCTGGTGCTGCCGGCGGCATTGTGGACCGTGTGGTCGACCTGCCGGCGGTCGATCACGCCATCGCCGTTGTCGTCATAGGCCAGGGACACCGCGGCCCCGTCGACGGAGGTCGTGCTGGTGATCTCGCCCGCGAGCGAGCCGTCGGCGTTGTAGGCCTTGCTGTCGAGCGTGGTCGAGCCGTCCGCGCTGTGGGCGGTGGTCTGACGGACGTTGAACCCCCTGCCCTCGTAGGCGAGCGTGGCGTCGGCCGCAGTGCCGGTGGTGCCGTCGGCCCGCGTGAAGGTGGTCTCGCCGCTGATCGACGAGCCGTCGGCCAGGGTGATGGCCTGCTTGTTCGAGGTGAGGTCGATCGAGGTGATGCCGAGCTGCGACAGGGTTTCGAGTTGGTGCGTGCCGTCGCTTTCCGTGACCATCACCTTGAAGTCGGCGAACTTGCTGTCGCCGGCATCGAGCTTGCCGTCGTGGTTGGTGTCGAACACGTCGAGCAACGCCTGCATGTCGCTGGTCGCGGTCGGGTCCCAGTCGGTGAAGACGACCTGGTCCTGCTCCGTGATCTGCCCGGTGCCGTTCGGATCGTAGACCAGCACGCCGTTGCCGGCTCCGGCCCAGGCGGTCAGGTGCTGGTAGCCGTCGCCCGCCATGTCGTAGAAGGTGTTCGACGACGTCGAGGGCGTGATGTTGATGCCGCGGCCCGTGAGGTCGAGCACGACGGGTTCGCCGCCGCTGCTGCCGCCCGAACCGGACGAGTGGCTCCCGCCGCCCGATCCGGACGACGAGCCGCCGCTGCTGCCGCCGGAGCCGGACGAGGTGCCTCCGGTGCCGCCGGAGCCCGACGATGTGCCCATGCCGCCGGAGCCCGACGATGTGCCCGTGCCGCCGGAGCCGGACGAGGTGCCCGTGCCCCCGGAGCCGGACGATGTGCCCGTGCCGCCCGACCCCGATCCGGGAGACGTGCCGCCCGAGGTCGGAGAGGTACCGCCGGAGCCGGACGAGGTGCCGCCCGAAGTGGGCGACGTGCCACCCGAGGTGGGCGAGGTGCCACCCGAGGTCGGAGACGTGCCGCCCGAAGTGGGCGAGGTGCCGCCCGAAGTGGGCGAGGTGCCGCCCGAGGTGGGAGAGGTGCCGCCTGAGGTCGGAGAGGTGCCGCCTGAGGTCGGAGAGGTGCCCCCTGAGGTCGGAGAGGTTCCGCCCGAGGTTGGCGAGGTACCGCCCGAGGTGGGCGAGGTGCCACCCGAGGTCGGAGACGTGCCGCCCGAAGTGGGCGACGTGCCGCCCGAGGTGGGCGAGGTGCCACCCGAGGTCGGAGACGTGCCGCCCGAAGTGGGCGACGTGCCGCCCGAGGTGGGAGAGGTGCCGCCTGAGGTCGGAGAGGTGCCGCCTGAGGTCGGCGAGGTGCCGCCCGAGGTCGGCGAGGTGCCGCCCGAGGTCGGAGAGGTGCCGCCCGAGGGGGGAGACGTGCTGCCCGAGGGGGGAGACGTGCTACCCGAGGGGGGAGACGTGCTGCCCGAGGGGGGAGACGTGCTGCCGGAGGGAGGAGACGTGCTGCCCGAGGGGGGAGACGTGCTGCCCGAGGGGGGAGACGTGCTGCCGGAGGGAGGAGACGTGCTGCCGGAGGGCGGTGCGCCAGAGGGCGGTGCAGGCATGCCACTAATTGGCGGAGTTTGTAACGCCAAGTTAACAATTTGATTATTTAGATCTTGGGTGAGAGGTGCTGTCGGAACAGTTTCATCTACCGTATATTCATCCTTAAAGAAGCTATTCGGCAGACCGACTGGCGCAACGGAGAACGGAGTGTTGAATTGCTCCGTATTATATTGCACATTGTATTCGTGCACTTGCGAGAGTATCTCGGTCGCTTTATTTGTTCCAACCAAGTCAGCAAGTTTAGATGCTGCAGTTTGCGCCTGTTGCGCATCAATGCTGCTAACCGGCGCCCCTTGAATGCCCGCTAAATCGGTCCTGGAGATTGTGTTAACTGCCGACGCTATATCAGCTGCCTTTGTCGCACTATTACCCGCCATTAAACCTTCAATAGCGCTAACACCTGCTGTAATGCCCATTACTCCTCCAACTACAGCGCCAGGAGGACCACCAAAAAACGCCGCACCTCCTCCTACAATCCCTGCAGCCCCAGCCGCCACATTCAAACTGTCAGCGGCGTTATGCAAATCCCCCGCGATTTGGGAATATTTCGTTCCAACTGGATCCTTTCCAGGAATAGTGCTACCACCGAATGCGTCAGTGCCGGATGTAGGAGCCTGACTCAAATCGCTTGGAGTGTTGGTGACCGATGGTCCAAACATGACGGAATTCGGCGGATTTTCCATGAGATTACCTCCCTGAGTTGGCTGTTAAGACAACTTGATGTTTCCGCATTTATCAAGAAACAAGTTTATAGCTCGTGCTCGTTCCTTGTTATTATAAACAAATGAAATATTCTTATATTCAGTTGTTAAACTGATGGTGGTGGGCGATAAACTTATAAATGATTGTAAAAAATCTTCGCCGACTTCTGCTTTCAACGTTCCGTGCTCAACGTAAGAGTGCCGGTATACGCCTGCATCATCGTCTTTTGTAGAAAAGATAAATCCATCTAGAATAGCGGTTACATCAGGCTCACTCTCCTTACCGGAAGCACGATCAGTGAGTGTGTCGACGTTTAAATAGACTCTTCCATTTAGACATGACATAGAAAAGAATGTGTTCTTATGAATGTCCGGGTCAAGCGGCGCTAGTAATACGCTCGCCAAGCCATCTCTGCCTGATTGATGCACATACGGAGCAACATCACGGGTTTCCTCAACGAGCCAATCACCAACGATGGTATCGACAGATGGCTGCTCAGCAAACCCATTTGCCCGCCACGCAAGAATGCTGGCAACAATGATTGAATAAGAACAAACTATCCTCGTCCGGCCCATAGTAGATGAATGTCTAAGCATCTAATCTCTCGTTTTTGGCCTTGATCGCCAGAGCACGCTGGCCGTTCACTACGGATCCATCAGGCAAATAACCGAACCGCTGCATCATCGGTGTGTGCGCCATCAAGATAGCTCTCTGTTGATCGGTCGTCAGACTCGCTTTCCACCCTCCCTGCCTACCATCTCGAAAAAAAACCGGTGATGTTGGCGGTCGCTCAGCAAACCCTTGATTAGCCTCAATCGCCTTCAATCCTTCGAAAGATGATCTCCTGATAGCCGCTGAAAATTCAGCATCAGTAGGGTCCCATTTCAAGAAGCCGGCCAACCTCCTGAAATGTTTCAACGTATCGTTGAGCAAATCCTCATAGCGCAGAAACAGCACCGGCCGCTGATACACACCCATCCAGCTCGCGACGTTCTGGCTCCACGACCCTATCGTCTCGTTGACGTCCTTGGCGGTCATCACGGTCTTCATTCCGGGCGTGCCCATGTGTTCGACGATGAGGTCGAGCGCGTGCCCCGCGTGGTTGGCGTAGGACACCGCGATGTCGAGCGGGTTGCGCACGATGTAGACGGCCGCCAGCGTGGCATCGAGGTTGATGGTCGGGTGGCCGCAATCCATGCCGACCGTCAGGTGCGTCTTGACCAGGAACGGCGCGTCCCGCCCGTTGGCGAGGCGGCGCTGCACCTCGGGTCGCGCCCCGGCGATCTCGGCCGGGGTCGCCTCCATCACGGGCTTGCCGATGATCGCTTCGTAGTCCCGCCCATGGATCTCCCAGGCCGAGATCTCGTGCAGCCGGTTGAGGTCCAGGGGCTCGTCGCCGCGCCCCTCCATCTCGCGCCGGAGATTGTGCAGGAACACGCGCAGCCAAGTGTTGCCGGATTTCGGGTAGGAGGCAATCCAGATGATGTTCTGCTTCGTCCGCCCCGTGTCGAAGGCGGGGGCGGCCGGGCGCGCCGGCAGAACCGCGGCCCCGCCCGGCCCGGCGACGGGCGCCCGCATGCGGCGCTTGACGCGGTGCGTGTCGGGCGCCGCCTCGCCGCGCGGCGGCTCGCCCTTGAGGTAATAGCGCTGCCACTTGGCCTGCACGGCGGCGGGCTCCTTGGCGGCGAGGCGCGCGTTGAAATCGTCGCGCGAACTCTTCCAGGCGGCATGGTCGGCGGCGAGCTGCGGGTCGGCTGCCAGCGGCATCACCCGCGGCCGGATCGCCTCCATGGCGACGTGGGGCACGGGCGTCACGAAGCAGAAGGGCTCGCCGCGGCGGAACTCCACCGTGCCGGGGCGGGTGAAGCGCCAGTTCATGGTGAAGGTGAAGGGCAGCCACTCCGTCTCCACCAGCCCTTCCAGCGGCGTCAACCCGTCCTTGCACATATTGGGGGAGCCGCGGCACCACAGCGCCCAGTCGGGATCGGTGCGGAACACGTGGCCCGGCAGGAAGGTGACGATGCCGTTGCCGAAATGCGACTGCACCAGGGGCGCGCTGCCCGCCGCCTTCCCGGTCTCGACGATGCCGATGTCGACCGTGGCGCCGCCGCCCGTCCAGGTGAGGGCTACGTGGTGCGGGCATAGAAGTTCCCAACCCGTGGTATTGGCCATGGTGATGGGCGTGCAGCGATAGGCGAAGCGATTGGGGGTCCGGTCCATCCACATGCGCTCGGGCCGAGCCGGCACGATCTCGGGCGCGTTCTCATGGATGCGATAGCAATCGAGCTTTCCGGCCGCAGATGGTCGCGGAGATCGAGGCCTTCTTCGAGCATTACAACCGGCTGGCGGGAAAGGAATTCCACCCCGTCCGGAGAAGCGACGCCGAGGACGCGATGAGTCTCGTGAAGCAAGCCGTCGAAGCTTTCGAGTCTCCTTGAGCCTCCGCGGCTCGCCGTTGTTCCCGGTGCCGGTCACGGCCTGTCGCGAGCAGGACCTCTCGGTCCGCCAGAGGACCATTATGACCGTGGATTCGAGATGGACGGCGCGGGCTCACCTGTTCAGGATCTTGTCCGCAATCTGGGCTTCCTCTTCGGGCGAGATATCGACGGGCTTGCTGGAATCGTCGGGCAGCCCGTGCTCCGTCTGTCCGATCGGCTCGTTGCGAGGTCGAGCGTTCGGCCCGTTCGAGATCGACCGTTCGACATCGTGGTCCGCAGAAGCCTTCGGCTGTGGCATGGCGTTTCTCCCTCTCTGAAGACAACGCGCAAAGACCATGGCGGGATGCGATCGGGCGTCGGCCGCTTGGCTTGGCGATGCCGACACTGTGAGCGCGTCCCTTCTGGCCCGCATCTACGGTGTCCTGCGCCGTCCCGCTGCCGGCGATCCGGGTTCGTTCATGCTCGTGCAGGTCGCGATGACCCGGGCTTCTCATCCCTTGTCCGACGTGGCATCCGGGCGCTCGACGAGGTCGGCAGCCCGAGGTTCGGGCGCAGGCTTCGCGGGGTGCGACTTATGTGACGTCCGAGAGCTTCAGGACCCCATATCCGGCTCGCCCCACTGGCGCTTTTCCCCGCACGCCACAGCTCAGGGGGGCTAGGCCGCGGGCGTCTGCCAAGATCTGCGGCGAGGTCAGGGTCCCATGAGTATCGCCCATATCAACCGCATCGCAACCGCGGTCCCACCGGTGGACGTGCATCGCGCCTTCGTGGGCATCGGCCGCCATTTCCTCGCGGGGGACCGCCGGCTCGCCTTGTTCGAGCGCATGGCGGCGCGAAGCCAGATCGAGCGCCGCTGGTCGTTCGTGGAGCCGATCTCGATCGGCTCCGACGGTGCGCTCGATCGGGATGGCTTCTATCGCCTGGGCGACTTCCCCAGCACCGCGGATCGTATGGAACGCTTCGAGGCGACTGCGCCGGGCCTGGCGGTCGAGGCCGCGAGCGGGCTAGACCTCGGGAAGGCGGCGCAGGGCATCACCCACGTGGTCGTCACCTCCTGCACGGGGCTGTCGGCGCCGGGGATCGATCTCCACCTCGTCGAACGGCTGGGACTGCGGCCGTCGGTGGAGCGCACAGTGGTGGGCTTCATGGGCTGTTACGCGGCCGTGAACGCCCTGAAGCTCGCCCGCCATATCGTGCGGTCCGAGCCGGCCTCGAAGGTCCTCGTCGTCTCGATCGAACTGTGCACCCTGCATCTTCAGGAGAGCACGGACCTCGAACAGCTCCTGAGCTTCCTGGTCTTCGGCGACGGCTGCGCGGCCGCGATCGTATCGGCCGAGCCCCGAGGGCTGGCGCTCGACGGATTCAAGGCCCTGCTGGCGCCCCACAACGCCGACCAGATCACCTGGAACATCCGCGACCAGGGCTTCGACATGGTGCTGTCCGGTGGCGTGCCGGCCTCGGTCGGTGCGGCGCTCCGGGCGGGCCAGGATGTCATGCTGGAGGACGCCTCTGTCCGCGATATCGACCTTTGGGCCGTACATCCCGGCGGGCGCTCGGTGCTCGACGCCGTCGAAACCGCGCTCCAGCTCGATGAGACCGCCCTGGCCGTCTCGCGAGAGGTGCTGCGGGAGAACGGCAATATGTCGTCGGCGACGATCCTGTTCGTTCTGAAGGCGCTGATGGAGCGCGCCGAGCCCGGCATGCGCGGCTGCGGCATGGCCTTCGGACCGGGCCTGACGGCCGAGACTCTGCTGTTCCGTGCCGCGCGATGAGGGAACCCGACTTTTCCCGGCGCTCTGGCCGGGCCGAGCTGATGGACGATCCAACGACCGATTACCCGACCTTTCGGGCCTGCCTCATCGACCTCGCGGCCGTCAACCGGCTGACCCTGGCGCATCGCCCGACCCTGGCGTTCCTGGCCGATCTCGTGCGACGCGGCCTCTGGAGGCGGGACAGACCGCTGCGGCTCGTCGATCTCGGCAGCGGCTACGGCGATGCCTTGCGGGCCGTCGATCGTTGGGCGGCGCGACACGGACTTCCGCTCGAGGCCGTGGGGGTCGATCTGAACCCCTGGTCGGCGCGCGCCGCTGCCGAAGCCACCCCGCCCGGCCGTCCGCTGCGCTGGGTGACGGCCGATGCCTTCGACGACGACCGGCCCGCCGACGTGTTCGTGAGCGGCCTTTTCGCCCACCACCTGGCCGACGAAGCGGTGGTGCGCCTGCTCCGGCATATGGAGGCGCGCGCCGTCTCCGGGTGGTTCGTCAACGACCTCCACCGCCACGCCCTGCCCCACGCCGGCTTCACGCTGCTGTCGCGCGTCATGCGCTGGCACCGGTTCGTGCAGCATGACGGCCCGGTGTCGATCGCCCGCGCTTTCACGCCGGCCGATTGGACCCGTCTCGTCGACCAAGCCGGGCTCGACCCGGCTGCGGTGCGGGTCAGCCGCGCTTTCCCGTTCCGGATCTGTGTGGCGCGCGTGAAAGGGTGAGGCTTGGACGAGACCCTGATCATCGGCGGAGGACCGGCCGGCGCATCCCTCGCGGTTCGCCTCGCCGCAGCGGGGCGGCGGGTGCGGCTGATCGAGGCGCAGACGGGCCCGCACGAGAAGGTGTGTGGCGAGTTCCTGAGCTTCGAGGCCGAGCGCTACCTCGGCGAGGTCGGCGTCGACCCCTTGGCGCTCGGCGCAACAATGGTCGACACGATGGCGCTGTGCCATGGGGCCAGACGGGCTTCGGCCGCGCTTCCGTTCCGCGCCCTGAGCCTTTCGCGCCGCGTGATGGACGCGGCCCTTCTTTCGGCCGCCGCCGAGGCCGGCGCCATCGTGTCCTACGGTCGGCGCGCTGCGGGGCTGGAGCGCACGGGGTCGGGATGGTGCGTCCGGCTTGTCGGCGGCGAGACGATCGACGCGGCGCGCGTGGTCCTGGCCACCGGCAAGCACGACCTACGCGGCTGGGGTCGTCCGCCGGGGCTGCAGCCCGACCTGATCGGCTTCAGGCAACATTGGCGCCTCGTGCCGGGGGAGGCGGCGGCCCTCCACGGCAGCGTGGAACTGCACCTGTTCCCGGGGGGCTATGCCGGACTGCAGCCGACCGCGAACGGCATGGCCAACTTGTGCTTGGTGGTGCGCGGCGCCGCTTTCGCGGCGGCGGGGCGGAGATGGGCCAGGCTATCGATGGTGCTCGCTGCGGCCAGCCCAGCCCTCGAAGCACGCCTCCGCGGCGCCGAGCCGGAGACCCTCAAGCCGTTCGCGATCGCCTCAATCCCTTACGGCCATGTGCGGCGAAGAGGAGACGGGCTGTGGCGGCTCGGCGATCAAGCAGCCGTGATCCCCTCCCTGGCCGGTGAGGGCATATCGATCGCGCTCCACAGCGGCAGGCTGGCGGCCGAAGCCATGCTGTCGGGCGCCACGGCCGACGCTTACCAGCAAGCCCTGGCCCGCGATGTCGGGCGCCAGGTGGGCCGGGCCACATGGGTCAGTCGGGCGCTGGTGCGGCCCTGGGGCCAGGCCGCGGCGAGCAGTGCTGCGGGAGCCCTGCCCGCGTTGATGGCGATCACGGCCAAGGCGACGCGCCTGCCGCGGCAGGCGCACGGGGGAAGCCCAGTCAGCCGTTGAAAGGCTTTCCGATGCGGAGGTATCACCCGCGATACAGGCACAGTCGAGAAGAGGGCGACGCGTGAGCTACATCATCGTCAACGTGGTCGCGATCCTGCTCGCCACTTGCGCGGGCCTCGTCGTCGGCGTCGGCTACCGCATGTTCGCAGGTCAGCAAGTGAACCGGCTGGAAGGGCACGGAAGCAGGCGTCCGGTCTCCCTGGTGATCACGGCCTTCGTGGCCGAGTTCTGGCTGTGTTCCATCCTGGCCGGTGCCCTGATCCTCGCACCACAGCAGGCGGATCCCTGGGTCATGGCGCTCGGCAGCGCGGTGGTGATCTGGATCGGCTTCATCGTCCCGGTGCTCATGGTGACACACCTGTTCCACGGCCTATCGCTCGCGTCGGCCTTGCTCGACAGCGGGCACTGGATTGCCGTCTTGCTGGCGCAGGCGGCGGTGCTCCACTTGGTCGGTCTCATCCGGGTGGCTTGAACTCCGGTGGCGGGCAGAAACAACGGTCAGAGCCGGTCCAGTCCTGCCGCAGTGAGCCCGTCGGAGCGCCGCGATGGACCGATGGCCCAACTCGGCGTGGGCGCGAGGCGGCGCGAGGGTCCTGGAGCGTCGTCGAGGCCGTTCCCCGCCGCGCCCCAGGCCACCATCACCGTCCTCGGCGAGGTCCGCCGAAGGTCGACCGATCCGCTGACACCAGAAAGGCGGGATCGAATTGGACCTCGACCGCGGTCCCGTTCTCGTGCCGGACCGCAAGGCCTTCGGTCCCGACCGCCACGTCGGAGATCGAGGAACCGTCGCCCGGCAAGCTCAGGAACCCGATCACGTTGCGGGCCGAGACGGAGCCGAGAGGATCGAGGGTCACGGAGGTCGCGATGCCCCGATCCGACAGGGCATTCGGGGCGATGGACGCCCGATGTCCATGCACCGAGAAGGCACAGGCCTCCTCGACGCCCAGGACCCCGGCGTGCCTGCCGTCCCAAGGCCGGTAATGGCGGCCGCCGTTCGAGAACCACAGCACCGTGGTGGGGAACTGGTCTGGGTTCTTCAGGCTGATGAACGCGTCGCGCTCCACGGCCCGCGATACCGCAAGCCAGCCCAGTCGGCTTCCTCGCTCCTCGACCAGCATGACGACGTCTTCGTGCCCTTGGGCGACGGGATAGTGGGTGAGGTCCACGAACCCGCCGGCCGCCGTCGGGAACCGCGCCGGGTCACGCGACTGGGCCGGACATGCCAGATGGGACCGTCCCCGCGCGGGATCGGGCTCGATGGGAGTGTCTGGCGTCTCGAACGTGCTCTTTCGAGAGAAGGCGAGACGCCCACCTGACGGAAGTCGGACCATCGCATGATTGGCGATCGGCAAACGACCATTCCCTCCGACGAAGACGTGAGTCTGATAGAGGAAGGGATGACCGTCCAGCAGCTTGAAACGCTTTTCCACGACAGCGCCCATGACGGCTCGGTTAAGGCGGTAGCGCGCCGCGACGCCGCCTTCCACTGCCCGGGTCTCGATGTGGGTCCATTCGCCATTGGCGGTCCAGCCGTGCGGTGGCCCATTGTCGACATCGCTCGCCGCGAAGGGAGCGCAGAAGAAGTCGCCGGAGAGGCGCCGGAGATGGGCAGGAATTGACTCATCCGCCCCGACCCAAGCGTCATCGATCCAGGGCGCGGTGTGAAGCATCGCCGTTTCGCGATCGTCGCGCAGGACCGACATCGATCGGATATGGCCGACGGTGAGGTCCAGCGTCACGGCGATCCCCCTGGCTCGGAGGGTGTGGAAGGTCATGAAGGCCTTACCGGTGTCGCGCTTCGTGGGGACTTGAACATGCTTGCAAGACCACCCGGAAAGGCGATCAGCACCAGGACCATGCCGGCCGAGATGATCAGGAAGCGCCAGATGCCGAGGCCAACCAGAGCTTCGGACACGAAGGTCAGCACGAAGGCCGCGGCAAGCGGGCCATAGAGCGTGCCGGCGCCCCCGAGCAGCACCATGCTGAGCACGAGCGACAAGGTGCCGAAGCCGAACACATCGGTCGAGGCCACCCTGGAATAGGCGCCGAGAAATCCGCCCGCGATGCCCGTGAGCGGCGCGCTCGTCACGATCGCAAGGAAATGCGTCCGTGCGGCCGAGATGCCTCGGGCGGCCGCATAATCCTCGTCGTCACGCACGGCCTGGATTGCAATGCCGAGTGGCGAGCGCACGAGGGAGCGGAGGAGGAGGACGCTCAAGGCGAAGAGCGCGATGGCGGCGTAGCAATAGGCGAGCTTGCCGTCGCGGGCGAAATTGTAGCTGCCGATCCTGAGCGGCGGCACCATGACCATGCCTTGCGAGCCGCCCGTCACGTCGGCTTGGCTCAGCACGAGTTGCTGGACGAGTTGGCCGAACGCAAAGGTGACGAGCACGACATAGATGCCCCGGAGCCGCACGACCGGAAGGCTGACGAGGGCCGCTGCCGCCGTCGCGACGGCGCCGGCCAGGAGGATCGCAAGCCAGGGATCGAGCCCCAGCAGCTTGCTCAGGATGGCCGAGGTGTAGAGCCCAATTCCGAAGAACGCCAGATGGGCGAAATTGAAGAGCCCGCCGAAGCCGAGACTAATGTCCCAATTCGCGGCCACGACAGCGTAGACCAGGCTGGCGATCAGGAGATGGCGCGGATAGGAGCCGGTGAGGACCAAGGGCGCGACGAGAAGGAGCGCGAGCCAAGCTGCCATCAAGGCAGGGCCAGCCCAGCGCTGGTCGAGAAATCTCGTCATGCGCGGCCGAACAGGCCGGAAGGACGGATCATCAGTGTCACGATCATCACCCCGAACAGGATGGCCGGCGCCCAATAGAGTCCGACGACGTAATCGCTGAAGGCTTCGAGGAGCCCGATCACATAAGCGCCGACGACCGTGCCGAGGACGCTCCCGAGCCCACCGAAGATGGCCACGATGAGGGCCTTGGTCAGGGGCTCGCCGCCCATGCCGGGCGACAGGAACCGGATCGAACCAAGCAGCACGCCCGCTACCGCGGCCAAGAACGCCGACAGGCCGAAGGCCGTCATGTAAAGCGCCGACACGTTCATGCCCAGCAGTTGCGCCGCATCCTGGTTCTGTCCGACGGCGCGAATGGCCCGCCCGATCCGGCTGAACCTCAGCCAGAGCCACAGGCTCAGGATGAGCAGCGGCGACACGACGAGGATCAGCGCCTCCTGGGCCGAGATGGTGACGCCGAGGATGGTCGCGTCGCCGGCGGCGAGCGGCTGCAACTGTTTGATGCGCGGGCCCCAAGTCAGCAGGGCGGAGTTTTCCATGAAGATCATACCGCTCAGCGTGGTGATCACAGTCAGCATCACGAGGTTGTGACGTGGATAGAACGGCCGTAGCAGCAAGAGTTCGACGACGCAGCCGAGAGCCGCGAGAAGGACCGCCGCGGCCAAGATGCCGAGCGTCGGGCCGAGCCCCAGGCCTTCCTGCGCGCCGATCGTCCAGGCCGCATAAGCGCCGAGCATCATGAAGGCGCCATGGGCGAAATTGAAGATGCCGAGCGTCGTCCAGACGAGCGACAGCCCGCTCGCCATGAGGGCGTAGATGGAGCCGAGGATCAGCCCGCTGACCAGGACCGAGGCGAATTCGGAAGCGCCCATGCGTGTTCCGCCTAGATGCGAGGTGACGGGGCGCCCGGCGTCGCGGCCGAGACTTCGGAAGTGCTGCCCTGCCCGAAATAGAGGGCCATGATCTCGGCCTGATCGAGATGCCCGCCCGGCGGGATCTCGAGCACGATCGAGCCGTGCTCCATCATGAACAGCGTATCGGTGAGGCCCATCAGGAACTCGACGTCCTGCTCGACCACGATCAGCGCCATGTCGTCTTCCGACAGGATGCGAACGGCATCGCAGAGTTCGTCCTTGATGCGGGGCGCGAGACCCAGCGTCGGCTCGTCGAGGATGAGGAGGCGTGGGGCAGTGAGCACGCCGAGGGCGATCGACAGCATCTGCCGCTCGCCGCCCGACAGGGTGCCGCATGCCTGCGGCCGTCGCTCGGCGAGGCGGGGAAACAGGGTGAGAACCCGGTCGAGGTTACGTTTCGCGCCCGCGCGGGCGCGCTTCGCATAGGTTCCGAGCGACAGCGCCTCAGCGACGCTCAGGCGCGGGAACAGGAGATTGCCCTGCGGCACATGGACGATGCCGCGTTCGACGATGCGCCCGGGCTTCAATCCGTCCACCCGCTGCCCATCGAACGTGATGGTTCCGGCCATCGGCCGCAAAAGGCCGGACACTGCCCGAAGCAGAGTCGTCTTGCCGTGGCCATTCGGCCCGAACAGGCCGACCCGGGCTCGCGGCGCGATGGTCAGATCGATGGCGCGCAGCACCTGTGTCTGGCCGTAGCCGGCGTCGAGGCCGGATATCTCGAGCAAGCCCTGCGTCACGAAGGCGCCCTCCGTCCGAGATAGGCCTCGACGACCTTCGGATCGCGGAACACGGCCTCCGGCAGGCCGTGGGCGATCACGCTCCCCTGGTTCATGACGAACAGCGTGTCGGACACCGACAGGAGAAGGGGCAGCACATGCTCGACCAGCATGACGGTGACGCCGCCGTCGCGCACCGTCCGGATCAGTCGTGCGAGGTGCTCGATTTCGGGCTTCGTCAGCCCGGACGCCGGCTCGTCGAGCAGAAGCAGCCTGGGATCGAGCGCCAGCGCGGAGGCGACCGCGAGCCGCTTCTTATCGAGGATCGGAAGCGCGCCCGATACGTCGTGACGTCGGTTGGACGGGAAACCGACGAGGTCGAGAAGCCGGCGGACCTCAGCGGTTGCCGTCGTCCGGGACGCATGACCGCCATAGGCGGCCGACACTTCGACGGTCTGGCTGGCGGAAAGCGTGCCGAAGGTCGCGTCCTTCTGGAACGACCGTACAAGGCCTGCGACCGCCACCTTATGGGGCGGGAGCCCAGCGATGTTTCGGCCCGCGAACGTGATGGTGCCGGCATCGGGACCGAACGGCACGCCGCTCAGGATGTTGAACAAGGTGCTTTTGCCACTGCCGTTCGGTCCGGCGATGCCGAAGATCTGTCCGGGCAGCACGTCGAACGAGACATCGTTCACGGCCGTCAGAGCACCGAAGGACTTCCTCAGCCCAACGGCGGACAGGAGCGGCGGCCCGCTGCTCCCGGCCGTTCCGGACACGGAAGCAGCTTGGGCCGGCGCCATCCGAGTCTATTTCTTCATCCACGGCGGCAATTGGAACGTGCCGGTCGCGAATTGCTGCGGAGACAGCATCACCCGGTCCCCCTTCCAGAGCTGGTAGAATTGAAGCGGCACGAAATCATCGCCCTGCTTGGCCAAATGGGTCGCTGGATCGAAGGCGATCGTTCCCAACGAGGTCTGCTTGTCAGTGGCGCCGAGCGCCGCACCTATCGCTATGTGATCATCTGGCTTGCCGACTTTTTTCAGCGCATCGCGGTAGATCATCACCTCCTCATAGAGCGCCACGCCGGCGCTCCCGGGCTCCACGCCGAATTTCGCCTTGAATTTGTCGTCGATCTCCTTCGCCTTTGTGGCCTTGGCGCTGAGGATCGGGCCGGCCAGCAGGTTGTAGAGAACGCCGGTCGACTTGTCGGCGGTGAGTTTCACGAATTCCGGAACCGACGGCGCATATTGTAAGAAGAGCAGGCTGTTGGTCGGCGCCTCGATGAACTGCTGCAGGAAAGTCGCCTCGTTCGCCGGCAGGTAATCGGTGTTGACGATGACGTCGGGCGGATCGCTACGCACCTTGGCCAGGATGGCGCGCCAGTCGTTGACCTGACCGAACGGCACCATCTCATCGACCGTCACGGTCCAACCCGCGCCGGTGAAGCTCTTCTTGATGCCGTTGTAGATGGTCTTGGAATAGGGGTTGTCGGACCCGATCAATGCGAGCTTCTTCGACTTGAACGCGACCTTGCCGTCCGTTCCGAGCTTCTGCAGGAAGGGCAGCACGCCCGTCTCGTAGGCGTCGTAGGAGGGGGTAAGCGACCAAACCGTCGGATAGCTGGCGGGGTCCTTCGAGATGATGTCTCGGGTCTGGGCCGAATTGGCCGAGATCAAATACGGCATGCTGTTTTCAGCCATGCTCTGGATCTCGAAGTTCGACCCGCTCGCATAGGCTGTCATCATGGCGTGCACCTGCTTGTCGCCGCTGAGCCGCTCGAAAGCGGCCATGACCGCGTTGGAGTCCTGATCCTTGGTGTCGCCGACCACCACCTCGAAAGTGTAGCCGCCGACGCCACCCGCGGCATTGAGTTCGTCGACCGCGAGTTGCGCGCCGCGGACCATCTCCTGCCCGTCAGCGGCCGCATTGCCGCTCAGCGGTGCGAGCACACCGAGCTTGATGACCTCGGCGGCCGATGCGGAGCCGACTCCGCAGAGTAGGAGTGATGCGCCGAGCATCAGGCGGCGTGTCAGACGAAATGACATTGGTGTTCTCCTGGTTCGGCTCATCGGCGCAGTCCGCACATCGCCACGGCCGTGGCTGCGACCACTTTCGCCGCCTCGACCATCGAGGCGACATCGACGTATTCATCGGCGCCGTGAAGACCGGCTCCGCCCGGGCCGTGCAGCACGCCCGGCACGCCGGCGCCCGCGTAATGAGCGATGTCCGAGACTGCGACGAAGCCTTCGATCGTCGTCTGCAGCCCCATGGCGGCGCGGGTCTCGACCATCGCGGTCACGAGCCGATGGTCGAGCGGCGTGTCCATCGGCGGAAAATGAAGCCCGTAGAGGTCCCATTGGATGGTCGGCGGGTTGTCGCGTGTCCAGCTGTCGAGTTGGGCAAAGGCATGGACCAGCGCCTCGAAGTTCCGACGGACTTCCGCAGGGTTTTCGTTGGGCAGGAATTTGAGGTCGAAGTCGATCACCGCGATGTCGGGCGTGATCGCCGGGTTGGTCAGGAGCTTGGGCAGTCCGTCCGGGCCGAGGCCCGATCCGGCGAGCATCACGCCCGGCGCAATGGTGTTGACGCCCGGCGGCAACAGCGGGTGAGCGCGTTTGCGGTCTGCGCCATCGCGTTCATAGGCCTGCACGGTGGCGACGAAGCGGGTCGCGATCTCGAGCGCATTGACGCCGGGCTGCAACCGGCCGGGGGCATCGCGCTGCGGATAGATCTCGTTGTAGCGCCACCCCGAATGGGCGTTGCGGCCCTTGATGGTGACCCGCACCCAATCGAGACCGCCCTCCGCGGGTTGCACGGCGTTCCAGGTGGGCTCAGTGACCACGATCGCCCTGGCGAGGCGACCGCGCCTGACGAGGTCGATCGAACCGAAGCCGCCCGCCTCCTCGTCCACCACGGCGTGCAGTTCGAGACGTCCATCGAGCGTCAGCCCGAGGTCGTGCAACGCTTTGACGACCGCGAGGTTGATCGCGACGCCGCTCTTCATGTCGAGCGCGCCGCGGCCATAGATCCGTCCGTCGCGCATGTCGGCCGCGAAAGGGTCGACGCTCCAAAGCGCGCGATCCCCGACCGGAACCACGTCGACGTGGCCATTCAGGATCAGACTGCGCTCTTCCGAGCCTGCCAGCGTGCCGGTGAGGTTGGGACGTCCAGGAAAGACTTCGGTCATCTCGGTCGCGAGCCCGATCGACTCGAACTCCCCCTGCAGCAGCAGCTGGAGGTCGTGCTCGCGGTTGATCTCCGGATCGGCCTCGAATTTCGGATTGACGGTCGGGATGCGGACCAGGCGGCGCGTCAGGTCGATCAGGTAATCCTGGTCGCGATCGATCTGGGCCAGGACGGCTTCGGTCTCGCTCTTCATCAGGGCTGCCTCGGAATCGTTCGCGCCGGTGCCGGAGCGATCACGAAGGATCTGCGCGCCCGTTCCAGCACCCGGGCCAGGCGCTCGCTCCATTCGGCCTGCCCGCTCCTGGTCGCGATCAGATCCTGACGGATCTCGAACTCCGCATAAGGACAGCGGCGGCCTTCGCCATGGACGGGAATGGAATAATCGTTCTCCGTATCGACGCTGTAGGGTTCGTTGCGCCCGATCACGAGCCCGTCTTCCTCTTCGAGGACTGCCAGCACCCTGCGGGTGAACCGGTCGTCTGCGCCCCAGCAGAGCGCGACCTGCCAAGGCCGGGCGAAGGGACGCGACAGCAGCGAAGGCGTGAAGCTGTGCATGGACACCAGGATCGTCGGCAGGTTCCGGTCGCGACGTTGATCGAGCCGCCGCGCGATCTCGGCGTGATAGGGTTCGGCGATCTCGGCGATGCGCCTTGCGCGCGCCGCGGGGTCGAGCCGGCGGTTGCCGGGGATCGGGGTTCCGTCGGACGTCAGCGCGATCGATTGGGCGGACGAAAACAGCCGGTTGCATTCGACAACGAGGCGGGAATAGCGCTGGAACACGAGAGGTGCGCCGATCCGGTCCGCCAAGCGCTCCGAGACGCCGAGGATGCCGATATCGAAGGCGATATGCCGCGCGAGATCCATGGGGCCGAGCCCGAGACCGTCGAGCGCCGCCGGCACCGCGTTCCCGGCATGGTCGCAGATGAGAAGGAACGGCGATGAGGTCTCGGCATTGCGGAGGCCGACCGGTTCCGGATCGCCGGGTTGAAGCAGGGAGTCCGCGAGGGTTGCGGCCTCGGCCATCAATAGGCCCTCGCATAAGTGCTGCAAAGCTCGTCGACTTCCTGCCCCTCGGTCATGGCGATCTCACCGCGCTTGTGCATGAGATACGCCGTCGAGAGGCTCGGCCCGAGCCAGCCTATGGCGATCCGATCGGCCTCCAAGGCATCGAGCGCTTCGCCGAGGCTCGCCGGAAGCTCGCCGATGCCGTGCGCGGCCCGTTCTTGGGGCGTCAGGTCGCCCGGATCGCCGGACGAGATCCGGGGTGGCGGAAGCTTCCGACGGATCCCTTCGAGGCCCGCCCGCACCATGGCGCCAAGCTGCAGGTACGGGCTCGCGGTGGCGTCGGCGGCGCGGTACTCGATGTTGAAGCGCTTGGCGACATCGACGCCCTCGACGTCCGGATAGGGACAGATCCGCAACATGGCCTCCCGGTCGCGGTCGGCGATGTTGGTGTAATACGCCGACCAGGAATGAGGCTTCAGCCGCTCGTAGGAGATCACGCTCGGGGCCGTGAGGGCGCAGAGCGCGCGCGCATGTTCGAGGATGCCAGCCGCAAACGATGCCTGGATGTGGCTCAGCTTCCCGGGGGTGTCTGGCGCGTAGGACAGCGGCCGCCCTTCTCGATCGATCAGGCTGAAATGGATGTGGACGCCGTTGCCGACGATGCCTCGCGTGACCACCGGCGAGAAGCTCAGGTGGTGGCCATGCCGGCGCGCGACCGAGCGGCAGATCTCGCGCAGCTTGACGGCCTGGTCGGCCGCCGGGAGACCCGGCGCCGGATCGATCGTGACTTCGAACTGGCGCGGTCCGTATTCGGGCAGGAACGTGTCGGGCTGAATGCCGTTCGCCCGAAGCGCGCCCAGGATGTCGCCGATGAAGGGCTCGAGACCGCGCAGGGTGCTGATCGCGTAAGCGTCGCCCGGTCGCTCTTCTGCGTTGTCGAGCCAGAACTCGTGTTCGAAGCTGGCGACCAATCGAAGCCCGGCTTCGACCTCCAGATCCTGCAGCGCCCGCTTGAGGAAGCTGCGGAGGCAGCAATCCCAGGGCGCACCGCCGGTCGTGACGATGTCACCGAGGATCGTGTGCTCTACGGTGCCGTCGCCGAAATCGAGCCTGATGTCGCCGTCCGGGGCCGGTACGAGCATGAGATCGCCGCTCGAACCGAAGGGCGTCGCCGGGATGCGGCCGAAGCAGTTGATCATGACATTCGTGGGTGTCCAGCCGACCCCGAAACGCCGCCGCTCTTCCAGCTGATCGGCCGGGAAGGCCTTGCCGCGGATCTGTCCGGCGATGTCGCTGCACGCGATGGCAACGATGCGGTCCCGCACGATCGGCAGGCTGGCTATCGCTTCGCTCATGCGCGGGTCTCTCGATCGGTGGACACGCAGGGCCTCCTGAGCTTGCCTCGAAGGCTAGCCGGACGCTCAGAAACTTACAATATGGACAGCAACCGGGGTGTGCTGTCATTCTGTCTTATGGGATCGGGCGATGGGCCGCCTGGCTTGAGCTTGAACTCGGGACCGCGATTTTCGCCCGTGCTGCCTTGGTGCATGCGGGGCGCGCGTCCAGCCTCGATCAACTCGCCTCGGCGCCTCCGCTCCGAACGGGATGCCGCCATGAATGGACCCGGAGCCGCCATGCCCCAGACTGCCATCGACGCCCCCAACGGCGCCTATCGCGAGCGGCCGATCGTGCGGTCCCGCACGGCCCTGCTCAGCGTCGATATGCAGAACGGTGAGTTCAGCGCGGACCTCATGGAGCGCGCGAAAGCCCCGGGCGCGCCAGAAGCCAAGAAGCGCGCCTTCTACGACCGGGTCGCCCATGTGGTGATCCCCAATCAGGTCCGGCTGCAGGCGGCCGCGCGGGACGCGGGCATCGAGGTCGTCTACACCGTGATCGAGAGCCTGACCCGCGATGGGCGCGACCGCAGCCTCGACCACAAGATCTCGAGCCTCCACTTCGCCAAAGGGTCCTGGGGCGCCAAGGTGATCGACGCCGTGGGTCCGCGGGACGACGAGATCGTGATTCCCAAGACGGCGTCCGGGATCTTCAACGCCACCAACATCGACTACGTGCTGCGGAACCTCGGCATCGAATTTCTGGTGATTTACGGCATCGTCACGGACCAGTGCGTGGAATCCGCGATCCGAGACGCGGCGGATCGCGGGTTCCTGGTCACCCAGATCGAGGATTGCTGCGCGGCCGACACGCCCGAGAACCACGCCGACTCGATCGAATCGATGCGCGGCCACTACTGCCGCACGCGCACGGCGGACCAGATGATCGCCGAAATCTCCAGCGCAGCGCCGCAATGACCGTGGATCGGATCACATGGACATCCTCCCCCCGCGCGACCTCATCGGCTACGGCGGCTCCAGGCCCGACGCGCGCTGGCCCGGCGGCGCGCGCATCGCGGTCAGCTTCGTGCTCAACTACGAGGAAGGCGGCGAGCGCAGCGTTGCCGACGGCGACCCGCATTCCGAGATCTATCTCGTGCCCGACATCGTCGGCCCGGCGCCCCAGCCGCGGCGGAACGGCTTCGTCGAGGACGCCTTCGAATACGGCAGCCGGGCTGGTTTCTGGCGGGTCCTGAAGCTGTTCGAGGAGCGGCGCCTGCCCTTCACCTGCTGGGCCGTCGGGCTCGCGCTCTCACGGAACCCCGAGGCCGGCCGCGCCATGGCCGAGGCTGGCCATGAGGTCGCGAGCCATTCCTGGCGCTGGATCGACTATGCGGGCATGCCGGAGGACGAGGAGCGCGACGACATCCGCAAGACCGTCCGCACCATCGCCGAGATCACCGGTCGGCCGCCTCTGGGCTGGTACACTGGACGCGGCAGCCTCAACACGCGTCGCCTCGTCATGGAGGAGACCGAAACCCTCTACGACTCGGATTCCTACAACGACGACCTGCCCTACTGGACCGACGTCGCCGGCAAGTCCCGGCTGATCGTGCCCTACGCGCTCGACACCAATGATTTCAAGTTCGCCACGAACCCCGGCTGGATGTCGGGCGAGGATTTCTTCGCCTATCTCAAATCAGCCTTCGACCAGCTTTACAAGGAGGGCGAGCATGAACCGAAGATGATGTCGGTCGGCCTTCATGCCCGCTTGACGGGACGGCCGGGGCGCGCCAACGCCCTCGCCCGCTTCATGGATTACGTGCAGGGGCACGAGAAGGCGTGGATCTGTCGGCGCGTCGAGATCGCCCAGCACTGGATGGCCCATCATCCCGCCCGGCCGAGCCAGTCCCGATAGTGGCGCAGGCCGTCGGCTAGCGAGAGTTTCGGCGTCCAGCCGAGGTCGCGTTCGATCGCCGCGATCGAGAGCGGCCCCATGGGAGGGTCGTCGGGATCGGGCGTGTCCTCGACCACGGCATCGGCCCCGGGACACATCTCGCGTATGAGATCGACGAGCTCGCCAAAGGGCCGATAATCGCCGCCAGACAGATTGTAGGCACGGCGCTCGATGCGCTCGGCCCGCAGCAGCGCCATCAGGGCCTCGGCGATGTCGTCCACGTGGACGTATTGCCGCATGGCAGCCGCGCCCGTGGAGATGCGGGTCGGGCGGCCCGCCATGGCGTCGCTCAGCAGTGTCCGGATCACGCAGGCAGTCTGCCGGCGCGGGCCATAGACCCAGGCCAGCCGGGCCGACACGGCGTCGACGCCGTGATGGGCCGCATAGGCCTCGACCATCGCCTCCGCCGCGACCTTGCTGAACCCGTAGGCGTCGCTCGGCCGGAGCGGGCTGTCCTCCGTGA
>JAABUJ010002192.1_pt1 | contig 25011 bp, 26 predicted proteins | sample 5559131 | NCBI WGS metagenome assembly JAABUJ01 (sample SAMN10711875, study PRJNA513366) | rock metagenome | isolation source: Antarctica rocks | place: Antarctica: Victoria Land, Mt New Zealand nord | collected 2016-01-07
ATCGGACCCCGCACGAAAGTTCTTTCGGGGCTCGCAGCCACGACGTCGGACGCCCCAGATCAGCTCTCCGCGCCGGCCCGGGCAAACCGCGCCTCCCCAGACGCCCGCTTCACACCAGCCACCTAGTCGCTCACATCCTGCAGACGCTGAAGAGCCGCAGCGCAGTAGGCACGAACCTCCTGGAGATCGACCAGTGGGCCAGGACCATGATCCTCGGGGCCCGGGCGCAGTCCTGCTACGTCGGCTACGCGCCGTCCTTCGGACGCGGGCCGTTCGGCCACTACATCTGCACGTCGGTCAACGACGCCGTGCTTCACGGACTGCCGTACGACTACGCGCTTGCCGACGGCGACCTGCTCTCACTCGACCTTGCAGTCTCTCGAGGTGGAGTTGCGGCAGACTCGGCCATCAGCTTCATCGTGGGTGAATCCAGACCTCAAGAGAGCGTCGCGGTGATCAGCGCAACCGAGCACGCTCTGCGCGCAGGGATAGCCGCTGCCCGACCCGGGGCTCGCATCGGTGACATCTCCCACGCCATCGGCTCGGTCCTTGGTAAAGCGGGCTACCCGATCAACACCGAGTTCGGGGGTCATGGCATCGGATCGACGATGCACCAGGACCCGCACGTGTCCAACACCGGCCAGCCCGGCCGTGGACCCACACTGCGCCCTGGGCTGCTGCTCGCGCTGGAGCCGTGGGTCATGACGGACACCGCTGAACTCGTCACAGATGCTGACGGCTGGACGCTCCGAAGTGCGACAGGCTGCCGGACAGCGCACAGCGAGCACACCATCGCCATCACCCTCTTCGGAGCCGAGGTTCTCACCTTGCCCAAGGACGCGCATCCATGAAGGCCAAGCCACGCCTGCCCCTCCGAGGCTGAGCGGCGCCTTCACGGCGAGAGCGCCGTGCAGGGGGGCGAGGCACCTCCCGCCGCTGCGCAGGGCCATCCGTAGGACGTGGGGTCCGCGCCGGTGCGGAGCCGCCGACGTCGCCCCGCTGACTCACCTGAGGAGTTGGCATACGACAGCCCTGCCTGCAAAAACCCGCCGCGACCCCCGCGGCCGGAGCGGGGCCCGGACGCCGAGACGATCGTGCCCCGCCGTGCTCGTGCCGCCGTTCTGTCGGACCCCGGTGCCATGCTGATGGAGCAGGCACCGGGACGAGGAGGCGGCATGGCGACGGGCGACATCCACACCAGCAAGCAGGGCGACAACTGGGTCAACAAGCCGGAGGGCAACCAGCGGGCCAGCAACGGCGCGCCGACCAAGGCCGAGGCCCAGGCGGCAGGCCGTGACATGGCGATCGCCCGCGGAGTCGAGCACGTTGTCCACAAGGAGAACGGCCAGATCGGGGAGCGCAACACATACCCGCGGTCCCGCGACCCGCGTTCCTCGGAGGGCTGAGATGGCCGCGCGCGACGCAGGCCCGCGCCCCCCTGCCCGAGGCCGGGGAGCCGTCACCGGCGGCGCCACCCCCAAGGAGACCGTCCTCGGGCCGGACGAGACCAAGGGCGCGAAGCCGGCACCGACGACCCGGCCCCCCACCGGCCCGACGACCGGGCCGACCGGCGGGTCCGGACAGTCCAAGGGCGGCTCCTGATCCTCAGGGCCCGCCGTGCCACACCCAGGCGACCCTTTCGGAGCCGGACAGCGGCACGAACAGCCCGAGGCTGTCGGGGACCGCGTGCAGGAAGGCGCCGTCGTCGTCTAGCGCCCACTCCACTGAGATGAAGATGTCGCGGGGCTCCGGGTAAGTCGACACGTACGCCTCCGGCCCGACCCAGCCGCCGACCCAGTGGCCGTCGCTGGTGAACACTCGGACGAAGCAGTTGCCCCGGTTCGGCGCGGCCCGGTCCCACGCGGTGGGCACCGGGTGGTGCACAGGCGCGAGGCCCAACGGACAGCGCGACAGACGCAGGCGGATCTGCGCGAGCGCCCCCAGGACCGTCGGGACGACAACCAGCAAAACCAGCGCCAGGGCCGCGGCCGACCGCGGGTGCACCAGCGGACCGGACGGCCCGCCCGGGACCTCGGGAGGCCGGCTGGTGATCTCCAGGATTCGCGGCCCTGCCACCAGCGCGTACACGAGGTCCAGGACGGCGCTGATCGCCACCGCCCGGACGAGCCGGACGCTGAAGTCCTTGTCGTCGGGAAGCGGTCCCGTCAGACGCCTACGGACCGCGGCGTACACAATCCCCGGGACCACCAGCAGCAGCACGGCGGCGAGCTGGAACACAGAACCGGGCACAACCACGCGCCAGTGTCCCCCGCCCGCCCGCCCGCCCAGCCGGCCGCAGCAGCAGCCGTCGGCCTCCCCCCGGCAGGACCCACCGCCACCACAGCCACAGCCCCGGCTGCGAACCAGCAGGGCCCGGCATGCTGCAGCCAACAGGGCTGAGCGCCCTCACAGCACTGTCGGCCTAACGTCTTCCGGGCTCCGTTGCAGCCACCGCTGGGGCTCGTAGGCGTCCGCCCGGACCAGCAGTCAGCCGGACGAGGCACTCGTGCAGTTGGCATACGACAGGTCTGCCAGCAAAAGCGTTAGGGCGGCAACCCTGGGGGCGAAGTGGCGGACGACCGCCAGTCACTGTCTTGGCAGACCGGGACCGGACTATGACACGACACGAGCGTCCCGGCCCCGCCACAAAGGTACTGCGCTCGGGTGAATCTTGCGACAGTGACCGGGCAGTCGCTTGCCGTCGTCTTGCTCAACGGGTGGCGGCGACGACGACGAACACGACTCCGATGAGCACTGCGACAGCCCCTGTGACGCGGGCCATCACGAGACCGCGCGCGCTTGGCTGCAGAGCGTCCGGGTTGCGGTACTGCCACTTGGACAGCCGCCAACTGACGTCTGGCTTCACCACGTTGAGTAGCCCGAACAGGACGAAGATGGCCGCCCCGATGAACGACACGACGTGCGGTCGCGGGGTGCCGTGGCCTCCGGTAGCGCCGCGCGTAAGCAGCGTGACCGTCGAACCAATCGGGTGCATGGGGGCTGCTCCGGGTAGTTGGTTGACGTCGTTCAGGATCGTAGCGCTGACGCCGCGGTGGCAAACCTTGAGTTGTCTACTGGACGGCGGCCGTGTGCTACGGCACCGGGTGCGCGAGTGCCAGCACCGGACTGGGCAAGGAGGCCAGCAGCTCCGCTAAGCGTTCCTACTTGTCCCGGAGCTGGTCGAGGGTGACGCGCAGCTGCTCGACATCGCCGGGCCAGGCTTGCGGCTGCGCGGCCTCGATCCTCCGTCAAGCTGGCCTCGATGCTCGCAGCTGCTCGGCGGCGGCGGGCTGGACCGGCAGGACGTCGCAGCGGATGCAGGCGTGCTCGTGGCTGCAACCGCTGCCGTAGGGGCACACGCAGTCCCCAAGCTCGACGCGGCGCTGGCCGAGTGCTCCCCGAACGGGGTGAGCGCGGCCGCGGTCGGCCTCCGGCACTCCGCGGCGGGCCGCTAGGCCCGCCGGCAAGCGACACTCAGCGGGACCGCGGTCGCCGGCTGGGCGTAGCCGACGCTCCTGTCGGTGGGTGGAGGAAGGGCTTGGCCGCCGGCGGCGAGTTGGCGGGCGACGATGCAGCTCAGGGCGTGGGCGAGAGCTGATCGCCTCGGTCAACCGGGTGCTGCGTCAGGCCAAGACCAGGCTGGCCGCGGCCGCCGCGGCCGCTACGGGCAGCCGTTCACCTCGACGGGCAGCGCTGGCAGGTCGCGCCGACCGCCGAGGACCGGCTGCACTACCCGCGCAGCGTCGTCGTCGCGATCGACCCCGACGGCCGCGGGTGAACCTGACCGCCGCCGAGGACCGCGCGTTCTGGACCTGGCGGCGATGGAGGTGCTGCGCCACGCCGGCGTCCGGCTGAGGAGATGCTCGCAGCCTACGGGCGCGACGGGGCGGCCCTAGGCAGCCGGTAGACCCCTCGCTGGTCGCGGCGCAGGATGGGGGAGCGGGCCAGGGCGACGCTGATGGCGCCTTGCGTCCGCCCGGCTGCCAGGCCGGTGGCCACCAGTTCGCGGCGGGTGGCGTGCTGGCGGTCGCCGAAGCACGACAGCAGCAGGCGGTCCTCGCGGGTGCTCCAACCCGACGCCGGGGCCGCGCCGGCCCTGGCCTGCCCGCGGTGGACCTCGAGGCCGCTGTGCTGGCTGAGCCAGGCGTGCAGCGCGGCGACGGGCGGGGCGGTACCGGTGGCGCGCCGCACACCTGTCTGCAGCTCGGCGATGGGCAGCGCGCAGCCCAGGGCGAGTTGGCGCTGCAGCAGCCGGCCCAGGCGGGAGTAGTCAGCGATCGGGTGAGCCAGCCGCCGTGCAGGGCGGCGTTGCGGCTGCGCAGGTACCCGGCAAGGGCGTCGGTCTGGTGCAGCAGCCGGGGTGGGACGGCCAGGACTCCCCGGCGGGACAGGCCCTGCAGGAGCCGGTCCCATCGGGTGCGTTCCTGCTCGGTCAGGGCGTGCCAGGCCGCTGTGGAGGGCCGTAGGCCGCCGTAGGCGCGTCGCAAGCCCTCGACCAGCAGCAGGCCGCCCCGGCCGTCGCTGCGTCCGTCGCGGCAAACACCACGGCGACGACCACATCGTCGTGGGCCAGGTGCAGCACGCGTACGGTGCCCGCAAGCAGGCTCCCGGCCCGCGGGCCGGCGCCCCAGCCGTCCCGCCGGCTGGTCAGCTGCGGCGGCGCCGGTATGTCAGCCCGGCGAGCAGCAGGACGAGCAGCCCGGCGGCCGGCACTGCAGCGTCCAAGCCGGTGGCTGCCAACGTCCGACTGTCCGACGCGTTGCTGACGACGCCCGAGCCGGTGCTGCCAGTGCTGCCGGAGCTGCTGCCCGTGCCCGCGCTGCCCGTGGCCCCCGGGCCGCTGGCCTGTCCGGGGCTGTTGGAGGTCCCCGAGCCGGTCGTGCTGCCCGAGCCGCCGGTGGCCCGAGGTGTGCCGGCGCCAACGATGTGGTTGAAGGGCGCCGTGGCGTCGGTGAGGTTGAACAAGCCTTCCGGATTGCCCTTCAGGCCCCCCAGGGTGGTCGCGGTGAAGGCCGTGGTCGAGTACAACGTGCGCTGGTCGGTGCTCCGAGCTGTCGGTACCTCGGCCAGGTCCGCGGCCGGGACGTGCAGGGTGATCAGTCCGGCCTTGGTGTAGCTGCCGCTGACGGACTTGTCCTGCTCGTAGGTCATGAACAGCCTGGCGCGCCTGGTGTCTCCGGCGAAGAACGTCGGTGGCCCGCCGACGACTGACTCCATGCCGGCGTACAAGATGTGGCCGTTGCCAGGGGTTTTGCCGGCGTTGTAGGTGGTGAAGCGGGTGATCCACTCCGCTGTCAGCCCACCGGCAGTAGGTGACGGCTGCAGGCTGGCCAGGCTCTTGACCTTCATCGTCACCAGAACGCCGCCCCTGCCGTCGTCCTTGATGGTGGCGCCGGTCAGGTCGAGGTTGTCACCGGCCGGCGTCTTGTTGCCGTTGGCGCTGTAGAACGTGTCGCCAGTCCTGCGCGATGGTGGCGAACAGGGCTGCACCGCACTGTTCACCGGCGCCGGGCGTGCCCTTCGCGACCGGGCACGTGTCCTTGTTGACCTGCACGGTCTTCCAGGAAGCGCTGGGCTGGCCGGCCGCGTTTATGCCCAGCGTGCCGATGCTGACGCTCACCTTGTTGCGCAGGCGGGCTGGTGCGCCGGTTGGTTGAGCAGCGGTAGATGAGTCCCGGGTTCGGTGGCAAGGCCCCTGGGGTTGGGGCCGCGGCAGCACAAGCACCGAAGGTGCGCGGGAGGCCACGCTGGGCACCGCGAGGCTGAGGACCGGGTCGACATTGATGTCGCATCGCCGCGGTGGGCGAGCCCGGCGGCTCGCGGCCTGGGTCGCGGAGGTCTTCGGGTTCTGGGCTCCGGGCTAGGGTCCCGGGCATGTCGCTGGGTGGTGCTGTTGGGGTCGATGTCCGGCGTCAGGCGGGTTGGTTCCCGAACGGTCAGGACGACTTGGAGGCGTGGCTCGCCGGGCACGCCGAGCGGGCGGAGGCACGGGCCGGGCAGGCGCTGCGGCACCGGTCGGTCGTGGCGTTCGCCGAGCTGATCGGGACCGACCCGGTCGTCGGGATGTACGTGCGGCGGATGATCGACCAGGTCCCGACCGGCCGGCAGTACAGCAAGCGGCACCTAAGCAGTCCCGAGCAGCTCCTGCGCCTGATCGACGAGGTCCTCACCGTCGCGCCGGAGTTCGGCAGCCAGACCGTCACCCTGCCTCTCGGGGCGGTTCTGGACTGGGCGATGGGCACCCCGGCTGGGCACGCGGCGTTCCGCGACCCCCGGGTCAACACCGCGCTCAAGGCGATCCTGCAGCAGTGGTGCGCCTTCCTGGAAAGCCCGGAGTCGCTGTACGTCCTGAACGACAGCCCGACCGGCTGGACGAGCCAGGCGGCCCGCCAAGCCGTCGGGATCGGGCAGTACGAGCACGACCCGGCCGACGCGCACTGGGGGTTCACGTCCTGGAACGACTTCTTCACCCGACGGTTCCGCGACGGCCAGCGGCCCGTCGCCGCCCCCGACAACGACAAGGTCATCGTCAGTGCCTGCGAATCCACCCCTTACAACCTGCGCACCGACGTGCAACACCGGGACCGGTTCTGGATCAAAGACGAGCCGTACTCGCTGCAGGACCTGCTCTGCAACGACCCGTCCGTCCCGCAGTTCGTCGGCGGCACCGTCTACCAGGCGTTCCTGAGCGCGACGAACTACCACCGCTGGCACAGCCCCGTCGCCGGGACGGTCCTACGGGCCTACCTCGTCGACGGGACCTACTACTCCGAGGGCGACGCCGACGGAACCGACGCGCAGCAGGAAACCTCCGCGCAGACCTACCTCGCGCACGTCGCCGCCCGAGCCGTCGTCATCATCGACGCCGACGACCCCGTCATCGGGCAGATGGCGTTCATCGCAGTCGGGATGTCGGAGGTCTCGTCCTGTCTGTTCGCCCCCGACATCAAGCCCGGCCACCACCTGGCCAAGGGCGAGGAACTCGGCCACTTCCGGTTCGGCGGCAGCACCCACTGCCTGGTCTTCCGCCCCGGGACCATCGGCGAGTTCAGCCTCCAGGCCCTACCGCAACGGCACGACCCGAACGCCCCGCTCGTCAACGTCCGATCAGAGATCGCGACCGCGAACCCCACGCCGAGCAACTAGGACCCCGCGTCGGTAACGGTTGAGGGTGTCCTGCGCGATGCAGGTGCGGGCTTTGGGAGGTCGGTAGGTCCTCGCTGGGGCCTTGGGATGGTCCGGATCGGGGATCTGACGGACTGGTTCGACACCTTGTGGGCTGCTGGGCCGTCGGGGCCTGCCCGGCTTCCTCAGATCACCATCTGCGGGGTCCATCCGGAGCCTTGAAGCTTGCGCAGGTTGTGGCAGAAGGTGTGCAGAGCCCATTCGCCGTCGGTCTTGTCGGTGCCTCGCAGGCGGAACCGTACGGCGTCTTGCGCGACTTTCATCTGCTCGAAGACTGGTTCCACGATGGCCTTGCGTCTGGCGTAGTGGGCCTTGCCCTTCAAGGTCGGGAGCTTGCGGGTCATCCGCTGCTTGGGGGTCAGGCCGGTCGGGATCCGGCCCCGCGGCGCGGGTGGTGGTTTCTCACCGTGCTTGAGCCGACCGGTCGCGAGCAGCGGATCCATCCCAGCCTCGGTGACGGCGGTGACGTTGTCTGTGGAGAAGTAGCCGGCATCGGCCAGCAGCGTCTTGGGCAGGCCAGCGATCCCGGCCACAGCCAGCGATGTGTTCAGGCGGGTCAGCATGTCGGGCAGCGCCGGGCAGTCCGCGCCGGAGGGACGCAGCTCCCAGCCGAGGATCACTTGGCTGTGCTCGTCGACGATGTGCTGGGCGTTGTAGCAGTAGTGGAACGACCCGTCGGAGGTCTTCATGATCCGCGCATCCGGGTCGGTGAACGACCGTTGCGCTTTCGCGGGAACTACCGCAGCTGCCTCCGCCAGATCCCCTGCCGCGGTGGCCTGCTCGGGGTCCTGTCCGCCTTCGGTCGCGGGCTGCTCGGCTGCGGCCCGGGCCTTCGCCCGGTGCTCGGCCTCCGGGGCGGCCTTCACCACCCGGATCGCCGCGAGGCGACCTTCACGGCGGCCCAGCTCCGCGGGGAGCTCATCACCACGACGGTCGGCTCCGTAGGCGGCGTCCTCGGCCGCGTCGAGGTTCTCCGCGTCGGCGAGCAGCGCCTCGACCTGCGCGGCGAGCTCACCTTAGTCCCGCACCATCCGGCGTAACTCATCGCCCGGTGCCGACTAGCCGACGCCCGGATCTTCGAGCCTTCCAGCGCGACCCGACCCAGTGACACCAGCCCGGCCTGCGCGCACAACGCCAGCGACTGCGTGAACAGCTCCTTGCACGCCTCCGCATGGCGCGTCCGGAACCGGCTGATCGCCACGAAGTCCGGGGCCTGCTGCGCAGTCAAGAACCCAAACGCGACGTCGTGGCAACGCCGCTCGAGCGCCCGCGACGACGTGATCCCATGCGAGTAGCCGTAGATCAACACCTTCACCATCAGCCGGGGGTCATACGGAGGACCACCACCGACCTCGATGTAGTGTCGTAGATCAGGCCCAGGTCCAGACCGTCCTCAACCAGGTCGTTGACCCAGCGGGCCGGATGACTCGGACCCACCCAGTCCCGGATGTCAGGCGCCAACAACATCGGCTGGTCCTGGTCGTACTTGCGGAACGTCTTGTCCACCGGCTGTTTCGGCCGGGCCGGGCCCGCCGCAGCCCAGGCTGGTGGTGTTGAGTGCCGCTGTGACCGACATCTTCTCCGACCAGCTCGCTGCCTGGCGTGCCTACACCGAGACCCCCTGGGGCCGGATCCGCTATTAGGTGGTCGAGGAGACGCTCCGTAGGGAGACGGCCAGGCTCGGACCAGGTCTTCGGATCCTTGACGTAGGCGGCGGCGATGGCATGGACGCTGTGCCGCTCGCAGTACGCGGGCACGACGTGACGATCCTGGACCAGTCCGCCCGATGGCTCGAGGAGGCGCGACAGCGAGCAGCGACAGCGAACACGAGGGTCCGAACCGTGCTGGGCGATCTCAGCGAGCCGCCGCCTTTGGGCGAGTTCGACATCGTGTTGTGCCACTTCGTACTGCAGTACCGACCCGCGGCAGCACTCGACGTTGCCCGACTGGCCGACTACACGCGTAGCGGTGGGGTCGCATCGGTGATGCTGCCCAACCCGGCGGCAGGCGTGCTCCGTCAGCTGATCCTTGCCGGCCCAAGGGCCGCACTGGACGACCTGGACTCCGAAATCACGAATGCGGTCACCTTCGGTCATCCAGTTCGGAAGATCCCGGCAGTCGAGTTGGACGCGACCCTCGGCCAAGCCGGGATGCCGGTGGTTCGCCGATACGCGACGCGGATCGCCAACGACCTACTCGCCACCAACGACCTCAAGTACGACAGCGCCTACTTCAACGACCTGCTTGCGCTCGAACTGGCCCTCTGCGACCACGAGCCGTTCGTACGAATCGGTGGGATGTACTAACTCATCTGCTCCAAGACCTGAGCGCGTGACGACCGCTCACTGCCTCGACTCGGGCGGTCAGGCGCCGAAGCCGAGGAAGACGAGTAGTCGCCTCTCGAACTCGACGAAACTTGTTGCCTGCAGCCTTCCGACGACCGTGCGCGCGTTGCTCCTTCGGACAGTCGTCATCTTGTCGACCATCAGGAAACTGTCTTGGTCGAGGCCGTTCTCCTCGTCCGCAAGGACCAACATCCGCAGTAGAGGCGCGTCGACTTCGGTGCTCGTGAATGGGCAGACCGTCAACGAGTCAGTCGCGTCGAAACGGTTGTCTTGGACGGTTAGGGCGGGCCGCCGCTTGCTCGCGTACACACCGCCAGCAACGGTGACAATGTCCCCGCGCCTCATTCGTCCCGTTCGTCGGAGATGGCCTCGACGAAGTCCATGTCGTCACCCGCGCGGTCAGCCGCCGCGACGAGCGCGGACTGGCGGTGAGCTTCCGCGGCGAAATCTGGCGAACGCACGTCGGGTACCCAAATCTGGACAGGCCGCAGCCCGTGGGCCCGCATTCGGGCTCGGTAGGCGCTCACCCGCTCTCGTACGGCCATAGCGACACTGTTACATGTAACGGCTGGGAAGGCAACGGGACGCCTGCCCACGCCGCTGAACGATCGCCGCGAAGGTCACCACTCGGTCATCCCAGCCGTTCCGCCCGCCGGACTGTCTCACAAATGGTGGTCTTGGGCCATGCGCAAGATGCTGGGTGCGCGCGGATCAAGTCGGGGATAGGTCTGGGGAGGGCGGATGCCGAGGATGGTGATGTCGAGGTCGATGTCGGCTCAGATGTGTTCGGCGGTGACGGCAGGGGCGGTGAGGCGCTGGGCGAGAGCGAGGCAGGCGCGGTCCCCGGGGGAAACAGGCCGTTGGCGCCGAGCCGGTCGGCGCTGGGTACGTCGACCAGCACTGGCCGTTGCGGTGCTCGGCGAGCGGCCCATGGCTGAGGCGGGTTGTTCTGCTGCCTGACCAGCCACGCCGTCGCGGCCGGACACGACCACCACTGCGTGCAGCGAGTTCTGCAAGCAGCCGCTGCCCGACGGTCCACAACACGTCGTGGATTGCCGTGGCGGCGAAGAGCAGGTCGCGCGGGCGGTCAGGGTCGGCGCAACGGCGGTCTGTCAGCGCATCCGTCCCAGTGGTCTACTCCACCCGCTGCTAATGCGGGGCGCTTGTTGGTCTGCTGTTCGTTGTCCAGCTGGCCGAGACCGGCACCACCTCCTACCGACTTGCTCATACCCGAGCACAGCGAGCAGGCCAAGCCGCAGGGCAGTAATCGCAGATCAGCTACCGCGGAGCCACCGCTGCACTTCGAGTTCTGCCTCCGCCAACGTCCCGAGGATCATGTCCGCTTCCACAAGGTCGGCAGGCGGGTGGGTGCTGCAGATCGCCAGGACAGTCATGCCAGCGGCTTTACCGGCGCGGACGCCAGCAGGCGCGTCCTCAAGGATGACACAGTCGACAGGTGCGGCCCCGAGCAAGGAGGCCGCGAGCAAGTAGCCCTCGGGCGAGGGCTTCCCGAGTGCCACATCGTCGCCGTCCACGAAAACTGCGGGCAGGGGGATCCCCGAGGAGGCGAAGCGCGCCCCGATGGTCCCTCGCTGTCCGCTCGTCACGACGCCCCAGGCGTTGCTTGGCAGGGCTTTCAGCAGCGGGACTGCGGCCGGGAAGGCCGGGAAGCGGTCGCCGACCTCGGCCAACAGTTGCTTCAGGAGGACGTACTCGTCCTCGGGCATCAGGTGCGGCGCAACCTCGGCGACCGTCTCCACCGGTCGCCGCCCGTGTGTCGCCGCCCAAGCCAACTCGATGTCGACGTCACGGAGGCTGCACCAACGCGACCACACCTCCCGGTATCCCGCGTATGAGTCGAGCAGCACACCGTCAACGTCGAGGAGGGCAGCTCGCATGAACGGAGGCTAAGGCCGAGCTGCAGCCTCAGCTTGTGGGGCCAGATGGGGTTGACACGATCACACCGCATGGTGACGTCAGTCGAAGGCATGTCGAACCATTCATGGGTGCATGTTCTGGCCGTGCACCCACGCTGCTCTGGCCGACAGGCGTGCTCGATCTGGACGGCGCGGCGATCCGCCTGGCCGAGCCCCGCCGGTTGACCCAGCACCTCACCGGCTGGCTGGATGCGCAGACCGGTCCGGACGGCGCCGCTGACCGGTGTGCAGTTCGCGTCCAGGCACGGCGACGAACTCGGGCTGTGGGCGGTGTTCGAACGCGCCGGTGACCCCCCAGCTCCGCCCAGCTGCACGACAGCACCAGCGGTCCGCTCGACCCGGGCGAGGTCGAGCTCACCCAAGGCCTGCAGCTCCACCGACTCACCTGGACCGGCTGACCCGGCCCGCTCCCCCACTCCCCCGCTCCCAGCCGCTGCCGGCCCGGTTGCCGGCAGGACACTGGACCTGCTCGAGCCGCGGCGGCGCGGGCCGCGCCACCCCCGGAGCATGAAGCTGACGTTGCGGGTCGCTACAGCTCTGGGTCGTCGTCCGGGCCGTAGTCGTTGGGTACTGGACCGGGCAGATGCTCTGGCTGGTCGGTGCGGGTCATCTGCTGGCGGCACCAGGCTTGGAAAGACTCCGAAGTGCTGTGGCCGACCAGGGTCAGGGCGTGGGTGGTGAGCCGGTAGGCGTTGGGTCGTCCGGTGGCGCCCTGGTCGGTGCGTTGGGTCAGCAGGCCGCGGGCAGCGAGCCGATCCAGCACGCTGGTGCTGTCGGCGCCGCGTCGCTCATCGACGTCGCGGCGGGTCGCCTCCCCCAAGTGCCCGACGATGACCAAGGTCATCACCGCCTCGGAGCTCAGGGTCGGGACGGGTTCCAACGGCCTGCTGCGTTCCACGGCCTGGGCGGCGTGGGCGAGCACCGTCAGCTCGATGGTGACGCCGTCATCGACCGCGGCGACCCCGACCGCGGCGAGGCGGTCGGCCAGCTGGGCCACCGCGGTGCGTACGGCGGTGGCGTCGACCTGCAGCGCGGCGGCCGCGTCGGTGAGCTCAACACGGCCGGTGGTGATCAGCAGCGCCGCGACCGTGGTCAGGAACCGTTCCGAGGGTGCGGCCGGTGCTGTGGTGGGGAGCAGCGCCAGCGAGCTGGCCAGGTCCAGGCCCAGGGCCCGGCGGAGCTTGTCGTAGGTGGGTAGTGATGGGCTGCGCCGGCCGTTCTCCACTTCGTTCACCACCGTGCGGGACACCCCACTGGTCCGGGCCAACTGGGACTGCGACCAGCCCAGCTGCTCCCGGCGGGCCCGGACCGACCCCGCCAACTCCCCCGCGGACCCCAGACCCGGCTCCCCAGCCGAGTTCGGTGGCCGCGCGGGCGGCATATCGCTCACCTGCACAAACTTGGCAGCAGCCCGCTCACCCGCACAGGCTATCGACGTGCCCTCGTCCAACTGTCGCGCGAACTGGACAGAGCAGCTTCGTTAGCCCGAAGGTGCGCTGACGGAGCCCAGGGATTGCCCCGGGCCTTCCTGACCCCTGCTGCCGCCGAGCACCGCAGCGCGCCTTGGGTCCGCCCGGAGAAGAGCCAGGACCAGGGCTGTGTAGGAAGGCGCCTGTAGCCGGGTGACCTGATCGTCGAGCAAACGCAACTGGCGGCCGTCCAACCAGAGCTGTACCTGGGCACCGGCTCGGGGAGACGACGAGCCGCCCGAGTCGGCATCCCCCACACTGGCCGGCGGAGCAGTTTCGAACGGTGGTGGCAGATCAGCAAGGTGAGCTGAGGCGGCCTCGACAAGTACCTCGGCATAGGTCATGTCGCGCGAGAGAGCAGTGCGTTGAACCAGAAGCCCGGGACTCCCGGAAGCTATGCAGGAGCAGCGGCCGGCCCTAGCCTGTGGCCTGTGCTGACCTGCCACCTGCGCGCGGACGTTGCAGAAGCTCTGAGCGCCGACAGCGCCAGCATGTCGCCGGCCCGCAACGGCGGGCGTACCTAGCTCTGGTGCCTGCTCGGCTTCTTGGTGGACGGGTCGGCCATCGTGATCTTGCTGTCAACCCGCGACGAGACCGAGAGGGCTAGCCAGTGCTTCCCAGGCTCGCGTTCGGCCGATCGCTCCGTCCAACCCACATGCTGTAGCAGCTCGCTACGCAGCCCAAGCGCGCGACAGGGCTGTTAGTCATTGAGGTACTGCTGCAAGGTGACGCGACGGCCGTCGACGTCGACGGGGCCGGTGAGGGCGGCAGTGAGCTCGCTAGCGGTGGGCAGCGCGGCTTGCTCGGCGTCGGGCAACGAGTCGTAGGTGTAGCCGGCTACGGCTAGGGGTGCGGGTGCTCCGGCAAGGGCGTATCGCACGATGCTTTCGTTGCGGCTCGTGCACAGCAGGATCCCGACGGTGGGTGCGTGCTTGTCCGGTCGCCGGAGCCGATCGTCGATCAGGGCGACATAGGTGCCGAGCTGCCCGATGTACCCGGGCTGGAAGCGGCTGATCTTAAGCTCGACGACTACGTAGCGCAGCTGCTCGACGTGGAAGAGCAACAGGTCGATCACGAGCTCGTCGCCGGCGACATCGAACCGCAGCTGTCTCCCGACGAACGCCATCCCGTGCCCGAGCGCGAGCAGAGTCTCCTGGACGCGGTCTGTCAAGGCCTGCTCGAGGTCCCGCTCGCTCACTCGGCCGGTCAGGGTGAGGTGGTCGAAGACATATGGGTCGCGAAGCAACTGCTGCGCCAGTTCGGAGTCTTGGTCTGCCAGCGTGTCCGCGAAGTTCGACGGGGCGGCCCCGATTCGGCGCCGGAGCTGGTTGGTGACCTGGTGCGCGAGAACGTCGCGGCTCCAGCCGTGCCGGGTGGCTTGCTCGGCGTACCAGTCACGGTCCTGGCGACCGTCCAGGCGGTCCAACAGCACGGTCACGTGCCCCCACGGCAGTTGTGCAACGGGTTGTTGCACAATCAGCTCGGCTCCGTCGGGCCAGGCCTGCGCGAAGGACCGCATGTAGTGCAGGTTCCGCCGCGACCACCCCCGCTGCTCCGGGAACTCCGCACGCAGGTCCACAGCGAGCCGGTCGATGATCCGACCGCCCCAACCCTGCTGTTGTTGGCGGTCCAGGATGTCCTTGCCCACCGACCAGTAGAGCCGCAGCACCTCGACATTGGCCCCGCGGGCCGCTCGTAGCTGAGTTGCCCGAACCCGGTTCTTGAGGTCCTCGAGCAGCTCTGCGTAGCCCTGCGGGCTCTCACCAACGATCTCCGGGCCGCTCACACCGGACATCCTGACAGGCCCAACGAGCACGGGGTCTGAGGAGCAACGGAGCAGAAGCGTTCGCGAAGGACCTCGAGTCGACCCTGCTTACATCGCGGGGCGCCGACCGGTGTCGCTGGGCAACCCGACGCGGCGGAGGATTTCTAGGCGGCCATGTCCGGCGAGCTCGGCGCCCACTCTCGGTGCCTCTCGCCGTAAGCTCCTAGCCAGGGCGTATCCAGCTACCGACGCCTGCCGCCGGTGATACTGGCGTGGACAGAAGCGCGCCGAACGCGTCAGCGACGTTGCTGTCCTGGACCCACAGGGTCCGGGGCCACGGCCGCGCGTCGAGAAGTGCCCTGTCTGGCGCCGTCGCAACGGCGGACCTGGGGAGTACACGGGCGGATGTTGTCGTCCAAATCAGACGGCTGGCGAAGGCAGCAGTGCGACCGTGGCCGCAGCGGCTCGCCACGACGTTCACCGGTAATCGCCGACACGCCGGCCCACTTCACCGGTATTCGCCGCTCAGTCCCCCACCATCGCTACTCACAAGGGCAACCTCCCCTTGAGTCCCTAGGGCCAGACGCAGCACGAGACCCCACCCCCAAGCTTGCCGGCGCGTGGGTGGGGCCTCGTCGGATGAACGGAGGACATCATAGCCGCCCCACGCGGGGCGGGTCACGCGATCCTGGCTACCGCTGAGGAACGCGGGTCTGGCCTGCCCTCCCCCTCGTCCACCGCAGCACTCGAGCGACTGGTTCTCCCACTTGAAGTGTCGGGCAGGTCCAGTTCCGCGGTGCCCGTGCACACGGAGGCGCGGGCCGACGCTCAGAAGGCTTGGACTGCCACCTCCTTCGCCCTCGCTGGTGGAGCGCGGGTGCGGGTATCCGCTGACGGCGGACGGAGCTACCCCCGCTCTCGGGAGCGCCAGCTTCCTGCCGCGGTGCCCGACCAGCCCGCGGCCGTGCGCATCTACGACCAGCAAGGCGAAGCTCGGTGCCTCCCTGCCGACCTCGACATTGGCCGTGGCGGCCCAGGTCAGGTCTTGAAAGACTTAGCGCGGCTCCGCGGCCTCATAGAGCGGTGCGGCGGCCGTGTGATCACCGACCGCTCCCCCAACGGCGGACAGCACCTGTACGTGCCTTGGCGCGACCCGGTGCCGTTCCACGAACTCCGACCGGTCATGATCGCCCTGGCAGCTCTCCTGCCTAGTCTGGACGTCCAACCGGCCATCAACCTCTTGTCGGGCTGTTTGCGGCCGCCCGGCAGCCGCCACAAGAGCGGCGGCTGGCAAGAGCTGACCACTCCCCTCGTAGAATCTCAGAGCATTGCCCGCGACGGCAACCCACCCTCGGTGTGGGTAGCGCTACAGACACTCCTCTCAGCACTCGAGCAGCCCGGCCAACTTGCCGCGTCCACGCTCTCGGGAGCGACCCCCAGTTCGACGCCAGTCCCCCGCCGCCCGATCGGGCTTGCTCTGCCCGCAGGAGCAGCCGGAAGCGCCGGACCGCACGAGCGACGGGCCCATCAGGAACACCTCGCCCTCCCGAAGAAGGCTCGAGCGCTTACACCCGACACCCTGCGCATCGCGCAACACGGCGAGTACGACAAGACCCGCTACGGCACCCCGTCCCAGGCCCGTCAGCGCGTCCTCGCCGCTGCCGCCGGCGGCGGCTGGCACTACATCGACCTGCTTGAGCACCTCCAGACAGGCCGATGGCCAGGCCTCGCCGGCTTCTACGCCCGCTACCGCCCCGCGGCCCGTCCCGAACGCCTCGCCGCGGATTGGATCTCCGCCGTCACTTGGCTACGCGTCACCAACGCCCAGCCCAGCGGACCGGCGCTGCCGGCGTGTGCGCCTAAATCCCACACAAGGGAGCCCACAACACACCGGGGGGGCAGTAGTGCTGGTGCGGGACGGACGCTGACGTCCGTTGGTCGCACGGGTCGACAGACGTCAGAGGAATACCAGTTCGTCAGGACTTGGTGGAACGTCGCTCGGCGCGCCGAACGGGCCCGGTACACCGGCCGAGCTGGGTTTACACGACGGCTACTTCTCCGGGCGGTCGCTAATGCCGCGCAGAAGAAGGGCAGCCGCTATCTGGAGTTTGGTTGCCGAAGTCTCAGTCTTGCGATGGGTGTCGACCACAGCACTACTGCTGCAGCCTTACGAGCGTTGCGGCAGGAAGAGGATCCACTGGTGGTGCTTCTCGAAGATCGACGCGGCGTTCGGGGGGATCTGTACGAACTGACGTTGCCCGAGGAGTACGCCGACACGATTGACCGACGTGATTGGAGAGCCGGCAAGATCGAGGCGATCCACCCCGTGTTCCGGGCGCTCGGCCTGACTGTCGCGTTCATCTACGAGGAGCTTGATGCCGCTGCAAGCACTAGCTTCGACCTAGCAGACTTGGCCATGACTAGCCTGCGAGCTAGTCAGAAGGCCCTGCTGGTGCTCAGCCAGCATGGGCTTGCCACCAAGACCAATGCAGGCTGGGTCCGAGGAGCTGCCTGTCTCGACCAGGTGGCCGTGCAACTTGGTGTCCCGAAAGTGCTCGAGGAGATTCAGGCGGGACATCAGAAGCAGCGTCGGGAGTGGCGAGCTCTGCTAGGGGCCTTCGGCGCGTGGGTCGGCAGTTCGTCGCTGGTGCCTGTCACGCGAAGTAGCAGCAGTGTCGGCGGCGGCGCTGCCGTTGGCCCGGAATCGTTGTTTGGCTACGCGCATCCGGCCGAGCTAGAGACCCCGCTGGAGCTGCTCCAACGGGTGTTAGGCGCCGTGCCGGTGCCCCCTTAGTGGTCTGGGCCGGAAGTTTGTGGGGGTCACGCGGCCCTCGCGGCGTCTGCGCGCTCGTGGCGGTCGATGCGGGCCAGGAGGTCGTTGAGGTCGTCGGCGGTGAACTTCCAGTCGAAGGGGCTGGCGGTCGCAGCGTCGGGTGGCAGCGGCAGCGGGCCTGGTCGAGGTCTTCTCATCGGAGGAGATCGCGTACTCGTCCTCGCCGAGCACGTGGCCTTCCCACGTTCGCTGGTAGAGGTCGAGCACACGTTTGGCCTTGGCCGCGAAGTGAGGGTCCCGGATGGAGATCCAGGACCGGTACTGCCACGGTTTGATCGCGTCCCGCGCCAAGATCGGGCGCACCGTGGACGCTGACATCGACGGTGCGATCCCGGCCGCCGCGACCTCGACAGCCAGTTCCGGGCAGCTCCACCTCGACAGCGCGATCCATAGGTGGCAGGCAGTTGACAGGCCATTGCCTTGACCTCGGCGCGTTGCACCGGGGTGAATGGGGTGGCCGTCCCGACCGTGGACGGTCGGTGAGGCCGTCGAGCCGGTCGGTGGCGAACCGGCCGCGCCACTTGCCGACGGTGCCGACCGTCAACCCCAGCCGGGCCGCGATCACCGCGTTCGTCAGACCGGCTGCGGCCAGCCGCACGATCTTGGCTCTGATCACCAGCCTGTGCGGCAGCGACAGGCTGTTGGAGCAGGTCTTGAGGCGGTTGCGTTCGCAGGCGGGCAGGGACAGGACAACGGCGCAGGCGCAGGGCATCGGGGGAGCTCCCTGACCGACGATCGACCCGGCCCCTCCACAGTCCCCATCACGGCCGTGACACCGTCAGGCGCGCCGCTCGCTGCCAGCCCATCCCCGGCGGGCGACGATGCCGGTGATGCCACACCACCGGAATCCACCAAGTCCTCGCTGAGCCAGCGCCTGCGCAGCCACGCCGCCCAGCACTGGCCGCAACTGAGCCTTGACATCCGGTTCCGCGGCCCGTTCGCCTACCTCGACGGTCAACTCGGCGACGACGAGCCGTTCCCGCTGTGTCGACTGCGTTACGGCGGCTGCGCCAGCACCTGGGGCTTCGCGCTCTACCTCTACAGCAGCGGCAAGTACGAAGACCGGATCCTGCCCACCGGAAGCCCCGCCGGCAGCCCCGAAGACGCCCTGGACTGCGCCTGCCACCTCTACCTCAACTAGACCTCCCACAAGGCCCCAGACGCGACCCACAAAGGCCCCCACGGACTTACGGCCGAGACCACTAAGTCCGGAATAGAGGACGCGCTGCCGGGCAGGCGTGTAGGTGCGTGGGGGGTGCTGGGCTTCTCCAGTTACGCCAGCAACGTGAGAGCGGGGTCGTGTCGCCTGCGATCAAGGGACTCGCTCAAGGGTAGGCAGGCTACATCTGGGAGGCCCTAATCAGACTTACGCGGTCAGGCGCGGTTGGTTCCACAGGTCACTGTCGGAAACGTCGAAGGCCGTGTCGTCGCGTTCGATCAGCATCGCGATGTACCCGGACATGCTCAAGTTCAGTGCAGCGGCAGCCCGATGACCCTTGGTGTGCTGCTCCGGCGACAGCACGGCGACCGTGCGCACCGACTTGCGGTCCTTAACGATCGCTCTAGGGCCAGCGACAGCCTGTCGTTGCCCTCTTGGTGCGCCTCGTTCAGCCATGCTGACCTCCGACAGCCGTGTCGTCCCGTGTAACGCGTAAAGCGATTCGCTTCATGCGTCATAGTAGAGGTGTGCTATCCGATCCGCTCGCGACGCGCCGACTGTCCGCGGCGATCTTCGGCAACGAAAAGACCGTCGAAGTGATCCTTGCTGTTGCTGCAGCTGGCGGACTGGCCCGGGCGACCGACATCGTGCAAGCAACTGGCATTGCACACGGCATGGTTCGACCCGTCCTCAAGCGCCTCCTGGACGCGGGCGCGGTCACCGCGATGCCCCGCCGGGGTGGGTCCCGCGGTGAGCTGTACTTCGAGGTCTCTGATCGGACCCTCTGGACGACCCTCGCTGCAACGGCGGCACACCTGGCTGGACAGTCCGTGGACCAGGAGCGCCAAGCCGCCCTCCCCCACCAGCAGCAGCACCGCACAGCCGAGAAGCTTTGACGGGTTCTACTGCGCCATTGCTACCTGCAGGGCGGACAGGACAACTGCAGAACGGGTCGCACCAAACGATTCCGCGAGTCCGTCCACCAACTCAAGCTGCGCCGGCGTGAAGCGGAAGGTAATAGGTGCGCTGTACGCACGCGGGCGCCTGCGGACAAGCAGTCCATCACCAAACGGCAACTCAGGCGACAGCTCGTCCCGGTGCGCGAGTATCGCCTGAACGACCACACTTGAGAAGGTTAGCTGTTGACGATTAGCCTGCTCGCTCAGCCACTTAGCCACGGACATTGGAAGGCGGACTGCCGTCTGAATTGTCGAAGAGCGCCGACGCGGTGGTTGCTCGATTGCAGCAGCATCGTTGTCGCCGCCTTGCCGCTTCTCAAGGGAAGTCTCGAGGTTCACCAGGCTGTCCTGCCCAGCTTCGTCGGCTACCAGCGCCGCTCCCCCGCCCTCGGCTGCAGTGGTGGTGCTGAGCCAAGCAGCCCGAACGGCGGCCCTGTCAGCTGGCATAAGCGACACACCACTGGTTGCGGCGGTGGCCACAGGTTCAGCCGCCGGCAGTGGTAACCGGGCCAGGTCATCAAGCCCTGCCAGATCATCGTTGAAGGCGCTACTGCGACGGCTCATCAGCTGGCCACCGCCACGTTCGCCTCGGCCGCAGCGATTCTGGCCAACAACTCCTTGAGCACCGCGAGATAGTCCCGTGCCAAAGCTTCGGCAGCATCGGGCCGGCCCCACAAGCCGCGATCGCCATTACCCTGTTCCAGACGTCCGGAGCGTCGTCGACGCAGCATGGCGAACCGCTCCGAGTTCGCCTCCTCGGCCTTCTCAATCAATTCTCGTGGAGACAACCCGAAGGCGCGAGCGTCTCGCGCCACCGCCGGTGAGTGCCGCACGGTTGCCTGGAACGGTTTGACACCGGAGCCAGCCAACAGCTCCCGAACAGAGTCTTCCAAAGCCGTGTTGCGCGCGGAGGCACGTACATCTCGGGCGAAGTGGACGGTACCCAAGAAGCGCAAGGCCGGATTTAGGTCGCGGCGGGCACGAAGGACCCGTTTGATAAGCAACTCGACGCCGTCTACATCCGCCTCGTCTTCGCGGTGCGGAGCCAGAACGAAGCCGGCTACAGCTAGAACGGCGTCGAGCAGGGCTACATCACCAGGGCCGAGGTCGACGAGGCACAACGCGTATTCCCCCGAGGCGCCAAGTTCTACCAGCGCGCGCTTCAAGTTGCTGCCCAGGTCAAGCCCAGCTGCAGCAGCACTGGCTGCGGCGCCCGCAACCATCGCGAGGGCTGGCCCACCAGGTACAACGTCCAGTCCTGGCTTCACGTCTCGCTCGGGCCTCAGGGACTCCCCCAGAACGATTGCCCCGTACAAGTTGCGTCCGCCGTCGCCATCAAGGCCAAGGTTTCGGCGGCTCAGGTTTGCCTGCTGGTCACCGTCGATCAGAAGCACGCGTCGTCCAGGCTCAGCGCGAGCCGCCAAACTGCCCAAGGCTGCAACCAGGCTTGTCTTGCCTGCCCCCCCTTTTTGAGTGCCAATCAGGACGACTCGCATGTCATGGTCCCTCCTTGGGCGTCGCTGGGGCAGGACCGTCCACAGAAACACTGACACGGGTTGGGTGTGGCTTACGGGAGGCGCGCCGGGAGCGTCCGATCAAGTCGCTCAGCATGTTGGGCCTGACGGTCAGACGCGTAGCCCCCATCAGTCGGACGCGTTGCCGTCGCGTGTCCCAAACGTACGGTCGAAACGTGACGGGAGTAGGTGACAGGCCTCGCCCACGCGTCCGGTATGTCGTGGACATCCCCGGGCCACTGGGGAGAGAACGGCGGGACAACTACGTCAAGGATGCTTCAGAACCAGCGGACGTGTAGCCCCATGCGGTTGTGCCAGGCGCTGAACGTGTCGGAACAGCGCTGGTCAACGTTGATTGCACGCGTACCCGACGAGTGCTCCGTTAGACTTGCAGCCGCTGCAGGTACGCACCTAACAAGCGTGACAACTACGAATGGACTACATAAAGCTTACGGCGCTGGGAGGCCTAGTCGCTGGCCGGACTACCAGTCGATGCACGCTCGACCAGCCAAGACTGGAGGGTCTGCAGGGCTTTGGAGCATGGCTAACCTTGGCGCGTTTCATCTTCTACTCAACCTTCGCGTGTGCCGTCCTCCGACTTCTGCCGACCCCTACCTCTAGATCACTTAGGCAGTTGGTAGCCCGGACTACGGCGCGTCGTACATAGCAACAACACACGCAACTACAGGCGACGACACTCGGGACTACGGGGCGACAACGGATTCCAAGGGTGCGCAGGGCCTCAGGGCCCTGTCGGTTGCCGGATCGCTATCAGTTGCCTGGCCATGGGGCCGAGCAGGGCGACCGGACCCGGACCCGACCGAGCCGGGGCGCCCGGTTCCGCTGGGCGAAAGGGTTGGCTGCAGTGCGGGGGCGTCGTTAACGGCGACTACCGACGCCAGGGCCCAAGCAGCCGACCGCTGGAGACGGCCCGATGTGCTGCGGGTTGCGCGGACCCGCAGGAGTTCGCGGCTTGCTACGGTCGCGAAGTTATCCGGGGTTGGTTGTGGGTTGCGACGCCCGTCCCTGGGGGGGCCGGCGGCGGTGGCGCGCTGCTGGTCGGGGCCGCCGTACCAGTCCAGGACCAGCACGGTCGCGTTGTCGAGCAGCTGCCCGCCGGCGGCCTGCTACACCGCGTTGGTCAGTGCCTGCACTGCCTCCCGGGGGGGGGAGGTCGCTGATCTGGCTTAGCAGGTCGGGGATGCGGGCCTGGGAGGCGTTGCGCTCCAGCATCCCGTCGGTGAGCAGCACCAGCCGGTCGCCGGGCTCCAGCTGCGCCTTGCAGTAGGTAAGTGGCGCCGGGCAGCCCGCCGAATGCCGGGTCGGCCCGCGGGTCGAGCTCGCTGACCTTCCCGGCTCGCACCAGCAGCAGCGGCATGTGTCCGGCGTTGACGACCTCCGCGGTGCCGGCCGGTACCTGCGCACCGCCGGGCTGTCGTGGTGACGGCGCCAAGCTCCGGTAGTTCTCCCGGTCCGCGTGCCGTGCAGCACGGCGCCGCCCAGTACCTCGGGAGCGGGCAGCGCGACGGGCACCAGTGCCAGGCCGGTCATCGGCGGCCCTGCAGCGCGTCGACGTACTCGGCCAGGACCCGCTCGTCGGACACGCGGGTGTAGGCGGCGGTCGACACCGGCTGGCGTGGCCGAGGCGGGCCTGCAGCGCCAGCTCGCGCATCCCGCCCTCCCACATCGCCGTTTCGTGCGTGTGTCGCAGCGCGTGCGGGGTGACGTCAGGGGCCCGGATCCCGAGCCGGTCGCAGCGGCGGGCGAACCCGCGGACCAGCGCCGGGTAGCCCAAGGGGAGGGCGGCGCGCTGCCCGCCGCCGCCGACCAGGAACACGAACGGGGAGCTCGCGTCGGCGGGGCGCTCGTGCAGGACGTAGCGGCCGACCGCGCCCAGGGTCCGCGGGTCGTGCAGTCCACCACCCGCTCGCGGCGGGACTTCTGCCGGACCCCGCCGGGGTGATCGTCGCGCTTGCGCACCACGACCCTCCGGCGGCCGTAGGCGGCGTCGGCCAGATGCAGGCTCAGTGCCTCGCCGGGCCGCAGCCCGCCATCGAGCATCAGAAGGTAGAGCGCCAGGTCACGGAGCCTGGTCAGGTCGGCGAGAAGCAGTGCGACGTCGCCGTCCGCGAGCGGGCGAGGCGAGCGCTGTGGCAGCCGTACCCGCACCGTCCGCCGGATTGGGGCCTGTCGGCTGGCCCGGCCAGTAGCGGGCCGGTGCCGGTCCGAGGCGCGGGCCAGCGCCGGGTCCGGCCGGCGCGCCAGGGGGTTCTCCGCGTCGGTGAACTCCTCGGCGCTGATCGCCCAGTCGTAGAAGCTCGACGTCGCGGCCAGCGCCGGGGTGACGGTGGCCGGCGCGAGCAGCCGGCCGCCGGGAGCCACGACCGCAAGGCCCTGGTGCTGCGCGGGGCGGCGGCTGGGCCGGCGTCGCAGGAAGCCCAGGAACGCCAGCGCCGTCGAGGGCCGGAACTCCCGCCAGTCCAGGCCCTGCTCGGCGCGGAACTCGAACAGCAGCCGCAGGTCATAGCCGTAGGCGGCCGCGGCGTGTGGGCTGTAGTCCGCATCGGCCAGGTGCACCAGGAACCGGCAGACCCGCGCCACCGGCTGCCTATCGGCGTCCGGCACCCGCACGCGCACCCGGCCGGCCTCGTCACGGCTGCGCACCACACGCACAGGCCCTCCCTCTCTTGTGCACCGCCTGAGCGGCCCGTGCCGGTCGTGTTCGCGGACGCATTCAGTAGTCGACGATCAGACCGTCCATTGCGGCCTGCCGGTCGGCCTCCGAGGGCAGGCTGTACCGCCTGGTCGTCTCGAGCCGGGCGTGACCGGCCAGCTCGGCGACCAGGACGATGTCGTGGCCGGCCCGGACCAGCCCGGTCAGGCAGGTGTGGCGCAGGACGTGCGCCGACACCTGCACCTCCGCCGCCGACCCCAGCCGGCGCAGCGCCAGGTCGACCGCGCGGGTGGACAGCCGTGCGCCCTTCAGTGACAGCCACAGCGCCGGCTCCTGCGCGCCCGGCAGTACTGCCCTCGCCTGCAGCCAGGCGTCCAGGACCTCGCGGGTGTCGGCGTTCAGCGGAACCGTCCGGTACCGATCGCCCTTGCCGCGGCGCACCGTCACCACCCCCTTACGGGCGCTGACCGCGACGTCGCCGATGTCCAGGGCGACCAGCTCCGCGATCCGCAGCCCGGTGAACAGCAGCACCGTCAGCACCGCCCGGTCCCGCACCCCGCCCGGGCCGATCGCCCCGCGCTCCGCGGCGCGGAGCAGCCGTCGCTGTTCGTCCGCGCTCAGCGCCCGGGGGGCTGCCTGCGCCAGATCCTCCCGGCGCACCTTGGCCGGCCCCAGCCCCACCCAGCGGAAGAAGTGGTCCAGCGCAGCCAGCGTCAGGTTCACCGACGACGGTTTGGCCAGCCGCTCACTCACCAGGTGCGCCCGGTAATCCCGGACCGCGTAGTCCCGGGCGTGCCCGAAGCCGAAGGGATCACCCTGCCGGCGCCGGGTCACCGGGTCCAGCTCGGCCAGCCACGCCAGGAACCCGGCGACCCGGCCGGCGTAGGTGCGCCGGGTGGCGACCGCCAACGGCTGGGTCTCCAGATGCCCCCGGTAGCGCTCGAGGCGCTCTGCGAGCGACTCGTCCAGGCCTCTTACGTAGGTGCTCACCGCGGCGATCCCCACCGGCACGACGACCCGCCCCCTGTTATGCGCAGTGCTTTCGGCTAGTTACTTCGACCTGAAAAAGTCACCGCGCACCTGATCGGGGGGCCGGGCGACTGGGTCGCCTGGCCGCGGATCTTCGATCGCGGGTCTTTCAGTTGGCCAGGGCGCCGATCTTGACCAGGTT
>JAABUJ010002193.1_pt1 | contig 24999 bp, 22 predicted proteins | sample 5559131 | NCBI WGS metagenome assembly JAABUJ01 (sample SAMN10711875, study PRJNA513366) | rock metagenome | isolation source: Antarctica rocks | place: Antarctica: Victoria Land, Mt New Zealand nord | collected 2016-01-07
ACAACGTCACCCGCTTCTCGGCGCGGGCCACCTTCCCGAGCCTGCGCCTCGACGACCTCACCTTCGTCGACCGCTTCTCCCACGGCGCCCCGGTGGTCGCCTGGGACTACAGCCCCCTCTTCGATGGACAGCTGCAGTACGTGCTCATCCAGACCCTCGAGTTCAACCGGTCGATCTACGGGGCCCTGCACCTGAAGAATCAGGCGGTCTCCTTTGAGTGCTGTGCTCCCATCTCTCCGGACATCGCCGGGGTGGTGGATCCGGACAACGGTTCCTTTGGCACCTCGATACCTCTCACTCCATACCTGTTGGAGCCCTCGGGTCTGAAGGTGGTGGGCTTCAACACCACCCCGGTCGCCGTGTCCCGCGTGTTCGCCGGTCTCACCCTTGAGCGCTTCACGGGCAAGCCGCGGGTGACCTACACCCTGCTGGGGATTACCCCCGATAGCTGGCTGCTTCCCGGCGGCACCGCGGTCCTGCGCGTCTACCCCTCCGCCACGGATTCGGCTCCGGGCTCGGCCTCCACTGCGGGCTCGGCCTCCACTACGGGCTCGGCCTCCATCACAGGCGCGGTCGCCGCGCCTTCATCCCAGTGTGTGCGGGTGACGCTGCAGGGTGTGCCGGGCGCCGGAGCGTCGCACTATGTCTTTCGCGGCGGTGGTACTCGGGCGAGCGGCTACCTGGCGGCCGGCGCTCAACGGGACGTGGTCATGGGCCTCTCAACGAGGAGGTTGAGCACGATCCACCTGCGAGGATCGGGCGCCGGACAGCTTCCCGACGGCCGCCGGGTAACGGTGGGTGTGGCGGGGGTCGCCCTCATGCCCTGTTGAGCTATATCGTCCGATTCCCTTGAAGGCGGTGATTCTGGCAGGAGGCTACGGCTCGCGGCTGAGCGAGGAGACGACCACTCGTCCCAAGCCGATGGTCGAGATCGGCGACAAGCCGATCCTCTGGCATGTGATGAAGATCTATGAGGCCCACGGCATCACCGACTTCATCGTCTGTCTCGGCTACAAGGGCTACATCATCAAGGAGTACTTCGCGAATTACTACCTGCACGCTGCCGACGTCACCGTCGACCTATCGAGCGGGCACACGGAGATCCTCCACTCGGCGACCGAGCCCTGGCGCGTGACCCTGGTCGAGACCGGGGAGGGCACCATGACCGGCGGCCGCCTCGCTCGGGTCCTCGACTACGTCGGCGCAGAGGACTTCTGCTTCACCTACGGCGATGGCGTCGCCGACGTCGATCTCGGGGCGCTGATCGCCTTCCACCGCCAGGAGGAGCGCCTGGCCACCGTCACCGCGGTGCAGCCTCCGGGTCGCTTCGGCGCGCTCGACGTCGAGGGAGCGGTGGTGCGCCGCTTCGAGGAGAAGCCGCAGGGTGACGGAGGCTGGACCAACGGTGGCTTCTTCGTCCTCTCCCCCCGCGTGCGCCGCCACCTCCACGGAGACGCCACCATCTGGGAGCAAGAGCCGATGCGCGAGCTCGCTGCCGAGGGGCAGCTGGCGGCCTACCGGCACGGGGGATTCTGGCAGGCGATGGACACCCTGCGCGACCGCCATCACCTCGAGGAGCTGTGGCGCTCGGGACGCGCTCCGTGGCGCGTGTGGGGAAGCTAGGAGCGGCTCCCGGGGGAACGGACCCTCAGGTGCCCTCCATGGCGACAGGCACGGCGAAGGGCTCCATCTCGGTGATCGGCCGCCCGAAGGCGAGCTTTGGGTAGGCGTTGGCCAGCGGGTCGATGACGACTCGCAGAAGGAACGGCGAATGGGGATCGGCCCAGAGGCGCGCGAGACCGTCGGCGAGCTCACCGATGTCCTTGGCCGCGGCCGAGGCGATCCCGAAAGCGTCAGCGACCCGGGTGAAGTCGGGGGCCGAGTATCCCCACCAGGTCGACTGGTAGCGCGCGCCGAAGTAGGTCTCCTGAAACTGACGCACCATACCGTGCACCCCGTTGTCGAGGATCACGATCTTCAGGGGCATCTCGTGGTGGACCACGGTCTGAAGCTCCTGCAGGTTGAGCTGAAAGGCCCCGTCGCCTGCGATGACCACCCACGGCGCGCCCGGCACGGCTCCGACCGCGCCCAGAGCCGCGGGCAGGGCGAAACCCATTGCCCCCATCCCGCCCGAGGTCAAGAAGCGTTGTCCGGGGCCCAGCTCGAGCGACTGCGCGGCCCACTGCTGATGCTGGCCCACATCGACGACATAGCCGCCCGCAGGTCCGCTTGCTCGGGAAAGGAGATGCATGAGCTCGTTGGGGTTGATGCCGGCGATGTCGGCCAGTTCGGCGGTATCCGGCCAGCGCCCGCGAAGCTCGGAGATCCGCTCACACCACGCGGTCGTGTCCAGTGCGCCACGCGCGAGCGCGGGACGCTCGAGGACGGCCAGGAAGTCGGCCACGTCGGCAGCGATCGTGCGCGAGTCCGACAGCCGGTTGTTGAGCTCGCCGGGATCGACATCGACGTGGTGGATGACGCGCCCCCGCTCGAAGGCATCGACGTCGGCCCCGGTCTGGCGGATGTCGAGGCGACTGCCCAGCACGAGCAGCATGTCGCACTCGCTGAGTGCGATGTTTGCCCAGCGGTTGCCGTAGGACCCGATCAACCCTGCCCGCATCGGATCGGCGGCGGGGATGACGTCAACCGCGAGCAGCGAGTTGACGACGGGAATCTGCAGCGCTGTCACCACGTCTCGCAGCCGCTGCACCGCGCCCGCGCACCGCACGCCCGCACCGACCAGGATCAGCGGCCGCTCGGCCGCCGCGAGGTCGTCGAGGACTCCGGCGACGGCGCGCTCTAGGCCCCCCGGGGTCTGCGGACGCTCCGGCAGCTCAAGCGCGTCGGGTTCCTCCACGTCGGCGCCCTGGACATCCATCGGGATGTCGAGCAGGACCGGCCCGGGACGCCCGGCACGGGCCAGCTCGAAGGCATGGTCGAGGACGACGACGACCTCCTCCGGGGTCTCCACGCGGATCGCCGCCTTGGTGATCGGCGCTGCCATCGTGACGATGTCGGTCTCCTGAAAGCCCAGCTGTCTGATCGGGCGCTCGCCTTTTCGCTCGTGGCGGTTGACCTGGCCGGTGATGAACACGGCGGGGGAGGAGTCGAAGTAGCAGGAGCCGATGCCGGTGAGCAGATTCGTCGCCCCGGGGCCACTGGTGGCCATCGCCACGCCGGGAACGCCCGTCAGGCGCCCGGCGCCATCGGCCGCGAAGGCGGCAGCCTGCTCGTGGCGCACGCTGACGAGCTCGATGCGGCCCTGGCGGTGGATGGAGTCGATCAGGTGAGTGATCATGCCGCCGACGACCTCATATACGCGGGTGACGCCTTGGTCGGCGAGACGGCCGGCGATGAGGTCGCTGGCTTTCACAGGGTCGAGGCGGGAGCCCGGACGACGCGCTCGATGCTCTCGATCATGTACGCGAGCTCTGACTCGCCGAGGCCGGGATAGACACCGATCCAGAACACGTTGGACATCGCGAAGTCCGAGTTGGCCAGATCGCCGATGCGCCGATGCGGTACCTCTGCGTAGGCCGGCTGGCGGGTCAGGTTGGCGCCGAACAGCTGCCGGGTCGCAACCCCTGAGGCCTCCAGGGCCTTGACCATCTCGTCGCGGTGAAACGGGGCATCGCTCCGTACCGCGATCGGGAAACCGAACCAGCTCGGCTCGCTCTTGGGGGTCGGCTCGGGAAGGATCAACCACTCCTCCAGGTGGCGCAGACCGGCGTGCAGGGTCGCGAAGTTGCGTCGCCGTGCGGCGACGAAGCCGGGGAGCTTGGCGAGCTGGGCGACGCCGACCGCGGCCTGCATGTCGGTCAGCTTGAGGTTGTAGCCGACGTGCGTGTAGGTGTACTTGTGGTCGTAGCCGAAGGGAAGCTCACCCAGCTGCCAGCCGAAGCGCTTGCCGCAGGTGTTCTCCTTTCCGGGCGCACACCAGCAGGCGCGACCCCAGTCTCGGAAGGACTCGACGAGCACCTTGAGGCGGCCCTTGTGGGTGAGCACGCAACCCCCCTCGCCCATGGTCAGGTGGTGGGCGGGATAGAAGGAGACGGTGGCGAGGTCGCCGAAGCTCCCCACCGGCTTGCCGTCGTAGAGGGAGCCGACCGCATCGCAGCAGTCTTCGATCATCCACAGGTCATGGCGGTCGGCGAACGCCCGCACGCTGTCGATGTCAAACGGATTGCCGAGGGTGTGGGCGATCATCACCGCGCGCGTCCGCGGGGAGACGGCGTCCTCGAGCTGGGTCACGTCGATGTTGTAGGTGGGCAGGGTGACATCGACGAAGACGGGGACGAGGCCGTTCTGGATCATCGGGTTGACCGTCGTGGGAAAGCCACAGGCGACCGTCACCACCTCGTCGCCGGCGCGCAGGCGCCGGTCTCCGAGCTCGGGGGAGGTCAGCGCGCTGAGGGCGAGCAGGTTGGCCGAGGAGCCGGAGTTGACGAGCAGCGCGTGGCGCAGGCCGAACATCCGGGCGAAGCTTCGCTCGAAGCGCTCGGCGTAGCGTCCCGCCGTCAGCCAGAAGTCGAGGCTCGAGTCGACGAGGTGGACGAGCTCCTCGTCATCGAACACCCGCCCCGCATACTGAAGTTGGGTCTCTCCGGGAATAAAGTCCTGGGCGGGAAAGGCCTCGCCATGGTACTCGCGCACCAGTGCGAGGATCTCCGCTCGAAGCTCGTCGCGGCGGGGCACTGGGACCGCGGAGCCGGGCGGGGCGTCTCCGTTATCTTTGGCGGGGTTCATGGACGGGTCCCGGGTAAGAGGTGTCGAGCGCTGCGACGGGGACGCGCTCCTGCACCGCAAGCGGCGGTGGCGTGGTCGGAGGCAGACCTGGACCCGTGGCACCACCCCAGCACGGGTGTCTGAGGACGCCGATGATAGCGGAGGGCTCAGCGCCCTCGCCAGGCCGTGCGGGCGGGATCGCTCGTGAACCTTGGGCTCGAGGGCCAAGCCTGCGCGGTGACCGGAGCGAGCAGCGGCGTCGGCCTCGAGGTGGCGCGCGAGCTGTGCTCGGAGGGCGCGCGCGTGCTGCTGGTCGCCCGCCGGCCCGACCGTCTCGAGGATGCCGTCGCCAGCTGCCGGTTCACCGGCGGCGGCGAGGCCCGGGGCCTGGCGGTGGACATCACCTCGCCGCACGCCGCCGAGGAGGTCGTTTGCGGCTGCCACGGCCACTTCGGGGGCATCGACGTACTCGTCAACAATGCCGGTCGCTCCCGCACCCGACCGCTCCTCGAGCTCTCCGAGCAGGACTGGCACGAGCAGTGGGAGCTAAACGTTGGGGCTCCTCGGCGGCTGATGACCCTGGCCGCCGAGGCGATGGCACAGCGCGGTAGCGGGCGCATCGTCAACGTCTCGTCCTCCTCGGGGAAGCGTCCCGGGCAGAACAACGCCGCCTACTCGGTGACCAAGGCCGCGCAGCTCGCGCTCTCCAGGGTCTTCGCCGACGCCTACGCCGCCCGCGGCGTCCTCGTCAACGCGGTGACTCCCGGACCCCTGGCCTCCGAGATGTGGCTGGCCGAAGGGGGGCTCGCCGACCAGTACGCCGAGGCGCGAGGCGTCGACCGCCAGGAGGCGCTGGCGCAGATGGCCCGGCGAATCCCCCGCGGTCAGCTGGGCAGCAGCCAGGAGGTAGCCGCGGTGATCGTGTTCCTGTGCTCGGCGGCGGCCGCCAACGTGGCCGGTGCGGCCTGGTCGGTGGACGGAGGCTACGTACCCTTCGCGCTGTAGCGGATGAGCCCGCGGTGCAGCGCCGTCAGTGCGGGATGAGGCATCGCCAGCACCGGAAAGCTCAGTGCCCAAAAGCGCGGTACGGTCTCTCGTCGTGGCCCAGCCAAGCGTCAGCGCGGTCGTTCTCACCTACAACCGCAAGGACCTGCTCGAGGAGTGCCTGACCGCCCTGCGAGAGCAGACCCGCAGCCCCGACCGCGTCACCGTGGTCGACAACCACTCAAGCGACGGGACGGCGGCATTCGTGCGTGCGCATTTCCCGGAGGTCGATCTTCTCGCCCTCCCCACCAATGAGCACTGCGCGGGCGGATACCACGAGGGGATCCGCTCCGCCCACGCCGCTGGCGCGGACTGGATCTGGTTGCTCGACGACGATGCGATTCCGTCTCCAGACGCCCTCGAGCAGCTGACCGCCGCGCTGGATGACCTTGGATCGCTTCCGCCGCCGCTGCTCCTTGCCGGCAAGGTCATCTGGAACGACGGTCGCCTCCACCCGATGAACGTGCCGGGCTTCGAACGGGAGGACGCCGAGCTCTACGTCGACGCGAGCGGCCGCAGGCTCCTGCCGATCCGGTCGAGCACCTTCGTTTCCCTCTTCGTCAGCCGCGAGGCCGTCGACCGCTACGGCCTGCCGCACAAGAGCTATGTCATCTACGGGGACGACATCGAGTACACGGCACGGATCCTGCAACGTGAATCGGGCTACCTCGTCCCAGCGAGCGTCGTGCACCACAAGACCGAGACGCCTCGCACCGCCAGCGTCAGCAGCGGCGACCGCTTCTACTACCACGTGCGCAATCTGCTCTACATGATGCGGGGACCGGTGTGGACGCGGACCGAGAAGCTCTCGCTCGCCGGATCGCTCGTGGCGACAACGCTCGCGTACCTGCGTCACAATTCGTTCCGGCGCCGGCAGCTGCTCGTGGTGCTTCGAGGGGTCTGCGACGGGCTACGACCGGGGGCGTTACGGGGTTGATCTATCCGGCGAGCGAAGCTCCCGGGCCAGCGCCAGGGCATACCAGGCGCGCTCCTCGCCACTCCAGGCGCCTCGCAGCAGCATCCCGGCAGCGCTGTGCCAGGCGCGGAAGCCTCGCCCGGAGCTCGCCTCGAGCAGCGCACCATGGGCCGGCATCATCACCGTGCTTCGCGGGGCGAGATAGCCGCTCTCGGCCTTGAGCATGCGCGCCGTCCACTCGATGTCCTGGCCCCAGGCCTGGTATCTCGCACTCGGGAGCCCGTAGGCCTCAACCGCCTTGCGCGCGACGAGGAGTGAGCCGCTCCGCGCGGCTCGGATGGAGACCAGGCCGTGCTCGGCTGCGGTCACCGCCGTGTCCTTCTCGGTCAGCCGCGGCCACGGTGCCAGGGAACGCTCGAATTGCCCGGCGCCGTCCACCAGCCGGCTCGCCACGAGCGCCGGCGCCGGGAGATGGCCAGGTGAGCGCAGAGGAGCAAGGAGCTCTTCCAGCGCCGTGGGGGATGGCACCGCGCCGGGCTCCAGCAGCCACAGCCACGTGGCCTCGCCGCTGCTGCGCAGCTCAAGACCCCCTGGCAGCCCGGCGCCCTGCCCTGCGGCGGAAGGAGCGGCGGCCTCATCGACTGGGCGGGACTGCGCGGCAACCGCGGTCAGTGTTCTGCTGCGCTGCGCCCCGGCACCGCCGGGCACGATCAGGCAGACGGATGGACTCGACGAATCAAGCGAAGCTGGATGGAGGCGGCTCACGGAGCAGGTCCCTCGCTCAGGTCCGGTACCCGAGCCAGGGAACGAGCGTACAACCTGCGAGACCTTTCGCTCCTGCCTGCCCGCTAACCTGGAGGCGAGACCATGGCCACCCAGGGACAGAACAGCTTCGACGCGCTCGTGGTGGGCGCAGGGTTCGCGGGCTCGATCCTCGCCGAACGGCTCGCGAGCCAGTGCGACCAGCGCGTGCTGGTCATCGACCGGCGCGATCACATCGCCGGCAACGCCTATGACTATCTCGACGAGCACGGCGTCCTCGTCCACGGCTATGGGCCGCACATCTTCCACACCCAGGCCGAGAAGGTCGTCCGCTACCTCTCGAGCTTCACGGAGTGGCGCCCCTATGAGCATCGGGTGCTGGCCGACGTCGACGGCCAGCTCGTGCCCATGCCGATCAACCGCGACACCGTCAACCGGATCTACGGTCTGGCGCTCGCCACCGAGGAGGAGATGCAGGCCTTCCTCGACGAGCGCGCCGAGCCGCGCGAGCGCATCGATACCTCTGAGGACACCGTGGTCGCGAAGGTCGGACGCGATCTCTACGAAAAGTTCTTTCGCGGGTACACGCGCAAGCAGTGGGAGCGCGACCCTTCTGAGCTGCACGCGTCGGTGTGCGCCCGCATCCCCATCCGGCTCAACCAGGACGACCGGTACTTCACCGACGTCTTCCAGCAGCTCCCGATCGACGGCTACACGGCGATGTTCGAGCGCATGCTCGGCCACCCCAACATCGAGGTCCGCGTCGGCAGCGAGTTCGCAGACGTCCGCGACGAGGTCGAGTACGACCATCTCGTCTACACCGGCACGATCGACGGCTACTACGGCCATCGCTTCGGCCCGCTGCCCTACCGCAGCCTGAGCTTCGAGTTCAAGAACCATCCGACCCCCGGCGGGGGCCTGGTTCAGCCGGCAGGCTCGATCAACTTTCCCAGCGAGGACGTGCCCTACACGCGCATCGCGGAGATGCGATGGATCACGGGCCAGGAGCACGACTCGTCCACCGTCGCCGTCGAGTACCCGCAGTCCGAGGGCGACCCGTACTACCCGGTTCCCCACGCCGACAACAGAGAGCTCTACAAGCGCTATGAGGCGCTCGGGGCCGCCGAGCCCAACGTTACGTTCGTCGGGCGCCTTGCCCGCTACCAGTACCTCAACATGGACCAGGTGGTCGCCCAGGCCCTCTCGACCTTCGAGCGGCTCGTCGAGCAGGGAGCGGTCTCGGCGGGTGCGCCCGGCTGAGCGCCGTGGCGCCCGCCGAGGCAGGCAACGGTACCGCCCGTCCCGCGGTTTCGCTGCTCATACCCAACCGCAACAACGAGCCGGCGCTCGACCTGGTGCTGAGCCGCCTCGAGGCCAACACCAGCTACGACAACGTCGAGCTCGTGATCGTCGACGACGGCTCGACCGATGCGAGCCGCACGATCCTGCGCCGCTGGCGAGACTCGGGCCGACTGCCGAACTTTCGCCTGATCGAGCGCGAGCACCAGGGGGTCATCGAGACCCTCAACGTCGGACTCGCTGCAGCCGAGGGAGACATCGTCGTCCAGATGGACGCCGACGCCTCCGTCGAGACTCCGCAGTGGGTCGAGAAGATGCTGGCCCTGTTCTGCTCGGACGAGCGGGTCGGAGTCGTCACCGGCAAGGTCGTCATCGACGACGGCCATGTCCACACCTACGGCGTGAACCTCGTGGGTCCCGGGGGGATGCACGATCGTGGCACCACCATCGAGGAGCCGCTCGGCAAGCGATCGCTGCACTCGAGGGTGGCCCGACCCCTCGACAGCGAGAGCCCCCTCGGACGCCGAGTGGCTGAAGTCGACGCCGGCATGGGCTGCTGCATGATGTACCGCCGTGAGACCGCGCTGGAGGTGGGCGGCTATGACCACGGCTTCGCTCCGGTGTGGTTCGACGACCTCGACCTCGCGCTGTCGATCCGAAAGCACGGCAAGAAGGCGTTCTTTCTCCCTGACGTTCTCGTCTGCCACCGCCTGAGCATGCGCGCGACTCGCGAGGCGCCAGGGCCGCGCCGGACGGCGGCCCTGAGGGCCGCGGGCGGAAGGGCGCTGGGGCTGCTTCCCCCCCGTGCCGGCTACGCGGTAGGCCGCGCGCTGGCGGTGAGCGGACTGCCACCGGCGCTGCACGAGCGGCTGCGGCACCACTATGCCTACTGGCAGAGCAAGTGGGGGTGGGACTTCCTCAACCCCGACATGGAAGCCATCCTGGCCCGCCATGGGGGCACGGAGGTGTGCTGGGCATTCGATGAAGGGATGCGGGCGGCAGGCCGCGAGATCATCTCGGCATTCGAGGACCGAGTCGGGCCACTGCACCTGCGTGCCTCCCGCGATGCCGGCCCGGCTGGGCCATGACGGTCTGCGCCATCGTGCTCACGCACGACCGCCGGGAGCTGCTCCACGCGTGCCTCGCTGCCCTGGGTCGTCAAACGCACCCGCCCGATCGCGTGCTCGTGATCGACAACGCGAGCACCGATGGCAGTCGAGACATGCTGGCCGCCGAGTTCGCGGGGGTCGAGGTACTGCGTCGGCCTGAGAACGACGGGAGCGCGGCCGGCTTCCGCGCCGGGATCGAGCACGTGCACGGGAACGGGTTCGACTGGCTGTGGATGCTCCACGACGACGTCGTGCCCACCGACTCCTCGCTGGAGGAGCTACTCTCCGCGACGGCGAGAATCGACGACGCCGCGCCGGCGGTGATTGCCAGCAAGCCGGTCCGGCCAGACGGGGAGCTCGACGAGGTCGGCCTCCCGCGGCCGAACTACAAGCGGATCGAGCATGCTGTGATCGCCTACGAGCACGGCCTGCAGCCGGTCCGCTGGACCTCGCTGGCGTCCGTTCTGATCCGCGGCGAGGCGATCGCTCGGCACGGACTTCCTGTTGCCGCCTTCGCCGGAGCGAGCGGCGAGCTCGAGTTCACTGCGCGCATGCTGCGACGCGACGACGGCTACCTCGCACCGCGCAGCGTGGTCGAGCACCGCAGGACGCCGCCGTCGCAAGAGCCCGAGACCGCATTCGCCCGCGATGTCGGCGACCGGGTGCTCATGCTCAGGAGCCGCTCCTGGGGGCGGCGGGAAAAAGTCGGCCTCACGGTGTCGCTTCTGCGAGCCATCGCCACGACGGTCCGGTCCGCGCGCGGCCTGGGACTGGTCATGCGAGCGGCGGCCGGGAGCGCGCTCAGGCCGCTGCGTGCAGACCAGCGTACGTCGGGCCCTTGGCCGGCTGCAAGAGCCCGTCCCTGACCCCGCGCAGGACGGCAGCGACGTTCCGAGCCCGAAACCGGTTGAAGGCCAGGTACTCCATCGTGCTGTACACGCCCGAGACGAGAAGCCAGAACTTCTCCGCCGGTTCCCAGGCATCGCTCCTGACCATGAAGAGCTTGTTGCGAACGTCGTAGTAGTAGCGGAGGCTGTCGGACCTGGCGGGGTGGTAGTTCGCCTTGGTCTTGTGGAGGACGACGCTGCGCGGGGCGACGTAGCCGAATTCGTGGCGCAGGATCCGGGCCGTGTACTCGATGTCGTCACCCCAGATGAAGTAGTGGGTCATCGGCACCCCGTACTCGACGACCGCCCGCCGGTGGACGAGCATGGACACGTAGGTGGTTGCGCGAAGCGGCATGAGCTCGCGCTCGCAGGCCGAGATCGACATCGACCTGGGCTCCCAGCGCGGGAAGGGCCGGCTCATCTCGTGGATGCTGCCGTCCGTCCAGAGGACCTTGGAGGCCATGATCACCGGCTCGGGGAGCCCGTCCAGCCTCGTCATCGGCTCGAGCAGGTTCTCCAGCGCCGTCGGCTCCGGGATCGTGTCGTCGTCCATCACCCAGAACCAGTCCGCCGGGCTCTCGGCGGCCCGCTTGAGGCCCTCGTGGTTGCCTCCCGCACACCCGACGTTCTGTGGCAGCGCGAGGATCTCGACCTGCGGGTACTCCCGCTCGAGCAGGGGGACGGTGCCGTCCGTACTGGCGTTGTCGACGACCAGGATCCGGTCGACCGCCCGGGTCTGAGCCAGCACGGCGTCCAGGCACTCCTGGAGGAGGTCCCGACGGTTGTAGGTGACCACGATGGCCCACACGGACTCGCTCACTCCAAGAGCCTAGCGACGAGGCCGCGCCGGCTGGCCTCTGAGCCCCGAGTCAGGTTGCGTCAGCGCCCGCGGACTCTGGCGAGCGGCAGCGCGATGTCCTCGGGCAGGGCGTGCAGAAGATGCAGCAGCGCGACGTAGAGCAGCGCCGCGAGGGGAACGCCGCCGGCGAGCTCGGCCAACGCCGGAATGTGCGCGGCGCTGCTCGCGTACAGGATCAGCAGAACCGCGAGGGCCACGCCGCTCCCTGCTGCCAGCACGCGCAGCGGCGCTCGAAGGCGCGGAAGCGAGCCCACGCGTCGGTAGGCCCGGAGAATGAGGAAGAGGGCAGTCAGCTCACTCGCGACCACCGCCAGCGCGGCGCCCCGGGCCCCCCAGAGCGGGATCAAGATGAGGTTGATGGGCACGTTGCAGAGCAGCACGCCGATGAGAATCCAGAACAGCCTCCGCTGAAGTCCCTGCGCGGTCAGCACCCCGAAGTAGAGCGTGTTGAAGTAGATGAGGCCAAGGGCCACCATTAGCACGCGCAAAATGCCGGCCGCTCCGCCGAAGCCCGGGCCCGCGATGACCGATACCACCGGATCGGCGAAGCCGATGAGCACGACGAGGAGCGGGACGGTCACGAGCTCGAGTGCGACCGTCGCCTTCGCCACGATTCCGTTGAGGTCGGGATCGTGCGGTTGCAGGCGCGAGAGCACTGGAAAGAACGTGAGCACGAAGAGAGCGGGAAACACCATGAGCAGCTCGACGACCTTGTAGGCAACCCCGTAGAGCGCGACCTCGGCGTCGGACCGCAGGAACGAGATCAAGAATGTGTCGGCCCGGAGATAGATGTGCCCGAGGACGAGCACTCCTCCCAGCGGCGCCGCCCGGGTCGCGATCTCTCGCCATTCGGTGGCGTCGTAGGCCGGTCTGAGCGTGAGCGTCTCACGCGCGAATGCCAGCGGAGCCAGCGAGCCCGCGGCGGCCCCCGCGGCGTACGCAGCCACCAACCCCGAGAAGCCCCAATCGAGCGTGGTGGCGGCGAGCAGCATGCAGAGCAGGACGGCGGCGCTCAAGAACGCACCGACGACGAGCGGATAGAAACGTTCCCTCGCGACGAGTATGGCCGCAATCGATGCGCCTGGCGCGGCCACCACGATCTGGATCGCGAGGATGGCGACGGCCTCCCGCACCAGGAACCTGCTCGCGCCCGAGTACACCGTCTCGACGACCGCGAGGGTCGCGACGGTGACGATCGCCGAGAGCACCAGGCCCATGCCGAAAACGTGGCGCAGGACGGTCGATGCCGCCTGCGGTCGCTTCGCCAGCTCACGCGTGGCGATCGTGTAGAGGCCGAGGTCGGTGAGCGGCACCGCCACGGCGATGAAGACCAGCGCGATCGTGAGGCTGCCGTACCGCTCCGGTCCCAGGTAGCGCGTCGTGACCGTGATGCCGATCAGGTTCGATGCCGCCACCACGATGCGCCCGATCGTGAGAAGCGACGTGTTGAGCACGACCGCCCGGGCGAGCCTCGGGGGGGCCGGAGGCTCCTCGGTCCGGGCGGGAGTCACAGGTCCTGCACCTGCCTGCCGTGAGCTCGGGCCTGGAGTGCCCGGACGGGCTCGACCAGCGGGTAGGGCACGAGGAGCGCGGGCATGCTCAGCGACCAGAACTCGCGCAGCCAGTAGAACTCGCGCGTCATCGCGAGGAGGAGCAGGACGTCACCCGTGAGGGTGTGGTTCGGTCGAGACTTGTAGTACCGCAGGCTGGAGGGGTCGGCTCCATAGCGGTAGGCTCTGCGCATCACGAACCTCCAGAGTGGAGTCCCGCGACCGAAGAGGTCCGCCCACGCTTTCGACCGCTGCCTCACGACCATGATCTGGTATCGATCGAAGCGGTGACCAGACTCACGATCGACCGACGACGTGCCGAGGGTCTTGCGAACGATCGGCGTGGGATGCCAGAGCCAGAACGGGTCCGTGCGGATCATGTGGCCGATGACGTAGACGTGCGGGAAGTTCTTCGCCCTTCGCAGCGCCCCGGTACCGAGCGCAGCGGTAGCGGCGAGGAAGCGATCCCGGCGGACGACCTGCGCCGAGATGTAGTCCTGCAGGAAGGCGCAGTTTGCAAACGCGGCCTCGGCCGATTCGTAGACGTGCTCTCGGTCCGGCTCGGCGGGCAGCGCGCACAGCGGATCCAGCCAGCCGTCCCGGGCGCCTGCTGAGTCCACGTTGAGGCGGTTGAGCGTCGCCCCACTGGCGTGCGGGTGGCGCTTGATCAGGTCGAGGACCCGCCGCACGCCTCCGTCGACGACGGTGTCGTCCGATCCGAGGATCCAGCAAAACGCCCCATCAGCCATCTCGACTACCGCGCGAAGGTTCTCCGTGAAGCCTCGATCGGTCGGCCAGCGACGGTAGACGAGCCGCCCGTTCAGCCGGTCCCGGTAGCTCTCCACCATCTCAGCGGTCCCGTCCGTCGAGGCGTTGTCGCTGATGCGGACCTGCACCTCGTCGAGCAGGTCGTCGGTGAGTTGAGAGACCACGCTCTCCAGAGCCGTGCGCAGGTCCTCGCTGCGGCCGTGGTGCGTGGGGATGCAGATGGAGAGCAGCACGGATCGATCCAGCAGGTTCACGTGGAGGCCCGTGCGCGGAGCGCGAGCAGGGCGAGCCTGGCGCCTCGGGCCGCCCGTGCCGCGCGCGATGGCACGAGCAGCGAGGGAAACGACCGAATCCAGAACGCCGGAAGCCACCAGAAGTAACCCACCAGCGCCCGAAGCAGGTCGCGGTCGTCGCCAAGCCCGCGTCTCGGAGCCGCCTTGATCACCAGCAGGCTCGCCACCCGAATTTCGAAGCCGTGCGCACGGGCCATGAGCCCGCGGTAGATCCGGCTTCTCCTGCCGACCAGGCCCGCCCACATGTCGTCGAGTTCCCGCACGACCCCGAGGCGGTACGCCAGCAGATCGCCGCCGAATGCGTCGAGGACCGAGTTCGCGTTTTCGGTCTGCAGATGAAAGAGCCGTCCCGGGTGCCATGCCCATCGCGGAGCGGCGATGATCATGGGGGCCGCGAGCAGTGCCGCCAGCGCATCGGGCGTGGGAAGGCTGTCGTCATCCATCAGCCAGATCCAGTCATACCCGGCCGCGTACTGGCGCAGACCCTCATGGAGGCCGCCGGCGCCGCCCTCGTTGTGCGCCAGGGCCACGAGCTCGAGGTCGGGGTGGCGCACGCGCACGGAATCGGCGGTGCCGTCGGTGCTGGCATTGTCGATGACCATTACGTGGTCAGGGGGCGCGTCTGTTGGCCCAGCGCCTCCAGGCACTCCTGCAGCAGCGCCCGTCGGTTGTAGGTCACCACCACCGCACAGACCCGCACGGAGGCCACCCTATCCCAGGTCAGGTCAAGCGCTGCGTCGCAGCCCGAGGATGCTGAGCAGAAACGACGTGAAGAAGATCTGGATACCGATGATGAGCAGCGTGGCCGCTACCACCGCCAGGCGCTCCTGGGCCAGGGCCCCCAGCCCCCGGTCGATCCAGATGCCCACGATCACCCCAGCGGCCACCAGGCCAGTCAACCCGATGCCCCCTCCCAGCGCCAGGCCGTGCTCGAGGCGAAGGCGAGCGCGCATGTGATCAAACCACGCGTCCTTCTCGCCCATGAAGTAGGTCCCAAACGCGTGAGCGCACAGCCCGAGGGCCATCACCTGGGTGCCGATGATCATGAACAGGGAGCCCGCGACCAGCGTGTGCAGGTCCCAGCTGCGGCCCAAGATGTTGATGTGGGCCAGGGTGATGAGCGCGATCACCGTCCCCAGCAGGCTCATCGCCGCCCCGGGCATCACGAACAGATAGGTGGGACTGTGCACCAGCAGGAAGCGCAGGTGACGCCAGCCGTCGCGGAAGCTCGAGAGCTTGGAATCACCGCCACGCGGGTGATACTCGATGGGAAACTGACGGATGTCGAGCTTCTCCTTGGCCGCCCGGATGACCATCTCTGAGGCGAACTCCATCCCCGTGGTGCGCAGGTCCAGGGTGGGCAGGATGTCGCGGCGAAAGCCTCGCATCCCGCAGTGGGCGTCGTTTACCCCGGTGCGAAAGAACAGGTTGAGGATCCCGGTGAGGATCGGGTTGCCCACGTAGCGGTGAAGCCAGGGCATGGCGCCCGGGTGGATGTTGTCCATACGGTCGCCCATGACCAGGTCGGCCCCGGCCAGCAGCTGCTCGTAGAAGTGGGGGATCTCGTTGAAGTCATAGGTGAGATCGGCGTCTCCCATGACGATGTAGGGCCCCCGGGCGGCGGCGAAGCCGGCCAGGTAGGCGCTGCCGTAACCGCGGCGGGACTCGTGCACCACGCGGGCTCCGGCCTCCCGCGCCAGGGCGGCGCTGTCGTCCTCGGAGGCGTTGTCGGCGACGATGACCTCACCGGCAATGCCGGCCGCCTCCATCGCCTGGCGGGCACGCTGCACGCACTCCTGGATGTTGGCCGCCTCGTTGAGGCAGGGGATGACCACCGAGACCACCGGGTCGGTGGTTTCGACGTCCAGCGTGGGGGCGTAAGCCGGTCTTTGAACGGTGGCCATGACGGGGATGAGGCGGCGGGTGGCCGCTTGAGTAGACAACGTGCCCGTAGAGCGAAAGTTTCTACCCCTGCCAGCGATGGTAGCGGGGCCTCAGGCGCTGAACGCCTCTATCTGCTCGAAGGTGATCCGGCGCATGTCGTCACCGGCGTCAAGGGCCTGATACCACTCAACCGTCCGCCCGAGGGCATCCTCGAGGTCCCAGCGCGGCCTCCAGCCCAGCTCGCGGTGGGCTCGGGTGGAATCCAGGGAGAGAAAGCGCGCCTCGTGCGGGTGGGGACCCGGGTCGACCTCCCAGCGCAGCGGATGGGGCCACAGCTGGGTGAGACGCTCGATGAGCCAGCCCACCGGTCGCGCCTCGGCTGCGGGGGGCCCGAAGTTCCAGCCCACCTCGAGCTCGGCCGAATCCCACAGGGCCTGGGCGAGGATGAGGTAGCCGCTCAGGGGATTGAGAACGTGCTGCCAGGGGCGTACGGCGTCGGGGTTTCTGACCCGGATGGGCGCGTCGGCGAGGGCGCCGCGCATGAAGTCGGGGATCAGCCGGTCCTCTCCCCAGTCGCCTCCGCCGATGACGTTTCCCGCCCGGGCCGACCCCAGGCGCAGGCCCTCGGGACGGCCGGCGAAGAACGATCGGTGGTAGGCGTCGGCGACCAGCTCGGCGCAGCCCTTGGAGCTTGAGTAGGGATCGTGGCCACCCTTGGGATCGTCTTCGGCGAACGGACGTCCGAGGTTGCGGTTGTCATAGCACTTGTCTGAGGTGACGTTGACCACTACCCGCACCGCCTCGGTGACGCGAGCGGCCTCGAGGACGTTGACGGTGCCCATCACGTTGACCTCATAGGTGCCACGGGGATCGCGGAAGGACCGACGCACGAAGGGTTGGGCGGCCAGGTGCAAGACGATCTCGGGCCGGTGGGAGCCGACGGCATCGAGCACCGCCCCCTCGTCGCGCACGTCGGCGCGCACCCCCGTCATCAGCGACTGGACGTCGCAGAGCTCAAATAGCGAGGGCTGGGTGGGGACTCCCGCCGACAGACCGATGACCTCGGCCCCCAAGGCGCTGAGCCACAGCGACAGCCATGAGCCCTTGAACCCCGTGTGGCCGGTGACGAGCACCCGCCGCCCGCGCCAGAATGCGGGCTCTACCGCCACAGGTCACCTGGGGGTCGCGGTGGACACCCGCCCATCCTAGGTCAGGCTGGTGTCCTGAGCTGCCGCCCGTTCCCGGCGACCCCGGCCCATCCTCGTCTGGCTTCCTGAACCGGCGCTCGTCCCCCGGCGCCCCCCGCCCCGCGTCATTGGCCAAGTGCCTCCCGCAACCCGGTCTCCACCTGTCGGGCCGCCGCCTCCCAGGTGCGCGATGCCACCACGGCCTGCCCCGCCCGTGCGCGGCTGGCGCGCTCGGCGGGGTCGTCGAGCAGGCGTTGCAGGACGTCGGCGAGGGCCAGCGGGTCAAAGTCGGCCAGGGCGATCGGTCCGTCGGTGCCAAAGCAGGCGAGCATGCTCGGGCTGGCCAGGTCCACGCACGGCAGGCCGCAGGCGAGCATCTCGATGGGCACCCGCGAGGGATTGGTCATGGACAGGCCCAGGCCCACGGAGGCGCCGCGGTACGCGCGGGCCAATGCCGGCGTATCGAGGACGCCGAGGTCGGTGTGGGCAAAGGGCGTACGCAGGGCCCGGCTCTCGCCGAACAGGGCGATCTCCACTTCGGGCCGGCGAGCGTGCAGCTCGCTGAGGGCGAGCAGGCCCAGGGGCACCGCCCGGCGTCCGGTCACCGCCCGCGCGTAGAAGAGGATTCGATCATCGCGGCGGGCCTCGGAGCCGGGTCGGTAGGCCCGGTGCTCGACGCCCAGGTCAAAGGCGCTGGCGCGGGCGCCGTAGCGCTCGCGCAGCAGCGCGGCCAGCCATGGGCTGGCGGCGATGGCGTGCAGGCCCTGGCGGTAGCTGTCAGCTGCCCACACCGCCTCGGCGGAGGTGGGATAGAACTCGGGCTCGTGATCCTGGACAAGGTAGGCGCGCGCCGCCGCCCCGCTCAGGCCCAGGACGTGATAGACGGTCTGCCACCCGGTGGCCAGCACCACCTGGGCCCCCTGCCATTGGCCGAAGCCGGCGTGCAGCCGGGCGCGCGTGGGGCCGAAGAAGTCGTAAAAGGAGCGCTCCACGTCGGCGGCGCTCTCGGTCGCGTGGCGGCCCTCGTCGTCGGCCAGCCACAGCGAGCAGTGATGCCCGGCGCCCTCCAGGCCGCGCACGAGGTGGGCGATGGTGTCGTGGCCACCGCTGCCGCGACGAAAGGCGGGGATGACCACCGCGACTCCCAGAGGCCCGGTGGAGGGTCCTCCACGACGCCTCTGGCGCGTCGCCAGTGGCGCGCTACCCTCGCGGCGCCAGCGCAACAGCGCTTCGGGCACGGGCACATCCAGCCGCGCGGGGACGCGGCGCAGGGCCCGGCGCGCCAGCCGGCGCCCGCGCGCCTTCGGGCCCGCTCGCGCTCTCAACGCCCCAGCCGGCGCACCAGGCGCGCCAGCACCGGACGGGCCAGCCGTACGGCCACCCGTCCGGCGCGACGGTGTCGCGCCCGTTCCAGGCGGGCGACCGCTGGCTGGGCGCGTAGGCGCCGGATGGGCCGCAACTGACGGTCCAGGGCATCGCGGTCCTGGAGGTGGCCGCGGTGGGCCTCGACCGCCGCGCGCTGGTCGGCGAGCAGCGCGGCGGCGGCCCGCACCGGATCGGGGCCCGGCTCGCGGGCGATCGCGCGCAGGGCGCCGGCCATGAACTGCCCGGACTGCTCGTGGCTGGGCCACCCGCGCGCCGTGAGCAGGGCGTTGGTGCGCAGGAGGTGCAGCAGGCGCCGGTCGCGACCCAGCAGATCGAGCTGGCGGGCGGTGCCATGGATGTCGTCCCAGTCGCATACCAGGGCGTTTACCCCGTGCTCCACGTACTCGTCGTGGCCCGTGACCTCGGTGGTCACGCACGTGGCGCCCATGTGAAAGCCCTCCAGGGGTGGGCCGTACATCCCCTCGACGCTTGACAGCTTGAGCACCACGTCTGACTCGCGGTACAGGCTGGCCATCTCGGCGTGGCTGACCGGACCGAGGACCCGGTCGGCGGCGGTCTCGTCCAGGCCTTCGCGCAGCCCGCTCACCACGGTGACGTGGTGGGGCTCGCGCATGGCGCTGGTGGCCTGCAGGGCCTGGTCGAGATGCTTGAACCAGGAGCTGGGATTGCCCTCGATGAGCACCCGAAGCGGGCCGTCGGCCCGCGCCGGCAGCCGGGCGGGCGAGCAGAACACCGACTTGTCGATGCCGTTTCGCACCACATGACAGGCGGCGTCGGGACGCAGCTGGGCCAGGGTGGAGGCGATCCACCGCGCCTCGGTTATGAACGACACGGGCAACCCCAGCGTCATCGCCGCGCCGAAGCGCTCGGGCTGATCGTGGCGGTAGAAGCGGTCCTCCAGGCTCTGAACGAAGAACGCGTAGCGCCGTGCCCGCAGCGCGAACAACGCGTAGGTGGTCTCCCACCAGGTCGCCACCGCGATGTCATAGCTCTCGGCGCGGGCGTCGGCGAGGGAGCGCACGGGGACCTCGGCCAGGCTCTCATAGGACCAGGCGGGCCCCGCCTGCTCGCGGGCGAGAACCATGGTCACGTCGAAGCCGTGATGGCGGGTGAGCTGGCGGGCATGCTGGACGACGACCCCGATTCCCCCCGAGAGCTCGAGGTCGTTGACGACAAAGGCGACCCTCACGAGGTGGTGGATGCCCCGGCATCGGCCGAGGCACCCGCCACGACCCCCGCGTCGGCTCCCGCTCCGGCCTCCAGGGCCTGGCGAGTCGCGCTTGCGGAGGGCGGCTCGCCCAGGCGCGCCTCCAGGGAGTGGATGTAGGTGCGCCACTCGTCGAACTGCTTGCCGTAGGACCGCAGCATGCCCTCGACCTCCTCCACGCGATCCTGCAGAAGCAGGAGGTTGCTCTCGCGCTGACGCTCCCATCGCCGCTGGGCCTCCAGGTCGCAGACGTCGACAGCGCCGATGCCCGCCTTCAGCTCGGCGGCGCGCGGCCCGAGGGCCGCCAGGAAGTGGGTGGCCACCCCCGCCCCCGCCCCGAGGGCTACCGCCACCGACGCCTCGAGGCTCTGCTCCTCGCCAGCCACCGCGGAGCCCTGGAGGGCCACCTGGCGGGCCACCACGTGACCGGGTGCCAGCAGGGAGCGCAGCTCAGCGAAGGCGCCCTCTCCCCACATGGTGCGGTGGTGGGGGTTCTCGATGGCCCAGAAGGCGTCGTTGGGCACGCTGAGCAGGGTGGTGGCCTCACCGCTGCGGGCCAGCTCGCTGAGCATCTCCAGCAGGGGGACGAACGTCTCCAGGTGCTCGATGACCTCAAAGCAGGTGATCACGCAGCCAGCGCTTCGCGCAGCTCCCTCACCGATCGCTTGGCGGACGCGGATCAGATCCGACTCCAGGCTGAGGTCGCAGGTCAGGCCCACGGTGTCGGCGCCTCCGAGCTCCCGTTCGGCGCCCCCCACCACCTCCTCGTCGACATCGACGAGGATCGCCCTCCCCCCGAAGGAGCCAGCCAGGGCATCGGCCGCGGCAATCCCGTTCCCGCATCCCAGGTCACACCAGGTGCCTGCCCCAATGATCAGGGGCACGGCCAGGCGGTAGCGCAGGTCGTGCTCGACACGGATGGCGGGCGCGGTCTCGCGCGTGATTCGCTCTTGCCAGTCGGGCATGGATTTGGTCAGGGCGCGGCGGCCGCTGCGAAGGCAGCGCTATGGTACCCGCCCGCCATGGGCCCCCTCCTCGCCCCCGCGCCCTCGCGTCTTCGTGGCGCGCCCCTGGGGCGGGCGGTGCGCGTCGCCTTTGTGGGCCAGGCCACCTTCTTTGAGGCCTGCTCGCTACAGGGCCGCCACGGCCGCCTGCACGCGAGCTTCCTGGAATTTCGCGCCGGCGCCAGCATCGCCACCCTGCTGGCCCGCCTGGCCCGTACGCGCCCCGACGTGGTCATCGTCTTTCGCCCCGAGATCATTCCCGCCGGCGCCTTTGCCCAGCTCCCCGCCGCCACCGTGGGCTTTCTCACCGAGCCGCTGCCCCGCGGCGCTGAGACCCACTCAGACCTCCAGCGCCGCCTGGCCGAGCTTGGCCACGTCGACGTCGCCAACTTCGACCGCATCATCTCCTTTGACCCCCTGATCGCCGACACCGCCGCGGCGCTCCTGCCCGTCTGGCGCTCCCTGCCCCTGCCCGTCGCCGACCGCTTCTTCACCCCCCCGCCGCTGCCCGCCTTCGGCGACCCTCCCCGGCTGCTGTTCGTGGGGCGCTCGACCCCTCACCGCGAGCGCCTGCTCACCCCGGTCAAGCACGAGTATGACCTCCTGCACGTGGCCTTTGGCGTCTCCGCCGAGCGCCTGGCCGGGCTTCTGGTCGAGCACGACGTGGGCATCAACGTCCACAACGAGCCCTACCCCTCCTTTGAGAACCGGGTGTGCCTGCACCTGGCGGCCGGCCATCTCGTGCTCTCCGAGCCCGTCAGCCCCACCCATGGCCTGGAGCCGGGCCTGGACTTCCTGGAGTTTGACTCCGCGGTGGGACTCGTTCACCTGGTCGAGCGTATGCGCCGCTTCCCGGGCATGTGGAACCGCGTGCGCATCCGTGGTCGTCTCAAGGCTGAGCAGTTTCGCGCCTCCCACGTTTACGCGCGGCTCATCTCAGACCTCTACGCAGACCTCGAGGCCTTCGGCTCCGAGCGGGCGTGATGCGCGCCTGCCCGCTCACCCTGCCCGGAGCCCTGGTGCTCGAGCCCACCGTCCACGGCGACGAGCGCGGCTTCTTCGTCGAGACCTACCGGGAGAGCGAGCTGGCCAAGCTGGGCATCGACGACGTCTTCGTCCAGGACAACCACTCGCGCTCGCGGGCGGGGGTGGTGCGCGGCATGCACTTTCACGTGGGCGCAGGGGTGGCCAAGCTCGTGCGCTGTGCGCGCGGCTCGATCCTCGACGTGATCGTCGACCTGCGCCGGGGCTCGCCCACCTACGGGCGCTGGGAGGGCGTCGAGCTCGACGACGAAAGCCTGCGTCTGCTCTACGTCCCCGTTGGCTTCGCCCACGGCTTCTGCACCCTCAGCACGGTGGCCGACGTCCTCTACAAGCAGACCGCCTACTACGACCCGGCGATCGAGCGCGCCATCGCCCACGACGACCCCGACATCGCCATCTCCTGGCCCGCGGGCCTGGACCTCGTGGTCTCGGCGCGCGACGCGGGCGCCCCCCGGCTGTGCGACCTCGCCGCCGAGCTGCCGTTTCGCTACTGAGGATTAAAGGCCCCATCCGGGGCCAGAGGGGGGAGGGGGGCGGCTGCGCCGCCCCCCTCCCGAAGCTCAGTGCCCGCGCCGGCGCCGGTGGCGCCCGCGGCGATGGTGACGGACGGCTGTGTGCGTGACCACGATCATCTGCTCGCTGACGTTGCCCTGGGCGTCGATGCCCTCGACGGTGAGCTTGTGAGGCCCGGGGCTCAGGTGCTTGGCCCCCTGCCAGGTGAGGGTGCCGGCCAGCGTCGTCGGTGAGCTCTTGTCGGTGAAGTTGCGGATCTTCCTGGCGGCGTCGTAGAGCAGGGTGATGCGGTTGACCCCCGCCGGCGACGCGGCGGTGACGGTGATCTTCAGCGCCCCCCCGTAGCGGGCCCCGGTGCGCGGGGAGAGGAAGGCCACCTGGGGCCCGGTGAAGTTGCCACACGCGCCGCTGAGGCGGTCGCCGTGGGTGGCGAAGTCGGCAAAGGCCGAGAAGGCGGGCTTGGGAGAGAAGTCAGAGCCCAGCAGACCAAAGCGGGTAAACGGCGTGTCGGCGCTCAATGTGTCCTGCAGGTTGAACCAGATTCCCACCTGCACGTACGGATCACCCTGGAGGCAGTGGTAGGCCTGGGCCAGGAAGGTGGCCTGGTCGGCGGGGGTGACTCCTCCCGCCTTGGCGCCCTGGGACGCGCCCTGGTCACAGACCTGGGTCGAGGTCGACCAGCCCAGCTCAGTCATCCAGATCGGCTTGTCGTCGGCGTGGACGAGCATCGTGTTGTGGACCTCGCGGTAGCCCAGGAACGTGTACTGGCCGATGCGGCGATCGGGCGGGGCGTTGCGGTAGTAGGAGTAGGGCGAGACAATGCTGCATGCGGTGTCGGTGTGGACCCCGACGGCGTCGAAGGAGCCCTTGGCCCCGGCGTCGTAGACGCCTTGGAGGAAGTTGTAGTCGTTGCCGGTGAGGCCGCCCAGGATCACCTGGGCCTGGGGATCGGCCGACTTGACGGCCGGGTAGCTGGGCTTCAGGAGCCTGGCGTACGCCGCTGGATCGGGATGGGTCCACCACTGCGACGCGTCCTCCTCGTTCCAGATCTCCCACGCGGCAACCTTGCCCGCGAAGCGCGTGGCCATGGCGTGCATGAAGTCGGCGTAGTCCTGGGGGTTGGTGGGCGGCGTGTGGATGTCACTGCTCGAATTGGCCCAGCGGGGGGTTCCCACCACCACGAACAGGACCTTGGTCCTCGGCCCGAGGTTGGTGAGCGCCTTCGCGTAGGCGTTGAGCGTCCCCTCGTCGTAGCGCCCACGGCTGGGCTCGATGCTCGACCAGAACATGAACGCTCGCACCCAGCGCGACCCCGACGCATTGACTGCCTGAAAGGTGGGGGGCGAGGCAAAGAAGTTGCCGCCGAGCACCACGCCGGGCTCGACGGCGGAGGCGCTGGCGGCCCCGAGCAGGCTGCCCACCACGGCGACGGCAGCCAGCACCGCCAGGCGACGAGGAAGGACACGCGACATCATGCCTTCATATCGGCCGCGGTGGGGAGGCCCTCAAGACGTATCCGGACCGCCTACAGGCGCTCGGCGACCCGCGGCGCCTCCCGGCGAAACACGCGGTAGCCCAACACGGTCACCGCCACCGCGATGACCACCGGTACCGCCACCCACACCCCTCCGCCCATGGCGTGGGGGAGGCTGGGATGGGAGGGATCGATCAGCGCGTGGCGCATCTGCTGGATGACGGCGCCGAGGGGGTTGGCGAGCAGCAGCCCGCGCAGGCTCACGAGGCCGAGCACCGAGCCGTGCACCAGGGTGATCGGATAGAAGATCGGAGTGGCGTAGAACATGGCCTGCAGCACCACGTCCCAGATCGGCTTGACGTCTCGGTAGCGCACGAACATGGCCGACAGCAGCATCCCCAGGCCGGTGGCAAACGCCCCGAGGGCGAGGGCCAGGAAGGGAACCTCAAGCCAGCTCCAGCGCGCCCGGCCGCCGGCGGCGAGCAGGAAGATGAACACCGGCACCAGGTTCAACACCAGGTTAAACAGGGCGGTGAGCACGGTGGCCAGCGGCACCGCCAGGCGAGGAAAGTCGATCTTGCGCACCAGGTTCTCACGGTCAAGCAGCGAGCTCACCGCACCTCCCGTGGACTCTGAGAAGAAGGTGAACAGGACGATGGCCAGCAGCAGCGCCGACGGGTAGTAGGCGATGCCCCCGCTTAACCGGGCCACGGTGGAGAAGATCGCGTAGATGATCCCGAACAGCAGCAGCGGGCGCACGAGCTGCCACAGGTAGCCCAGCGCCGTGCCGAAGAAGCGCAGCTTGAACTCGGTCACCGCCAGCGCCCGCGTCAGATGCCAGAAGCGCCGGGGATCGGAGCCCAGAGCGGTGGGCCCCTTGATCGGAGCTCCCAGGCCCTCGGTTTCGACGGGTAGGCCGGCGGTGCTCATCGGGCTGCTCCGGCGCCGGCCGAGCCCGCGCGGCGCTGCACGTCGAGCTCGTAGGGGCAGTCCAGCAGCGCGTCGGTGCCGTGGGTCCCGGTGACCATCACGGTGGCGAAGCGCTCGCGTCGGTCGATCCACGCCCCGCCCGCGCTGGCGGCCACCGC
>JAABUJ010002194.1_pt1 | contig 24997 bp, 24 predicted proteins | sample 5559131 | NCBI WGS metagenome assembly JAABUJ01 (sample SAMN10711875, study PRJNA513366) | rock metagenome | isolation source: Antarctica rocks | place: Antarctica: Victoria Land, Mt New Zealand nord | collected 2016-01-07
ATCGGTCGAACCGGGTGGAAAGAAGAGCCTTTCTCCAGCATGTTCAACAGTTCACGAGAGCAAGTGTAGTGCTTGCTCTGGCCCTTTGTCGAGTGGGCTTAGTTTGATATTAACATATAAGGAAAGATCATCTGGTCGGCTTGGCAGGATGCGAACATTCCTGGCCCTGTTATGGGAAACCAGCGATTATCTTTCATGATCGAGGGAAGATCTTCACTTCTGAGCGTGCGCGGCAAGTGCTGGTAGATCGGCTGGGGATTATCACAGAGCAAGCTCCCCCATACGCACCATCAGCAAAGGGAACGGTCGAAGCGCTCTTCAGATGGATGACTGAGCGTTTTGAAAAGAGATTGCCGGGCACGTCGTACGGCGTTCACGATGCCGAAACAGCGGCGCAAACGGGAGGGATGACCCTGGAAGAGCTAGAACGCTGTTTTTATCAAGCCATCGTGGACGATTATCTGCAAGAATTCAACGATCTTCGACGGCAACGCCCTTGTGTCCTGTGGGAACAGGCTGTGGCGGCATCTGGGGTACCACAGTATCTCGGTTCACCCGATGATCTGAAATTGTTGCTCATGAAGGCCCTCAATCGCAAAACCCCCCATCATGGGTATCGCGTCACGGATTCCAACCGGCTTTCGTTTCACGGGCGCTGGTACGTGTGCCCCGGCCTGCTCTCACGGCTGGCGGGTCGTGAGTTCGACTTGTATTACGACCGCCGCGACGTGGGAGTGCTCTACATTTTTGTTGAGGGCGAATACGTTGGCGAAGCCTATTGCCCTGGGCTGATGGGCGGTCGCGTCAGTGAGTGGGAAGCCAGAGCTATGCGTAAACACGATGAGGAGCAAGCGAAGATCGCTCGCGAACAAGGGATCTCAGTCCGCTCGCATTCAGAACGAAGCAGGATCTGCTCGCCGTCGACGCAGTGCAGAGATCTGGGCCAGTGAGCAAGCACGTCAATGGGATCGCCAACGCCAGGACATTCATCCAGCAGAAATCACCGAACACTTAGCGAGGATCGAGGCCAAGAAACGGACAGTGCCACGACTGATCGATGCTGTCCCGGATATCGATCCTGATCGTCCTGTCCGCGTCTTACCCGTTCGCATCGTGCGAGAGGAGCCCCACACATGACTCATCCCCTCTTTCGCTCAGAACTCTTTGTTGAGACGGCCTTTGCACGAAGATTCCAGGCTCTGCTGCGTTCTGCCTGGTACAAGCGGAGCTGGCATGTGATCGTCGCCGATCCAGGCTCAGGCAAAACGACGACCATTCGCGACCTCCTCAAAACGGCAGGCGGACGATCCGTTCTCGCTGTTGTGGCTCCAAAGAACAACGACGGTGAGCAAGCATTGGGTGACCAGTTCTTTACCGCGCTAGGACTTCCACTTCGAGGACATTGGAGCACACGTAAGCCCAAACTCATGGGACATCTACACCAGTATGGGACACAATGCCTGATTGTAGATGATGCGCATGATCTCTTGCTGGAGCATTTAATGCTCATCAAGGAAGTAACCGACCAGGGACACTTACAATATGGACATCCGCTTGGGTTGTGTCTGGTGGCGGCGGGGCGCGGAGCCACCATTCCCTTGAAGGAAACGCTTGATCTGCCTGAGCCTACCTGGCTGCAATTCCGTCGCCGTCTGGACAAGCTCCAACCGTTCTGCCGCATTGCAGGCCACACATCGGAAGAAGTGCGCGACATCCTGGCTACCCTGGAAACGGTGTTCCAGCCACTCTTTCCGCAACTCAACTTGCACCAATGGGGAAGCTCCATCTACGCCTGGCTTACCCATCCAGTCCTCGACCCAACTCACTCAGGCCGCGTCACGATGGATAACCTGATGAAGCTGGTGATGACGGCCCTGGAATGGACCTATGAAGCTGGAGAAATGGATGTGCGGGCCGAGCGGCTCAAGTCTGCCGCAGAACTGCTCGTGCTGCATCATGATACGCTTCAGATCATTGATGGAGCGGGTCCTGACGTTCCTGTCGAGGATCAGGACCATGATCCGAAAGATCGTGCGAACGGAAACGAGCCAGAACAGCAAACAGTCCCGGGAAAATGAGCAGCAGAACCAGACAAAAGCGGTGGAAACGGTGCAAGAACCAGCGCAAACGAGCGCAGCACCGAAATGTACGTTTTCTCGAACAGTAATCCTCATCGATCCCACACGATTTATGGACAGTAGCGTTTCATCGGTGGAATGTCCTGACTGTGGAAGAATGCGCTCGCTTTCCCCAGTCAAGGGAGTCCTTCGGTTCCCACCACACGAGCCACGCAAAATCCAGGTCGAGGTGAAGGGTAAGCGTTGGTCTGCCACAGGAAAAACGGACTGGGACCTGATTGGTGGGCAATGATGATTGATGGTCATACTGGGCAAGTGGAGAAGGGAGTTTCTCAATGAAGTGGGCTTCTTGCGCACGATACAGACAGCTTTCTGATGGAATGCAAGAGTAGGAGACTTCCATCGAGTACCTTGCTTTTGATCTTTCCTGTTCCTCTTGTGAGTATCTCTGTACCCGTGATTGTCAAAAATATGACCTATTCAATGCTGGTTGACAAGAGGGCGTCGCACAAGTTGTAAAAAGAGAAAGGAAGACATACAATGGAATTAGATACATCAGCGTCAATCTGGCAGGGCAAGCTGGTGCGATTGCGTAGCCATGAGCCTGGCGACTGGGAAAACTACTGGATCTGGGATCAGGATAGTGAGTCAGAAAGAAAAGATGGTCCTCTTGCTTTTCCTCGGTCGCAAGAATGGATGAAACACAGGACGCAAGAAAAAGCAGTGAGGACGCAAGAGGGCAACAATTGGGGGCTTCTTATCGAGAACAACGAAGGCCAAGTGGTTGGCAGGATTGGCTCACATGATCGTGATCCACGTGCGGGGCATTTCGGGTATGGGCTTATCATCTCGAAAGAGTATCGACGGAAAGGGTATGCCAGCGAGGCCGTTTTGCTCTTGCTGCGCTATTTCTTTCAAGAAGTGCGCTATCAGAAGGTCACTATTGAGGTAGCCAGCTTCAACCAAGATTCGATAGGTCTGCATGAACATCTTGGATTCCAATGGGAGGGACGCATTCGCAGGGCTGGTTTTACCAAAGGTCACTACTTTGATGTACTCAATTATGGGCTAACGGGAGAGGAATTTGAGGAGAAGCATGCTCACAAGTTCTCCTAATTGAGTGTTTGTTCGTGCGATTCTGCAAGCCCGCATCAGACGGTGAAATGGGCGAGGCCACGGATCTGCCTGGAGGATATTGGCTGTGCTGCTGGTTTTACGCGCCATTCTCCCCCTCGCAATGATCGCTATCGTTTACGCTGAGCGTAATAGAGATGATGCCGGGCTTCATAGCGAGGCCCTCAGACGGTTTATCAGAGGCTGGCGAGAGATCGGACGGCGAATCAAAGGGATATGAGGCAACATTGTCTTCTCTGCACCTAGGATAGCGTAGCCCAAAGCCAGTTATTTACAACTTCTAATGGCAGCTTACCTGATGGGGAGCAGTTTTTCCAGGCATTGAAGCGTCAAGTTCCATCCTTCAGCGCAAAGTTCCATCCTTCGATGCAAAATCGGTCAGCCCTTCATTTAATTTACCAGGTGCGCCACAGTTTTTTGCAAGCGGAACATCTAGCTAAGAGGAAGGTGGTAAGATACATGTGTTGGTATGCGAAGAAGGAGAAAAGAAATGGACGACCAGCCTCTGCAACAGATGAGTACACAGATCCTGATGGATGTGAAAGAGTGGCGACGAGCGCATCCCAGAGCAACCTATGTGGAGAGAGAAGATGAAGTCCACCAACGGATGATGTATCTGGAAGCACAACTCATGCAAACTGCTGTATCGGAAAGTCCAAGCCGGGAGTGGGGAAGAGGATCAGAGGCTGATGCGGTACTCTGTCCTCACTGTGCCGTGCCCTTGCAAGCACGAGGCAAACACACGCGGACAGTACAAGGAAACGGGGGAGAAGGGGTGACGCTCAACAGAACTTATGGGACGTGTCCCACATGTGGGGGAGGTTTTTTTCCCTCTCGATGAGGAGTTAGGGTTACTGCCTGGCAATCTCGCCCCACGCCAGCAGGAGCACCTCGTCCACTTGGCCTGCTTTATGCCCTTTGACAAGGCAGCAGAGATGCTGGCAACGATCCTCTTGGTGCAGACAAACGAGGAGACAGCACGCCGACTTGCCGAGCAGATGGGAGCATACATGCAAGCCGCGCAAACAGCGCAAGTCGATGTCCTCTGGGCGCAAGAAGCACAAGAGGGGCACGTGCCGCACCGTTGCGTCATCAGTTCTGACGGGGCAATGGTTTCACTGGTTCACCAACAATGGGCAGAAGTACGCACCCTTGCCATTGGGGAACCACAAGAGAAGCTCAACACCCAGGGAGAAAGAGAGATTCATGTTGGCATGCTCTCGTATTTTTCGCGCTTAGCTGATGCGTCGAGCTTCATCGATCTAGCAGAAGTGGAGATACGACGCCGCAAGGTGAGGGAGGCAGAGGAAGTCTGTGCCGTGACGGACGGGGCAGATTGGTGTCAGTCCCTGACCGAGAGGTATCGAGCAGATGCGGTGCGTATCTTGGATTTCCCACATGCAGCAGAACACATCAACCTCTTGCTGGAAGGCTTAGAGAAAGCAAGAATACCATTTCCGCCACAGATGCTGGAACGCTGTTTGCATATCCTCAAGCATCGAGGTCCCCGTCCTCTCTTGCGCTTGGCTGATCGGCACTTGCGTCCTTCTTCTCAACAAGAAGGGGAAAGTTGCCACCTCGTCTACCTGTGCAAACGAGAGGCGTTGATGCAGTATCCTCACTTCCAACAACAGGGCTGGCCAATCGGTTCTGGGATGGTCGAGAGCGCGAACAAAAACGTAGTTGAAGCGCGCCTCAAAGGAACTGGGATGCATTGGGAACGGAGCCATATCAATCCCATGCTCGCTTTACGCAATGCGGTCTGTAATGACCGTTGGCGGGAAATGTGGCACAAGGCCCTGAAAGAACAGAAGCAGCAGCAATCCCTTGGTCGCAAGGAGCGGGGAAAGCAGCGAACACTGTCGTTGCCTGTTGAAAGCAGTCCTTCCGAAGCTGCTCATCCAGGTGGGGAAATATCTCCTCCGTCTCCTTCTCAGCCTGCATTGGAGACAAAAATTCCCCCGGCTCCTGTGACAAGACGGTTCGGTTTCTCCCGTGCTTCTCCTCATCATCCAAAGGGACGAGTGACTCATCGCGATGCCTCAAGAAGTGACCAGCCTTTTTCCTCTCACACGAAAGTCGAGGCAAGCATGGAGGTTTGCATTTGTGGAAGCCCCCTTGTGCAATCACACCAAGGGGGCCGAATGAGACACTACTGTTCTGATCGATGTCGTGTCTATGCGTATCGCAAGCGAGAGAAACAATGGATATCTTCTGTCACACAGCATCACGAGGAGCCTAAAGAAGTCCTCATCCTCAAGAGCACGTGATCTGCTCACTTTGACATGCCGTAGCAGGGATGAGTGAGGTACTCCTCTTCCATGAATTGGGAAGTACGTATCCAGTATGTTATCCAATAGCTTTTGCAAAAAGCTGTGGCGCACCCCGAGAGATGGTAACGGAACGTCGGCCTCCTGCTTTCTGAACTCTTGTGTGGTCACCTGTGGTGATCCAGGCTGTGGTTTGCCAATCTCTTTGTCCTAACTGGACTCTTTATCGGTCAATGCCGGGTCGGACAGTTTATGATTCAAAACTGCAAAGTGGTTCATTAGCCTGATAAGCAGCCTGAGACAGCAGAGCTAAAATGGCTGATTCGAGACGAAAGCATTCAGTCGTCAGCTCTAAGCTATCCAAACAGAATCCTTTTGCTGCTTTTAACCATATCTTGTCCGGTTTGAACCAATTGCTGTCCTCGTAGTTCATTGTTTTTGGTAATACAAGATCCTGCTAATAGTTCCGATAAAATGAGGCCAGTAGCCTCTTCAGACTACTGGCTGTTCCTGTAAAATGTGCTTTGCCAGAAAGGTTTGCCACATTGCCAGAAAGGTTCGTCTCACTCAAAGGTTTTTGATCGTTGGTGCAATGCGAAGAAGGATACACTCTTCCATAAGCGGTTCTGGATTCTCTACAGTTGCGAATGATGAGGAGAAAAGTGGCAAACCATTGTGGCACAACTGCATTTTTTCCAGCTCATACGCACCTCGCTGCTGCTTCATGTTCCTGATAGGGGTTTCTCTCGGTTCTTTTTCTCTGTATCTGGAGGAGGTAATACGTCAGAGGGGCTGGGAAAGGAGGGGGAAGGAGGAGCTTCACCCCAGCCCCAATGAGGGACAGGAGCCTCAGCAGGAGGAGTCGCACCGGGCTGCGAGTTTGCCAGGGCGATACGCGTTCCCCACTCAAGATAGGCAATGAAGGCTGAGCGAAACTCTGGGTCCGTTGGCAATCCCGCTTCGTCTGCTGATGAGGCGATGAGTTGCATCCAGCGGACACGCTGCTCTTCTTTCAATCCAAGATTGAGATGATGTCGCATCATGTGCGGATACCCGCCAAGCTCACTCGAGTAGATCTCTGGTCCTCTGAACACTTCTCCTAACCAGAGTGCGACATGCTTGGGATGATCTGGCGGCAGAGATGCAAAGAGAGGAGACAGGATCGGATCGTGTATAACGTGTTGATAGAAGACCGTGGTGAGTCGCTCAAAGGCTGATGCACCTCCAGCCCACTCGTAGACGGTTGGGAGCGTATTGTTGTTCATAGCTACTCCTTCTTTTCATGTTTTTCTGCTTCCAGTATACCACTCTTTGCCCTACAATACCCTGCTCTTTTTACATGATTCTTTTCCAAACATACCAGAAAAAAGCCTGTTCATTTCTACAGGTAGTAGTGAGGGTGCATATAACCCTTTTTTCCCACTTTTGCCAGAAAGGTTTGCCGTGAGTACTGAGAAGAGAGGCACGACAAGCATACTTTCTTGGAAAGAAGTGCCAAATTTCCCACGGCAAGACGTTGCTTCTGGAATCAGACAAGCGGCAAACCATTGTGGCAACACCTCTCTGTAAAGCCGAACTGTTCAAACTCAACTCGCGGCAAACCATTGTGACAATCACGTCATACCTTCCTGGCAAAGCACAAAAACCCTGCCATGTGTTCATAACACATCGAGCCATTTTCTCCCTGTTCGAATCTGGCTTGACGGGCAGCATTGAAAAATCCGAAACTGCCCCGAAACTTAGGGCACAAACCGTTTCCAATGGCCCTCGGAGACGACTTCGACGGTGCCGTCGATCACTTTGATGGCGGTCTGATCGTCAATCGCGTACGTCGGCACATCCACCCCAGCGGCCCATTTTTCTGCGTTAGCCAAGGAATTGTCCGGACTCTCTGGGTGATCCAGGTGCGGAAACAACGAAAAATCAACCAGTCCCAGCGCTTTATCGTCGCTGGTGGGCAGATTACTTGCCGGAATCCTCGACGGCTCGCGACAGAACCAGCCATCGTAGGCCTCTCCGAAGTTGGGGGTCACCACCATGCTCCCGGAGCTCACCCCCACGTAGACCGTCTCGCGAGGCAGCGACGGCAAGAGGTCTGCCAGTCCCGACTGCCGCATCCAGTAGCACAGATATAGGACATCGCCGCCATAAACAAGCAGGGCGTCAGCCTCCTGGACCAGAGGGACCCACTGTTCTTCTTTGATACTGGGGAGCGCGGTGAGCTCCAGCACTCCCAACGACTTCCAACCCAATTCGCACAAGGGGCTGAGCGCAACACCGCGGAGAAACCGCCAGGCCATGGCAGCACCGCCGGGGCAGGCGTACGCCGCGGTGGGAATGCAGAGGGCGCTGGACTCGGCAATGGGTTTACCCAGCAGATCAACCAGGGCGTTGCGAACACTGTTGTTGGAGATGCCAGAAGACGTGAGAAGAAATTTCATGATGCCTCTCCTTGACGATTAAATAGAACATTTATCTACTCCAAGAGTACCTGATAGACAACCAAATGGCAAGATTTTCTATGAGCAAAGGAACATGTTGAAAGGAAAAGCCCAGAAATGTGTGAGCAGTTTTTCGGGGCCTGGCCGGATTTTATCTGAGCTGTAAAAGCGTCAGTGGCAGGGTCTTATCTTGCCAAAAACAGTTCATCCAGGGGCGAACAAAACGGCTCATCTCTATGTGGATGGACCAATGGACAACAATTCGGCTCATACGCAACCTCGCTGATACCTGTAGAAATGAACAGGCTTTTTTCTGATATGTTTGGGAAAGAACCACGTAAAAAGATGTGGTTTGCCATGATACCTGGCGAGTTTTTGCAAGGTATCGGCTCTAGGACACTTTAAGTGTGCCTGCTTGCTTTCCAGAACCACCAACGATCTGCGCACTTCTCGTTTCTCTCATCCGCATGTGCAAGAAGACACGCAGAGATCACTCCTCAGGGATGTAGGGAACCAGCCCTTGGCGGAAGGCGGCTTCTTGGAGTTCACGGGGAGCATGGCGCACATCAATGAGCAGCCCATTGATCTCCAGCATCCAGATCAGGGGATTCTTGTCGATCATCGAAGGAATCGACCAGTCGGGATTCATGGGATACATGCCCAACAGATCACGGATCTGCTTGGATTTGGCCTGCATCGTACTGGAACTCAGTCCGAAATGCTCCCAGATCTGACTGGCGGCAAGATGAGGCGTCTGAGAGGAATCAAAGAGAAAGTTGACCATGCCCAGCGCATGAATGATCCCGCATGCCCAGGTGGTGGCCTTCCCTCGTGCCAGAGGCGACGGGCGTTTGCGACACAGCGTCGCGGTCAGCTCACGGCAGAGTTGGGCGTACTCGCCATTCAAGTCCTGCTGACTGAAGGCATTGGTGAGCTGGGTAATTTCCTCGAAGCGTGCTTGCAGGTCTTTGGGCACCTGCAGCGATGGACTCCGTTTGGGCATCTCTCCCTCCTTTTCGTCTTCATTGTAGCGCATCGTGCTCACGGTGACCACTGCTCCCCCGCCCATCAGGCGATTCGTGTCTCTCTCAAGACCGTTGGGAGAGATCGGGGGCCGCTTGCGGCATAGGAGTCAGGAGAAGCTGAGCGTTGGGAGGTGGGTCGTTTCTGATCCTTGCCAAACGGGTTCCTGGCAGCAGGATGCAGCAGTACACGGCGTTGGAGCAGCGGAAATCCTGCTTGCCCATAGGAACTGCGTTTAATCCATTTCACTTTATTGACAAATCCCTCGACCATGCCATTGTTCCAAGACTCACTACATCCATTGGCAATAGCCTCTGCATCATCGGTCAGCCCGTCAACAAAGCTCATAAGTTCTGTGATGCCACTAGCCCGGACGGCGGTTTTCCACTGCTCCAATGGCTGAAGACCTTCTCGCTCGCGCAGGAGTTGCCCAAATGCTTGGGCAAGAGTGAATGCGGTCGAGATCGTAGCATCCAGCTTGCAGAGCTGATCAATGATCGCGATTTGCTCTGGTGTTCTGTTTTGGGCAGGACGAACAATCATAAGAGCAGCACTGCGAGCAGAAGGCACTTTCCCTTGCGTGATGCTCTGTTTGGAGACCCGTTTGGTCCCACTACGGCGAAATTGCTCGACGATCCGTTCAATAGTGCGCCGTGATCCTGTATATCCCTGAGCACTCACCTTCTCATACAACTGAGCCGCAGTATGACAGCCTTCATTCCATCGCTCACTGAGGAAAGAGAGATACGGATCCGTCAGCGAATGGGTGCGACTTCTTCGTCTTGGGGTGGGAGGTTGCTCATGTGCCAAGATGGGATAGACACTGCGGCTACTCACGCCGACGATGTGCGCGATCTCCTCTTTTCTCTGGCCTGCGCGAAACAGTTTCCAGACGTTGTTGTGAAGAGTGATCTGTTTGGCATGACGGCGTCTGCGTTCCCGTTCGATATGCTTGACAGCAGGTGTCGAGACCGAGGGAGGAATCACTCCAGCAAGCTGGTGCGCTGCCGTTTTGAGCACCTGCTCATGGTGACGAAAGAAGACCTGAAGCACTTCAGCAAAATTCTGTTGCAAATGAAAGCGATCTGCGATCTGTCGAGCCTGAGGTGCGCCGGTAGAGGCGGCTTCTCGGAAAATCTTCCCGCGATCACGCGAGACGATCTTCACCTCTGGATGTTTTTTGAACCAAGCAGTACTTGTCTGCACTGAACGCTCCGGCAGCAAATCAGCCACTCGTCGCTGTTCGAGGTCTACCAGGATCGTGCCATAGCGTGATCCCTTCTTCCACGCCCACTCGTCTATTCCCGCAATTCGAACGGATGAGTCTTGTGGAAGGGGAAGTTGCAGGACTCGACGAATGATTGTTTTGGCCGTGGTAGGCATGCCAAGAGACGAGACAATCCGCGCCGCATCAGCTCCATTGGTGGTCACTCCGACCGATTGCAAAGCTTCAATTAACCGATCCGTCATCCGTGCGTAGCGTTGAACCAGCTTGGGGAAGCGTTCGGCAAAGATCTGTTGGGGACACGAAGTGTCAGGACAGAGCCACTTGCGGACGAGCACCTTGAGGACGAGACATCGCCCACCAAAAGCAACGTCGGCAATGGTGCGTTGATAGCGGCTGTGAACTCGTGAACCAGCTGTTCCACAGTGTGGACAAGTAGCCGTGAAAGAGGTTGCATGAAGAGAGACGAGAACGGTTTGATCATGGAACTCAATGCTATCAAGGCTCAGCATTGAAGGAAATGCAAAAACAAGGGAAATATCTATAAAAACGCCTCCAGATGGCTCAAACAGGTTTCACTACAGTATATCACAGAAAAAACTCCCCTTTAAGCAAGCAGGCACACTTAATATGTCCAAGAACCAAGATATCCTGGCGACCAGCATGTCTCACCGTGCTTGAGGCCACGATATGGTCTCAGGCTGAGTTGCCAGATAACTTGCCGTACCTCTTCGTGAGGCGTTCGATAGTCTACGCCAACAAGCCAATCATGACAGGAAAGGTGCCAATTTGCCACATAAAATGACGCAGCTCTGTGAGAACTCACTCCTAGAGCAGCTCCGTTTTGTGCCAGATAAAATGGCGTGCTTGTGCAAACACCTGACTCGTCACTGTTTCCAAACATTCCTTGAGCCTTTAGCGATGTCTCGCCACTTTATGTGGCAGGAACGATGTGCTGAAGCCGCTTGACAGCGTGGCAAGTTATCTGGCAATCGTCATTTTTTATCTGACAAACCACACACTTCACATGTAACCCGGTCCGTTTATACTCAAAGGCCAACTACAATTCGATTTATCGAGCTGCATCGATGCTGTCGAAGAATTCGAGAAGAGCATCTGCCACCTTCTCGGGTGCCTCCAGAGCTGCATAGTGGCCGACACCGTCGAGGGAGACCGACCGGACTTGCCCCGACGCTACCTGGCTCATCGTTCCGAAGGTGAACTCACCGCCTCCGGCTCCGATCGCCAGCACGGGCATGCTTAGCTTGTGAGCGGCAACGAGAGCTGCAATGTCTTCGCCCTCCTGGAGCATCGACTGGTAGAGGCCGATCGCTCCGCGCCAGCCGTTGGGGCGGGAGTAGGTGCGTACGAACTCGTCGATGTCAGCTTCGGTGATCGCTCCTGGTGTCGCGCTCATGGCTGGGAATGCGAATTGTCCAAGGAACTCGCGCTCGCGGCCAGTGAGCAGCATCTCAGGAATATTCGGAGCGACAAGAACGCCGATGTACCAGGTGCCCCCGTGTGTGACATCGGCCAGCATCTCTAGGCCGAACCCGGGCAGGCCCATCTCGATCGCAGTAAAGCTGAGCACGTCCTCCGGGTGGGTGGCCGCGAGGCGGAGGACGGTCGCCCCGCTGATGTCCTGGCCTGTGAGGTGTACTGGGCCAACGTTGAGCTCTTCGATGAGAAGGTGCAGGTCTTCGGCAGAGGTCTTGCTGTCGTACGTACCAGACCCGTTGTCAGAGTCACCGAAACCACGCAGATCGACAGCGAAGACACGGTGCTTCTCGGCTAGCAGTGGAAGAAGTTTTCGAAACGTCCACCACGTTTCAGGAAAGCCATGGACCAGTAAGACTGGAGAGCCAGTAGTCCCTGCTGATACGTAGTGAAGCGTTGTTCCATTAACTTTTGCGTAATGATGCGAGATATCGGCCAGTGCAGCACCTATTTTATTGTCACTCATAAATCCTCCTCTATTTTAATTCGACAACCTAGTTGTCTATTATACATAATAGACAACTAGGTTGTCTTTGTCAAGCCGCATTGCCACGAGATACTGAACACTCAGCTTCAAAACTTCTGGTGAAGGGATAGAGCTCCAACGATACATGCTCACGTGATGAGAGATCTGATAGACGACACTACGCTGAAACGATATGCCAGGAAGTCCATGAAGCAACAAGCCTCGTTTCAACAGATAGCGAAAGAATTTGAGAGGGGCAATTTGGAATATGGTAGCCTTGACGATCTCCGTTAGCTATGCTACTATCAACAGACTATGTCTCGTTCAGGTGCTACTCTCACTATGCTTTTAATTGGCGGTTATCGTTCACTGGTGGACGCCGCGCACGTTGAGCTTGCCGCTCGCGGCTACGAGGATGTTCGTCCCGTTCACGACTTCGCAATTCGGGCCATTGCCTCGGGTGCTGACAACGCTTCAGAGCTAAGTCGGCGTCTAGCGGTCTCAAAACAAGCGGCGGCGAAAACCATTGGGGTACTTGAAAAGCGCGGATACGTTGTGCGTGAAGTAGATCCAGTAGACGCTCGCCGCAAACGCCTTTGTGTCACCGCACGCGGATTCGACATGCTGCGAGAAGCTGAAGAGATCTTTGATGAGTTACGCAATACATGGGCTCGGCAGATCGGTACCACCCAGCTCGAGGAAATAGAGAAACATCTGGCAGAGCTGGTTGGCACTGATCCCCTTCGCCTTGATACCTCAGGGTGGCTTGCACGAGACCTCGGCGAGGAGGTCTAGCGTGTAAAACTTTCTGAATACCACGCACTTCCTGTACGAGGTCATAAAGGTCTTTGGATAGTAGCGGCTTATGCGATCCTTTAAACCATTTTCCGCTGCCTTCTGGATATTCGGGCTCCCAACATTTTTCCTCCTCGTTTTCCCCACTAAGGATTTGGAGGACGAGTGTTGTGCAAGAAGTTCCCCGCTAAGCATTGGCAAGAGAGCAGTGCGTCTTGTCTGCCCTAGAAGCATGATGAGGAGTTATGTTCTTCTCCATAGAAAACGAACCAATGGGCAGTCAGCACCATTCCTGCTCATTCTCCATGTTCGGCTGCGATCTGATGCTGCTTCATCCAGTGGCTCAGATTTCGACGCGTCGTCCCATATTTCTTGGCAATCCAGGTCTTCGTCGCTCCGTTCTTGAGGAGTGCCGTGATTTCCACCTGATGCGCGTCCAGCTTGCTTTTGCCGACACCTCTGGGGCGGCCCAGCGGCATCCCTTGCTGTTTGCGAGCAGCGAGCGCCTCCGTGGTCCGTTGGGAAATCAAGTCACGCTCAATTTCAGCGGCCATGGCAAAGGCCATTGCTACAATCTTGCTCTGGATGCTGTTGTTCAGTTGCCAGTTCCCTTTGACGGCATAGATGCGGATACCCTTCTGCATAGCCAAAGAAAGGATTTCCATGCACTCCAGGCATGCTCCGGCCCAGGCGGGACAGTTCGCTGACGATGATGGCATCGCCTTCATGCGCATTTTCCAGAATGGTAGCGACCTGCCGCTTGCGCCAGGAGATATTGCCGGAGATTTTCTCTTCAATGAACTGGACGTGTCCCAAATGGGTGTCGTTGGCTAGTTTCAAAATGTCCGCTTTGTTCTTTTCGAGATCCTGGTCAAGTTTGGAGACTCGTAGATAGGCAAACGTCTGTCCTGGCACGCTTTTTCCTCGCTTCGTAGGTGATGGGAATGAAAACCTCATTCTGAGCAGTATTTTTACCCGAATGTGTAAATCATTTTATTCAGTGGGCGAAAATTTGATAATTTGGTGGGCGGTAAAACGGGCATGAATGTGCAGAAAAAGAGGTGAAGAATGAGGCGATTTGCCTCTTACGGCTCTGCTGGCTCTTTCCCACTGCTCACTTGCTCGCCCATATAATTGTGCAATTTTTTTAACAATCCGCCCATTTAATTCTAACATTTACAGATAGAGGTACCACAGGTAGGGCATTCTCTGGGTGCGTTTCTTCGCTCCTCTGCCTTTCGTTTGCGCTCTTGTTCGTAGATTGAGCTATAGTTGGGACTCATAAGCTTCTCCTTTTCTTGCGTTCCTAACGTAAGTAGGTTCTCTTTGCTGTACCCTATATAGGGTACTTTGTAAGCATTGTACCCATATAGGGTACTTATGCAAGTCTTAGTAGAAGCGCAATTGACAAAGATACCCACGTAGGGTAGTATCAAGCACGGTACTTGTCGAGTACACGCTGCTTTGTAGAAAAGGATGTCTATGGATACAGGAGAAATCATTCTCGACGAAGGGTATACAGCAGGGCAAGCTGCCGAGATCATGGCGCAGAATAGCAATCGGCCTGTCTCATCGGATTATGTACGGAAGCTCGCTCAAAAGGGCATTATTAGGAGTACACGAGTTCATGCTCGTCTCAGTCTTTACAACAAAGCAGATATAGACAGCTATCGGGTGGAGGAAAGAGGCAAGAAAGCAGGTCGGGCAGCACAAGCACGCGCACAGAACCAGGAATCCGCGTCGTCTGGGGTATAACGAAGCACTCCGACATGACGCGCCACACCCCGAAAAAGACCTACTAAGGAGTAGAGCATATGACCAACGAACGCGATCTCATACAAGTCCTTCGCACACTGCCAGTTGCGGTCTGCATCACTCTGCGACCAGACGGCGACTACGCCTGGCAATGCCTGGACTGTTCTGGCACCTCGCCGACTCTCGTGGCTGCCATGTCTGCTGGCCTGACTGTGCTCACCGAAAAGCTCACAAATGATGCCCTGGTCATTGACAATCCGGTGGCGACTCCTGCTGGAAGTAGTCTCAACTGAGCAGAACATTGACACTGTGAAAAAAGAACATGCTTTCTGTAGGGGCATGTTCTTTTCTATTCCTCCTTCTCCTCATGCAGAGAAAGTAGTTATGGCTTTTTTCCCCAAACGGTCAAAAAGGGGACAATTGCACAGAAGGTTGCTTGTTGCATCTCGTCTCGAAGTTGCTCGACGAGCGGCCCAAATTCCTCTGGAGTAATCACCCTACTTTCCACGAGAAACTTTTGCACGAGTTTGAACGCCGACAGGACATTACTGTGTAAATCACAGAATTAATATGGTGGAATCTGTATAAGTATACTGGTCGTATAAAAAGCAAAATGTTAGAAAAGACGTATGTCTTTTCAGTCTTCATTAGTATATCTTGCTTCGTAGGCTGCTTCGAGCTGACTGCCTGCTTACCAGCGTATGTATGCAGATTCCACCATACTAGTTCCGTGATTTACACTCACAGGTACACAGAGACAACAACACGATCAACGTCACAACGCCACACCCAACGAACCACTGCGTTCGCGTGCGAGCAGCTCGAAACATCTGCCAGGGCGTTAGCTTGCGTGGCGGTGACGGTACAAGAAAGCGTGGTCCAGGTGCCTGCGGAATGAATGGCTGGCGAAACGGTGGCTGCTGCTGCATAGTGTTCCCTTCCTCGTTCGACAAAACACACAACGATGATGCTTGGATATCCAGCATACACGCTCATCAGCACACGTCATCTGCATTTGGGGTGATGATGTGGTTATCTTTGCGAGAAAAGGGTAAAGATATCTCCAACGCCTCTCGTTCCTGCTGCCACCGTTTGAACACACTCCCTTACGGTGGTGCGAGTTGGAAGGTTCCATGCACGTTGTGAAAGCGCACCTGCGTCTCTTGAAACTGGACCAGCATATCGGGGTAATGGGTGTGCTGTGGGTCCACAAAATGCAGCGTTACTGGCACAAGCTCGGCACCTGAACCAGCGATCTGTGGCCCAAGATAGACCCTCGTTTTCGTCGGATCGCCTCCTGGCAACTCAAAAATTTCAATATGCCCATGCAGATTCACGACGAGAAAATGCGAGGGCGTTGCTCCTGGCTCGGAACCAGTAAACACATCGGTTTGATAGGTGCGAGGTCGCCCATAGTGCACATCATCCCAGGTCGTGCTTCCCCAACTGAGAAGTTCTTGTCCAAGCATGACTGCGAGGATGGCAACGATCATGCCAATCCCAAGCGACACCAGGTTGAGATGTGAATGGCCTTGCTTGACAAGCGGTTTCCGTGATGAGCAAACAAACGGTGGAACGGCCTCCTGGTGTGTGGTGGATGAACGTGAGGCTCGTATAACCGTAGGTATCTGCTTGGTCGTCTTCTCGGACGCAATGGGACGATGGCGTAACACGCTTCTGGGTGTCAGTGGTGATGAGACAGGCATAGAAACTTCCTCTCATGAGTGCTGATGCGACAAACAGAACAACACGGATGAACACCAGGGAGCGGCAATGCGTCCTTGATGCACACAGGATGAAATAGGAAAAACTGATCGGCTCTGAGTGAGAAGTCTCTGATAGGACAAGTGTACCTGAGCAGAACCCTCCTTGACAATCCAGTTCTCCACCACTTTCAAGCCCCTTTTGTGGAGAAATCGGTGCAAAACTCAGACATCGTGTGGAAACGCTGTGGAAAGGGGAAAGACAAGCCTCTGCGCTTCGTGTATGCGAGGGATGACGCGAGACGTGTCGTTGACAAGGTGTGGTACGCTTTAAGCGTACTCGATGATAAAGCACACGAACATGGGTGTTCTATTCCCTTCTCCAAAGCGTTACGGGGGCGTGCAACGCTCTCAAACCGTGATGTGCTGCTTTCCCTCTTGGGTGCCCATTGGGCCTGCTTGAAGCCAGGGGAGCTGCTCCTCGATACACTCCCCTCCCAGAGTGATGCCCTATGCATTGGTGTCTTGCTCGTTTCACGGTCACATACTGTGCCTGGACCAACGGGTGTGACGCTTTTCCTGTGTCACCTATGGAGACCGAGACGGTCTCCATCCAGTCGGTGCGGCTGCCCCCCTCACATGCCCGTCCACAAAGTGCGTGGTGGATACGCCCACATTGGTCCCTCTCGCACCTGCGCTCTTCTCGTCACGCAACTACTGCATAGACACGTTCAAGCCATGTTCAGAAGAGAACTTGCTTTTTCTCCACCAAAAATGTATGTTGAGGATGAAGAAGAGCGCGTACCATGCGGCGTGTGGGGGTTGTCCCTTCCTGCTGGCACCGTGCGCCATATATAGTCCGTCGGCTCCTATCCTTCCAAGTTGGCTCCGCTTGCCTATATATGGCGCACGGTGCCAGCAGGAAGAAGCCTGCTTGCACACGCCGCATGGCACGCGCTCTTCTTTCAGGCCTTTTCGTCTGTCGTGTCGGCGCGATTGGAAGCGTGCCGCCACGCCAGACGCCAATGTCTGCTTACTTTTTCAGTATGCATATCCTATGCACAATGCCTTCTTCCGCAAAAAAGCGGCAAAGGAGGTGAATGAACCTTGTACCCTTTTTTGACAGGAACACAAGAGCGTTCTGGTGCATAGGTCACGCGTTCTGTCTCGAAAGGAGCAGACGACATGACTTCGTTTTGGAACTCCGATCCTTTTCTTGAGCACCTCCAACAATGCGCTGGAAGTCCCTGGACGCTGTTTGAAGGGCAACATCAGTTGGACCAACTTGTCCTTCAACCATTTCCTCTGTCACTTGATTCTCCGTGGGCCGATCCCACGCAGTTCCTTGCGTTTCTCACCACCATCGCTCACCGTAGGTTGCTGCACTGTTTTCTGACCCCACACACAGGACAGCAGTGGAGCATTGAAGCATTGCTCAAACAGACACGGCCTTCGTCGCCGCAGGCATTGTCTGAAGCTCTGGAGCAGTGTTGCTTCTGGCAAATCGCCTTTGAAGACCCATCAACAAGCACCTGGCAGAGTCATCCACGCCTCGTCTCGATCAACAACCTTGGGTGGACTTTTGAGTGGCTGGTGCAGATGCTCCTTGAGCGGGAATTTGGCGCACTCGTGCGGCGGCATGTGATTTTAGGTGAGATACGCGATCTTGGCGAGATAGACCTGCTCGCCTTCCTTCCCAGTGGGCAATCTCTGCTCATTGAGTGTAAGTCAAGTTCCAAAGGCGTGACGGATCGCCAACTGGATCGCTTTGTCGCGAAAAGTCGAGGCTTTCCAGCTGATCGCGCGTTACTCCTCATCGATACGGACGATCCGCACCAGATGCAGCAACGCATGGGACAAGTAGGGCTGGCAATGCAGCGAGCGTTTGGGAATGCCTCTGTGGGAACGATACGCACGTATGCAGGCAGTAGCGTTCTCTGTCTGCATAACGGTCTGTATATAGCCGACACGGGTGGGGGAATCGTGACCACCCTTCAGGCGGTCTTGACAGGGACACCTGAACATCCGTAGGAGTGTCCTTCTTCCAGAGATTGAGGAGAACGGGGCACGTTGGCACATCAATGTGCCCTGTTCTCCTCGGGGGAATGCATGATAGGCTTGCGGTAAATTCCCTCAAAGGGGCGATAATATGGTTCTCCCGCTTCCTCGCTGATAAAAAGCTCAAGCGCAGTGAATCAGGGACGCATATCTGCATGACAAGCCACATCTTTGTTTAGGTACTATCTCAACCTTTACTTGATTCAGCGAGGAAGCGAGAGAACCAATTTATGCGTCAAACCACAGAGTGATTGTTTCTTCCCTTCAAGCACAAAACAGAGAGGAATATTTCCTCGTATATGACCTTTTCACCAAAAAGTGTGTATGAACAAGTTATGCGTCAACTGACAATCAATAAGTCAGGTCACATGATACTGGTTCAGTTTGGTAAACTCTGCATGCTAACACTACGTTTTCTTCTCTTTTTTGGGGTCACAACCTGTGGTACACCACTTTCCAAAGCAGGGCTTCCCTCAAACACGTTGTCTATCACTGCATCAAGAGTTTTTGAATGGTTTATCTGATAACATAATTTCCTGTTGGTTAGCATGCCAGTAAGGTGCTTTTGGTCTAGATCATCAGGTATTCCGTTTTGGTCGGGTCTCTCAGATGCTATGTCTATCATCCGTTTTGCCCCGGAGGGCCAATCTTTTCCAGCATTGATAATTTGTGACAGGAGGTTTCTGTCATGAATAAGACAAGAGATAATTGTCACTCCTCGTCTTTTAAGAAGATTTGCAGCTACCATAACTTCTGTCTCTTCTCGAAATTCTCCATCTGAGATGATCAGAAGCACCTTCTTATGATCTTTGTATACCTCGTCAATGAAGCGGATAGCTGCTCGGTCTATAGCCTCCCTGAGAGGCGTAGCACCAAACATTACAGCCTCAGAATATATATGTTCTTCAATGATATTTGGTAACATGTGAGATACTGCACTCAGCGGTCTTACGATTTCACGTGCAGATGCTAAACGAATCCAGTGAGGAAAACTCTTTTTTGCCTGACACTCAAAGTGCTGTGAGACCATCTCATAGACGGTATTCTCTATAAGAGGTTTTAAGACATCCCATCCATACTTTTGGACAAAGCGTTTCGTCAGTCGGTTCAACTCTTTCTTATCAAGAGAAGCCGAAATACTCCGTTTTGCTGACATCAGTTTCACTTGATGCATTTTTATGGTTATTTTTATATGTTCGCTCACTGCATCATCCAGTTTCGTATATATACGCTTGGCAAGCTTGAGTGCTTGTTTCGTATCAAGGTCTTCGACAATTTCAGTTGGGGTAAATCCTAGTGTGAAAGCCTGGAGTGTTGAGGCAGTATATGATTGGATAAATGTATCCAGGTATTCCTTGACAATTGCCGCATACATTGTAGAATTCTTGTCAAAATCACGAATTGTTTTTCTGAGAACTTCATCAGTATATCGATTTGCTGCAATTTGTGCTGTCACCGTAATTTTCTCATCGTTGTACTGAGCGTATTTCTCAAGAAGGCGAGAAGCCCACCTAAACCCAGGTGGAAGCTTCCTACGGGATAACTGGTATTGAAGGCTGCGCAGATGTTTCTGCATAGCTGTGTCATATAACGCATCGTGAATAAACTCTTGGAGGCCGGCATACACATCCTCAACAATCACCGATTGATCGAGAACGTCCTTGGTACATTGCTGCCATTTCTGGTTTAGGCGCACTTTAAAGTCTTCAAGCTTTTCCTCACTTGGCAGTATTTCACATAGTGCCAGAAGATCACAGATGAGGTCAATGAGCATTGTCTTTTCCTGCTTTTTTAGCGGCAGCTCTTGTTCGCATGTAAGTATGTTGTGCTCTATATACATAGGAAATCTGAAGCCCATACCAAGACAAAAGACATCAATGTTCTCTAAATTATTTTTAGAGGTCTTTCTCCGTGTTTGCTCTTCTTTAAATTTTTTATTCAGCGTATCCTTTATTACTCTTATACGTGGTAGTGTTTTTCCATCTTTGTTGTGCCAATTATTGCTCATTGAATATGACACATCAATGACTATGCCAAGAAGTGTATGAGATGGCTTTTCTTCAGAATGCAGTATGTCGTGCATCGTTGTCATCGACTACCATCCTTTCGGCAATGTCTGTGCCGCTTCGGAATCTTCAAGCATACTAAGGGTGATTTGAATAAATTCGCGTAACACATCTGAATGGTTCAATTGGACGAATAACTTCGGATGCGGGTAAATCGTCCAATTATGCTCAAGCAAATACCTACGTACTTCTGGGAGATCGCCCATTGTTGAAGACAGTTCAAACATCAATGTTGCTTCTTGTCCCCAACGCGTGTCTGCTGTATTCAAGAGTACCCGGGGATTGGCTGTATCTTCATCATTGATGAAGCAGGAAATAATCATCACTCCCATTTTTCGCAGTTTCTCCACTAAAGGACGAGGATCGACATCAGCAAATTTCCCATCTGATACAAGAAATAGAATTGCTTGCGTTTCTGCACTTCTTTTTCGTAGTTCACGAGCAAAGCGATTTGTAATGGCTGTGAGTACTTCTTCTACTGGCGTATTGCCGAAAATCAAATCTTTGACGTTATTCAATGTAATTTGACTTGTTTCCCACATCTGAGCTACTTCTTCAAAGGAAAGTGTTGTATTCCCAATTCGTTTTAACCGAGTTTTAATTTGTGGGCTCTTGTCACGTATGATACGTTTGATAATGGTGTCTCTTGCTTGCCTTTTAAAGAAATCTTCCCCAACCGCCCATAATCCCCCTAAACCTAAGTTCTTCGCGATGTCACTTGTCTCCTTATATACTTTGTGTTCATCGTGGTAGTGTCGTTTGTAGTTTTCGGTGTACTCGTCGATAACCGCATCTGTTATAATTGCATGCCCTGCTTTTATCAATGAGAAAAGGTCGCATACGTGAATGGTACGAAGCCCAAAGCCATAGGCGAACAGATCAAGAGACGTTTCTATATTCCTATCTTTACTTTCTTGAAGGCTCTCACGAGCATTTTTGATCAAGTTGTCAAGCGATTGATCGAGGCTTTTAAGACGAGTTATATCTACATCCGTTCGATTTCGGATACTCTGATCCATAGAGCCAGACACATCGATGGCAAATGCCACGAGAAACTTACCTTGCTTAAAATGAATTCTATCAAAGGATTCCTTGCCTTCTTCCTCATCGCTTACTACTGAAACGGTTTCTCCTTTTCGTATAAGTCTTGGAAGTTGAGCATGGGGAGATATTTCAGACTTGATACTAAAAATACCCTCTTGAAAGGCAGAATCAATCGAGTGTCCTGCACCCAGCGCATCATAAAAACCGCTTGAGAAAGCGATGGCCACACCATCGGTAATGGGGGTGTCCATAGCAATAGTAAACGGGATGGAGGAAGCAAAGAGTCTCCCTTGCACTGTGGAATAACAGGAATTGAGAAATACACATGTAATAGATGGATAACGCTGGAACAACTCTAAAAAAGTTAGTGGATCAACAACATGTTGTCCTCCCCGGTCGTTGGCAAGCAACAATCCATTTCTGCTCCCATGTCCGGAGATATGAATTACCTGAAATGTCTCTTCGAGTAATGCCCTGCGAAAATCCTTTATGGTCGTTGCTTGTCTTGTAATTAAACGTATATTGTCGCGGTACTTGCTTCGTTCAATAGATTGTTGTATCTCGCGTGCCTCTGTATCTAGTCGAAGTCTGCCCGTATCCATTGGATTTGCAAAAGCTAAAAGAACGTTCGTTTGTACTCTGCTCTCCATCGACAAGTATCCTTTCCAAGTCAGTTCTCATCCTTTAGCAACATGCATAGAATTTCTCATTTATGAGAAGCATAGTAGATTTCTGCTCTACGTACTAAAACGTAGAATGATTAGCAACCTCAAATCGGACAAACCCCACCAAGGGATCATTGACGCCCGTGAGTCATGAGGATGGCACCGTTTGCTTGCTCTTCTCGTTGTTTTTTGAGCGTCAATGATCCCTTGGTGGGGTTTGATTGGTAGCCATTCGCTTGTCTGTTGCGTTCCTTCACCTGGGCCTATGAAGCTTGGTCGCTCTTGACGTGCATCTCTTGTATCTTTTCGCGCAAAGCTTTTTTCCCTGTTCTAATTTTATACCAGACTGTACTTCGTGGCATATCCAACTGCTTTGCAATCGTCGGAGCATCTAATTGTTGTATATAATATTTGTTCATGACGATTTGATAGGTTTTGTGAATATGCACAATATACGTATGTTCGTCTCCAATTGGGCCTAAGTCTTGGCGACGTGATGATGGTTTCTTTGGCATGGATACATTGGGCGACTCAACATGTTGTTGAAGTTTTTTCATTGCACGATGTACCTGTACCTTGATCGTCTCTTTTTTGCATCCAAGCTGTTTTGCAATCTCGGTATAACTCAGACGCCCTTCGTAGTGAAGGAGAACGATTTTTTGTAAACGACCATCAAGTCTTTCAATGTGAGTGAGTTGGACCTTGACAGACTCAAGAAGCTCTTGCGCTGAGATGTTCAGCAAGACAGTAGACCTCTTCTGATTTTCCAATAGATGTATTCCGCGAGAGTATTGTGACTTCACCGTTCCTATGCTTCGGTTCAGCGAGTGAGCAACTTCGCGATAACTTGTACGTCGTATCCCATGAAGAGTTACAATCATTTGGTAAGGAGCAGGCAATTGCGCAACCTCATGGGCACTGTTTGAGGTTCTTCCTCCTCTATGTATGTGGGTCCATTGGTCTGCGGGCAGAGATTGTCGGGGATGTTCTTCTATAATTTTGCGTAACGAATGTTTCCCACGCATAAAAGCTACTCGGATTGCTGATGGTGAAACAGAAAATTTTTCGGCAATCTCTTGTGAAGAAAGCCCGTCCATTTTGAGCTGTATTACATTCCTTGTCCGCGTAGGAAGTAGAGCAACATGATATCCGAATTCGGTGGCAGCTTCCTGATGAAGAACGACCTTTTCGACATCTGAGTACTCGTCTGGGATCTGTATACTGATTGAATCATCGCCTAACTCAAGGTCAGTATCAAGGGACACGGATTGCATTTCTATACGACCATACTGAACCATATCAAGGAAGACGTGTTTCACGACGACCTGCATATACCGCACCATATCGGTAGGTTCAGGAGTCTGCTCAAATCGATCAAACACAGGAGATCCGCGCCGTATATGCATGAGTAGACGTGTGTATGCTTCTTGGACGAGATCTTCCGCAAGAGAGGCTGCACTTGGTGACAAGAGGCTAAGTGCATACCTGTGTAGTTTCCCATATGATTGCGTCACAAACGTATCGAGGACAATCATATCATCGTCTGAAACAGACGGCATAGTATCACTGTTCATGTGAGAAATGCTCCATTCTTCATACTTTCCATAGGTCACCTACAGGTCAGTAATGACAGAGCACAGAGTAAAATGCGCTACCATTACTGACAAAAAGCGAACGTGTACCTTTTGCTGCAACGAGCTCATCCTGCGATGAACCCGTAGTAGTTACTCAGGGTCGTGCTGGTTTTCTTTCTCGGCTTCGCGATCATCCTTGTGATCGGGTTCGCGAAATCTCCGAATACTGTCGAGAATATGCGGAGTACCAGTCACGAGCAAGGAAAGTACCAAAAATGCCATTTCTGCCTGCCAGGGAAAGGGAGACGCAACGGCATTGGGCAGCAGCGTTAGTAAAACGATAGTCATAATAAACCTCCAGTATAAATGGGGGGGTAGTGGAAGGGAATCACATGGAGTGGACTATCGCAAGAGAGGAATATGTACCTAATCAAGGCGTCACGATGAAAGTAGACACAAGCTACTCTACAACAAACACTCTACTCTGCTTTGTACCACACACTGGTCGCTCTCGCCGGTCAAGCTCGCGTACCTAGTGTTTCTATCGGACAACATATGGTCTCTTCCACGTATACCAAACTGTGATATACTGTTCCAGTATAGAGCGTATCATATCCGAGTAGCAAGCGAATCAACCTTTGCAAAAAAAGTGATGTATCTTCATGTGTAACCCCCATGCAACCCCCAAATGTAACGAGACCACCATTTTTCTGGTTAACTAACCAGAAAAGATAATACAGTTTGAAGTTCAATAATAAAGAATTTTAAATTGTGATAAAGTCTTTTGAGATTACTTTTGTGGTCTCAATAGACCGTACTTTGCGCTATTTTACGCTGTACGTACCACACCTTCAATTGCTCTCGCCGGTCAAGCTCGCAGTAAAAGGTGTTTCTATCGGACAACATATGGTCCTCTTTTCTAAAGAAGCCAGCCTGGACACACGATGTATGCGTCCAAGCTGGCTTTTTTCTTGTTTTGTTTTCTATTTACCTCATGAGGTAAATAGCAATAAAGGTGCAAAATGCTTTATATGTAGCTTTCGCCTTTTGTATCCATTCAGTCTAAGTACTACAGCCCCACTTAGAGAGCGGATGTGGTAGACTGCGGCAGGAGGGCAAGCCGATGACCACGCAAGCACAGGACCTAGGCAGCCAGACCCCCGAAGAAGCGGTCTTGCAGCACGCCACACTCGAATTGGCCCA
>JAABUJ010002195.1_pt1 | contig 24979 bp, 41 predicted proteins | sample 5559131 | NCBI WGS metagenome assembly JAABUJ01 (sample SAMN10711875, study PRJNA513366) | rock metagenome | isolation source: Antarctica rocks | place: Antarctica: Victoria Land, Mt New Zealand nord | collected 2016-01-07
GCCGTCGGCGCGCCGGCCCCCGCTGTCCAGGCTGCGGCGGGACCCTATGCCCAGGTTCCGGCGCGAGCCGCGCTCCAGCTCGCCGCTGCCGTCCAGGGTCCGGGACCCCAGGCGCCGCGAGCTGCCGTGCTCCGGCGCGCCGCCGCCGTCCGCCGCGAGGGCGACATGCCCTGAGCCCTGGCGCCCGGCAGGCTCGACCCCACTCCCGGCCGCTCGGCCGTGTGTCGCGCCGCCAGCGCTGCCGCTCCCGCTGTGCGCAGCCTCGCCGTTCGCCTGCCACCGCTGACCCTCAGGCGCGCGGCCCTCGCCGCTCGGCAGAGAGGCTGAGGTCCGGCCGTGCATCGCGCTGCCGTTCGCCCCGCTGCCGCTGCCGCCGCCATTCCGAGCGACGCTGCTGTCTGCCTCCTTGGCGCCGCCCGTAGCGCCGTTGATGTTCGCCTTGGCCGCCACGTGCGCCGCGCCGGGGTCTGGGGCGGGCTTTGCGGAGGCGGCGCGCTGGCGGCGCCGCAGCACCGCGAGCGCGCGCGCGGCCAGGGAGGGCTTGAGCGTGTCGACGGCGGCCGCCCGCTGGGCCGCCAGCTCGTGCGGCGCCAGCCCGGCCCAATTGTCCCAGTCAAAGTCGGCGCCGCGGAGCACGACTGCCGCGCCCTCCTGCGCGCCAGGGCAAGGAATTTTCAGCAATCGCAACCAGCGTCTTGCAACCGCCATGAGGACACAGCCAGGCGACGCTTCCTCTGTGCCGAAGAGGCGTCAGTAAGCATGGCGCGCCCTGGCCAGAGCGCGCCTTTGATCGCCAAGCGCTCGGGCGCCCCGCCCTTCCCTCCGCTGTTCGCAATGTGACACTCGAATGCCGCACGCAACACAGTATGGTAGCATGAGTAGCAGGTGCATGAGTAGTAGCATGAGGAGTAGCATGAGTAGTAGGTGCTACCATGAGTAGCACATGGGCACCGCGCACCGGGACGTCTGGCGCGCCCGGCGGGCCGCTGGCGCCCGCGCCCGCCCGCGCCCCGGCCCCTGCAGGCGGCGGAGGCTCCGGCAGGCTGAGGAAGCCGTCGAGGCGGCGCAGCGAGATGCGCAGCTCCGACACGGTCTCCACGCCGCGCACGAAGTAGGTGCACATGTACAGCTGCGGCAGGCGCAGCAGCGCCAGCGCGAAGATGACCGAGGACACGTTCAGGCCGCCCTCCTGTGCGCGTACCTGCCGGGCGGGACCCGCGTAAGCCATGGGTTTGATATTGGGGTAGGGTCCGGGGTCAGAGGTTCTGCTCACACACAGAGTGATGGTGTAAGGGATTGAGGTGGAGGTAGGTGCACCTGCAGGGCCACGCGCGTTGCGTGCATGCCTTGGAGCACCTTCAATAACTCTGAGCTTGTACAGGCAGCCAATGCTTGTGAGGTCAAAAGCTGGCCTAAGCGGGGTCTGAATTTGCAAACACACGGCTGTCGACAAGGAACCTGGACATGCTATGCAGGCGATGGCCCCACGCTGGCTTGGCTCATGCAAGACCCCAAACCGAAAATCTGCAGCAATGCGGCAGTCAGCATGTGCGCGTGACGGCGCCGCGTTGCCGGCGGCGGGGCGGCACCACGGCGAACGTGATGAAGGAGACGATGGGCATAATGGCAAAGTAGAGCGCCATGTTGCAGGCGCGGATGCGCGCCATCTTGACTGCGTGCCCCGCCTCCTGCGTGCGGATCTTGCGCAGCGCCTCCAGCATCGCGCACTCCCACCCTGCGCGCGCGCGCGCGACACGACCGAACAGCTTGATCCTGTGGATGACTTCTTGTAAGAATATTGCGCGCCGCAGCATGCAAAGCCTGGGATGCTACACCCGCGCGCTGGCATGCTCGCTGCATGTATGAAACACATCGGGGTGACTCCAATGACAGGTGCGTGATGCTGAACTCACGGCGACAACGTGCATGCACTGGAGCGTCCCAGCATGCATGTGATACAGAATTTCCTGTCACGCATGAATACCGCGTACCTGGCGGGAGAGTACTTGCAAAAGCAATGGTAGAAACACGGTGCACAGCACACAGCTCCTTCACAAGGTGCCAGGACATGGTGTGCACAACCTGTGAGCAGTTTTAGCCCGGCGGAGGTGCACCATGGGTCGACCACTGATGCACTGGAGCAATAGCGCTCTTTAGACGGCGCACCCAGCATCTTAACGGCCAGCGACCCCGCGATCGCCTCGCCGGCCAGCCGCACGCGCTCGTCGGTGAAGCGCGCCGTATTGGCGCGGATGCGGCCGATGAAGCTCACCAGCGCGCCCTGCCCGCGCGGCGGCCGCATGGTAAATTGTTTTATGCATCCGCTTTACGAATGGCTTCCGCTGGTCAGGGATGCCGCGGGATATGCAGGAAGCTAACATGCGTCTTTATAGCCTGCCTGCAATAGGGACATGGGCACGTAGGCGATATATCTTGCCAAAGAGAACTACAGGAGCCAGAAGCCAGCATTTTGATTAACGGCGCCAGACAAAAGAGCCACACGGATCCTGATGCCCCACCTGCACAGGCATGGCACGCGGCAGCGAGGCTGGCGGTGCCAGCCAGACACTGTCAGCCCGCCTGCCTCACCCCTGCGCCCCTACCTGCACGGGCATGAGCAGCAGCAGCGTGGCGACGCCGGACAGTGCGGCTGCGGGGCCCAGCAGCTGGATCAGCAGCGCCATAACGATGACCAGCTCGAGCGGCCCCGCCCACAGGAAGGCCCAGAGGAAACCCGACTCGTCGAAGCGGCGCACGTCGTTGGACACCAGGTTGACCACCTGCGCGCGCGCTAGGCAGGCCGTTCTGCTGAACAAAGTTACTTAGTAGTCTGGATGTTCCTGGATTTGTGGATGTCCCTGTGGTGTTAACACGTCATTGTGCACGGGGTTGACCACCCGCACGGGTGTTATACAAGCCCTATCCATGGATTGTTAGGCCGCCTTCTGGGTGTTCCTGTGATGTTCACGCGGCGATGGACACCAGGTGGCCCATATGCGCGCGCGCGAGGCAGGCCCCTGTGTATGAAGCCGGTGGGGGATTGCGTCTCCTGAGAGAGGGATGCCAGAGAGTGCAACATTGCCTGCAAGCATGCCCGCCCTCACCGTTCAGAGCGGACATTCAGTGAGAACTGCTTGCTCGTAGAGGCGCCCTCAGCAGCCGACCGGCACGGTGTTCCACAGAATGCCATCGCGTGCATGCTACGTTAGCATGTGGGGCGCCCAAGGGCGCGCCTTGCCCGCGCTGACGTCGCCGATGGAGGCGCTGTTGAGGCGCAGCACCTTGGCATACACCGCCGCGATGGCCTGCTGCCGCATCATGTAGCCGGTGCGCATGCCCACCCTGCGCGGCGGGCCAGACGCGATTGAAAAGGGTACGGCAGGATAGGGGACAGGGCCTATGGGGTATGGTTCTTGCTGAGAGTTGCTCAGGATGGCGCAAAGCACACGGTCGCCCGGCACGCCGATGATGCGTTGATCGCATCTCAGGGGTGCGCACGTGTGACATGCAAGGTGCCGGCCATAGACAGCGCCGGCAGTGCCGGGGGCCACAGACGGGCACCAGCGCAAAGCGCAGGGCTCCATGCAAGGGCTATGCAGAGCGAGCAACGCGCACCAAAATAGCTGGTGGTGGACGAGGCACTGCACGTAGCCGGTGCAGCCCAGGCCGGCCGCCAGCGCCCAGCCCAGGTACAGCGGGAAGTCGCCGCCCAGCCCGTGCAGGTTCACGCCCACCAGCCACCCGATGAAGTGCCGCAGCAGCACCGCCGACGCCAGCCTGCAAAACACACCCCGGTCAGACCAAGCGCAGCTGACCCTCCTCAATACACCATCCTGCAGTCACCTCCCCGAGGAGCCACCCGCGGACCTCCACGCGGAGCTCTGCTTGCACGCCGCGCTTCATGCGGCCCAGGGGCGCAACCAGCCCACAGCCTGCAAGCGGGCAAGAGCGGCCCGAGGGCGGCACCCCACTGCCTCCATGTAACATGCTGCTCAGGTCACGCGCTGCAGCCTCGCCAGCTTGGCGGAACATTGAATTTACCTGACGCGAAGTCAGTCAATGCAGCTTGTGTATCACCACTGTGATGAGCATGCCTGGGAGCGCGGAAAGGCACAGCCGGGGCGGCATGGAGCGGCAGGGGCAGGGCGCACCGCATGCCCACCTCGCCCAGAGTCCAGAAGCTCTGCAGGGACAGCCGCGGCCAGTACAGGTGCAGCATCGCCCGCAGGAGCAGGTTGGAGACGTTGCCAGGGTCCCCGTCCTGCAGCGGTGTCGGGCACGTCGGATGCCAAACATTTGCAGTGCGTAGACTCCGGCACCACTCCATACACCTACCTGCCATCCTGAGAAGGCTGCTCACAGGTGCGCCATACAGCGTCATGCATGCATGCGCTCGCCATACAGCGTCATGCATGCATGCGCCCAACAAAAGGGGTATGCACAAGGGACATGACGCCATTTCCGGGCACCACGCTTCGGCGGGAAGCGGGGGCGTGACAATCGCTGCGCGCACCCGCAGCCGGTCAAACACAGCGTCAAGCTCGGCCGCAAGGCGCGGAGCGCGCGTGTCCTCCCGCACAAACGCGGACGCCGTGTCCTCCGCGATGCTGCCCTGCTTGCCGCGCTGCAGCAGCGGCCAGACCCAGCTGAACGTGACCTGGGAGAGGAACCCCGTGCTATCCGAGCCCACCGGCCGGTCGAAGCCCCGCGCAGCAAACCACTCGCGCGAGCGCCTGCGCGCGCCGGAGGCCCGTCACGTTACCCGTGACCTGGGGCCTGGCTAAATGCCAGGCCCATACTAAGATTAAGGTCAGATCACAGCCCCAAGCTGAAATACTTGTGCGTGCGCTGGCGCGCACCAGAACCCCGCCATGTGATCTGAGAACTATACGCAATGGCCCCATCAGGTTCAGAGTACGGTTTCAGCACATTCTGGTTGCGCCCCTTTGTGCTCTGCCAGAACAGCTGAAGCAGGCGTCCGGCCCGGAGCTGCTCAACCATGCACGCCTGGCGCGCCTTGTGCAGCCAACGGTGATTGAGGCACGCAGCGCTGAGCAAGTGGCAGCCTGCTTCACGCGCGTCAACGTGCACGCTGCGCAACTGCGCTCGCAGGCCGCGTCTGCGGTTTCAACACCCCAAAACCTAAACCTTAGCATTTCAAAATGTACAGCTCGTAGCAGCCTTCCTGTTGGTGCAGCCCGCTGCGTGCCTGGAACCTAAGGCGGCGAGGGTGAGGGTGAGGGTGGCAGGCGCGCAAGATGTGACAGAAAAGTAGCGAAAATAGCTGAGGACTGCAAAGCAGGGAGTGTTGCACATATAACCAGGCCACACCATGAATCTCAACAAGGATCCCGCAGTCAAGCCAGTGGCTCACAGCAGATGCGCATGCATGCATACTGGACACAGTTGTGCAGTGCCTAGTGCAGCGATGCATTGGTAGGTGAGACAAACAGACATATGTTCAAGCACAGCCGGTGCGTGTTGCAAGTGCCCAGCTGCCTCACCACTCTGGTGCAGGGGTGCTGCCATCAGCTTCGCCTGCGCCAGCAGACTCCAGCTTGGAAGCAGCGCCAGGACTGTACGGCGCTGTGCCGTGCCTCATGGCGCGCAATTTGCACGGGAAGCTCTTCCTCGCATTACTCTATGAGAGCGGACCTATTACACGTGAACCCAAAACTCCTGCAACTCCTGCACAAGCACCCTACCCTGTATATAGAACAATATAAATAGATAGGGGCTACACAAGCTTTGTTTGTTGTGCTTCACGGGCCATCTCGAGATTGAGCAAGCCTTGTTACATGTGCTGACTACTAAGGACGAGGTGGTGCTGAGACTGGGCAGAGCGGCGGTGTTATAAGCGCAAGCAATGTAGTTGAAGAGATCAGCAGACCAGGAGGCACATGAGCGCTTGCAGGTTAGCAACCACTTTCTGTTTGCTTCTTGACACACAATGTCCTGCTGCTGCAGAGTAACTATGAGCACAGAGTCGCACACGTACCTCCTTGCTTTCGCGTCAATACACCAACACCGTGCGTGTTGCCTCAGGCGCCCTGCGGCATAGCTGCCATGCACGCTCGACGCTCTGCACATCGGGCTCTGCAGCGGCTCGTTCATGCAAACAGCCAGTGCCAGAGCGCCGCGCCGCGGCCGAGTGCTGCGTCGCTCTGGCTATGCGGAGGCACCAGCGCCGCAGCCTGCAGCGGAGGCCTCGCGCCGGCCCGACAAGCGGGCCACCACCACCTGGCGTGGGGCGCCGCGCGGGGCCTGGCCACTTCAGCAGCCCCCGCACCCATCAAGGCCGCCGAAGGCTACTGGCGCGCGCTGTCCCTGCTTGGTGCGCAGGGCTCGTACCTCACCCCTGCGGCGCACGCCGCTGCGCTGTGCTTCCGCCAGGCAGGCAGCACAGGAGAGCGGGGTGCCGGGGTGAGCGCTCGGCTGATAGCTGCGCTCGCCGCTCTGCTGTGCCTCGCTGCCGCCTCCGGCGACCGGCCGCCGCTGCCAGCGCGTCCGGCTGCTTGCCCGTGCAGGCGGCGTCCACGGACGCTGCGTGCGCCGCGCCCGGCCAGGCGCGCGCGCCTGACCTTGGCAGGGCCCCCGCCGCAGGCGCGGTGGGCCTGGGCGCGTCGGCCGCCATCCTGCTGCAGCGTGGGCGCGCGCCCGTGGCGCCCGCGGCCGGCGAGGAGGATGCCGACGGCGACGACCAGCTGCTCGTCAACTGGTCCGGCACGCACGAGTGCCGGCCGTGCGCGCTCGCTCAGCCGGAGAGCCTTGAGGAGCTAGAGGCGGTGGTCGCGCATGCGCACGAGCAAGGCGCGCCGTCGCCGTGGACAAGCTCCTGTGTGCGCGCGCTGGCGCCCGGCTGTGGTGGATTATGCAGCTGCTCTGCTACCGTGAACAAGCTGCTGCGTGTGCACGCGTTGGCGCTGGGGCCGTGGGGGCTTATGCAGCCGCTCGATGGCGCGCTGTCGTGCAGTAGGCTAGGACGCGGCGGGCCGGTCGGCGAGGCGGGCCTGCGGGCCGCATGCGGCCCGCGCCGCGCAGGCCGGGAGCCGCGCCGCATGGCGTCGCGCCCGCCGCCCAAACGCCAGGCCCCCAAATTGAGGCCCGGCCGTCGAGCGCCGCGCCCCCGCGCAGGCCGGAAGCTGCGCTGCGTAGGGCAGAGCGGCGCGCGTCCGCACAGGCCAGACGCTGCACTGCGTGGGTAGGGTAGGGTACCCTACCCTACCCTAAACACATCCTGGGGCCGAGCGCCGCGCGCCCGCGCAGGCCGGAAGCTGCGCTGCGTGGGCTCCTATCTGTCGCCCAACGGCCTGGCGTTCTGCGAGGGCGGCCAGGTGAGCCTTGCGCTGATGGACCGCGTGCTGGCTGTGGACGCCGGGCGCCGGCAGGTCACCGTGCAGGCCGGCGCGCGCGTGCAGGAGGTGCGCGCCACCGCCCGCGCTGCAATAGGGTACGTTAGGGCGTGAACGGCGGGCCTGCCGTGCTGCTACTGGGTGCGCAGGGGCGCGACGCGGTGGCGCGCATGACGGCTGGGAGCGTGTTTGCCTTGACACCCAAGAGCGGGGTGCAGCGGCCCGTTTAACAGGTCTTCACGCTCAGCGTGCGAGTGCAGGCAACACAATTGTTACCTCGAGCTTCCTAATCCTAGCTGCTTCTCACTACATGACGTCAATGAGGTAGAAAGTGTTGGGTGCTGGTGTGCTGTGATATGTCCAGCTGCTCCTGCCCTCAGCTGCTATAGTAGGACACCGACATGCCGTCAGCACCAGCTGCTGTGAGCCCTGACGAGGCTGCGTCGAGGCGGCACTGGGCGCGCAGGTGGTGGAGCTGTTTGAGGATTTTTTGCCTGTTCCAAGCCCTGTCCTTCTGGGCCCGCGCAGGTCGTGGAGCAGCTGCGGCCGCACGGGCTGACGCTGCAGAACTATGCGTCCATCCGCGAGCAGTCCATCGGTGGGTTCACGCAGGCGCGCGCTCCCCTCCCCCGCACGCAACGGCGGTCCAGAGTGGAGCGCGCCGGAGCTGCGTCGCAGCAGCATTGAGTCAGCCTGGCGTAGGTCATTGTGCACACGTGATACGATGCTACAAGAGAGGGGTACGAGCGGGCCTGCCTTGCGTCAGCGACCCTTGGGTCCCGGCGCGGTCCCCGCCGAGAGCGCGTGCAGCCTCGGGTCTGCTGCCCCGCCGCCGACGCCGCGCGCCGACTGGGACGGGCAGGTCGGCGCGCACGGCACCGGCGCGGCCATCCCGCCCGTGGACGAGACGGTGGTCGCGCTCACGCTCGTCACGCCCGGCCAGGTCCGCCACCAGCCCCGGCAGATTAGGCAGGCCCTGCCCTATCCCCGGCGGCCTGTGCGGCAGCGCGTGGTGCAGCCTGCAGGCCTGTGGGAAGCGGCGGGGGCTGGGGTCTGCCCAGCGCGCGTCGTGCCAGGGCTTGGCAGCAGCTCTAAGCGGGTCACGTGTGGTGGCGTGCGAGCATCAATGGCAGGCGCGGCTCGCCTCAGGCGGCAAGGACGACAGCGAGCTGTCCGCACACTCCCCTCGCAAGCTCGCTCCAAACGGGAGGCGCGTTTTTGCAGACAGCGCGCGCGCACAGGGTACGCAGCGCCTGAGCGCGGACGCCGACCCGGAGCTGCATTCTGAAAGGGAGGCGCGGGTTGGTAGCTGGCGCGCGCGCGCAGGGCACGCTGCGCCTGAGCGCGGACGCCGACCCGGCGCTGCATTCTGAAAGGGAGGCGCGGGTTGGTAGCTGGCGCGCGCGCGCAGGGCACGCTGCGCCTGAGCGCGGACGCCGACCCGGCGCTGTTCGAGCTGGCGCGCGTGGGCCTGGGCGCGCTGGGCGTGGTGGCCGAGGTCACGCTGCAATGCGTGCCCGCGCACCAGCTGCTGGAGCACACATTCGTGACGACTGCCAAGGCGCGCCGCCCCCGGCCGGCGCAGCTCGCGCGGCTGTCAACCCGGTGCTGGAGCATGTCGTGAGAGTCTGCATCTCATGACATGCTGGGACGTGCGGTCGTGATGTCTCTGGGCCAGCAGCGGCCGCTGGCCGCCTTGCGCGGCCGCCTGCGCGGCCCGTCTCGACAGCGGCCTGCGCATGACCATGCGCTGACACATGCCCTACCCCTGACCCTGACCCTGCGCACCGCTGCACCCGCGCGTCCCTGCCCCGGAGGCCCGCGCGCCGCGCGCGCCCAGGCGGCGCCCTGCTCAGGCCGCCGCCCGGCGCGCAGGACGTGCGGCGGCAGCACGCGCGCCGGCTGCGCGACAACAAGCACCTGCGTTACATGTGGATCCCGTACACCGACGCAGTCGTAGTCATCACCAACAATCCCATACGCGAGGTGCGCGCGCTTTGGCAGGGTTAGGGTCAGGATAGGGTTAGTGTGAAGGGGTAGGGTCAGGATAGGGTTAGTGGCGTGCAGCGCAACTTTGCTAGACGTGCGCTGCGCAGGGCTTGTGACGCGCCAGGGGCTGCGAGGCAGGTCTGGGGTGTGAGCCGACTTGGCTGCTTGTCATGCGCTGCAGCTCTGAAACCGGCAAGCGGCAGCGCTGCTCAAACACACGCAATCAGCTGAACGCACTCAGGCCGAGCAGTGCGGTAGCCGGCAGCTTTACCCTGGTAGAGCTGGCCGCATGGCCGTGATGGCGCAGACGGTAACCACTGCGCGCTTGCCAGGGGAGCAAGCCGCCCAAGCCGCGCGTGAGCTTCACCGAGGACGAGCGCCGCGCCCCGCTGCGCGCGCTGCTGGCGGAGGCGCCGCCGGATGCGGCGCCCGCCGCCGCGCCGACGCGCGCCCACGGCTCCGGCGAGGCCGGTGCCAGCGGCGGCGGCGGCGGCGGCGGCGCCGCCGCCGGCGAGCCCGTGGAGGAGCTGAGTGGCACGCAGCTGCGCGACCGCCTCATTGCGCGCGACCCGCTGGATGCCGGCTGGATCGCGCGCGTGAACCAGGTGCAGCCGCAGCGACAGCCTGTCCATGCTGACAAGGTTGAGTTGAAGCCACTGCAAGTTAAAACTTCGCGTTTAAGCTACTGCAAGTGTGAAATTGCAGTGGTGCCTTGACGTGCGCCAGACGCGGCACGCTTAGTGGCCGCCCGACCACCGTGAACCAGGTACGGCAGCAGCTCTGACTTGTTCTGACAGCATGACTCGTTCGCCCGTGCTGGTGGCTGGTTGCAATCTATGGGTCGCGTGGATTGGTGCTTGAAAGTGTTGGTTAAAGTGAGGTCTGTTGCATCGTGGGCAACAGAGGGTCTTGGGCACAGGGTCTGACGGGCCAGGCGCGCGCGGGCCAGGCGGAGGCGGAGTACTGGCGGCGCAGCGAGGGCTTCCGCACCGGCTGGAGCGACCAGCTGCTGGGCTTCGACTGCGGCGGGCAGCAGTGGGTGCTGGAGGTCGCGTTCCCGACCGGCACCCTGCGGTGCGCCCTGGCCGCCGCCGCCGCTGGCACCAGAGATGCCCGAAAAAACGATCAAAGTATCCCAACCGGCTTCGCATGGCAAGCAGAAGATGTGTTTAAGCTTGGAGGTATCGATCGGCCGGTCGATTGATCGATGCGAAGGCCTGGCCGCGGCGTGGGGCACTGCGAGCACCAGTACCCGTGTCGATGCGCCCAGCTTGGCGCTTACGAGGCTGTTAGTATCGACAGCAGGGGGCGGCAGACGTGTGCGGTGTCGCACCCACATGCGGGAACATGCATGGGGTGCGGTGCGGTGCGCGGCACGCTCGCAGTCTGCGCTCCAGCGCGCTCAAGCCACCGCCCACGCCCCTCACTACAGCACAGCGCGCTCAAACCGCGCGCGTGCCCTGACATGGTACCTGCACGCCTCACAACCACACAGTGCGCTCAAAACCACGCGCGCGTGCCGCTCACATGGGACCTGCGCGCCTCACAACCACACAGCGCGCTCAAATCACGCCCGCGCCCCTCACATGGTACTTGCATATGGGTAGGGTAGGCGCTAAACATACAACCCTACACCTCGCATGCTTGCAACGGGTAGGCGGCCGAGCGGCGCGGACCTGGTATTCATGGACGAGCTGCTGGCCGCGCTGGCGCGCGACCGCGTGGCCGCGCCGGCGCCCATCGAGCAGCGCTGGACGGCGAGCTCGCGCTCGCCGATGAGCCCCGCGTCGGCGCCGGGCGCGCCCGGCACGGTGCACTCCTGGGTCGGCATCATCATGTACCTGCCGACCGAGGACGCGTCGCAGCGCGCAGCGATTACGGACAGGCGCGGCGGCCCCGGGCGCGGCAGGGAGGATGCAGGGTCTGACCCTGCGCTGCTTCCGGGCGCGCGTTTCGCGGCAGCATTCTTGCGCGGGGCCGTACTGGGTGTGTTTGCAGGCAGGGGTGAGCCTGGGGGCGCCACGATCAGTGCCTACCCGTGAGCACCGTGCGCAGTACGTGGTTCGTGCCTGCCCAGTTCAAACGTAGGGCGGCGCGGCGCTGCTCAAATATGCGCAGCGACTGTAGTGAACGCGCTGTCACCATGAAGGTGCCAACAAGTCCAGCAACTCATCATATTTCACTCTCTCTGTCCTCACCATCTTTTGTTCGCGACGGCTCACTGTCAGTCCCATTATGGGCTTTTGTGCCAGAGGTCCATCGCCTCGCGCCTGCATGTATGTCGGATGCCAAGACGGTCGCCAGCTGCTTCATCACATCAGGTATGTGCCAGACTGCTATCTGAGGAGGCTATTTGAGGAGTGCAAACCCAGCTCGTGCTGTCGTTAAGTTGGCATCGCGTGAGTTTGGCGCGCGCGCGCGCGCGCAGGTTCTTCGACTACTGCCAGCTGCTGCAGGACGAGCTGATGCCGCGGTTCGGCGCGACCGAGCACTGGGCCAAGATCGAGGCGCACCGGCTGGACCCTGCGGCCGCGCGCGCGCGCCTGGCCGCGCGCTTCCCGGTCGCCCGCTTCAATGCGGCCCGCGCCGCGCTGGACCCCAAGAACATCATGGCGAACGACGTCATCGACACGTTGTTTCCGCGGGAGGCGATGCGCGCTTGAGTGAGCGGTGACAGCCTGCTGCTGCGCTGCCTGCTGATGCAGAGAGCTTGGAGACGCAGCAAGTGATAGCCATCTGGCTGGCTGTTTCTAGGATCACATGAGGCAAGCCTCTGCAACTGGTGTTTCTGCTTGCCGGTCTCCTGACCCTCTCATCGTTCTATAGTAGAGCAATGGGACAGTTATCTGCATGTAAGCCCTCCTTGAAGTAGGACTGCATGCATGCATCGTGCTCGACTCTCGAGAACTCATAAGCATGAGAAGCCATGTGCAGCGCCCAACCAGCGTTCACATCTTGCGCCTGTATTGATTTGAGTATCAAGGCTCTGACCATGAGGACACCTTGCGCCACCACTCAGTGTCCAGCTGGACACAGCGGCACAGCCTCAATTCCTATGACTAGTGCATGATGTTCTGCGCATGGCCTGCCAGCCCACATCGTCGTGCAGTCGTGCAGACTCCCACATCTATTCAGATTCGTAGCTGTGTGACGTGCTGACCGACCAAAGCACAGAGAACGAAACGTGAGCCGGAAATGTTGCATGCACCTCGGCCTTCAAGCATGCCTAATCAGGTGCACAGCCGGTGGCACGTGCCAGAGCTTTGGACGCAAATGAAGTCGCGTGGACATACGCGACACTGTCACTGTGTTGCACAAAGACATTGACTCAAACAACACGCCACATCTAGGTGGTAAACCGCGTGTACTTTTGGCTTGAGGCTTGTTTTGTCATGCTACTTATATGAAGCTGAAGGAGCTGGAGGCGCTCCTGCAGGTACATGGTTGCCTCAAGTTTCAGATGCCTGCACATAGTGTGACTGCACTCCCTCACGCATGTGTGGCGGCCTTGACTCAGCTGCCATCGACTCATACGAAGCAAGCCTCTGCTGTTACAACTCAGCACGTACGCTGTGTGCCTGTGCAGGATGTTGCGCCATTTGAGGCGCCCAAGGTGGAGCTGGAGCAGTACCCCACTGGAGCGCACATCGCTGCGCGCATGCTGTACACGGCGCGCACTAAACACTGCACTGGATTGAGGGCCTGCAACTTGCCAGGACGTGTTGTGCTCTAGGCTAGAACCGCCACCTGCTGCGCCAGACACCAGTGGCTCAGGACCGCCAGGACGGGCTGTGAGGGTCGTGCTGAGCTTGTGCAGGCGCGCAGGTCGGCAACACCTTCGACGAGCTCCAAGGCCGCACAGTCATCGACCTCGGCTGCGGGACGGTGCGTGCGGCTGACCAGCACGCGCAGCTGGTGCCTGGTACTTCCTAAGTCTGTGCGCTGCAGCGCTTCTGTAACAGCAACTGCAACTATAGCCGCGGCACGCGACAGGGCATGCTGGCGATTGGCGCGGCGGCGCTGGGCTGCCCGCATGTGCTAGGCATCGATATAGACCTCGACGCACTGGCCGTGGCCGCCCGCAACCTGGAAGATGTGGGCGGCGGCGAGCTGCCGGTGAGGTGCTGCATCCCTGGCCTGTGCCCAAGCTCACGGGCATGTGCAGGCTTTCCATGGTTATTTGGCGTTTATGTGCCAGGCGCAGCGGGTGTCTGCACCCAACATGTGTGACCCAGCAGGCAATGCTCTGCTGCGTAGCTCTGCACGGGGAGCAGGCACCCTGAACCTGCAATAGCGCATGGCAGAGGTGCCGGTTGCAGCCATGCATACGTAGCATGCGGCATCAAGCACTGTTGCTGGGTCATGCGGCGTGTGCGCTCGCCCGGACACACCCGGACCCATCCGGCGCAGAAGCGTGCTCAGCGTGCGGCCCCGTGAGCCGAGCGCACGCTACGCGCACAGCGGCACACAACGCGCACAGCGACGCGGCGCGAGCGCCGCCGCGACGGCCGCGCTGCGCGCGCGCAGGTGGACCTGCTGCGCTGCGACCTGGCGGGCGCGGGCGGCCAGGCGCGCCTGCGCGCGGACACGGTCGTCATGAACCCGCCGTTCGGCGCGCGGCGGCGCGGCGCCGACCTGGACTTCCTGCGCGCGGCGTTCCAGGCGCGCGGGGTCTGCCCAGACAGGGAGAGGGTTAAGGTTAGGGTTAGGGTTCCAGGCGCGCACGAACCCGTTATCGGTACTCTCCTCTGTCGGCCGATTGCATGGCTCCGCGTCCAAGGGCCGCATGCCGCTGCCGCAGGTGCTGTCTAGGACCGTGCACCCGCTGCGCCGCAGCCTGCCCCTCTATGAGCAGGTCCATGCATGGCTTGCATGCTGCCAGAGGCGCGTGTGCTGCCGCCGCAGGTTGTGACTGGAACCGTGCACCCGCTGCACAGCAGCCTGCCCCTCTGTCAGCAGACTGACCGTATGACTTGCATGCTCGCAAGGGGCGCATGTGCCGCCGCTGCAGTTGTCGACCGGGGCGGTGTACTCGCTGCACAAGAGCGCGACGCGGCCGCACGTGGCGCGCGTGGCGGCCGGCGAGCTGCGCGCGCGTAGCGCAGAGGTGCTCGCGCGGCGCCTGCTTTGCCGGCTGATCTCTGTGCGTGTAGGGGTAGGGCTAGGATAAAAGGGCACGCGTGCATAGGGACTTGCGCAGCCTCGTCCCAAACCCATGTAAGGCGCTGCTCCGCCCTTCACTAACAGCCAGGACAGGAATTTGCTATCAATTCCTGCCAGCAAGCGCTTACGGTGTCTTGCGCAGGTGCTGGCGCAGCTGCGCTTCGACCTGCCGGCCTCCTATGCGTTCCACAGGCGCGCCGGCCCCTCCTGCGGACACCCGGGGCGCTGCTACAGCTGTCCCTGTGCGCGTCCAAACGCACGTCGCTTTCTCAGACAGCCGCGCCATAGGCACCGGCAAAGATAGTGGTGTGCCTGCATGCGGGGTGCGTGGCCACTCCATGTGGGAGCTGTGCAGCGGCTGCAGCAGGGCCACATGCAGGGGAGCGCTGTGGCCCAAGCTCATCTGGAGGCAGCACAAGAGGTGCTTTCCGAGCATGGTGTTGATTGTGAGCCTGTGCTTTTGCGGGGCTGGGCGGTTGCAGGCAGAGGAGCAAAGACATCGAGGTGGACCTGTGGCGGTTTGAGGTGCCCAGTGCGGCAGCGCAGGGCGGCAGCAGCAGGCGATTGAGCTGACTTGCTGCAACGTTGACTTGCACCATGCTTTGTGGGCGTGCTCGCGGTACATTGACACGCTCTTGACAAGGCTGTTAGCAAAATTTCCTACAAGAGCTCACGTGTGCAGGGACTCCCACCCTTCCGTCCGCTAGCTACAGCATCCTGGCACTATGACACCGTATTGCAATTGTAGATTTATGTGCAAAAAACACTCGTCAGAAACTAGCTCTGTTTTCATATGTTTGAAACATAATGTTTCAGCTCTCTGGTGCGTGCACATGCAACGCTTTCAGGCCGTGCTTGCTCTGATTGTTCTCAAACAGGTTATGTCTCTCTTTACACTTCCATTTCAAGAGCATAGAGCATGGGGGATCGATGCTCGGCACTCTCCATCCTTGTCACTCTGCTGTGCTGCGCACCGCACTGCCAAACAACGCGTATGCAGCGGTACCCTGCGCCTGCAAGACGCCCAGGGACACTGGTAAGGGCCACACCTCAATGCGCAGGGGAGCACTCACAGGTATGATACACATGTCCCAACGTCACTGAAGGGCGTCGCCTGCATTCACTATTCCCACGATGCAGCGCCCCCCTATGACACTCCATGCGTTGACGAAAGCCGCGTCCTAAAACTAGCGTTGCTTGGCTGCATGCCGCCCATGCGCCGACACGCACACGCTGCGCCGCTGCCGGGTGGCAGCGGCGCGCAGGCCACACGGCCGCCACAGGCCGCAATATGGTGCCTGAATCAATGGACAGCAGCACTGGAGGGCTCCCAGGCCTCAAAGCTGCCACCGGCTCGAGCCAAGAAAGTCCGTTGCACAGCTGCCAAGACGCTGAGCACCAGCATCGCAAGCTTCACTGAGAGCGCTCGCAACAGCACGCATGCTGGCCGCATCCCAAAGACTGCCCCTGCCAGCGCCGCCAGGCGACAGTGCACCTGCCAGCAAGCAGCCGCCCCCTGATGAGTTATGCTCGGCGCGCTGCCGCAGCGTGCATGAACAGTATGCTGAAAACAGAGCCAACATGCACCGATGCAGACCAAGCAGGGACAAGCAGGCGCTGCGACCCCCCATGCAGGCAGGGCATGCGCCCATGGCTGCACCAAAACCAAAACCACAGCTGGGGTGCCGACGCCACCAAACCCTCGCAGTACGCGCCACCGCACAGGCCTCCGCTGTGCGCCTTGCCGCTACAGTCCCCGCAAGCCGCCGGCAGCCGCCGCTGGAGAGTGCTTTGGGGGGCTGCCACATGCGCTGCGGCCTTGTGACGGGACGCTTGCGGCGGCAGGCGCGATAGCGCAACGCGCGGCTCACCGTGCGCTGGCGTCACAGTCCGACTCCCAAATAATAGAACAGCGGCGCACGCCTCACCAGCTGTCCCCGCCGTACCCGCCCCCACTCCCGCCCCCGCCGCCGCCATACCCGCCCGATGACCGCCGCGCGCTGCTGCCGCCGCCGCTGCCCCAGCTGCCCCGGCTGCCGCCGCCGCCGCCGCCGCCGCTACCGTACCTGTCTCCCCCGCCGTACGATCCTCCCCCACCGCTTCGCGAGCTGCTGCGCCCGTAACCGCCGCCGCCGCCGCCGCCGCCGCCGCCAAACCGGTCATTGCTGTACCCGCCGCCGCGCGAGCCGCCGCCGCGCGCGGAGCCGTAGCCGCCGCCGCCGCCGCCGCTGCGGCCGCGGCTGCCGCGGCTGCTCATGTGCCGGTCCTGCTGCGGCACGGCCTCCGCCGGCAGCGAGGTCGGCCGGTCGAGCGTGAAGCCGCGCGTCTCCAGCTCCGAGATGTTCTCCATCATCTTCGCCGCGGCCTCCTCGCTCACATCGAACGCCGCGCCCTGCGCCATGCCGCCAGGCTCAGCTAGGCTCAATAAGCCGTGACCCTAACCCTAACACCCTCAGCAAGCCAAAACTGGCATGCACCAGGGCTCCTCCGCTGCCAGCCCACCGCGCGCGCCGGCAGCCTGCAGTACCGACGTGCGAGCGCACGCGCAGTCCTCGTGTCCGCCTGCGCGGGTAGCTGGCAGGCAGCCCCGCATGCAGCGCCGGCTGCCCTTGTTGCAAGCAGCCACGCACACGCTTCTCCTTTGACGGGCGGCTGCGGCTGGCCTCGTCCATGGTGCCAGGGTGAGGGGTAGGGTTCGCGCGCCTCCTGCTCGCTCTTCTTGTCCTTGAGGAGGCGGATGCGGCCGACCTCGTCCGCGGCCCCCGTGCCGGCCACGTTGCGCACGATGGTCATCACGTGCCCCGCCTGGCTGATGCGCCCCGGCCGCGACAGCACGCGCAGCGTCACCGCGCCCAGCTCCTGCGACAGCAGGCTGCGCGCGCGGCGCAGGCCTGGTGTCAGCCGCTGGATAGGTTTATAGCAGGGTTCGACATTTGATAACCTGCAAACCTACCCCACGTGGGGGGACACCGCGGACCGTGCAGGGTCAAAATGTGCCTCACTACCGGCTGAGTGCATGAAGGGCCGGGCAATGGCACCTCCTAGCACGCACGCATGCCCTGCCATAGACTGGCTTGGCCTCCAACTGAGGCGAGCCAACTGCTCGCAAGCACTGGCGGGCACCAGCATGCCCAGCGCAGCTGCGCTGTCACCCTGTGGCAGCTAGCTGCGCACAACGCAGGCCGCCTGCGCCGCGCAGCCCCGCGGGCCCGCCGTGGGGCCCGCGCGCCTGCGCTGCTTGGGCACCTCGATGATGCCCGACAGCGCGGCCAGCGCGGCGGCCAGCGCATTGTGCGCGTCGCTGTTGTCCAGCACGGCCGTCGCCGCCGGCGCGAAGAACGCCTTGACCTTCTCGTCCACGTTGTCCAGCCTGCGCAGCACCTGCCCCGACACAGTCCCGCATCAGAGCCTGCTCGTATTGAGCAACCCTAAATATTAAAAGCGCCTTGCCCTTCTCGTCCACGCTGTCCAGCCGGCGCAGCGTCTGCCCCGGCGCGCTCGCGTGTGCGGACTGCTCTGCGGACTGCTCGTCACGTCGGGAGCCCGCCTGAGGACAATGGCACAGCAGACCGCGCAGCACCTCGCCCCGGCACGGAACCACATCAGAGCCTGCTGTATGAAAGAATCCTTTCCCCAACCCTGTCACACTGATCGCACGGCGGACCGCGCAGCACCGCGTCCCGGCGAGCTCTTGACTCTGCTTGTCACACAAGCGTTTTTGCGCCTCGCCCAGGTGCGTCGGGGACGTCAGCAAACTCGACCTGGGGCGCCAGGGCCGCGCCTGCTTGGCGGACGCGTTCATGACGAGCTGCGGGCCCGGCGGGCCGATGAACTCCACATTCTTGGCGCCCACGTCGCGCACGATGCGCCGGAAGTAGCCGCTCTCGTTGGGCCGGAACATCGCGATGGTGGTGCCGGACTTGCCTGCGCGGCCAGTGCGGCCGGAGCGGTGCAGGAACGACTCCGAGTCCTTGGGCAGGTCGTAGTGCACCACCTGCGCGCGCGCGCCACTTTACATAGGGTCGGAATTCACCTAGAATTGCATTATGCTTTGCGCGAAGCCAGGCGCGCGCAACGCGGCGCGCGGGGCGGCAGGCGGCGGCCGCCGACAGTCCGGCACCGGAGCATGGACACGCTCGCTTCCGTCGCCGACCAGCGCGCATGCCGGCGTCGAGCAAGGCCTGCATTTGACTCTCCACACAGCGTCACCCCAGACATTATGGAGCAAGCGACCAACGGGCGCAGCATCCTGGACGGGACGCCGGCGTGCCGCCCAGACAAGACGACAGCGGGCGCGCGCAGGCGCACCAGGTCCACGTCGGAGATGTCCAGGCCGCGCGCGGCCACGTCGGTCGCCACCAGCGCGACGAACTTGCCGTCGCGGAAGTGCCGCAGCACCGTCTCGCGCTGCTTCTGCGAGATGTCGCCGTGCAGCGCCTGCCGGCCCGCGCGCCGCCGCATCAGCGCGGGGAGCTCGCGGCGCTTTAACAAGCGGGTCGGCGTGCGCAATGTTGCGGTGCACCGCGCGTCGCGCCGAGCGCAGCCGCATAAGCGCAAGGAGCCCTGTGAGTGTCACAGACGTTGCGGCGCATCGCCCTCATCACAAACAAAACAGCGCCCTGGGCCTCACAGCCGCCAAATCGCTTTGTGCGCACTTGCCTCCCCTCCGTGCAATATTGTTGCAGGACAACCAATGGACGGCCGCCCGCTGCCACCGGCAGGTGAAAAGGGTAGGGGCGGCGGCCGGGCGCGCGCCTCACACGGGTGCGTGCTGGCCAGCGCGGCGGCGACCTCGTCCGCCTCGCGCTTGGTCTCCGTGAACACGATGGCCTTGCCGCCCAGGCCGTACACGGTGATGAAGTCGACCAGCAGGCTGCGCCGCGCCGACGGCGACACCTCCGCGCCCAGCACCCTGCGCGCGCGCGCTGGCTCGCCGCCGCCCGCTACGCGGGCCGAGTGCGGGGGCCGAGGGTGAGCAGCAGGGGCGCAGCAGCAGTCCGTCTGCATCGGTTAAAAATGCATGAAAGTCCAAGCGCACCTGCGCAGGCCAGGCGCCCGGGGCGCACCAACTGCATACTCAGCTGCCTCCTACGCTTGCCTTTTGCCCCTGCTGTACTGCAGAAAGCACACGCGCCGAGGGGCCCACGCCCTGAGCTCGCCCCTTTCAAATAGGCTCAAGCACGGCCCCTGCGTCCCAAGGCTCTGCCTGCTGCTGATAGGGTTAGGATAGAGTATCTACGCCGGCGCGCACTTAATGGCCTCGTTGATGCGCCCGCTCTCCGAGTCGCCCACCAGGTCCACCAGCGTGGGCGACTTGAGATGCTTGCGCGTTAGGCTCTTCACCCAGGCCGGCATGGTCGCCGAGAACAGCATCGTCTGCCGCGTCTCCGGCACGCCCTGCGGCGGCGGCGGCGGCGGGCGCGCCCCGGGTCAGCTCAAACACATGATCATCCCCGCATTGCATGCACACCACGTGCAGCGGCACTGCACAAAAGTTTTCACAATGTGCATTTGGTCACACGAATGCCCTCTACCACTATGTCCCCGCAGGGGCTCTGCGCATCCCTGTGCGTGTTGCAGGGCGGGCACCTGGAGGATGGTCTCCACGTCCTCCTCAAAGCCGAAGCTCAGCATCATGTCCGCCTCGTCCAGGATCACAAACTTCACCTGCGCGCGCCGCAGTGGTCGCAGTGAGCGGCTCTGTTTGCCCGTCCGCCCGCCCGCAACCGCGCTGCTGCGAGCGCCGCCACCAGCGCACCCCCAACTCGCACGATAGCTGCTACTTGGACCAACTAGAGTCCATGGCATCCTGTACGTGCATCTGCGCTTGAACGATAAGCATGTTGCCACGCTCAGCACGCACAAAGCCGCCACACGCAACTTGTACCAAGCCGCCACACGAGTCGCGCGCAAGGCCTCGGTCGAGGCGCGACTCTCACCAGACAGCGCCCCGCAACGCCGGATCAAGACCGTTCATTCACCAGGCAGGCACCCGCTCCTGACACGCCACCCCGCGCGCGCGCGCCACGCCCAGGTCGGGCACGCCGCGGAGCCAGACCAAAACCCTCACGTAACCTGCCACCCCCCTGACCCTAACCTACCCTCATGACGCACCCCGCCCAGGTCGAGCACGCCGCGGAGCCAGACCAGAACCCTCAAGTAACCTGCCACCCCCTTGCCCCTAACCTACCCTCATGACGCACCATGCCCAGGTCGAGCACGCCGCGGTTCATCAGGTCCATCACGCGCCCGGGCGTGCCCACCGCCACGTCCATGCCGCGGCGCAGCTGCCGGATCTGCGGCCCGATGTCCGCGCCTGCGCCCCGGCCGCCGCCACTCAGCCTACGCCCAGCGCTGGGCTGGGGCTTGCCGCCTTGCACGCGCAGCGACCCGAGCCCCTGCCACGCCCGTGCCCACGCGAGGTCTGCAGTCTGATGACCGCCAGCGCCCCAGCCATCGCCCACCGGCCTGGTCCCATGTGCTCCCTCCCAGCAGCGTTGTGACACATATCCTCAGCAGGCCCTGGCCTCCACCTTTCAGCCACACTCCCCCAAGATCTATGAGAGGGCAATGGCAACCCGCGCCTGAAGCCCCCACAGTAACATTGGCGCACGCGCATGGCGCCGAACTGCCACACGCGCAGCCCTGCCGCATGCGCCGCACCAGCCGCCCCCGGGCGGCGGCGCGGGGCCGCGCACCGCCGTAGAAGCAGCCAACCGCCAGCGACGGCGCGGACGCGGCAAACTCGCGCTCCACCTGGTTTGCCAGCTCGCGCGTGGGCGCCAGCACGATGCAGCGCGGCGTGCGCCCAGCCGCCGGCCGCCCCATCGCCTCGTTGTCCTGCGCCGCTTCGCCAGGCTCATCGCCGCCTGTGCTGCTCGCTGCCTTCGCTGACAACGTTTGAAACCTGCGTGCAGCTGCCGAGTGCCGCTAGCCTGCGCTGTCCGGCGCGCCACCAGCTGCCCCAACGGCGCCTGCGCTCACGATAGAGAGCAGCTGCGTGAGCCTGCCTAGCGCCCGTCGGCTCAACACAGCCAAGCAAGCTGGGGGCGCATGCTGCCACATAACAGCACACACAGGCCACGAGCGCCTTGTGTGCAGCTTGGGGACTGGCCAGAGCTGGCCAGAGCACAGCGCACAGCGCTAATCGTGCGCGCGCCTTGAGCAGCTCCTCGATGACCGGCAGCGAGAAGGCGAGCGTCTTGCCGGAGCCGGTGCGCGCGCGGCCAATGAGGTCCTTACCATCGCGCGCCGGCTCAAACACGTGCTTCTGGATGGGGAAGAGCGCGGTGATGCCGCGCGCCTCCAGCGCCCTGACCGTCACATCTGACAGCCCGCAGTTGGACAGCTGCGCGCGCGGCGGCGGCCGTCCGTCAGCCGTCGCAGATGCACATTCATGTGTAACAGGCGGCGAGGCAGTCCAGGTGACAATTGAAGACAACAGCTCAGACTGTGCAGTTGGACAGCTGCGCGCGCGGCACGGGCCGTCGGCGGCCGTCGCGGTGCGCACGCGGACCAGCCGCATGTGCAGCAGACGCGCATGCATGCGCTACAGGCGGCGAGGCGACCCGGAACACTGCTCAGGGCAACGCCCCAGAATGCATGCATTCGCCTTTGCTTCTGACGCAGCGAGAGCGCGCGCACGCCCTGCCGCTGCCACGACAAGCGCGCATGCATGCCCTGCCGCTGCCGCAACGCGCGCGCGTGCGCGCGCTGCCGGCGCCGCGCCAGGCTGGCGCGGCTGCGCAACGAGCGCAGGCGCCGCGCCTTTAGCGACTCGTCCGCCTGCGCCGCGTCCACCTCCACGACGCTCTCTTCGTCGCTGTCGAAGATGCTGGCCAGCGAGCGGCGGCCGCGCTCGAGGTCAAAGTCCTCCTCGGGCGGCGCCTCGTCGGCCTCCTCGCCAAAGTCCTCGCCCTCGCGCAGGTCGTCCTCCGCCTCCTCCACCTCCTCGATCTGCCGCGCGCGGCACGCGCATCAGCATCCTGCACTGCGCTGAGCTGCGCCGCGCTGAGCTGCCAGGGCCAGTGCGCTGACCCGCGCTGAGGTGCGCTGAGCTACCAGGGCCGGTGCGCTGAGCTGAGCCGCGCGTCGGACGGCTGCTCCCTCACAGGTTTGTGCTTGAATCAGCAGCTTGCCCTGACGCCTTTGCTGCGCTGCGCGCACGTTGCCAACCCGACGGCCACGCTGGGCGCAGGGCAGGGGCAAGGAACAGCATACTAGCGCCGCTAGCACAGGCAGAGGGAAGCAGAACAGCGGTGCGTAGGTTGCGCCGCCAGCCAAAGCTGAAAAAGGCGAAGTGTGGCAGCGCACACGGCGCCGCCACACCACCCCACGGCCACATAAGGTCCTCCGGCACCATACAGCCACCCCAAGACTAATAGCTGCTAGCTCGTCTGCTCTACCACAAAGCTGCCCTGTTGCAAATCCTGCCTAACAGGCCCAGTTGGGCTTCACGGATGCGCGCAGACGAAAGTTGCGCACGCTCCAGCACACCATGCGCATGCAGCCGCTAAGCACAGCAAAGCTGAGACAGCAACGCCGAACGGCACGCACTGGGCAAAGCAATACCGGCATCTTCGCACCCGCTCCCTCAGTGCCCGAGCCCAGCACGCAGCCACTGAGCTACACAGACGTTATCTTCTGCCATGCCAAGCAGCAAAGCTTGTGGCGGCTAGCAAGAGGACGCGCGCAAGCAGAGTACAGCATGCACAGCGGTGCGCCAGCCATGACGCGGCGCAACGCTACGCTCACAGCGCCTACTTCGCAACACACCAACCTCTGCCTATGCACATGCATAGGCACACGCGCCCCAGCCCTGGCAGCCAGGCCCCAGTGCTGGGCAGCCGAGACACCAGCGTTCCAGTGCCAAGGAACACGAGCAGGAGCCCGGCGGCCCGGCCCAGCCACACGGATGTCAGGGCGGCTCGCACCGCAGCAGCGCCGGTCGTCACTGGCCGGCCCCGCGCGGTCGCCAGCTGCGGGCTGCTGTGCAGGAGGCGGCCAGCTGCAAAGGGCGAGGCCGACGGCCGCTCCCCGCCCAAGGCTGTGCAAGGACGCGCCAGGCGGGGCTGCAGGAACGCCTTGCCCAACAGCCTGCTGGGGGCCAAGGCCTTGCTGCCCAGTGCGGCCATGCTGGAGGCTCTTGACAGCAACCCACCCAGAACACTCCTGGGCAGCATGCACTTTAATCACAGTAAGCCTGCTCAGAATGTTGTGCTCCGCAGAGCCACTGAGGGCCTCCCCAAGCAGCCGTGGGGACGTGAGAGGTAGCCCTAGACCTTCTTTACCCTTCACATGTGATGTCTGGCAAAATTGGGGCCTCGCTGCCATCAACGGCTCCTTTCTGCGGCATGTGCTGCATGCTGGTGTCCAGTCTATTGCGACGGCGCCTCTGTCCTCTATGACAGCAGCCGGCGGGCAGGGGGCGGGATGCTCTTGCTACAGATACTGTGCTTCAAGTCGAAGCTTCAAACACACAACCTGCACCAGAGTGCCCGGGCTCGCAGCGCTCCCGTACAACCTTGTCAGAGCACAACGCACATATATACGCCATGCAGTCTTGTTCACCATATGGTGCAGCACACACCTGGGGAGGGCGCCACGCAGGCTTGGGTCAGGCGCGACACGGCTGAAATCTATTGGGGTCAGGCATGCACCCCTTGTATGTTGAAGCGGGGGGCGACACAAAAAGGTGCTCCCCCAAGCGCTCCGCCGCTGCAGGCCCTGACGCAGACAAGACTGCACGCACGCGCGACCTAGTGCGCGTGCGCAGCAAAACACGGCAGCACAGCTGGCAGACCCCGCAGCCAATCAATTTGTACAGCAGTTCTGCAGAGCACAAAAGGAAAAAGCAAGCTCGCACACTAGACAATTGCGCCCGTTGGGGCCGCAGATGGGAAACCACACCCTCTCCCGGGCTGCTGTGGCGCCCTACCCCCGGCACTGGCACCGCCGCAGCTGAATTGCTGCCCTTCACGTGGGACGCCCCAAGCACGGTCCGCAACAGCGCGTGGCCAACCAGTCCGCCTTGTTGTCTCCAGCGCTTCCAGAGCCGCAGCAAGCTCCTTCATAGCTATGTATCCAATCCGCGGCGGGCGGCGCGTCAGCTGCAGCACGCCGCAAAGGGCGCAGACTCGGGGCACAGCTTGACGCTGTCGCCGGGGTCGGAGCACGAGCTGTAGCTCGCGTTCGGGCCGTTGGGGTTACTGACGCAGCACACGCGGTTGCCCAGCGACGGCAGGCAGCGCGGCGGCAGCAGCGGCCCGCCCAGCGAGAAGCACGCCTGCTGGAGCCGCCGCCGCGGGCCCGCGCGCTCGCCCCCGCCTTGTCCCCTCCCTGCGCAGCAGCTTGTGCAGTCAGTTGGCCATGAACCGACAGCAGAACGCTTATGGGTCAATGATGCCCCTGTTTAACTCTGCAGCGACAGCCGCGACCCAGGACGGACCACGCCTGCTGCAGCCGCTGCAGTGGCG
>JAABUJ010002199.1_pt1 | contig 24956 bp, 26 predicted proteins | sample 5559131 | NCBI WGS metagenome assembly JAABUJ01 (sample SAMN10711875, study PRJNA513366) | rock metagenome | isolation source: Antarctica rocks | place: Antarctica: Victoria Land, Mt New Zealand nord | collected 2016-01-07
AGGTGGTCAGGACAGCCATAATGTCGGGAGGCAGGGTAAGCACAGATCGTTCCTTTAGCATGAGGTGGGTCTGTCTTATTCTGCCTCTTCTTCCCTCACCACTACCCCAAATGGCCAAAGTCTAGGCAAAGCAGGAGAGGGGGAGATCCTTTAGAGATGCTGGAGGCACAAGAACTCCCCTCTCCCGCGGGTGGCCTGTCCCCAGCGCCATTGGGCCGGACAGGCAGCCCCGCGGCGCTGGGGAGAAGGGCTGGGAGTGAGGGTGCGATGCCTGCCACCTGGTCTGCATCTCGACGGACACTCACCCCCACATCCGGCACGCTCGACGCAGGTGGCGATGTGGCGCTGAAACGAGGGAACCATGGTTCCTATGTACGGTGAAGGACCGGGGCCTGGCACGGGTTATGCATTAGCCGCTCCATGGAAAAGGAAAGAGCCTCGATACTACATCGAGGCTCTCTGCCGACGCGGTGGCAATGGTCGGGGAGACAGGATTCGAACCTGCGACCCCTTGCACCCCATGCAAGTGCGCTACCAGGCTGCGCCACTCCCCGAGGTCGCGTGTTCCATAGTGTAGTTTTTCCCCACTCCGATAGGCAAGGAGCCTCAGCCGGAGTCGCCTGTTCCCGTCCAGCCTTGCTGATTCGTGGACCGGCCAGGGGCGGAATACGGTGAATTCAACCCAACTTAACCTGGAGGGGAAAACGGCGCTCGTGACGGGCGGCGGGCGCGGGATTGGTCGGGCCACGGCGTTGGCTCTGGCTGGCTGCGGCGCTCGCGTGCTGGTGTCGGCCCGTAGTGAGGGAGAGATCAGGGCGGTGGCGGCTGAGATTCAAGAGGCAGGTGGTGATGCGGCGGCCATGACCGCCGACATTGGTCGCGAAGACGATGTCCATCGGCTCTTTGCGCAGGTGGGCGAGGTCGACATCCTGATCAACAACGCTGGGATCATCGGTCCCGTTGCGCCGCTCTGGGAGGCCAGCTCGGCGGACTGGCTGGAGAACATCGCTATCAATCTCAACGGTGTGTTCTTCACCTGCCGTCATGCTCTGGTCGGTATGGTCGAGCGAGACTGGGGGCGGATCGTGAACGTGTCCTCCGGCGCCGCGCAGGGCACAACCGCCGGCTGGAGCGCGTATTCCGCGGCCAAGGCCGGCGTGGAAGCGCTAACCGGTGTGCTGGCTCGCGAGGTGGCCGGCCGCGATATACGGGTGAACGCAGTCCGCCCCGGCATCGTCGATACTACAATGCAGGTAGAGATTCGCAGCAGCAGCGAGGAACAATTCACGCGCGAGAATGTCGAACGCTTTCGTGGATATCAGGAGCGGGGCTTGCTTCGAGCCCCCGAGGATCCGGCCCGACTCATTCTCTATCTGCTGACCGGTGAGGCTGAACGCCTGAACGGCGAGGTGGTGTCCATTGATGATCCGGAGATCGCCATTCGAGTTGGTCTCAAGCCAATGGGACGGTAAGAGAGCCATACACGGTATCGTTCTGGCATCACCTAGGCGGTAGAATAGTGCGAGGCGGAAAGTTTCGCACATCATGGTTCCGTGTGTGAGCCATGCCGGCTTGGCCTGCACCGGTACGAGGCACGTACAAACGCTGGCGTCCATCACGCGGATGGGAGAATGAGTTGGCCAAGAAAGAGGACGGAAGCGCTCAGGGATCAACGAACGCGGATTCTGCACTCACACCGCCCAGTCTCATGGTTGCGGATCTGCAGCAGACCGAGAAGCATTTCCGCGAGATCCATGCAGAGTGGGAGCGGCAGGCCACGGAGCTGTCCGGACAGCTCAAGGAAATGCAGTTCCAGTTGGCCAGCGCTCAGAAAGAAAATGCGTCCCAGGCGCAGGATTTGGATCAGGCCCGGCGCCAGGTCGAGCAGCAGCGCAAGCAAGCGGAGCGCCAGCGCGAGCGCGCCAATGAGCTGGCCGGCTTACTGAAGGATATCCATCGCTCGCTCTTCGCCGGTAATATCTACGATCTGATTCTGCGTGCCTGCCTGACCATTACCGGCGCCACCCGCGGCGTCTATGTTACCGTCCGGGCGTCCGGCGAGCAGCTGCGTATGCGGGCCGCGGTAGACGTGGATGGTTATCCGGCAGCGGCGCCGTCCGACTTCATCGTTGCCCTCTGCACCAAGGTGCTGGAGGAGAACGATAGTTTCGTGTGTAACGAGGACACTGACAGCGACGGGCTGCTCCAGCCATCTCGCCCCAGCGAGAGCTTTCGCAATTTTCTGGCTGCTCCCGTGGTGCTACTTCATAACCTGAGTGGTATCGTGGTCGTGGCCGACAAGCTGCACGGCGATTTCGAGGAGGATGACGTCGAAACGCTGCTCAGCGTGGGGGACCAGGCCGCCGTCGCCGTGGATAACTCCAATCTGCGCCACCAGATTCAGAACGCGTATATCTCCACCGTTGCCGTGCTGGCCGACGCGATGGAGATCAAGGACCCCTACACGCAGGGACACTGCGAACAGGTGTCGCGCTACACCCGGTTAATCGCTGACCATATGCAACTACCCGATCATCATCGCAGCGTGGTGTGCTATGCCGCACTGCTGCACGACATAGGGAAGATCGGCGTGAGTGACGGCATCTTGAACAAGCCGGGCCCACTGCTCGATACAGAGCGTGAGATGGTGCGGTCCCACGCGAAGGTGGGGCACGACCTGATCCGACATGTGCCCGAGCTGGAGCCGGTGGCCCATGTGGTGCTGCACCATCACGAGTGGTACGATGGCAGCGGCTATCCCGACGGCCTCAAGGGGGACAAGATTCCTCTGGCCTCGCGCATTGTGGGCGCCGTTGATGCCTACTGTGCCATGATCACCAAGCGCAGCTATAAAGAAGCGTACTCGGAGGAGCACGCCCGTGAAGAGTTGCGGCGCTGCGCTGGAACCCAGTTCGATCCCTCGGTGGTCGACGCCTTTATCACCGTGCTGGATTTGCCGGAAGCGCAGATGGAGCTCGAGCCCGATGAGGCCAAGTGCGGGGTTCTACCGGGCATCAGCATCGAGGGATGGAATCGTCCCCAGACATAATTCATCTACTAGCCTAGCGCCTCCAGTCCTTCCTTCCGCTCTACTCAGCCCGAGAGACTATGGCGCGCGACTGAGGAGAACACTATGGCTCTTCGCATTGCCAGCGTGACCATCGATTGCGCCGATGTGCAGCGCATGACCGACTTCTGGTCGGCCGCGCTGGGCTATCAGACCGGCGAGGAGAGGGACGTCGAAGCAGGTGATGTGTTCGACCCTCGCGACCAAGATGTCGAGCTGGTCTTCGTCCGCGTACCGGAGGCCAAGATGGTCAAGAACCGTGTCCATCTGGATATCGGCGCCGATAACCGCGAGGCCGAAGTGGCCCGGCTGGAGGGATTGGGCGCCACCGCGGTCGAGACCATCCGTACCTGGACGGTGATGCGCGACCCCGAGGGCAATGAGTTCTGTGTGATCCAGGTCGCGGAGGGCGATCCGCTGGAGGACTGGAGAACGTAGCGCCGGCACAAAATAAGTGGCCTCGGTTCCTGAAAGGAAACCGAGGCCACCGGGCAAAGACGTTGTGCGCTATGGATGGCGCAGGGTGATGCCCGCGGTGCGATCACGGTCGCCAGTGGTGCGCAGGATCGTGTCGACCGCCATGGGTCCAGGATAGTTCAGGCCGGGCTTCAAGACGCCCAGTTGACTGAAGACCTTGACGGCGCCGCTGACCCGATGTGGGAACAGGTTGCGCACGTACGAGCGGTTGTTCGGCAGCTTGCCCTGTGCGGCGCGGGCCAGTTCGCGGTGAGACTCTTCAGTGCCACCGATCTGGTACGCGTACTGGGCCAGCGTGACCAGCCCGCCCATGGCAAACTCACGGTTGGCTGCCAGATACGCGGCGGCGAAAATCTCGTCCGCGGTCTCCAGGAAAGCCAACGCCTGGAGCGCGCTGGTCAGGATCGCTGGGGGGAAGCTGAAGCTGGTCACCAGGGGCCTGGCGCCGGCGCCGAACAGGAACGAATAGTGGTCCTGCTCCTGGCGGAGGATGCCACGCACGATCTTCACCAGCGTGCCCGCCGGGACGGCGATGCCCATCAGGTCGACCTTGCCGTGGTTCACAGCCTCGTGCAGGTTGTACAGCGCGGTAACCGCTGCTGCTTCCGCCGTGACGGCGATGTTCAGGATCTGCTGCTTGGTCTCCGGCATCATCGCCAGGGACCTGCCCTGGAGCGCCGCGGCGTGAGCAGCGGCCGGTGCGATGCCAAGGCCCGCCGCGACTGCCGCGGCGCCCTTCAAGAAGTGTCGCCGGCTGCTCGGCGATTGCAGAACGTCCTCTGCTAGGGCTGCCTGAGTCGATTCGTCTGACATAGGTCTTCCTTCCTCCTCGGTTATGCATTGCCTGTGCAGGTCAATTGGAGCCTAAAGTTACGAGCGGGGAGCACCGTCCAAACGAGGCGAATAATTGATGTTTGGACGTTCCAGTGAGTCATACGTCTGCCTGTGAGGTCCGGATCATTCCGCTATTGGGTAACTGTACTGATTGCCGTTCTGCAGGCTCTATGCGAGGTCATGGGCGGACAGTTTCACGGAACTGTTGTGTTCGGCGTAGGCAGCAGTCGTCCGCACCCGTGATCCGGCATGGTACAGCGGACGGAGGGCGACCATGTCGCCTTTGCTGGTCTCCGGCCTGGTAGGGGCCGTGGCTCCTCCCGGCCCGCCAAACGGTGGCGGCTATGGAGGCCATTACCTACTGGAGACACCCGAGGGCGGGCCGGGCAGGAGCCGCGGCCCCTACGCGATCACTGTGCCAATAGTCAAGACATTGTGGACGTCGTACCACGGTTGGTTGACCTATCAGGTGACCACGAAGCCTCCGAACTGTCCGCCCATGGATTCCGTGGGGGGTAGTCTGGGACACGCCGTGTGCCCATAGTCACCAATCCTCTCCTTCACATGCCTGGTCAGTTTGTACGGGAGTTGGGCGGCCTGTACGTGTCCTGCCTTCACCTGTCAGACTATCGCGTGGGCTACTGAGTCGGCCATAAGGGATGATCCACTATGAAGGAAACGGGGCGTGAGCGCTTGCGGCGTATGCTGCATCTGGGCGGCCAGGAGGCGGCTCACCAGGCGGTGACGATCGAGGTTGAGGACCTGCTGGAGGTTGAGCGGACACGCCCCTGTCCTCACTGCGGAGCGCAGGTTTCACGCGGCGCCACCGTGTGCCTCTGCTGCGAGCGCGAACTGACGCCCGTGATGAACGCCGGTGAGTTCGCGGTGCGTTTCGGCAGCCTTCGGCCCCCCGACCAGCCGGAGGAACCACGGGGACCGCCGCATGAGTAGTGGCGCGCTACACCATCAGCGCCTCTAGCTCGTCGACCAGCGCATCAAAGTGATCGATGACCGCCTGCACCGGCTCGGGGCTGGTCATATCGACGCCCGCCTCGCGCAGGAGATCGATCGAGGATCGGGAGGAGCCACTCTGCAGGAAGTGCAGGTAGCGCTGCACCGCCGGGTCGCCCTCGGTCAGGATTTGTCGTGAGAGGGCCAGGGCCGCCGAGATGCCGGTGGCATACTGGTACACGTAGAAGTTGTAGTAAAAGTGCGGGATAAAGGTCCACTCGCAGGTCAATTCCTCGTCGATGGCCAGGTCTGGGCCATGGTAGCGAGCCGCCAACTCGCGGTAACGTTCGGAGAGCGATTCGGCGGTGAGCGCCTCGCCCGCTTCCGTCCGCTGGTGTAGGTCCAGTTCGAACTCGGCAAACATCGTCTGACGGAAGAAGGTGGTGCGCAAACTTTCGATCTGCATCACCAGCAGTCGCTGGCGCAGTGCCGGATCGTCAACCGTGTGCAGCAAGTGCTCGGTGAGGAGCGCCTCGTTCAGGGTCGAGGCAACCTCGGCCAGGAAGAGGGTATAGTTGCCGGAGACGTACGGCTGAGAGCGCCGCGTATAGTAGCTGTGCAGCGAGTGGCCCAGCTCGTGTGCCAGGGTGTAGGCGTCGTACAGGCGGTCCTGATAGTTGAGCAGGATAAACGGCGGTGTACTGTACGCGCCGTCACTGTAGGCGCCGCTGGTTTTGCCCACGTTCTCATATACGTCCACCCAGCGGCTGGTCAGCACCTGGCGCACGGCCTCACCGTACTCCTGCCCCATGGGCCTGAACGCCTCGCGCACCATGGCGCTGGCCGTGGCGTAGTCGAATGAGTCGCGCGCATCAGGTACCAGTGGCGCTCGCAGGTCGTAGCCGTGTACGGCATCCAGGCCCAGGATGCGTTTTCGCAGGCTGACGTAGCGATGCAGGCGGGACAGGTTGGCATTCACCGTGGTCAGTAAGTTGTGATAGACCTCAACTGGAATGTCGTTTGGCGCCAGCGCGGCGGCCAGTGCCGAAGGATAGTTGCGCAGGCGGGCCGCCAATGCATCGTCGCGCGCGGTGGCGGCGAGCGTCGTGGCCAGCGTGCGCCGTACGCCGGCAAACGTTCCCAGCACCCCCTTGAACGTGTCTCGTCGCACCCGCCGGTCGGGGCTCTCCAGCAGCGAGCCATAGCGACCCTGGGAGAGTTGGAGCGGCTGCCCGTGCTCGTCCTCGATGGTCGGAAAGACGAGATCGGCGTTGGTCAGCACATCGTAGGTATCCCCCGCCGCGCGGGTAACGTCCGAGAACTGGGCGATAACCGATTCGACCTCGCTCGAGCGGACGTGGTCGCGCTGGCGGGAGAGCAGGTCCAGATAATAGGCATACGGCGCCAGCTCAGGACTCTCCGTCTGCCACCGGGCGAGTTCTTCGGGTGGAATGGCTAGAATCTCCGGCTCGACAAAGGACAGCGCGGCGGAAATGCGGGCGTTGAGTGAGGCAGCGCGGGTATCGAGAGCCTGGCCCGAGGAGTCGGTGCCGTCGACATCTTTGCGCATCCGCGCATAGACATAGAGCCGGCTCATCTGCATCGAGACGCGATCCTTCATTTCCAGCACCTGCAGCAGTCCCTCTGCATCCCGTCCAGTCGTCCCCTGTAACAATTCAATTTCGGGGATCGTGGTCTCGATGCGGGTCAGATCCTCCTCCCAGTCCTGGTCGCCGGCGTACATAGTCGTGAAATCCCAGGTAAATTCCTCTGGAATCTCGTGACGGTGCGGCACTGCCGCGCTCTCAGTATCAATCACGTGTACCTTCCCCTGTACTGCTATGCGTTCCTCTCTCTCAGGATAGTCGGTGGTGTCTACCCAACCTGCACTGTAACCATATGGCTTCCGGTCGCGTTGTATCTGGCATCAGCACTGGTACGGAGGGCCGAGATGAACGGAATCTGGCGACTCACCCTGGCGACCGGCATTACACTGGCGACACTGGCGGGTGCGATGCATCCGGCACATGCGGAGAGAGAGATGCTGGGCGGCCACTGGCGTCTGCTGTTCCATGCCACGTGTGTTCTCACCCCACGTACTATCGACGCCTGCCGGACGCTGCAAGCGCCGGCCACCTTCGCCGTGATAAGCGTAGTGGGCGCGTCGCTGACGGTAAACGGAATCGGCGACTATCAGGCCGATTCACGCGGTCGGTACACCGTCCACTTCACCACGATGGTGATCGAGCACGTGCCACAGGGCAGCGCGCCGGCCCACTGCAGCAATGCGTTGGTGTTCGATGGCGCCTACAGCGGCGCCTGTCGCGAGGAGGGCTGGGGACACGGTCACATCGCCCAGGGCAGGACCGGCATGCCGGACTTCTACCCCGTCAAGGGGGGGCACACGTGGCAGGACGACGCGACCGGCTGGTGGGACGGCACGCTGCCGGCACGCTTCGCCGAGTCCAGTCCCGTCGATACCTTCAACCCCGCCTGCCCCGGTGTGTACAACACGGCACGGTTTATGAAGCTCTTTGGCTACCAAACTGTCCCGTCCGGCATCACCGCCCGGCTGGTGTTGACCCACCATTGACTGCTAGACGGTTGACTTAAGAGGCTCTCAGCTCGCCGAGCTACAGAAACACCCGATCTCCCAGGTGCACGGTGAGCGGCTCCCCCTCATACCGGAGGTAGAAGCCACGCATGCCGCTACGGAGAAAATTCAGCGCATCGGTCAGCGTGTGGTCGGCACGGGCCTCGGGCGGATAGTGGATGGCGAAACGGGTGAATTCGACGCATGGCTCGGCAATCTTGGTCACCTGAAGGCGCGCCAGGTCGTCTCCCGCCTGGATCGCGAGACCGTCGTGCAGGTCGTCTGGGGAGACCATGCGGTCGGTTTCGACCAGGATGCTTTCGCCGGCGATGCCTTCAGTGAGGTGCGGGCCAAAGCGCCGGCGCATAGCGGTGTAATGTGGCGTGAAGAGGACCGAGAAGCCGTGCAGGCCGTCATGGTTCTTACCGGAGGGATGGTCATGGTGATGAACGTCGAGCATCGTCTGGCCATCGTCATCCCAGCCGGACACGCCACCCCGATCAATCGCAATTGCCGGGAGGCTGATAATCGGCGCAGGTTCATACGACTTTCGCCCTCGCGGGCCAATCTTGAGGTCCGAACGCTGCAGTTGCAGCCGGACGATGGTGCCCAGTGGTTTCATAGCACCAGCTTACCGCATGGCAGGTGCCCCTCACTCAGCGGATCTGCTCAGCCCCAACGCTTCGACCATGCCCTCCACGTCGTCGCAGAAGAGGCCATCGATGCCATGCGCGATCAGCCGGACGAGCGGCTGCCGAGTCCGCACACCCCAGGCAAAGATCAAGAGGCTGCGGCTGTGGGCCTGCGCCACCAGACGAGCAGTACAAAAGCGATGGTGGATGTTGAGCGCGGTGACCTGCTGCTCGGCCAATCGGTCAAGGAGTCGAATCGCGCCACCCGGTCGCACGGGTAGAGTTGGATAGACCAGATGTGCGTTCGGCCAGCGCTGTCGCCAAGTCTTCAGGGTGGAGAGATGCCAGTAGGTGAGCCAGAGCCGCTCTGCCGCGCCGTGCTGCTCGGCGATACGCACGACGTCATCGGCTGCCGCCGGCTGAGCCATGTCCAGCGCCAGGTCGAAGTCATTTCCGCATCGCCGGTACAGCTCATGCAGGGAAGGGATGTGAGCCGGTAACTCGTCGCGCCGCAAGCTGGCGAGCCGTGGCCCGCGCTCGAATAGCCGGGGATGCGCCAGGATCGGCACCCCGTCTCGCGTCAGGGCGATGTCGCTTTCGAGCCCGCGAGCACCGAGCGCCAGGGCGCGCTCAAAGGCTGCCAGGGTATTGTGCTCGTTCCTGCTACGACCGGCCCCCCGGTGGGCAAACCCAAGTGGGGGGGCGTGGGAAAGTGTCTCCGGCCAGATGAGCAAAGGCGCCACTAGGCCCCCGAGAGGTGATGCAGTTGCTCGAACTCCTCCTGGCTGAGCTGGATGCGCGCGGCCTGTAGGTTCTCCTCCAGGTGGGCCACCGAAGACGTGCCGGGGATCGGCAGCATCACCGGCGAACGCTGCAGTAGCCAGGCCAGGGCGATCTGGGACGGCGCCGCCTGATGCTGCTTGGCGATCTGTTCGAGCGGACTGCCTGGCTTGGCAAGGCTGCCGGTGGCCAGCGGAAACCAGGGGATGAAGCCGATGTTCTGCTGCTCGCAGGCGTCCAGCACTCCCTCCGATTCCCGGTCGGTGAGGTTGTAGCGGTTCTGTATCGAGGCGATCGGCACGATGCGCTGGGCCGCGGTCAGCTGATCGGTACTGACGTTCGACAGCCCAACATGGCGAATCTTCCCCTCGGTACGCATCTCGGCAAGTGCGCCCACCGATTCCTCGAACGGCACCTTGGGGTCGGGGCGATGGAACTGATACAGGTCGATCTGCTCCAGGCGCAGGCGCCGCAGGCTCCCCTCCAGCGCTTCACGCAGATGCTCGGGCCGCCCATCGGTCGGCCACTCGCCGGGACCGGTGCGCAGTAAACCGCCTTTGGTCGCGATAACCAGTCCTTCCGGATAGGGATACAGTGCCTCAGCGATGAGCCGCTCACTGACTTCCGGTCCGTATGAGTCGGCCGTGTCGATCAGGTTCACGCCGAGCTGGAGGGAGCGGCGTAGCACGGCAATCGCCTGGTCGTGGTCGCGCGGCTCGCCCCACACGCCGTCTCCGGTGATCTGCATGGAGCCAAAGCCGAGACGGTAGACGGGAAGGTCGCCGCCCAGGGTGAACGTGCCGCTGGCGGCCACAGGCTGTTGGTCAGTGGTGTTGGTCATGGTATCTCCTGGGTATGAGGTGAGCGTGGTCGAAGAGGTTCTGTGCAAGGTTCGCGCCGCGCGGCCGGCGGTGAGGGTGAGGGTGCGTCCAGGCGCAAAATTGCCCGCCTATGAACTACCGTTCCGATGCTACTTCTGGCGGTTTCTGCTCAGGTCTATGGCCCGGGCCACACTATGCTGAAACAAACACGGTGGTTATCCCATGAAATTTGCCATACATCGAGCACCGGTGGTGCTCCTCGCGGCGCTCCTCCTGACCACTGGGGCGGTAGCCACTGCCAGCGCAACCGGCTCACCGCGCTCGCCGGCCCTGGCCAACGTCCAGGTGAGCCACGATGCCTTTGTGGCGCATAGCGAACCATATGTAGCGGAGAATCCGCGGAACCCGAACGTCCTGGTGGCCGGCTCCAAGTTCTTTACCGATCCAGCGCACTACCGATTCAAGATTGGGACCTTCTTCTCGACTAACGGCGGCCAGACCTGGACCGACGCCGGGCTCCTGCCGGGCTTTGCCGCCTATCGCCTGGTCTCGGATGTAACCTTCGCCTTTTCGCCCAACGGGAGCCTGGCCTATGCCTGCGTGATCGCCGTCAACGGACTCAGCACCGGCGTCTTTGTCTCTCGCTCACGCGACGGCGGACGGAGTTGGGACACGCCGGCGGCGGTGTTTCTCGACACGCAGGGCGTCTACTTTAACGACAAGCCGTGGATCGCAGTGGACAGCACGCGCGGCGCCCATCGCGGCGCGGTCTACGTAGCCTGGAACCTGGATGAGGGAGATCGGGCCGGCAAGGGGTCCAACCGGCCGGTGACCGGCATTGCCGTCTCGCACTCGTCCGACTATGGCAAAACCTTTTTGCCGCCGGTGGTGGTCAGCCGGTTCGATACCCAGCACTTTGCGATCGGCGCCACGCCCCAGGTGACTCCGAATGGCCGGATCTCGATTGCCTTTCTCGCCATGATCGGGACGGGAAAGCAGACGCGCGAGGCCATGGATCTGGTGTCCTCCGCAGACGGTGGGATCACCTTCTCCGCGCCGCGTGCCATTGTGCCGGCCGTCTTTGGCCTGCGCAACCATCTGCCCCACGGCATCTTTCGGAATCTGAGTCTACCGGCCTTTGCCGTGTCTCCCAGCACCGGCTCGATGATGATCGCCTGGGCGGACCTGCGCAACGGTGACGCCGACATCCTGAAAAGCAGTTCCTTCAATGGCGGCCAGACGTGGTCGGTTCCGGCGCGAGTCAATCACGACCGCGTCCACGATGGCAAAGACCAGTTCCAACCGGCGCTGGCCGTGGCCCCGGACGGTGTCTACGCTTGCGCCTGGCTCGATCGACGCTTCGACCCCGCCGACCGGCTGATCGACGTGGAGGTTGCGCAGAGCCAGAACGATGGCCGAACCTTCGGCAAGAACCGCCGGGTCACGACGCAGTCATGGGATCCGGCGGTCGATGCGCCGCGCCCCGACGGACCGAACAAGCGAGACACCTTCATCGGCGACTATCAGGGAATCGCAGCCGATCCCCTGACCGTGCATCCACTCTGGAACGACACGCAGAACGGCCGCACGCAGGAGATCCGCACCGCGGTCGTCCCGGCCGGCTAATTCCTACTTGATCGCGTTTGCAGTTCGCACATCTCCGCGGCGGCGCTCAGTCGACATGGCCTGCGTGCCGGCGTGATTCGAGGCTTCGGCCGCCCTTGGCCGGCCGCGGATGTATCGAGATGAGATTGAATCTATGAGCTGTTTGACCAAGAATTGAACAGGCCCGGCGTTCTCGGTATATGCTAAAAGCACCGAGAAGCGGCACGACCAAATCAGGTGGAGAAGGAGGATCAATACATGGCAACAGCGGCAATAGAAAGACCGCGCACCACGATGTTCCAGGGCGTCATGGGCGAGGCCCTGGGCGAATTCCTGGGAACGATGGTGCTCATCCTGTTTGGCGATGGCTGCGTGGCCGGGGTGCTGCTCTACGGCACCGGCGGCATCACCGGCGCCACCGCGCCACTGGGACAAACGTTACTCTGGACCAACTGGATGATCATCGCCTTTGGCTGGGGTTTCGCCGTTATGCTGGGCGTGTACGTCGCCGGCACCCTGAGCGGCGCCCATCTCAATCCAGCGGTAACGCTGGGCTTTGCCGCCACCGGCAGGTTCGATTGGGCCAAGGTGCCGTATTACATCATTGCTCAGGTACTGGGCGCATTTGTGGCGGCAGCGATTCTCTGGGCCGTGTACCACGGCGCGTTTATGGCCTACGAAAGCGCGCATCACATTGTGAAGGACGCCACCGAAGCGACGGTGTTCTTTACCTTCAAGAAACCATTCGTCGGTACCTTTGGCGCCTTTGGCGACGAGTTCCTGGGCACTGCCCTGCTGGTGGGCCTGATCTTTGCCATCGTCGACATCAAAAATTCGCCGCCCGGCGCCAACGTGGCGCCGTACATCATTGGCATACTGGTCGTTGCCATCGGCCTCTCGTTCGGCTACAACAGCGGGTATGCTATCAACCCAGCCCGTGACTTTGGTCCCCGCCTGCTGGCCGCCATCGTCGGGTTCGACGGTAAGCTGGCGCTCCCCGGTCCGGACGCGTATTTCTGGGTTCCCATTGTCGGGCCCATCCTGGGCGGGATCGTGGGCGGTGTAATTTACGAGAACACCATCCATCAGGCGCTGCTGTCCAGGAATGTCGAAGACTCCGGCAACGTGGATGAGATCGGCACCACCGACCGCGCCCAGGAGACGGGAGATGAAAGCGGCCGCACCGTCCGCAGTTAGACGCCAGGGCGAAAGGATATGGCCATGAAGAAATTGATCAACGCACCGGATGCGGTGGTGACCGAGGCGCTGGAGGGGATGGCCGCGGCCTATCCCGGCCAGCTCCTGGTCGATGCACAGAACGCGGTGGTAGTCCGGGCCGATGCGCCGGTGCAGGGCAAAGTGGGGCTAATTTCCGGTGGCGGAAGCGGACATGAGCCGATGCACGGCGGGTTCGTCGGCATGGGCATGCTCGATGCCGCCTGCGCGGGGCAGGTGTTCACCTCACCGGTACCGGATCAGATGTATCAGGCGGCCACCAGCGTCAACGGCGGCGCTGGTGCGCTGTTCATCGTGAAGAACTATACCGGCGACGTCATGAACTTTGAGATGGCGGCGGAGCTGGCCACGGCAGACGGTATCGAGACCCAAAGCGTGGTCATGGACGACGATGTAGCGGTGAAGGACAGCCTCTATACCGCGGGGCGGCGTGGCGTGGGCGGCACGATCCTGGCGGAGAAGATCTGTGGCGCTCGGGCCGAGGAGAAAGCAAGCCTGCCCGAGGTGGCCGATCTCTGCCGCCGGGTGAATGAGAACGTGCGCTCGATGGGGATGGCCCTCACCTCCTGTACCGTTCCCGCCGCCGGCAAGCCCAGCTTCGAGCTGGGCGAGAATGAGATGGAGATCGGCATCGGCATTCACGGTGAGCCGGGCCGGCGGCGGATGGAGCTGCGCGGCGCTGATGAGGTCACCGAGTTGCTGGCCATGCCGATTATCGAAGACCTGCCCTTCAAACGTGGCGACAGCGTACTGGCATTTGTCAACAGTATGGGCGGAACGCCGCTGCTGGAACTCTTCATCGTCTATCGCAAGCTGCGGCAGATCCTGGACGGCCAGGGCATCAGCATCAGCCGCTCATTGGTGGGGCCGTACATCACCTCGCTCGAGATGCAGGGCGTGTCCATCACGCTGCTGCGACTGGACGAGGAGATGACGCGGCTCTGGGATGCGCCGGTTCGCACCCCGGCCCTGCGCTGGGGTGCATAGCAGCGCCATGGACCTGACACCCGCGCTGGCCACTGCCTGGATCGACCGGTTCGCGGCGGCGATTCAGCAGAACAAGGATCATCTGACCGAGCTCGATGGACCGATTGGCGACAACGACCATGGCATCAACATGGATCGAGGGATGCGAGCCGTCCATGACAGCATGAGCCAGGCCGGCAGCCAGCCGATCGATGCCATGCTGAAGGCGGCCGGGATGACGCTGATCCGCACCGTGGGTGGCGCTTCGGGGCCGCTCTATGGCACGGTGTTCCTGCGCATGTCTCAGGCAGCCTCCGGCCATGACGCACTGGATGCGACGACGCTGGGGCAGACACTGGAGGCCGGCCGGCAGGGCATCATCGATCGAGGCAAGACCGAGCCGGGAGACATGACCATGCTCGACGCCTGGGTCCCGGCGGTGCGAGCGTACCAGGAGGCAGTATCCAGCGGACAGGATCTTTCGCAGGCAGTAGCGGCGGCAACCCGTGCGGCGGAGGCCGGCATGGAGGCCACCATCCCATTGGTGGCTCGCAAAGGACGGGCCAGCTATCTGGGCGAGCGTAGCGTGGGGCACCAGGACCCGGGCGCGACCTCCAGTTACCTTCTATTCAAGGCATTACAGGAAACGGTGGGCTAGTACCCAGGAGAGTGAGGAGACCGACATGGCAGAGCAGCAGATACTGGCGCTGGATCAGGGCACGACCAGCTCTCGCGCCATCATCTTCGACCACGACGGACGAGCCGTCACCAAACTGAACCAGGAGTTTGAGCAGCACTACCCGAAGCCTGGTTGGGTGGAGCACGACCCAGAGGATATCTGGAACTCCCAGCTCGAGATGGCCAAGCATGTGCTGAGCGAGCAGAAGCTCGGCGCCGGGGACATCGCCGCCATCGGCATCACCAATCAGCGCGAGACCACCGTGGTCTGGGACAGGACCACCGGCCAGGCGGTGTACAACGCCATTGTCTGGCAGGACCGGCGCACCGCCGAGTACTGCGACACGCTGAAGCGCGCCGGCTGGGAGGATCGCGTGCGTCAGAAGACCGGTCTGGTCATCGACGCGTACTTCTCGGGCACCAAGGTCCGCTGGATTCTGGAGAATGTGGCTGGAGCACGAGAGAAGGCAGAGCGGGGTGAACTCCTCTTTGGGACGGTCGATTCTTTCCTTATATACCGTCTCACCGGCGGCAAGGTGCACGTCACCGACTACAGTAATGCCGCACGCACCATGCTGTTTAACATCCATGCGTTGGATTGGGACGACGATCTGCTCAAGGAGCTGAATATCCCTCGTGCCATGCTGCCCCAGGTCAAGAGCTCCTCCGAGGTCTACGGCGAGACGGACCCTGAGCTGTTTGGCGGCGCGATCAAGATTGCCGGCGACGCGGGCGACCAGCAGGCCGCTACCTTCGGTCAGGCCTGCTACACCCCCGGTATGGTGAAGAACACATATGGCACCGGTAACTTCATGCTGATGAACACCGGCGATCAGCCACGCGAATCGAAGGCCGGCTTGCTCACCACGATCGCCTGGGGCGTGGGCGGAAAGGTCACCTACGCGCTGGAGGGCAGCATCTTCATCACCGGCGCGGCGGTTCAGTGGCTGCGCGACGGCCTCAAGATCATCGGCAGCGCGCCCGAAACCGAGGACCTGGCCCGCCAGGCCAGGGATGGTACCGGCGGCGTGTACATGGTGCCGGCCTTTGCCGGCCTCGGCGCGCCGTACTGGGATCAGTACGCACGCGGCGCCATTCTGGGCCTGACCCGCGGTACCGGGATACCCGAGATTGCGCTGGCCACGCTGGCAGCCGTGGCCTACCAGTCGCGCGATGTGCTGGAGGCGATGCGCGCCGACTCCGGGCTGGATATTCCGGACCTGCGGGTGGACGGTGGCATGGTGGTCAACGACGTCCTGATGCAGTTCCAGGCCGATATCACCGACACCAGGGTGCAACGGCCGGTGGTCAACGAGACCACGGCGCTGGGCGCCGCCTATCTGGCCGGTCTGGCCGTCGGCTACTGGAGCAGCCAGGACGAGATCGAGCAAAAGTGGGCGATGGACAAAGAGTTCGTCCCCAACATGCAGGAGGCCGAGCGCGAGAAACTGTACAACGGCTGGAAGCGCGCGGTCGAGCGCGCCAAGGACTGGGTGGAACCCGAAGTGTAGAGGCAGTCTATAGAGGTTAGCACCCCTGTATCAGGTAGTCGAGTGGACTTGGGGCGATGAAGCGCGTAGCCGCTTGTGTCGTCCTGCTCCATGGCGTTCCTCCCGTGGCTCCCCTTTTCTTCAGAGGGCACGTACTGACTCCTGATGACTGCAGTAGATGGTAGATCCGCGCTGGTAGGGCGGCCCGAGTAACAATACAGGACCTTCGGCCTGTTACACGTCACCCTCGATCAGCGTTATGCAGAGAGAGGTAGCGGATGTGCATACCCGGTCCCCGCGGTGACGCAGTGGACAGAAAGGACGTGGCACATGGACGTTTGGGAAGCCGTGCATCATGGACGCCGCTGCGGCCAGATAACCACCGCTATGCTGCACGATCTGAGCTCCTTTCACGATCTCCTCGAGCCGGCGCTGCTGGCGCTCAACGAGCGGGCACGCTGGCGGCTGTGCCAATCGGAAGAGCATGTGATCACCACCGGCATGGCCGAGCGCACTATTTATGTGGTGCTGCACGGGGTGGTGCGCGTTGGTGGCGTGGGGCCGGACGGTCGGGAGATCGCGTGCTTCTTTCTTGGTCCGGGCGACGTTCTCGATGTGGTAGGGATGCCGGCCGCCCTGGTGGACATCGCGTATGCCCGCGCCATGGTGAGCGATGCCATGGTGATTGCCATCCCAGGCGAGCGGTTCAGGCAAGTGGCACACGAGCAGTTGAGTCTGGCGACGGCGCTGCTCGATCAGTGGCGGCAACGGCTCTACGAGACGGCAGTGCTCCTGGCCGATTGTCTGTACGCCGGCTCAGTGGTTCGTTACGGCCATCTGCTGGGAAAACTCGGCCTGCTCTATCCGGATCAGAGGATCACTGCCACCCATGAGGAGATTGCCGGCCTGGGGGGGATGAGCCGAGCCGGGCTGGAGAAGGCTCTGCCGCAGTTCAAGGCAGCCGGCTACGTGCAGTACGAGTACGGAGAGAGCGGGATTACGGTGCTGGACGCCGAGAGTCTCCTCCACATCGAAGACAGGATCGAGGGCGTGCGTCGTACGACGCAAGAATCGTGCGTTGTAAGAGGCAGGAAACGTGCGTCGTAGGGGGCAGGAAACGTGCGTCGTAGAGGGGCTGCATAAACTTGGGAGGGCGCGTAGAGTGAAAATACAGAGTTCGTCGATTAGACCACTGAGACGGGGCACCGGATAGAGAGCAAGCTGACCCATCTACCTGGAAAGGAGGACAGTGACATTGATCCAGAGATGCTACTCGTAAGCCGTATTGTCCTTCACTCAACCACCGCACCAGGAGTTTGACTATGAGCACCATGTACGGACTGGCAGCCATTGAGCCCTGCCAGCCATCAACTTGCGACACAACCGGGGCATGCCCGGCATACTGCCCGGGTCAGTTCATGGGCGGACAGTTTGACGAAAATGACTCGTTCAGCAAACGGGATGCTTGATCCAAGTGGCGATCTGACGCCGAAGCGGGAGCCATTGACGGTTGAAGACAACTCAAAGCCTACAAACAGTCCGTCCATGAGTCGAGTTTTCCGAGATGGCACGCGCGCTGAACTTCGATCCTGAAGCAAAATGATGATCATCCACCATACTTGGTGGATCAATCCACCAGTATCGGCGGCTCAATCTCTTGTATCCGGGCCACGCGGAGAGCAGCGTAAGACCTACCCTGACAGCCACGCGCGGCGGCCGGAGGCATCGAGTCCCGAGGCGGGGAGAAGGAGGAAGAGCCCAAGATAGCGGATCTCTACAAGATGTTTACGGCGCCTGAAACTGGGCTCTCCCGCAGGTTGTGGGGAGGTGGCGCAACGGATTGACAGAAGCGCACGCTAGGAGCATGGAGGTTCTACCATGCTCACCCCATCTCTCCTCTTTCCCATCGCCATCCGTCTGATCCGTCTCGACCGTGGCTCGATCGTGCTGGAAGCGCATGGGATGATCCATCGCGGGCGCTGTCCTGCCTGCGGCGTCACCAGCGCCCGGGTGCACGACCGGTATCACCGTCACCCGATTGACCTCCCCTGGCGTGCGTGCCCCGTGCAGTTTGCGCTCACCGTTCGTCGCTTCTGCTGTGATAACCGCGACCACCGAATGGTCCAATGGTCCCGTGGAGGGGCATGTGCACCGGGTGAAACTCCTCAAGCGCCAGGGCTATGGGCGGGCGAACTTCGACCTGCTCCGCCGTCGAGTCGTGGCTGCATAGTCCCAGCGATCGGAAGGAGAACGATAACCGGCACGCTGCGTCGCGCTGATAATCGTGCCGGTCGCTGCCGGCTCTGCTCACCGTCGGAACCCGGGCGTGGGTTCCTGTCTCGGGTCCCCACAACCTGCGGGAGAGCCACTTTTACTTGCAGGAATACATGCACCCGTCCCTCGTCTCTCGATGAATTCTGTCCCACGCTCAATTACTGTCCGATAGGGAAGCGACGAGCTGCAACGCCTTTGCGCACCACTTGGATGTCAGGTGTTTTAGCATGCTGGTAGGTCGCATGTCTTGAGGTTTGCCTTTGGCAGCGGGCCGCATGGAAGCTTTACCCCGTGCCCGCCAACCGCACCGGTCCGCCCATGAATGAGGGGGAGCATAGCAATGGATCACGTGGGGGACGGTTTCCCCACCGTCGCATGGCCATGGTGCGGCCGAGCAGCACGCCAGGCGCGTTCACTCGCCCGCGTTCCCTTGAGCCTCGATCGGATGCAGATTCAGTTCGCGATGTTTCACCGCAATCAAGAACGGAAACCGCAGATCGTGCAGAAAATAGTAGGCGAATCCCTCCCAGCCATCCAGGAAACCGAGCCGCACCACATAACGGTACGTGAACAGCAGGAACGATTGCGCGGTCAAGGGTATTCGATCCACCACCATGCGCCGCAGCCGGTTCCGGGCGCTGCCCTCAAGCTCACTTCCGCCCGCCCCAGCCACCTGGCCGGACCGGCCGGCAATTGCCGCTTCCAGTCCAGCGATGCGGTCATGCTTCGCAACCCAGGCCGAAATGGGCTTGTGATCGTCATGAATCATATCGTACCGCAACCGCTCAACTCGTCCCTTGACCTGAAAATACTCCCGGCCCGCAGAGGGAACCACCCGGGCGCAGCCGTGTCGAACCAGCCGCAGCACCCAGATGTTCGCATAGCCGCCGTGACGCAGCCACCGTCCCAGAAAGACGAAGCGACGCCGGATGTAAAGCCCGTTGAGTCCCGAGGACGCAGCACGGACCGCCGCTCGCATCTCCGCCCGCAGTTCTTCGGTCAAGGTCTCGTCGGCGTCGAGAAACAGAATCCAACCGGTGTCAATCGGCACGTGGTCCATGGCCCAATTCCGCTGATCCGCCCAGTGAGACCAGACGTGCTGGAAGACGGGCACAGCGAACGATTCGGCGATGGCCAGCGTCGCATCGGTGCTAAACGAGTCGACCACCAGGACCCGGCTGGTGAGTTGTAGAGACGAGCAGAGGCATGCCGCGAGGTTCCGTTCCTCGTTGTAGGTCAGCACCACCACGGATATGTCCGCTGAGTCCGGTGATTCGTCTGCCCGGCCCGGCGGCTTGACTCATCTCAGTCCTCTCGATAGTGTTTGATCATGCGTGTTCCATCATAACGCGCGTCACCGAGGCCACGGCGAACCCAGCCGTTGGCCGCGCACCTTCGCCCGCCCCCCTGCGGGCACAAAGCTCCGAGCGTCGTTGTGATGGACTTCAAGAGCCCGCCCGACCTGACGGGAACCGTCGAACTCGGCTATGGCGTTAGTCCGGCGGCTCAAGGCGGGACCAGGCCCCGGAGATGGCGCGAGCATCCGTGGCCTGGACCTTACAGCTGTCGACGGTGCGGCGCGTTACAGCCGAGCGCCTGGAAGGCGCCAGGACATCCAACCGCATGCTGGAGAAGGTCGGGGTCGCACGGGTCGGCCGCAGGATGGACGACGAGGGCCCGTTACTCCTCTGCGAGCAGAGGTCCTCAGTTGAGTGCTCAACGTCAGGGTGCCTGTGGCCACTATTCAAGGCTGCGCTGCCTTCCCACGGGCCCTGACGCAGGTGAAGAGGCGGGTCTCATGACTGGCCCGTGTCTCGCTTGACCCAAACCGTAGCGGTGTCGGCTCGGTGTGGATCGAAGAATACATGAGCTGGGGCGTCGAGCAGTGGGACAGGTGGGAGTTGATTTGTCCGCGGCCCAGCAGCCAAGATAGGAGGCGGAAACCATATGAAAGCTACGGGAGGGAGTGGATCGCCGTGTATGATCTACCCGCAGGATCGATGAACGCGGCCGTTGACGAAGCGCCGTCCGGCTCGCTGGCAACCGGCTGGCGAGAACGGCTCTATGCCGCGTACAGTTCGACCCATTCCGGGCTTCGCGAGAACACCGCACCGGACGCGGCGATGAAACGCGCCGCGTACTTCGACGCGAACGTCGCACGCCATCTTCCCTCGGATCAGGATGCGCCGGTCCTGGACCTCGGTTGCGGCGCCGGTCCCTTTGTCGCCTATCTGCGCGATCGAGGACACACCCGGGTGTATGGCATAGACCTGGGCGGCGAGCAGGTAGAGCTGGCCCACCGCCGCGGCCTCAACATGATTGAGCGGGCCGAGGCGCTGGAGTATCTGCGCGACAAGCCGGGGCAGTTCGCGGCGATCACCGCCTTCGACCTGTTCGAGCACCTGACCCGGCCCGAGTTGTTCGATCTGCTGGACGCGATCCACCGCGCGTTGCGGCCGGGCGGTCGGTTGATCGTCCAGACCGTCAATGGCGGCTCTCCGTTCCACGGTCTTATCCGATACGGCGATCTGACGCACGAAACGGCGTACACGCCCAGCTCGCTGGCCCAGGCATTTCGAGTGGCCAGCTTCCGGAGCATGAGCTTCCACGAAATCGTGATTCCGGTCTACGGGTTGAAAAGCTCGGTTCGCCACCGGCTGTGGCCGCTGGTTCGAACCATCCATCTCGCCTCGCTGTCGATCGAGAGCGGTGGGGTGGGAGGGGTGATCCTCACTCAGAATCTGATTGCCACCGCGGACCGATGACCTGTCGCACTTCCGCTATGAGCGAGACCGTGCTGCCATGCTGGAGACTCTGGCCGAACTGGTCGAAGCCCGCATCGCGGTCTATGGGAACGGCTGGAACGCGATTCCTTCCTCCTCACCGCTCTACCCCTTCGTCCAACGGCGCCCGCTCTATGGCCCGAATAAACTGCTGGCCTTCGCGAGCTGCACCATTGCCCTCTGCTTTTTGCGCAAAGCCAACCGCGACACCTACACCGATCGCAGCTTTGAGATCCCGGCCACGGGCGACTTCATGCTGGCCGAGCGCAGCAGCGAACACGCGCTGCTTTTTGACGAGGGTGAGGAGATTGCCTGCTTCGAGAGCGCTGATGAACTGGTCCAGAAGGTGCGGTACTATCTGGCCCAGGGCGACGAACGAGCGCGCATCGCCGCTGCGGGCCACCGCCGTCTGCTGGCCGGACATCACACGTACCAGCACCGTCTAACTGAGGTTCTCACGGCGGCGCGTTCAATATCTTAACCTGTTCCCTGCCCTTACGGCGTCAGGGTGAATCCCCGGTAGCGTGTGCTTGGATGCAGCGGGAGGCTACGGTAACCAGGGGCGCACCTTAGCCCTGGACCGGTTGGGCTCGCGCCGGACGGAACCGGTCCAGCAGGGTGCGCACATCGGCTGGACGAGGCAGCAACAGGTCCCTGGGTCGCAGCCCGAGGCGGCGGTGCAAAATGACCACCAGCATGATTAGCACCGTGGTATAGGACAGCAACGAGGCCAGAGCAGCGCCGAGAATGCCGAATCGAGGGAGCAGTACAGCGAGCCCGACAGCAGTCACCACGAAACCACAGAGTTCTGCCACGGTAGCCAACCCAGGCCGGCCCAGGCCCCGCACCGCTTCCTCGAGAAACTGGTTCATCCCAAGACAGACCGCGGCCACCACCAGCACCATGGTGGCTGGAATGGCCGGCGCAAATGACGCGCCAAACACGATGGACACGGCCAGCGGGCTGATCAGCAGGAACCCCAGGCCCATCAACACATTAATCCCCGATGCGATGCGGCTGGTGGCGCACAATCGCTCCACCGCATCCTCACTGCCGTGCGCGCCGGCCAGGCGAGGCAGAATAACCTGGCCGATGGCGTTGGAAACCGGGGTCACCGCCAGGCTCCACGCTACGGCAACCGCGTACAGACCCAGTAAATGCGGAGAGAGAAATGCTCCCATCACCAGTTGATCCATGCGTCCATTGAGCCAGGAGGGCGTGGTCGCGCTAATCGACCGGGCACCGTAGCGCAGCATCGGACCAACCTGTTCGCCTTCGAAGCGATGGGGCCTGGGTAGATACCAGCGCAACAGCGCCAACGACAGCAGAACATGGGCCGCGATCCAGCCGAACATGGCGAAGGCGACAAAGGTGACGCGATCGACGGGTACAAAGGCCGCCGCCAGGAGGATAACAACGTAGCCGAGTGGTTGGGTCAGACGCAACACGTTCCACACGCGCAGGTCGCCGCGTCCCCGCAGCACCGCCGGAAAAGTATTGACAAAGAAGAGGATCGGCACGATCAACATGTAGACCTGTGATTCGGCGACAATGCGGCTGGGTTCAGCGGCCAGCAGGTGTGGCATCGCCACCACACCGATCAGCACCAGTGGTACGGCCATGACCGCCAGCATCACTATCGCCGTGATCCCGAACACACCGCTCTGTTCGCGGAAGCGGCCGGAAAAGTAGCCGGCGGCTTCCACGATACCCCCGCTTGCGATGGTCATGATGGCCAGGGGGCGGAGTTGAGTGGCGGCCTGTTGACCGCGCCGGGCAGGACCAAGCAGATGCGCGCCCACGCTCCCGGACAGTAACCATGCCTCATGAGCAGAAGATTCGTTCCCATGGTAAAAGCGATCTGTCCCCGCAACGCTGTGTGGATTCGATACGCTCAGCTTGACATACCCTTGGGCTTTGAAGGCAGCCCAATGGACGGACGACTCATCGAGAACGACTTGGAAGCACGCGAGGAAGCCGACTTCATCAGCATGCCATTCAGGTCCGCCCTGCGCACCGGGGTTTCGACTACAACCTGTTCGGATTAGCTCGGGACGCAAGCAGACGCTGAGGCACCATGTTGCCGTGGTTCAGCCCCATCAGCCAGTTCAGTATCCAGATAACGAACAACGCCTCGCCGATTGTTTGTATCGTTCCATTTAGATCTCCCTCGAGATTGGTGAGGATCAGAAACACGACAAAGTAGTAGAGAAGCCTACCGGCGGAGAGATTCGGTGAAATTGCTGAGAAGAGGAGTCCAGCCAGGAGGCCCAGTAGAGCCATACCGGCCACGACTCCGGCTATGCCGAAATTCATGTACAGGTCACCAAAGATAGTAGGAGCCGAGGAGGTAAACTGCGCGGCATACGCGCTGAGTCCGACGTAATCGTGGGTCACGACGTACCCAATATTGTCCACAGGTTTATCTGGCCACACAATCCTCGGAATTAAGATGGTGGCGGGCAGTTGAAGATACGCAGTTCCCATCCGATAGGGAAACGGGTGCGGAGTATACCGGACAATCAGGCCGATATCCTGCAGCACATCGGCCTGTCGCAGTTTCGCCTGTTGTCCAGTGAAAGTTAGCGTGTCAGCCACCGAATTGTTACCCCAGGTGTCCACTACGGCAGTACCCATTGCACCCGCCGTATCTGCCAGAGAAGTGGTGTTTAGATGTCCACCATTGATAATGGTCCGGTAGGTGAGATTCACCGGATAGAAAAACACAAATAAGGCGAAGCCGGCGACGAATAACCGAGTGGGGATGCGGCGCCGGGCGTAAAAGTATGGCAGAGTCACGGCGACGAGTAACTCAACAACCCCGGATTTCATACCGGACAGGAGCGCGCTACCGAGGCCGACCGCGCACGCCAGCCCGAACAAATATCGAGTAAGGTTGTTTGTTTTGCCAGAAAACACGAACCAGCCGGTCACCAGTATCACGTAGTACACCAACGCTATGGCATAGCTTGCCAACTGGCCAAAGCCCGAGAGATCGCCCTGTATCCGATTGGTTCGGAGATAGGCAAACTGCCCGGTGGAAATACTGTACAGCTGAGCCACGATGGACACCACGAGCAAGAGGGCCGCCATCCGTAGACGGAAGTGTTCAGGATGTTGCTGGACGGCCGCTACGGCTCGGGCGCGCAGCGAAGCGTGAAACCGACTTGAAAACAGGTAGCCGAGCCACAAGCAAACAACACCGACCACGGCCACGGCCATAGAAATGGTGACCCAGTAGTAGCTGCCCAATCTGGGCTGTATACCGCGTGGATCGGAGTACAATCCCAGGCCCGGAACGCTGAACGAGATCAGGGACGCGAAGGTGAAAATCGCAGCCGGTGAAAACGGGTCAAAGCTGCCACGGAGCCGAGTGTCGAGCCAGACGCCGGCAACCAGGACGGCAACCAGAAGGAGTGACAGGCCAATAAAGACCCCCTCTTCCGGAGAGGGATTGTACAGCGCGAGGAGCGTTATGATTACCCCGCTAAGGGGTAAAGCGACACCGGCCAGGAGCGTGGGGGATACAGTTTTTGCTCGCCGCCGTCTGCCACGTGTTCCCGCGGCGGCGCCACGAACGATTGCCTCGGCCAAGCCACACTCTCCGTTCCGTATGTCAGATTGTATTGTAGTGTACCGTCTCTAGTGGGTCACTTGCGTTGGTCATAACCGATGCCTCAGGCAGCGAGTCGTCGCCTGAGTGGTTGTCGGGTGTACGCACGTGAGCCGCCAACCGTATGGCGTCGTTCGTGTGCTCGATCTCGTCGGG
>JAABUJ010002200.1_pt1 | contig 24953 bp, 26 predicted proteins | sample 5559131 | NCBI WGS metagenome assembly JAABUJ01 (sample SAMN10711875, study PRJNA513366) | rock metagenome | isolation source: Antarctica rocks | place: Antarctica: Victoria Land, Mt New Zealand nord | collected 2016-01-07
TGCGACGGCTTGCTCTTGCCGCGCTCACAAGGCAGCGGGCAGGACCTGCCGGCTCAGATCTGGCTCACCAGCGACCGCCAGCGCTACTGCTACGAACGTGGCCCGGCTCGACCGGACGCAACCGGCGGGCCCGGCGTCGTGGAGTACCGATACCAGCCTTTGCGAGCCGTCTGACGTCACCGGCGAGCGTGAGACGACCGTCGCGAACCTGCGGGCAGTCCTCGGTTGACCCTCCGGTCAGCCGGCGGCGAACAGCACCGCGACCCCCCTCCACGAGCCGGCGGGGCAGCACGTCCAGGACCCAGCCGGCGGCGACCGCCTTCACGACGTGGACGGCGAACGCGGCGGTGACCCCGATCCACACCCACCGGGCGCGGTAGCGGGTACCCAGGACAAGTGAGGCGAACAGCGACTTGTCGGGGAGCTCGGCGACGAAGATCACGCCGACCGTCGCGGCGGCCAGTCACAGGCGAACCAGACGGCAGGTTCCTGCAAGGGTGTGGATCGCTTCCTGAGCCAGCCAAGCTCCGCACTTGCTGGTGCGGCCGGGCGAAAGCGCAGCGCGCCGATCCCCGCGCCCAGCGTCTCCACAGGAGAAGCGCTTGCCAATCATGATCATCTTCTGCTAGACTGAGATCAGCGAGGTAGGACAACCACGCCCTGTTGCAGGGCTGGCAACACCGCCCCTCGCTGGCATGACAGGCCCTTCACCGATCCGGTGGAGGGCTTTTTTTCTCGTCCCGGGCCAGCTGACCCGGGACGTGCTGGGCCTGGGCATCCGCCGGGGCCCTTTCGCATGTTCATCTCAAGGAGCACAGCATGACCAGCACAGATCACCGGCCGCCGTTACGGGCGGTCAATCCGCGACAGCCCGACGACAGAGCGGCGTGGCAACTTGACCGGCGGCGCTTCGCTGCCTTCCTGACCGCCAAGGACCTGGTCCTGGGCTACACCCGTACTGCCACCGAGGGTGCCGGTCGGCTCGCAGCGCGGCTGCACCTGGATGGGGTGTTCACGATGGTGCACCGCTCCTACGGCTGGCTGCTCGGCGCAGCCTCAGTAGCCGGGCGAGGCCTGCGGGCACCGGGGGTCCTCGCCGGCCTGGTCTGGGGCCTGTCCACCGACGTGGGGCAGACCCTGGTCGGCAAGGCCGCTCGGGCGGTTAGCACAGCCGTCAGCACCGCCGCCGGTGCGGTCGGGAAGGCGGTCGGCTGGACCCTGCGACTGTTCGGCACCCCAGGTGCCCGGCTGGCCAGCTGGCTCGGCAGCAAGCTCACCGGGCTCACGCGGGCAGCCACCGACCGGGCCCAGCAGTTGCAGCGCCTCAGTGGGCTGCTGCGGCCGCAGAACCTGCCCGCCAAGGCGGTGGCCGCGATCGCCCGGGAACGGCTGCTACGGGCTCTGGTAGGGCGCTTCCTGCCCCGCCCGTGGTCCTGGCTGGTCCGGATCGTGGCCAACATCGCCCTGCTGCCGACCGCGGTGCTCCGCGACGCCGGCACCGTGGTCGCCGGGGTCGTGCCTGGTGTGAACCCCACCCCGGCCCCCGCGCCGGCAGACACCACACCGGCGGCCAGCGGCCCGACGCCCACGGCCCCGGTGCCGACCGTCGGGCCCGCTGAGGCACCGGCAGCGCCAGCCACGCCGCCGGCGCTGTTCACCGTCGAGGTCGGCGAGCCCACCCGGGACAGCGACCTGCTCGAGCAGGCCGTCGGGTTGGAAGCGACCCAGCTGCGCTACCCGGCGCCCAAGCGGTCGGTGGCCAAGAAGCGCCGCTAACCCACAGCACCACCAGCACTGCCCGCACCACCTCAGGCCGTCTCCACCCGGAGGCGGCCTTCGTCACGTCTGAAGGAGAAGAACATGGTGTTGATCGTTGGTATCGCTGGGGCCGCGGCCCTTGCGGTACTGCTCTACAACCACCTACGTGAGCAGCAACCGGAGTTGGCGACCCTGTCCACCCGGCGGGCGCAGCAGCTCGCTGCGGTCGTGCTGGTGCTGTCCAAAGCCGTCGAAGGCGTCATCGACGCCCTCGCCCTCGGGCTGCGGCCAGCCGTGCCGTCCTCGAACAGTTCGTCGTGGCGCAGCCAGCGGCTGGTCGACGTCGACTGGGATGAGGACGACGACGATGCCCGGTAGCCGCGACCACCTACAGGTCGTCGGGGGCCGCCGGTTGCGGGTCCGGCCGCAGCCCCGGATGCAAGTCGCCACCCAGGCGATCTTCGCCGGGCCGCAGGAGCATCGGGTGTCCGCGATGACCCCGCAGGCCAGCGGGCGGGGGGACGGCCACATCGCGGTCCGGGTCGGCCGGGTCCTGGTCTACCTCGAGGACCGTCAGGCGCTGCAGGCCTGGACCACCGCGATCGCGAAGGCCGCCGACCTGGCCGACGCGGCGTTCGGGCCGGACCTGCCCGAGGCCCGGTACCAACCAGGCGGTGACAGGAAGTAGGGCAGTGCGGGCTGCGCCGGGGGCACAGAGCTCCCGGCGCAGCCCGGCTACTCCACGACCAGTGCCGCCACATCCACTCCCAAAGCCTCCGACAGCGCCCACAACGTGGTCAGCCGCGGGTTGCCCGCATCGGAGGGCCGCTCGAGGTTCTGCACCACGTCACGCTCAACCCGGCCTTCTGGGCCACCTGTGCTTCGGTGAGCCGGGTATCGAGGCAAAGTGCACGAAGCTACCGGGCGAATGGCGGGAGCGGCCGTCGTACCGAGCACTGCCCCTGAGCGCACGGCACTTCCCACTCACGGGCCACCTGAAGATGCTGCGGGCCTGCTGAGCGCTGTCCTGCTGAGCTCGGCGCTGTCAGCCGGTCGCGCGTGAGGTCCCGAACGCCTGGTCCAGCGTCTGCGGGGTGAGGTTGCGGCTGCGGATCAGCGCCACCAGCTCGCCGTACAGGTGGGTGACCGTGGGGTGGTTGGCGTGCCCCAGCAGGACGGTGCCGGGGCGTACGTACAGACCTGCCTGCTGCAGCAGCACCGTCGGTGTCAGCAGCCGGGCGTCCCCGAGCGAGCCGTTCCACATCAGCGTCCGGGTCGACCCGAGTTCTGCCGCCAGGGAGTCCGTGCGCTCGTTGTGGAACCCGAACGGCGGCCGCCACCAGGGTCTGGCGGTCGTGCCGAAGGTGCGTTGAATCCACTCCTCGTTGCGCTCGAGCTCGGCGCGAAGGCGCGTGTCAGGAAGCCTGGTCATCCGCAGGTGGCTGAACGTGTGGTTTTGGATCTGCACCTGCCCGGACTCGACCAGGGGCCGCAGGTCGGCAGCGTGCCGCTCCCACTCCGCGGCGTACACGCCGTTGGGGCCGAAGGTCACGGCGATCCCGCTGTCCTGCGCGAAGCGGACGTAGGCCGCGACCGTTGCCGGGTCGAAGCCGTCGTCGATCGTCAGCGCCAGGGCGCGGGTCCCGTGGGGCAGCTGCTCGACCAGATGCGGGAACCCGGGCTGCGCCGCCGGGATCGGCGGCAGCGGCCGGGGCGCAGCGGTCGGGAAGCGCGAACCGTAGGACTCGGGACCGCGGTTGGCGACAGGCGCCGGGGCGGCTGGCAGGGCCGGCGAGGGGGCAGCGGCCGTGGACGCGGCTCGCCGCTCGCTGCAGCCGGCCAGCGCCGCCGCCGTCCCGGCCGCCAGCACGAGCAAACGACGGCGGTCGAGCTGCATGCCAGTCAACCTACCGGCGGCAGGTCGGGGCGGACGCTGCCCGGGTGCGCTCCGGTCCGGTCCGGCGGTCAGCGCAGCAGGGCGTCCCGCGTCGCAGCATTGGTGACGCGGGTGGCGGAACGTGGTGCGCCTTCGAAAGCGCCAGGCGCGGCCGCGTCTGCGGCCCGAACTGCCCATTAGCCGGGCGCAGAGCCAGTGACGGCTGCAACGCGGCGACCGCGGGGTGCACTCAGCCCATAGCCATGCGCAGGCCCTGGTACCGAAACAACGGCCCTGGCAAACGCGGCTCGCCCGTCAGCCTCGGACAAGGAGCCAGAGGTTGCTCTCACAACCGAGGGGTTCTGCGACACCACGCAGGACCCCGCTTCGCCGTGCCTACAGGTGTCCACAACTGGTGGCCACTTCCTCGTCTCACCAAAGGAGAGCTATGACGAGTTCTGCCCACTCCCCGTTCAAGATCGGCTACGCCCGGGTCAGCACCAACACCCAGGACGAGGCCCTGCAGCTCGACGCCCTCCAGCAGGCGTGTGTGGACCGGGTCTTCATCGACCGGGCCTCCGGGTCGGTCCAGGACCGTCCTGGTCTGACGAGTGCGCTGGAGTGCGCCAGGCGCGGCGACAGCCTGGTGGTCTGGCGGCTGGACCGGCTCGGACGGTCGCTGCGGCACCTGATCGACGTCGTGCACGACCTCGAGCAGCGCGGAGTCGCCCTGGTCAGCCTCAACGAGCAGATCGACACCAGCACGCCCGGCGGACGGCTGGTCTTCCACGTGTTCGCCAGCCTGGCGCAGTTCGAGAAAGAGCTCATCCGGGAACGCACCATGGCCGGGCTGGCCGCCGCCCGGGCCCGCGGTCGGGTCGGTGGACGCCCGACGGTGTGGACCCGGGACAAGCTCAGGACGGCCCGGTCGATGCGCGACAGCGGCGACTACGACGTCTCCAGCATCGCCAAGGTCCTCGGCGTCAGCCGCGCCAGCGTCTACCGGGCACTCGGACTACCCACCCTGGAGCCCGGCAGCAGCGAGGCGGAGTCAGCATGAGCTGCCAAGACTGCTTCGGCGCCCGGGCGGTGCCCGACGACGTGCAGGGCGGCTACCGCGCCTGGCCGGGATGCCTCATCGAGGCCACCGCGACGTTCGTCTGCTTTGAGACCGAGGACGACACCGCACCCACTGCCTGACCAACCCAAGCACCGCAGCCCGATCCCACTCCCGGGGTCGGGCTTCTTCACGTCCCGAAGGAGCTCATCATGTCCCGAGAGAGTCTGCAGTGGCTCAACACCAATACGCTGATCGGCTGCACCGACAAGCGCGGCACAGCCTGGCACTGGCGGGCCCAGGAGCAGGGCGACCGGTCCAACCACTACCCCGGGGCGATCCCTGTGGAGGACGTCCAGGAACGGCTGTTCGCCTGGACAGCCCAGAGCCGACGGGTGGCCGTCGAGACCCCGTCCGGGCTGACCGGCCTGACCCACTCGCACTACGGCGCCCCGATGCGCTGGCAGGTCGTGCCGGACCGGCAGGCCATCTGCCGCTCCGACGACGACACCGTGCTGGGCATCTTCGGCCCCGGCTACACCCGCCACCAGTACCGCGAGTGGCTGCTGACCACGGTGGCGGACCTGCTGGACGACGACCTGGCGATCAGCAGCGCTGGGCTGCTCCGCGGTGGGGCGATCGCCTGGGTCGAGGTATCCATGGCGGAGACGATCACCACCCCGGAAGGGGTCGCTTTCCGGCCCAACCTGCTCGCGACCACGTCCTTCGACGGGTCGATCGCGACCACCTACAAGCGGACCGTCACCGACACCGTCTGCGACAACACCCGCGAACTCGCGCTGTCCGAGCGAGGGCAGGAGGTCAAGGTCAAGCACAGCCGCAACTCCGGGCTGCAGCTCGGCCCGGCCCGGCAGGCACTGGCGATGGTGCACAGCCTGGCCGACGACTTCGCCCAGGAAGTCGCCAAGCTGTGCCGGGTAAAGATCACCCCAAGCCAGTGGAAGGCGTTCCTGGACGCCCACATCCCGCGGGTCCACTCCAACACAGGCCTGCCGCTCACCGGCCGGTCGCAGACGATGGCCGACACCAAACGGGACAGCCTCACCACGCTCTACCGGTCCGACCCCAGGGTCTCGCCCTGGGCCGGCACCGCGCACGGCGTCCTGCAGGCCGTCAACACCTACGAGCACCACGAAGGAGTCGTCCGCGGTGAACGGGCCGAACGCAACGGGCTGAAGACCATCACCGGGGACTTCGGCCGGCTCGACCGCACCACCTGGAAGACCCTGACCGCCATCCTCGGCCAGCCGCTACCAGCCCTCACCGCCTGACACCCTGCCCCCGCCGGCCTTCGGGTCGGCGGGGGCCGAGGGCCTTCGCTTGCGTTCAGGGCGTAAGAGCGCCTCGGACGCCCGTCGAGTCAGCAGTCGGGTAGGAGCCAGAGACGCCGCCTGTGCACGTGGCAGAGGCGGTCGCCGGTTACCCAGCGGTGCACACACCTGCGACCGCACGCCAGGGTGCGGCGGCAGCGCTGGTCGTCAGGCAGACCCACTTGCCTCATCACGCAGCTCCCTGTGAACGGCGGCCTCAGCCTCCGTCATGACGCGCCGGTCCAGCTCCTTCATGCAACCGTGGCTGTCTACGACTCCATAGACGAACTCGGTGCCTTCGACCAGCCGTACCAGGTCCCTCGGACGAAATCGGCTGCCCTCAGGGCTCAGCAGGTGGTCCCAGTAGTTGAGGCGCTCTCGCGTGTAACGCGCTTCCTTCTCCCAGCGTGTGTCCGGGATCTGCAGGTACTGGGCAAGTCCGTCGACGTCGGTGAGGTAGCGCCACCACAGTCCGTCGGCGTCGCGGAATGCGAGGCCGACCCGACACAGATCGTGGAGGCGTCGCCGCACCGTCCTGAGGTTCACGTGCCCCGGGTGGGCCGAGTGCAGGTCCGCAAGCGTGCTCCCCTGCCGCGGAACGGGACCGAGGAGCCGAGCGGCCCGCCGCAGCGCCGCCGTGTCTTTGAAGGCCTTCGGCACGCACCTGTTGCTCATGATCAGCGAGCCACGGCGAAGGTCACGACGGAGCACTGGCAGCAGCGCGTGTGTCTCCGCAGCCCCTCGACCGACCCCCTTGGGACCGAACAGATGGTGCGGAGCCTGGGACACAACTTGTACAGGGTTACCGTCCCCCCCGGGGAGGACGGAGTCCTCTGTACAAGTCTTGTCCCTCGTCAGCAGCCGGTAGGTGGCGGGCTGCATGCCAACGCCGGACGCCTGCAGCTCCATCCAGCCGTGTTCGGTCAGCCGCTTGAGCGCCACGCTCACGGTGGGCAGGCTGATGTCACATTCCTGGGACAGGGTGCGCGCAGACACCCGTACCAGCGGATGCAGGCGCGCCAAGGCCCGGTCCGTGAGGGCCTTCAACACAGCCCTGTCCGTGACCCCGGCCGCACCGGAGGAGAAGCCCAGGCCGCTGTTGACGACCGCGGCGTAGCTCACCAGCTCGTAGCAGGTGTGCTGAGCGTCTCCACTGGGGTTGGCCGCCACGAAGGCGGCCTGCAGGGCGTACTGGCGCGCCAGCCACTTCCTTGCTCGGCCCCTGTTCCTCATGTGCATCCGTTGGAGGAATCGGCCCCCGCGGTTGCCTTGGTCGAGCAGCTCGACCCAAGCGTCTGCTTCTGGCCAGCCCTTGTTCACCATCGCCATTAGCAGGGAACGCGCGATGTTCTCCTCCGTCATCGAGCAGCGCTTACAACAGTTGGCACAGCAGCTGCGATCTTGCCGCCCACCGCCGTGGCAAACAGGGCACCCCCTCCCGTGCTGGAGCATGGCCAGCGCGCGGCTAGTCAGCGCCCGCCTCGGAAGCGCCGTCACGACGACCTGCCCCTCGAGACAGCGGAGCGACTTGGGGGCCGGTAGCACGGCTCGTCCTGCAGGATGCGGCGGTGTGCCCTGACCCACCGGGCGAATCAAGGGGGAGTCGTCATCGCCACACCACTTCCTTCGAAGGCCACCGCATAGTCTCAGGTCCCGCGCCGCCGGCCGCAGTCCCGCACCCACCCGGGCCGCCGGTGACCGCACTCCGGGCAGCCCCGACCACGTCCCAGCTGCCGCTCGCTGAACTCAGGTTCACCCGGCGGGGTAGTTCCGTCAGGACGGCTGGGGCATAGCGTGGCACCGGTCATGCAGGGCAACAGCTTGAGGACAGGCCGGTTACGGCTGCGGTCGGTCCGGTTGGTTCGTGGCGATGAGCTGTTGCAGGAGTCGGTCTTGGGCGTGCAGGTGCGCCTGGATCTGGATGGCTTCGTGCAGCACGGCCTCGGCGTCTTGGTAGGTGCTCTCAGCGCGCGTTTGTCGGAGGCGGCGGCTTGCACGTTCTGCCCGACGATGATGATGGGCAGCAGGACCAGCTGCAGAAGGGTCTGGGCGATCCACTGCACAATTCCCAACGTGCCCTGAGCGATAGCGCCGGGCAGCCCGATCAAGGCGATCGCGGCGAAGACGTAGGCGCACCACATCGACCCGACCGCGTTGATCCGCACGGCGAAGCCGGCGTTGAAGGCGCTGACCGGGCCGGTTCGTCGGTGCTGCTCAGCTACCCGTACCGGGCCGGTCTGTTGCCGGGCCGCCAGCGGACGCGGTCCAGGAACTTGTTTCGGCTCATCGTCGGCCCCGCCGTGTCGCTGCCCCACGTCTTGAACGCGCTGTACAGGTCCTTGCGGGTGATGCCGTGCTGGTCCGGTGCGGTCATCTCGGCCAGAAACATCCGGACGCGGTCGCTGCGGTTCGCGAACGTCACAGCGACGTCGGGGTTGGTGGGCAGGGGGCCCCCGCGGAGGCGCAGCCGATGCAGGGCGTGGACCCAGCGGGCCAGGACGCCGGGAAGTTCCTCCATCATCTGTAGCTCGATGCTGGGGTCCTCCTTGCCGGCGAACGAGGCCCCGAACAGGAACGGCTTGATGCGCTCCAGGTAGGCGTTGCTGGTCTCCCCGACGCTTGGGATCTCGTTGGCGGAGAACGCGATCAGGGCGTGGTTGGTGAAGCTGAACGGCTGCCCGAACTTGCGCTCCGCCAACACCGGGTCGCCGCCGGTGAGCAGCTTGAACATGGACAAGTCCTCGACGTGGTGGGAACTGAGGTCCGCCGCGCAGTTCAAGATCTTGCCGTGCAACTCAGCCGCCGTGAACCTGTTCGTCGACAATTGATGCAAGGTCGCGGAGGTGCGGTTCTGCTTTCCGACGACAGCGACCATGAGCCGAAGGAAGGTGGACTTACCTGAGTGGCTCGGCCCGAACAAGAAGAGGGCCTTCGTCGGCGTCCGGCTCGGGTCGAGCATGGTGGCGACGGTCTCCTCGAGATCGGCCGCCTGCTCGCCCGCCTGCTCACCCAACCACCGCTCATAGACCGGCGCCGTGGCGGAGGGGTCCCAGGCGATGGGCAGCTGCACCGATGACAGCAACGCCGGGTCGTGCTCGCGCAGCTCCAGCGTCGTCAGGTCCAGCATGCCGTTTGCAAGGTTCAGCAGGCCGCCGGACGGCGTGTCCGGCAGCAGTCGGCCCTGCGCGGTGAGCTGAGCGGTCAGGTACTCGATAGCGGCGTTTGCGTGCGTCGGCCGGTACCGCTCGCCGAGCCGGCTGACGATCTCACCGCGGAGGAGGTTCTGGCCGATCGTGTAGACCCCGTCGCGGTAGAGATGCAGGCAACCGTCCACACCGACCGCCAGCGGCACCCCGCCCAAGATGTCCTCGGCCAGCGTCTGTACCCGAAGTCCATGGCTGTCGAAGTACTTGCTGCCCGGCGCGTCCGGTCGCTTTCCCGGGTCGGTGGTTGCGTTGTGCAGCATTCGGCGCAGCACCGCGCTGCGCTCGGTCGGAGGCGCCAGGGCCAGCACGTCGTCCAAGCCGCTGGTCCCGCTGGTGGGCAGCGGGGCGTACCGAACCTCGGCCGCCCCTCGAACCGTGATCAGTTGGCTGGTCAGCGCCGCCGCCGCGTCGTACACCTTGCGGTTGGTGGTGCGGTCCGCATCGAGCACCAGGCAGACACTGCGATCGTTCAGTGGGATGTCCAGCCAGCTCGGGTTGAGCTGGCCGTCGTGGGACCAGCCCCAGCAACCAGACATCCCTACGATCGCGACAGCGTCATCAGCGCCCAGTGCTGATACCGCGGCGAGGTACTGCTTGGTGCCTTCCACCACCACCAACGGGCACCTGCGGTCCAGCACCAACGACCGCATCCGGGGGTGCACCGTCATCGGGATGATCACGCCGCTCGGGAACAGGTACCTCACCTGCGACCCTTCGGCACCCTTCCAAGGCCGCTCGGGGCGCAGCTGAGGGACGGCCTCGCCGCTCAGCCCGGTATAGGAGAAGGCCAGCGCCGGCACGACCTTGCTGCCGTAGCCGCGAAACGCCGGTGGCAGGTCAGCCGCCGTCAGCACGCTGCCGACGCCCGCTTCCCGCGCGACCTCAACGTCGATGGCACTGCCGTGCAGGAGCTGGGCGTGGTCAGCGCTGAGCAACCGCGCAGGGGAGGCGTAGCTCTCAAGGCCGTCAGCAACACGCAGCACCGGGAGCGTGTCAGCCTCCCCACTGGCACCTGTCGCCCCTTGCAGGGGACTGCCTTGTGGATTCATCCCGACGCCCCGGCCTTGCGCTTCGCCCGCACGGAACTGGCGGCGCCGCCTCGTGCACGCGCAGCGGAGTGCGTTACCTCGGTGCCCGGTCCCCGCAGCAGGACGCCCAGCCGGTCGCGCTGCTCGGCGGTCAACGGCGGGGCCGCGTCGACCAGACGGCGAATGACGTCCGCCATCGCGGCCGCCTGGACCTGGCTGCGAGCCTTGGAGTCGCTGTCGCGGTCCAGCTTCGACCCAGCACGGCGGGGCGCCCCCACCGCTGCTGCCTCGTCGACCAGGCGGCGCATCACTGACCCGCCTCGCTGGTGGCGTTACCCGCAGTGGTGGAAGCGTCCACGCGCATCAACCCCAGGCGCCGAGCCAGCAGCGCGGTAGGCACCAGGATCCGGCGACCCACCCGCAGGGTCGGGATCTCCCCCCGATTGGCAGCCGCGTACGCCTGGGCGCGCCCCAGCCCGAGGTAGAGGCCCGCCGCCGGCACGCTCAGCGTCGGCTGCAGGTGCGGGTCCGGGAAGGCCGGTAGCTCGCCGTGGGTAGTCACGGACCGTGTCTAGGGAGCCGTCCTGTCTGGACTAGTGTCTCACCGTCCGATCCGACGTCTTTCTCTTTGGACGGTAGCTATGGGTGTTGAGCAGACCGTGGAGTACGACGCCGACGCCGAGTGGGTCCAGGCGGGCGCCAGCTCATGGTTGCCTCAGCGCTTCCTGGTCAGGCGGTCCGTGGTGAGCCGCCGGCGGGTACCCGACGTCGTGATCGGCGTCCACGTCGAGATGGTCCATCCCGCAGTGGCCGCCGGAGTCACGCTGTACGACGCAGCATGGAGCACCGCGGTGGCTCGTTCCGTTGAGGTCGCGACCGTCTATGGCGAGGTCCAGGAGAAGGATCTCAAGGCCGTCCGAATCGTCGACCTGCTGGAAGCCGGCGCGGCCGCCCTGGGGCGGCAAGGCACACCACAGCCACCGCACCCCGGACAGCCCCTGCAGCGCGGTGACCGCTCGATTCTTCGGTTGCCCGCGCCGCCCGCTGCCTCCACCGCCGCCCCGGAGCTGCGGCAGGCGCGGAAGGTCCTGCAGAGGCCGCGCGTCGACCTAGACCGGGTCGCCGGCGTCTACACCGAGGCGCAACAGCAAGGACGCCGCGATCCCACGATCGCTGTAGCCGAACACATCGGCAAGGCACGCTCCACCGCCGCGTCCTACGTCAGCAAAGCCAGGGCCGCCGGACTACTGCCGCCTCCCCAGCGCTGACCCGCGACGCCCCGCCACCGGCCCTCAACGCCCGTGCGGTTGCCTCCCTCGGGTTGTATCACTACGTAATGCACTAGGCGGCACTAGTACTCATACCGAAGGGCTTCCCATGACCGCACAGGTGGCCGAGGCCGTCCTGCCCCGGGTCAGTGGTCGCCATCGGGACCGAGCGCTGGCCTCGGCGCGCAAGTGCCGGGCGATCCAGCTCAAGCTGCAGGGCCTGACCTACCAGCAGATCGCTGATGAGCTGGGCTACACCAGCCGCGGCACCGTCTACAAGATCATCAAGACGGCGCAGGCCACACAGCTCACCGACGCCGTCGAGGAGCACCTGGACATCGAGGTAAGCCGCCTCAACGCTCTGCAGGCCGCCGTCTGGCCCGCGGCCATGTCCGGAGACCTGCAGGCCCTAGGCGTGGCGGCGCGGATCATCGACGCCCGCTGCCGACTGCTTGGACTGATCGGTCCTGCGACCAAGCGCACCGCCTGCCAACAGCCGCAGACGCTCGTCACGCGCGACGACGACTGCCGCCTGCGCGGCTGCCCGGACCACACCTGATCGGCGCACGACCGTTGACTCTGGCGTGCACTGACCGTGCGCACCAGGGGGGCACGTCCCCCTGCCCAGTTGCCTTTCCTACGTTGCATGCGAGGTGTAGTACGGCGGCGAGCCGCAGCACCGTTTGGCGGTCCGGCAGCTGGCCATCAGACTCCACCGTGGCGCTGCGAGCCAGGTGGCTCAGCAGAGCGGGGAAGCTAACGCAGACTTCTACGAACTCATCGTGGAACGACAACTCTCGCGCGAAGCTAACGCAGACTTCTACGAACTCATCGTGGAACGACAACTCTCGCGCGCACATTGACATGAGTCACCGGGGCCCTTCTCGCCATAGCCGGGCTCTGCGTGCATCGTGGCTCTGCCGCGCCGCCTAGGAGCGTGGGTCCGAAAGGCTGAAAGCGGACCTGGCCTCAACTTTCGCTCCACTTGAAGCGCTGCGGGTGACCTAAAGTGCGGGTAGCGCCCCACGCGGCGCCCTGAGCGAGGCTGTCTTCCCCACTCGACCGGCCGATACCTAATTCGGACCCACGCTCCTAGTGCTGGGTGACCTCGTCCTCGTCGGTGACCGCGTACACCTCGAGTCGCAGGGCCCGCCGAACGTCCGGGTGGACCCGCTCGACGGCTGTTAGGGACCGACCGGCAGGGACGACCACGGCGTACCGGGTGCTGTCGTCGCCGCCCGCCATGCGCCGAAGGAGTTGCCCGAATAGTGTGTCCACGTCGAGCCCCGGGGAGCCGGTGCGGCCCTTCACCTCAGCCACCAGCCGCTGCCCGTTCCGCTCAGCCACCACGTCCATGTACCCGACCTGTCGTCGCACCTGCCACCCCTGGCTGCTGAGCCAGGCCGCGAACACCTGCTCGACCCGTCCTCCATCACCTCGCATGAAGCACACCCTTCCGGAACGCGTCGTCCCGGCTGGCACCCTCGGCAGCGAAGGGTCGAGCCTGCCGAGAGAACCAACCAGCCCCTACCGTGTCACGTACCGCTCCGAGACAGGCTGACCGGCTAACGTCCAGCCGAACTCATGCTGGTTTACCAGGGTTCCTGTGAGTGGTCGGCTGTTGACAGGGCCTGGCGGTGGCCACCCAGGCGAAGGTGCGGTCCGCGGTAGCCGGTGGACAGCGACTTCCAGGTCCGGTGCCGCAGCGACGACACCGAGCCCGACGAGCGCTCGTTCGAACGCCCGCAACGGGTCCAGGCGGCGGCCGAACGCCCAGAGCCGAGCAACCACCAGCAGCAGCGCGGCAGCAAGAGGCCGGGTCGACCGCGTCGCAGTCTGGGTGCTGAACTTCCTGTCCCACCACCAACCGGCTGATCAGGCGGACTGCGACCATTCGGTCACGACCGCGACCCAGGCATTTACACCATCTAGACCGGTGCGAGCTCCGGCTGGGCGAGGGCCACTGGACGGCGTTGGCGCACCAGGTCGATGGTGAACACCACCAGGGCGACCCACACCAGGGCGAAGCCGGCCATCCGGGCGAACCCGAACGGCTCGTGCCGCAACACCGTGCCGATGACGAGCTGGATGGTGGGGGCGAGGTACTGCAGGACGCCGAGCGTGGTCAGCGGCACCCGGGTGGCGGCGGCGCCGAAGGCCAGCAGCGGGATGGCGGTGACCAGGCCGGCGGTGGCCAGCAGGCTGGCGTGGCCGACCCCGTGACTGCTAAATGTGCTCGCCCCGGTGATCCCGATGACCACGACGTAGGCGACTGCCAGCGGGCTGAGCACCGCGGTCTCGACCGCCAGGCTGGCGACCGCCCCGACGGCCGCCTGCTTCTTGAGCAGTCCGTAGAAGCCGAAGGAGAACGCCAGCACCAGGGCCAGCCACGGCGGCCGTCCGCTCCCGACCGACAGCACAATGACGGCCAGCGCGGCGACACAGATCGCCAGCTTCTGCGCGGCCCTCAGGCGCTCGCCCAGCACCAGCACTCCAAGACCGACGCTGACCAGCGGGTTCACGAAATAGCCCAGCGAGGTCTCGACCACCTGGCCGCTGTCCACGCCGTAGATGTAGGTGCCCCAGTTGACCGCCAACAGCACGGACGCGAGCGACAGCCGCAGGAACTGAGTGCGCGTGACGCGGACACGGGCCCAGGTGCGGCTGGCCTGCAGCAAGGCGGCGACGACCAGCAGCGACCAGAGCACCCGATGAGCCAGAACCTCCAGCGCCGACGCGGGATCCAACAGCGGCCAGAACAACGGGAACAACCCCCACAGCGCGTAGGCAGCCGCGCCGTACAGCGTCCCTTTGCGGGTCTGGTCGTTCACAGAACCAGGTTAGGCGAGCCCACCTCCCGACCGAACGTGGGCACGACCGACAAGGACCGGTCAGCGCCTGAACGAACCCGGACGCGGGGAGCTGCAAACTCCGAGGCAAGCGCACCGCACGATCGTGCGGGCCAGCTGAACCAGGGGATGCTCGGCTCGACGACGTGAACCGCCCATGCGCCTTGCACCCGCGCGATCCGGGTGGCTGCGCTGTGACGAACGGATGGCGTATGTGCGTGCGCTTCGTCGCTTCGCTGTGCGACGCTGCGCCGGATCTGCAGGAGTTTGCTGGAATGCTGTGACCGTGCCCGGCCACCCGGGCGTCCTGGAGGTGTGTGGTGGATCTTCTCCGTACGAAGACCGTCGAGCAGTCCATTGCTGACACCGAGGAGCCGGGGCGCACGCTTCGACGTTCTCTGGGTGCGGTGCAGCTGACCGTGTTCGGTGTCGGTGTCGTGATCGGTACCGGCATCTTCGTCCTGACCGGGAAGGCCGCTGGTGTCCAGGCTGGTCCTGCGGTCTCCCTGTCGTTCATCTTCGCTGCCTTCGGGTGCGCGTTGGCAGCACTGTGCTACGCGGAGTTCGCCTCGACCGTCCCGGTCGCTGGTTCTGCGTACACGTTCTCCTATGCGTCTCTCGGGGAGATGGTGGCGTGGATCATCGGGTGGGACCTGATCCTGGAGCTGGCCCTCGGTGCTTCAACTGTCGCGGTCGGGTGGTCAACGTACTTCGCCGACGTTTTGAAGGAAGCCGGAATCACGTTGCCTCCGTCGGTGTACGGCGAGGGCCACAACTTGGTGGCCGCGGCCGTGGTGCTCCTGTTGACGGGCCTGATCTGTCTCGGGATCAAGGTCTCTGCCCAGTTCAACTTGGTCGCTGTCGTGGTGAAGGTCGCGATCGTCCTCCTCGTGATCGTCGCCGGGCTGTGCTACGTGAAGGCGTCGAACCTTTCCCCGTTTATCCCGCCCTCCGGCTCCGCGACGGCTAAAGGTGCGACTGCGACGCCGTCCCTGCTGCAGGACTTCGGGTTTTCCCCTGGTGCTTTTGGTGTCGCTGGCATTTTCTCGGGTGCTGCTCTGGTCTTCTTTGCCTGTAAACCCAGCACCGGCATCATCCCGTTCGAAGCCCTCGGCCTTCCCACGTTCGCTGGTAGAGGTCGAGCACACGTTTGGCCTTGGCCGCGAAGTGAGGGTCCCGGATGGAGATCCAGGACCGGTACTGCCACGGTTTGATCGCGTCCCGCGCCAAGATCCGGCGCACCGTGGACGCTGACATCGACGGTGCGATCCCGGCCGCCGCGACCTCGACAGCCAGTTCCGGGCAGCTCCACCTCGACAGCGCGATCCCATAGGTGGCAGGCAGTTGACAGGCCATTGCCTTGACCTCGGCGCGTTGCACCGGGGTGAAGCGGGGTGGCCGTCCCGACCGTGGACGGTCGGTGAGGCCGTCGAGCCGGTCGGTGGCGAACCGGCCGCGCCATTTGCGGACGGTGTCGACCTTCAACCCCACCCGGGCCGCGATCACCGCGTTCGTCAGACCGGCTGCGGCCAGCCGCACGATCTTGGCTCTGATCACCAGCCTGTGCGGCAGCGACAGGCTGTTGGAGCAGGTCTTGAGGCGGTTGCGTCCGCAGGCGGACAGGGGCAGGACAACGGCGCAGGCGGAGGGCATCGGGGAAGCTCCCTGACCGACGATCGACCCGGCCCCTCCACAGTCCCGACATCACGGCCGTGATGTCGGGCGCGCCGCTCGCTGCGAGCCCATCCCCGGTGCGCGACGATGCCGGTGATGGCCACACCACCGGAATCCACCAAGTCCTCGCTGAGCCAGCGCCTGCGCAGCCACGCCGCCCAGCACTGGCCGCAACTGAGCTTGACATCCGGTTCCGCGGCCCGTTCGCCTACCTCGACGGTCAACTCGGCCACGACGAGCCGTTCCCGCTGTGTCGACTGCGTTACGGCGGCTGCGCCAGCACCTGGGGCTTCGCGCTCTACCTCTACAGCAGCGGCACATACGAAGACCAGATCCTGCCCACCGGAAGCCCCGCCGGCAGCCCCGAAGACGCCCTGGACTGCGCCTGCCACCTCTACCTCAACTAGACCCCCCACAAGGCCCCCGACGCGACCCACAAAGGCCCCCACGGACTTACGGCCGAGACGAGTCGTCATCCGTCCGGGTCGGCGGGCTGTTGATGTACATCAACGACCGCGACGCGCTGGGACAGCTTCCTCGACGCTTGGCAGCAGCCAGCCGACCTCGGCCGACCATGCCTTCGGCGTCGTCCTGCCGCCGGCGGCGTACCGACCGCGGTCCCCGAGAGGAGAGTGCTTAGGTGACGGGCGCGGTCCAAGCTGCCCGCCACACGTTGCCGTTGACCGTGCCGCGGTTGGCAGCAACGCCCTTCTCGGCGGCAAAGCTCGAGGCGACGGCCGCGCTCTGCGGACCATAGAGCCCGTCGACGGCGATGTCCCAGCCGCGCTGCGACATCCGGCCCTGCCACCGGGCGACATCGGCGCGACGGCTGTGCAGGTCACTGGTGGACTGCACGTGCCCGTTGTACGCCGGGGCGCCGACGCTGCTGTAGGTGGCATGCAGGGCCCGGACAGGAGCAACGACGCGGCTGCGGGTCGCCCGCGGCACGTAGCTGGCCCGGGGCGCGGCCACGGGCGCGGAGTAGCCCGAGCCTAGGCCGAGCTGACGCGAGCAGGACGGCCAGGGCTGCCACCCGCGCTGGGACTGAAGCTGGTACACAGCTCCGTCCTGGACGGACGGGGCGGCCTGGTCGGGTCGGCCGCTGAGCCCCAGGCCGCTCCAGGTGCCCTGGTCGAACTGGTAGGCACCATAGAACCCGTTACCGGTGTTGATGGCGTAGTCGCCGCCGCTCTCGCACCCGCGCAGGCGGGCGAGGTCGTTGGCGGTCGCGGCACTTGCCGAGCCGGCCGTCAGCGCGACGTCGGCGAAGGCCAAGGCAGCGATAGTGCCGCCGACGGCAAGCATCGGAGTGGCCTTGCTCGGCTTGAGGTGGCGGGGCCTTTCGGTGCGGGACAGGACAGAACGAAGCAGCACAGGAGAACCCTTTCCCAGGACGCCTGCGGGGTGAGCTGTCGGGTTCGGGCGAGGGAATCGCCCGGCGCAGCAACGCTGCACTTCACCCCAAGGGCCCGACGAGGCGGGCCCGGTGGAACCTGTGGTTCCCCCGCTCCAGCCCCAGAAGAACGGAAGGCGCGACCCTGGGGGCTGGACTCGGCGGCAGAATCGCGCACCACGCCGTACGGCGTGGCGAGTGGACGCTACCCTGTTGCTGTGCCAGCCGAACCCAGATCTTCACAGCCGAGGACCACGCGGGCCGCCTGCCCGCCTCGGCGAGGTTGCGGTCCCACTCGGCCGGCCGCAGGGCGCCCGGTCGCTGCCTGTCCGCTGGGGCGACCTACCAGCGGACGTTAGCCCAGCCTGGTTCGATCAGTCGTTGTCGCCGCCGTCGCCGCCGCGTTGCCCTTGCAGCCACACGGTTTTGCCGCCGGAGTGCCGGTCGATGCCATGCTGGAGACCGCTGCCGTCGATGATCGCCAGACCGCGGCCGGAGGTCGCGTCGGCCGGGGCCAGGCACGGCTGCGGGACCCGGCTGTTGGCGTCGGTGACCTCGACCCGCGCGTGCACGGCGTCGACCGCGAACCGCACGACGAACTCGGTCCGGGCATGCAGCACCGCGTTCGTGGTGAGCTCGTTCACCGCCAGCAGCAACGTGTCGGCCAGCTCGCTGCCGTCGCCCTCGCCCAGCAGGTCCTGCAGCGCCTGCCACAGGAACCACCGGGCCTGCGACACCGCGAAGGCGTCCGGCCCGAACTCGCGGCTGACGTCGGCAGCGGTCACCACCGGCACCTGCCCCAGCAGGCCACACCGACACGCAGCCAGGCAGCACGGCTGGTCGTAGGGTCCACCCGGTGACCGACCCCGCCCCCCGCATCGGACCTGACAACACACTAGGCCAGCCGGCTGGTGTGGTCGACGAGCCGCGCAACCGCAGCGAACGGGCAACCGATGACCTGCTGACCCGGGCGCACCTACTCGCGGGCCACCAGCTCCCCGAGGCGGTCCGCGGATACGCCAGCCAGCTCCAGGCCAGCGACGCGACCATCTACCTGGCGGACCTGCAGCAGAACGTGCTGGTGCCCTTCCTCGGGCCGGACGGGCCCGACCTGAACGAGACCCTCCCGCAGCTGGCCGTCGACACCACCCTGGCCGGCCGGGCCTACCAACTCGTATAGGTCCTAACCCAGGACCTCCCCGGCGGGCGACTACGGATGTGGCTGCCGCTGCTGGACGGCAGCGAACGCCTCGGCGTCGTTGCTGTGATTGTGCAGGACTCGCAGGCGACGCAGCGACCGGAGCTGATGGCCCGGCTCCAGCGCCTAGTGGTCCGTCTGCGTATTGGTCTGGCGGTTGAGGGTGGCTCGGCCGCGGCGGACCTTGGTGATGATGTCGTCGGCGGTGGCTTTCCAGATGAAGGGCTTGGGGTCGTCGTTCCAGTGGGTGGCCCAGAGGGTGATGGCGTCTTGGAGGTCGCTGACGCTGGTGAACACGCCGCGGCGTAGCCGCCGGTCGGTGAGTTCTTTGAACCAGCGCTCGATCAGGTTGGTCCATGAGCTCGAGGTCGGAGTGAAATGCAGGTGCCAGCGGCGGCGGTCCTTGTGTGCCAGCCACTTGGTGATCTCCGGCGCTTTGTGCGCCGAGAGGTTGTCCAGCACGACGTGCACGGCAAGGCCGCGCGGAACGGTGGCGTCGATCTGCTTGAAGAACCGCAGCACGTCCTTGGCGGTGTGGCCTTTCTGGCAGTGCGTCAGGACCTGGCCGGTGGCGAGGTTCAACGCCGCGAACAGGTCGGTCGTGCCGTTGCGCTTGTAGTCGTGGGTCATCGTGCCGGCCCGCCCCGGCACCATCGGCAGGCTCGGTTGGGTGCGGTCCATCGCCTGGCACTGGGTTTTCTCATCGAAGCTGAACACCACCGCCCGCTTGGGTGGATTCATGTACAGCCCGACGACGTCGACGAGCTTGGCCTCGAAATTCGGATCGTTGGAGACCTTGAAGGTGCTGACCTTCCAGGGCTTGAGGCTGTGATCGGCCCAGACCTTGGCGATGGTGTCCTTGCCCAGCCCGAACCGTTTGGCCAGCGACCGGGTGGTCCAGTGCGTACCGCTGTCATCAGGCTTCTCCTGACAGCTCACCCGGACGATCTCAGCAACCGTCCCCTCCGTCAGCGGGGACTTGCGGCCGCGGCCTTTCGCGATCTTCCCGACGCCGTCCACGCCCTGCTCGGCGAACCGCTTGCGCCACCGGCGCACCGTGTCGGGCTCAACCTGACAACGGCGGGCGATCTCCTGATTCGCCACCCCGTCGGCAGCCCACAGCAACGCTTTGGCCTGGACCACCTTCCGGTGCGGCAACGACGAGGACGCCGCCATCGGCATCAACTCAGCACGCTGCGTCGCCGTCAACGACAAGGCCGGGGCAGTCATAACAGGCACGACCACATTATGCCGCATTATATCGCAGACGGCGCCGGACACGCCGACCACCCCGGGCACCTATTTCACAGACGGACCACTAGCGGGCCCTGACCGCCGAACTGGTCATGACCAAGACCCTGTACGGCGACACGATCGTGCGGCTGCGCCGCACCGCCGAGATGGGTCTGGCCGCCGAGATGCAGTGGTCGCTGCTGCCCCCGCTGACGTTCTCCTGCGACCGGGTCACCATCGCCGGCGCCCTGGAACCCGCCTACCAGGTCGCCGGCGACACCGTGGACTACGCCGTCGACGCCGGCTGCGCCCGCATCGCGGTGTTCGACGGGATGGGGCATGGGCTGCACAGCGCCCAACTGGCCGCGTTGACGGTCGCGGCCTACCGCAACGCCCGCCGCTCCGGCCGTAGCCTGACCGGTACCGTCCGCAGCATTGATGAGGCGGTGCTAGCCGGGTTCGGCGGCGAGGCGTTCGCTACCGCGGTCATCGCCGAACTCGATACCGACACCGGCCGGTTCCAGTGGCTCAGCGCCGGCCATCCCGAACCACTGCTGCTGCGCGACGGCAAGCTCGTGAAAACCCTGCATGTCGACCCCGCACCGCCACTGGGTCTAGGACGCAGCGCCGACCCGACCGGCCCGGCCGACCCACTCTCGGTCGGCACCGAACAGCTCGAGCCCGGCGACCGGGTGTTGTTCTACACCGACGGCGTGATCGAGGCCCGCTCCCCCGACGGCGACTTCTTCGGCCCGGAACGCCTCGTCGACCTGACCAGCCGCAACCTGGCCAGTGGCCTGCCAATCCCGGAGACGATGCGCCGGGTCGCCCGGGCCCTTCTAGCTCACCAGCAGGGCCACCTGTCCGACGACGCCACGTTGCTGCTCCTGGAATGGCGCAGCGGCAACGAGCAAGCCCAGATCCCCAGCTACCCCTGACCACTGTCACCCACCACCTCGCCGCGGATCGCCGCGGCACCTCGGCGCACCGAAACACTTCCTGGCCACGCATCCACCAGCCCACTGCGAGCTGGCCGCCGAAATCGTCACCGACCCTTACCTCGCCAAGGTCAACCGAGGACCCCATCAGATCGGTGCCCACTAGCAGATTGGGAACGTGCACCAAGAAGCGGGTGACGACGGATTCTTCGAATGGCGACGGCCACCGCGGGACCAGCACGATGGTGATCTTACCGGCAGATCGTTGACGGTCGGCGCCCTAAGCTCAATCTCATAGAACTGGGTCACCTTCCGTCAACCGTGCAAGCGACTAGACCACTGCTGGGCTGAGCCGGTGCCGCCGGTAGTGCGTCGCCCGAGGCCGGCCCGCTGCGGTGCAGGCCGCGACGGTCCCGATCATCGGCGTCATCGCCACGACCGCAGCGTCGGTCACCTGCTCGACGGCGGTGGTGAACTCGGCCCGGACCGCGGCGGCGTTGGCCCCACGGATGGGTCGTGCGCTCTCCTGGATAGATCTTCCAAGAGAGCCGAAACTTTTCCCTGCACCTCAATCACCCGCCGCGCAGTGTCCAAGTCAGCCTCAAGTCGGGTGTTGCGGGCCCGCAGCCGCTCGTTGTCCTGCTCGACTGGGTCCGTTGGTGGCCGGCCGCGGGTCGCTGCCAACCCGACCCGGTCACCCCTAGCGCCAGCCCGGTAGCGGCAGCGATGGCCGCTGTCAGGCGGCTACGAAGATATGACGTGGCCCAGGCGTCCTGGCAGCTGGCTGGCAACCAAAATACGGGGAGGCAAGGGCGCTCGGGCGCCTCAGCTGCTGCGGGCGTCGACCCGGACCGCAGCAGGGCGCCGGCTGTGGGCGGTGGACAGGACGCACAGGGCCAGGAGCAGGGTGCAGGTCAAGACCCGGAGCTGGCCTTGCTGGGTGGGCGGCAGGCTCAGCAGGTGCACCCCGTACAGGCCGGTGAACGCCACCAGGGAGGTGGTGGGCCAGGACCCGCGGCGCAGCATGACATCAGCCAGGAGCGCGGCGACCATGACGCTGGCGGTGTAGTAGTCGTAGGTACCGGGGTCCAGTAGCAGGCGGGCCGCGACCCCGGCGAGCAGCACGTTGGGCCACCGGCCCAGTCGGATGCTCCAGGCCCCGATCCCGAGCCCGAGCGCGAGCTGCGCTGGGCGGCACCACGACGGGGTGCGTGGGTCGGTGACGCCCAGGGCGCGCAGGCCGGAGTCCTTGGCGTTGCTGATGGTGAACTTGCTGGTCGCTAGCAGCGTGCCCGGGTCGGCCAGGATGAATGGCAGCCACGCCAGGACCGGGATCGCGACCGCCCAGCCCACCGCTGCCCTGCGGTGCTGGCCAGGGAGGACCCACAGCAGCGGCAGGAACGCCGCTGCCCACGGTTTCGCGCCGATCGCCGCTCCGAGCAGCGGACCGACCCAACCGATACGGCCAGCAGCTAGGGCGGTGACCGCTGCGACGGTCAGGGCCAGGACCAGCACGTCGTCCAGGTGCGCGTAGTGCACCGCGAGCTCAGTCCACAACGGCACGAACAACAACTCCGCGCCCAGCAACCGGACCCCGGTCCGCACAGCGGCGGGGGCGGCGATCAGGCGTTCGGCGGCCACCACGATCGCCACGCCCACGCTGACCATGAGCAGCTGCGCCGTCGCCACCCCGAACGGCTGGATGAGCGCGGCGAGTAGGAACGTCAACGGCCCGATCTGGTACTGCGGGTAGTTGCGGTACAGGTGCAGCCCCCCGGCCGCGGTCAGCCCCCGCGGGTGCCCCCCGAACAGCAACACCGATCCGTGGTCGAAGTAGAACCAGGAGTACCCGCCGTGTGCGGACACCAACACCCACCACAGCGCCGCCCACACCGTCAGCACCGCCCACCGCCGACGTCGACCCCGACCAGGCAACCGGCTCGTGCCAGGCCCGGTGCTCGCCGCTGGGGCGGCTGGGCGGCCCGGCCAGCCGCCCGCCGGTCGGGGCCGGCGCGGGTCCATCTCTGCCGGCAGTTGGCTGGGGCCGCCAACTCCTACGGGGTCGGCACCCAGTGGCAGGGCCGCGGTGCGGCGCGGCAGGGATGGCCCGGCGGCGCTGCCGCCCGGGCCGTTGCGGGGGCGGTCAGGCCGGTGGTCGGGGTGCACTGTCGGGTCCTTCCGTGCGTGCTGTGTCGGGCAGGGGTAACCGGACGGTGAACGTCGTGGTGGGGCTGTCGTCGACGGTGATGCTGCCGTGGTGACGGCGGGCGATCTGCCGGCTGATCGCCAGGCCAAGTCCGGTGCCGCCGCCAGCGGGGGTGCGGGGGCGGGCGGTGTCTAGCCGGCTGAACCGTTCGAAGATGCGTTCCCGGTCACCGACTGGGATGCCCGGTCCGTCGTCGGTGACGCTCAGCACTGCGTGGGTGTCGTCGCGGCGCAGCCCGAGGCTGATGTGGGTGCGGCTGTGGGTCAGGGCGTTGTCCCCGAGGTTGCGCAGCAGCCGGGCCAGTTCGTTGGCCGAACCGGGCAGCCGCACCGCGTCCGGGCCGTCCAGGGTGATCGTGGCGCCTAGGGCGCGCAGCCGGTGGGCTTCGTGCAGCACCAGGTCGTCCAGGTCGACGCTTTGGTGGTACTGGCGGGCGGTGTCGTCATCGGCGCGGGCCAGAAACAGCAGGTCGTGCAGGAGCTCAGCCATCCGGGTGGCCTGCTGGGACAGCCGGGTCAGCAGCTGCTCGGTGCCGCTGCTGGTGTGGCTGTCGCTGGGGTGGGCCAGGGCGACGTCGAGTTCGGTGCGCATCGCGGCCAGTGGGCTGCGCAGCTCGTGGGAGGCGTCCCCAACGAACTGCTGCTGGCGGGTGGCGGCGTCATCGATCCGGGCCAGCATCGCGTTCAAGGTGCTGGCTAGGCGGGTGATCTCATCGCCGGTGGCCGGGACCGGGACCCGGCCACCTGGGTGGGCGCCGCTGATCCTGGCCGCACCGGCCCGCAGGCGTTCCACCGGTCGTAGGCCACCACCGACGGCCTGCCAGGTCGTCGCGGCCACCACCGCCAGCAACGCCGGCACACCCAACCCCAGGAGCAACGCGAGCCGGGCGGTAGTCAGCTCGACTTGGGCCAGGGACGTCGCGACATACACCCAGCCCGGACCTGTTGGGAGCCGCACCGGTTGGGCCACGACCCGAAACGCCTGCCCGTGGTCGCCGATCGGCAGCCCGGTGCGGGTCAGGACCTGCCGTGCCGGGCCGGTCGGCGGTGCGGTGAGCAGCGGTGGTTCACCGGTGCTGTTCGGGCTGGCCGCAAGGACCCGGCCGGTGCTGTCCACGACCTGCACGACCGAGCTTTCCTCCCCGGTGCTGGCCACGGTGGCGCTTTGCCGGCCGGTCGCGGCGACCGCGGCGACGTCCCGGGCCCGGGCCTGCCCGGCAGCGTCCAAGCTACCTATCAGGGAGCGGTGTACCAGCACCACCAGCAGCGCCCCACCGACCAGCAACGCCACGGCAACCACCGCGGTGGCGATCACCGTGGCCCGCAGCCGGATCCCGACCGGGCGACCCCACCATCGCCTACCCGGCCGCGGACACACCAGCCCGGGTCCCTTCCTGCAGCCGGTAGCCGACACCCCGTACCGTCTGCACCGACCGGACCCCGAACGGCTGGTCGATCTTCTTACGCAAGTAGCCGATATAGACCTCCACCACGTTGGAATCGCCAGCCACGTCGGCGTCCCAGACCTGTTCCACGATCTCCCCGCGGGTCACGACCTGCCCCTGGCGCCGGGCCAGCAACTCCGCCAACGCGAACTCCCGGGCCGTCAGGTCCACCGGCACCTGGCCGCGGAAGCACCGGCGGGTCGCCGGGTCCAACCGCAGGTCCCCGACCGTCAGCTCCGGCGACCGATCAGGCACGCTGCGGCGCAGCAACGCCCGCAGATGCGCCAACAACACCACCAAGGAGAACGGCTTGGACAAAAAGTCGTCCGCGCCCAAGTCCAACGCGTCCGCCTCGTCGTACTCCCCGTCCTTGTCAAGTACCGGTTTTGATGGAGGCTTGCAACTGCCGCTGAGCGGGTTGCTCGAGCAGGGTGGTGCTTCGGTGTTGGGTCTCGTACTCGATTGGCGGGATGAGGCCGATCTCGCCGTGCAGG
>JAABUJ010002202.1_pt1 | contig 24945 bp, 22 predicted proteins | sample 5559131 | NCBI WGS metagenome assembly JAABUJ01 (sample SAMN10711875, study PRJNA513366) | rock metagenome | isolation source: Antarctica rocks | place: Antarctica: Victoria Land, Mt New Zealand nord | collected 2016-01-07
AGAAGATCTTGCGCCTGCATCACCGGCTCCCATCATCGAGGATCAGAAGCCGGTCAGGCAATCAGCCACGCCGGACGCTACCCACCCTCAACGTGGAGGAGCCATTAAAACCAGTGCGGTCAGCACCGGCGTGTTCCGTCCCGAAAAAAACAAGCGTCTGCCGACGGCGGTGGAGCCTGATCAACGGTGGGTGATCCGGGACGGCGATCTACTCCTAGTGCGCGGGTCAGGCTCGGCTTCGGCAGTGGGTCAAGCGACAGTGGCTCGACCAGCTCACCGGCGGCTCCTGTTGTCCGACCTCGTCTATCGCGTGCATCTGAAGGACTCATGGTCGACATACGTCGCCGAGATCCTTCGCACACCCCAGGTCAGAGCACAGCTTGAGAGCGCCGTACGAACGGACGTCGGCCAGACTCTTAAGGTGAGAGGCGACGATCTTCGAGAGCTACTGGTACCGCCCCTTCCGTCGACCGTTCAAACCGCTGCCGCTCGCGAGATCGACTCGTACCTCGGCCCGTTGCGGCGTCTCTCGCGCGATCTCACGAGCTCGATCGAGCTGCTGCGGGAGCGGCGCCAGGCGCTCATCACTGCCGCCGTCATTGGACAGTTGCAGGTTCCGGTGGCCGCATGACCGGGGTGACAGAGAAGCTTCTGGAGAACGAGATCAGCGGCTACATGGTGGCTCATGGCGGCTACCTGATCTGCAAAGTCGGCACCTCACAGGATCACCGGGCCGACTTCGACCCGCGGCTCGGTTTGGATCCCGTAGAGCTGTTTGCGTTCGTCGACACGACTCAGCCGGCCGCGTGGTCGAACCTCGTCAAGGCGCACGGCGGCAACCCCGACCTCGCTCGGCAGAGGTTCGCTCAGCGCCTCGCCCAGCAGATCGATGAGCGCGGCACGGTCGACGTCCTCCGCCACGGCGTCCGCGATCAGAACGTCGAGATCCGCTTGTCGTACCGACGACCGGCGTTCGGGGTGGCGCGGGAGCTGGTCGCGCACTACGAGGCGAACCGGTTGACGGTCACCCGGCAGCTGCCGTTTGATCCGGAATCGACGAAGACAGTTGATCTATGCTTGTTCGTGAACGGAATCCCAGTCGCGACGGCAGAGCTGAAGAATCATCTGACCGGCCAGAACATCGAGCACGCGGTGCAGCAGTATCGGAGGGATCGTGATCCGAAGAACGTGACGCTCGGGCGGCGGGCGTTGGTGCACTTCGCGGTCGACCCGGATGCCGTCGCGATGACGACCCGGCTCGCGGGGCGGGACACGCGGTTCCTGCCGTTCAATCTGGGACACAACCTCGGGAAGGGGAACCCGCCGAATCCGAACGGCCACAAGACCTCCTACTTGTGGGAGCGGGTGTGGGCGCGGGATGCGTGGCTCGACATTCTGTACCGGTTCATCCATGTCGAGCGACCGGAGAAGGGCTCGGTCGCACAGCGGCGGGCGGCGGTGCGGGTGATCTTCCCGCGCTATCACCAGTGGGACGCGGTGATGAAGCTCGAAGCCGACGCGCACACCAACGGTGCCGGCCGCTCTTACCTGATCCAGCACTCCGCGGGTTCGGGGAAGTCGAACACGATCGCGTGGACCGCCCACCGTCTCTCGACCCTGCACGATGCGTCGGATCGGAAGGTGTTCGACAAGGTCGTCGTAATCACCGACCGAGTCGTGCTCGACCGGCAACTGCAGGACACGATCTACCAGTTCGAGCACGCCCGTGGCGTGGTCGTCAAGATCGACGAGAGCTCCCAGCAACTCGCCGAAGCGCTTGCCGGCGAGCAAGCGCAGATCATCATCACGACGCTTCAGAAGTTCCCGTTTGTGCTCGACAAGATCGCCGGGATTCCGGCGCGGAGCTATGCGGTGGTGATCGATGAGGCGCATTCATCGCAGGGCGGCGAGTCCGCGAAGGATCTGCGGATCGCGTTGGGCGGCGCTTCAGAGCAGGAGCTGACGGTCGCCGAGGCGGAGGACGCGGGATTGCTCGCGACGGCGATCGATCCGGTGGAAGAGGCGCTGGCAGGCCAGGCCAGCGCCCGGAGCCGCGAGCAGTCGAACCTGTCGTTCTTCGCTTTCACCGCGACACCGAAAGGCCGGACCCTGGAGATGTTCGGCGCCGTGAACCCAGCCAGTGGGAACCACGAGCCGTTTCACCTCTACTCGATGCGCCAGGCGATCGAAGAGGGGTTCATCATGGACGTGCTCGCGAACTACACGACGTATCACACGTTCTGGAAGATCGAGAAGGCGAGCGGAGAGGATCCCGAGTACGACCCCAAGAAGGCGCGTCGCGCGATCGCCCGCTTCGTCAGCTTGCACCCGCATCACCTCGCGCAGAAGGCCGAGATCATCGTCGAGCATTTCCGCGCGCACACGAGCCGGGAGATGCGCGGGCAGGCCAAGGCGATGGTGGTGACCTCCTCGCGCCTACATGCCGCCCGCTACAAGCAGAACATCGACGAGTACATCGCCTCAAAGGGATACGACGACGTCCGCACGCTAGTCGCTTTCTCGGGAAGGCTCGACGACGGGAGCGGTATGCCGCTCACCGAGTCGGGGATGAACGGCTTTCCCGAGTCCCGCACCGCCGAGGGGTTCGCGACGCCCGACTATGGGGTTTTGATCGTCGCCGAGAAGTTCCAGACGGGGTTCGACCAGCCGCTGCTTCAGACGATGTACGTCGACAAGACGCTCGTCGGCCTCGCCGCGGTGCAGACGCTCTCGCGGCTGAACCGGATCCACCCCTTGAAGGAGCGGACGTTCGTGCTCGACTTCCGCAACCGCACTGAAGACACCGTCGAGGCATTCGAGCAGTTCCACGGCTGCACGGTCGCGCCACCGACGGACCCGAACATCCTGTGGGACACCCGCCGAGGCCTTGACAACTTCGACGTACTGCGAGCCGACGAGATCGAATCCGCGATGCCGGCGCTACTCGCCGTCGCCGGGCCCGCCGAGCAGCGCTCCGCGACGACCTACGCCACGCTTGCTCCGAGCAAGGGACGTTACGAACAGCTGGCCGACGAGGAACGAGCCGAGTTCCGGAACGCTTTGACCCGGTTCGTCCGAACCTACTCCTTCGTCTCGCAGATCTCGATGTTCACTGACCCGGCACTCGAGCGCGACTACGTGTTCTGCCGCGCGCTCTCCATGTATCTGCGCGACGCGGAAACCGTCGAACGGCTTGACCTCGGCGCCGAAGTAGAGCTCACCCACCTGCGCCACCAGATCACATACGAGGGCACCCTCCAGCTCACCTCCGACGTCGGCGAGATCCGTTCCTTCTTCGGCGAGGGCAAAGGCGGACAGCAGCAGCTCGAGCTCGAGACGCTCTCAAGCATCGTCGAACAGCTCAACGACCGCTTCGGCACCGACTTCACAGACGTCGACAAACTCCTGTTCGATCAGTTCGAAGAAGCCTGGGCCGCGGACGGAGAGCTGTCCGACCAGGCGCAGAACAACAGCATCGAGAACTTCCGACTCGCGTTTGACCGAAAGTTCATGCAGACGATCGTGACCCGCATGGACGACAACTCAGAGATCTTCAAGAAGATCCTTGACGACGACGAGTTCAGCGACTTCCTCCGCGACCACTACCTCAAGAAGGTCTACGCGCAGTTGCGCGACGTGGCCTGACCTCGACTGGCAATCACATCGAGACGAGCGCAAAGTCGCCAACGCACTAGTCAGTATGGGGCCGTCGCGATGGCCAAAGCACTCGTCCGCCGGCGCGGGAGCCGACGTGGGTCCGCGCGCAAGGAGGCGCGACTGCGTGCTCGCGATAGCGATCGCGCACTTCGTCCTGCGCGCCCGGCTGACCCGGCCGTCCTTACTTAAGCATCGGCGGAGCGTTGCCGTCCGCTCGGCGGGCCGCGTCGTCCTTCCTTTTCGCGCAGGGCAAGGCGCTGAGCAACGTCGACAGGATGCTCGCGGCGAAATCAATGCAGGAGCGCCCGGCTCGTGCCGGCAACAGTGCTGCAGGGGCTCAAAAGCGCAACACACGGGTTGCGCTGCCGCTTCGCAATCGCATTTTCACAGCTGGCGGCCGGGCGGTCCGCGCTGCCGGGACTCGTCCCAAGCGACACCACGACAGACGCCTGATGTGCGAGCGGAAGCAGAAGGCTGGCGGCGGGCTCCGAGCGCTGCTGGATTCCCATCGCGGGGTGTGCGGTGTTCGTCGGCCCGCGTCCGGCTGGGAGCGCGGCTTGGGTCGAAGGCGTAATCGTGGTCGACGTCATCGCTGTCTGCCGCGAAGCCCCGCGCTACGCAGAGCGCATCCCCATGCCGTGTGATAGGCCTGACCGTGCCGACACGTCGGTACGCCGAACGGCCCTTTCTTTCCATGACGAATCCGGTCAATGGACTGGGACAGGAGCGTTGTCGTGTCAGAGCAGGACCAACACACAATACGCTTTGCCATGGCCGGATTTCACTCCGTCACGTCGCGCTCTACCGAAAACTCCTGACGAGACGACCACTTACACAACAAGATGACAGCGGCGACCGAACTGGAACGCCCATAAAGCCCTCCATTGGGCGCCCCAGCCGCAGTCAGTTGCCTCTACTTCGGGTTTGGCACGCCGTACAGGTACGGCTGGATCGTCGAGCTGTTCATGTTGGCCTGAGTGACAACCGTCACCGGTGTCTTGGTCACGGGCTTGATCGCCGACCGCTGGCCTTTGAAGTAGTCATTGACCTCCTGCATCAGGAGGACCCCCTCATCGTACGGATGCTGCGCGATCAGGATACTGAATAGCCCGCTCTTCAAATTCTTGACCTCATCAGGGTCGGCGTCGTAGGCGATAACTGTCACCTTCTTACCGGCGCTGTGCACTGCCTCCCCGGCGCCCAAAGCCGAGGCGTCGTTGGCGCCGAAGACACCGACGAGGTCCGAATGCGCGGTCAACTCCGCCCCCACCTGGGAGGCTGTCAGCGACACGTCGCTCTTGCCGTACTGCACCGGGAGCACGGTGACCTTGGGGTACTTGGCATTCATCTCGTGCATGAAGCCGGTGACCCGCGGCGCACCCGAGCCCGAGCCGGGCACGAAGCTCTCCACGGCGACGGTGCCGTGTCCGCCGATCGCCTTGGCCATCGCATCCGCGGCGGCGACTCCGCCTCCGTAGTTGTCGGTTTCGACTGTCGCCACCGGCAGGCTCGTATCTGACACGCCAGCGTCGCCAAGGAAGAGGGGCACTTTCTTCTGCTTGTACTGGTTCAGCGTCGGGTTCAGCGCGGTCACGTCCGTTGGTGCCACGATCGCGGCGTCCAGGTGCTTGGCCAGAAGCGACTGTAGGATGGGAACCTGTGTTTCAGGGGAGTATGTGGGGGATCCCTGCAGGATGATGTTGTATCCGCCGAGCTTCTTGGCCTCAGCCTGAATCCCGGCGTTCATCGAGATGAAGTACCCCTCGGGATAGATGCCCGGGACGAATGCGACAGTCTTCGTTCCAGGCGTAGAGGCGGCAGCGCCACTCGAACTCGACGCGCTGCCTCCCGTTTTCGAACTACTGCCGCATGCGGCAAGCGTGAACGCCGCCAGTAAGGCACACCCTCCCAAACGCCAGAACGGCGCGGACACCAGCTTCGTGCTTCTCATCGTACTCTCCTCGTTGTGATCGGAAAAATCTCTCCTCCGCGGAGAGGAGCCATGCTGTGGCGGCAGAAGAAGGGCTGTGGCTAGGTGGCCACCAGCCGCGCACGGATCTGGTCGGCATAGACTGCGCCGGCCAGGATCACGCCGACGGCGACCTCCTGCCAGAACGTGGGAACGTTCAACGTGATCAGCCCGGTGACCAGCACTGAGATGATGAGTGCGCCCACCACAGTGCCCAGCATCGACCCCTTCCCGCCCATCAGGCTGGCTCCTCCGATCACCACGGCCGCGATCGCCTGGAGCTCGTCCCCCTGCCCCGCCACCGGCGACGCGTCCGTGAAGCGCGCCAGGTAGCTCCATCCCGCAACCGCCGCTAGGACGCCGGAGAGCACGTACACCCGCATCAGGTGTCGGTTCACCCTGATTCCTGCGCGCTCTGCCGCGTCTCGGCTGCTGCCGATCGCGTAGCTGCGCAGTCCGAATCGACTGCGGTGCAGCAGCCAGCCGCCGCTTACGGCGAGCACGACGGCAATCAGCACCAGGATAGGTACCCAGCCTCCGAGGGACTTCGCTCCCACGGTGCCCATCCAGGTAGGAATGTTCGTGATGTCCGTGCCGTTGCTGATCAGCGACTGCGCACCCTGGAACACGCTCAGCGTGGCCAGAGTCGCGATGAAGGGCGTCAGGCGAGCCTTGGTGACAAGGATGCCGTTGACGAGACCGGCCCCGGCACCCAAGACCAGAGCGAAGACGGTGCCCAGAACGACGGTGACGGTCGATGAGGCACCGCCGTTGCTTAGCGTCTGCATCAGCCAGGCGCTGCCCATCGCGGAGAAGCCGAGTATCGCTCCGACGGAAAGGTCGATTCCTCCCGCGACGATCACGAGGGTCTCCCCGATCGCGAGCAGCAGGGTGATGACCGTGTACTGGCTGGTCGCGAGCCAGCCTTGCTGCGAGACGAAGCCCTGCCCGAAGACGCTGAAGATGAGGACCAGGACCGCGAGCACCCCCACGATCCAGAAGTCGCCGAGCCTTCCCTGCGCCAGTCGCGCTAGCGGACTTTGCTGCGCCGGGCCTTCGGTCTCGGCTGTCGGTTGCTCGGGCACGACCACCTCGGATGATTCATTGGGGTTCATATGTCGCTCCCGCCGCTCCTGTGATGTATCGCACCATCTCCTCGACTGTTGACTGGTGTCCCGGCAGCGAAGCCGTGATCCTTCCGTGGTACAGGACGAGCACCCGGTCGCACAGGTTCCGAACCCAGGGGAGGTCATGACTAATGATCATGACCGCCAGTCCGTTATCACTGGCCTGACGGGCTAGCTCGGCCACCCGGTCCGTCTGCGTGATTCCCAGCGCTGCCGTGGGCTCATCCATGAGAAGGACCTTCGTCTCCCAGCTCACCGCGCGGCCCACGGCCACGGCCTGGCGCTGGCCGCCGGAGAGGTCTCGGCAGGACGTCCGGACATCGTTGATCTCAATCTGGAGCTTGATCATCTCCTCACGTGTGTGGGCGATCATCGCGCGCTTGTCCAGCGCGCCGATCAGCCGCCTCGGGCCGCTCTGCCGCAGCTCACGGCCGAGGAAGAAGTTCGCCCACACGCTGAGGTCCGGCGCCAGAGCGAGATCCTGGTAGACGGTCTCGATGCCCGAGGCAATGGCCTCCAGCGGAGAGCTGAGGTCAGCCTCTTTTCCGTCCAGCAGAAGACTGCCTCCTGACGGAGTGATGACTCCGGACAGCATCTTGACGATCGTCGACTTTCCGGCCCCGTTGTCTCCGACCAGTCCGACGATCTCACCGCTGCGGAGTGAGAAGCTGACGCTGCGCAGTGCCTGAAGCGCGCCGTAGTGCTTCGAGATGCCGCGGAGCTCCACAGGCAGCGCCGCCGCGCGGCTGTCGTCATAGGGCCGAGCACCCGTCTTAGATGATCCGGTATCAGGTACATCGGAAGAGTTCACGCGCTACTCCGACAATGCCGAACAGAGCAATTATCTAGTTGGGTATACATTTATACCAGTATCTCTCGGTCTGGTCAACCGACTTGCCACCGGGAAACGAGCCTGCAGCAGCCGGTGGGGCTTATCACCTGGACTGCCGAATCAGAGCCCGTCCAGCGCGTCGCCCGGCGTGGCCCGGTCGAAGGTGCGGCGAGTTCATGCGCCCTCTGTTGATGGGTCAGGCACCACCGAGCCGCGCCGGCGATTTAGGAGCTCGGTAAGGCGCGGGACGAACTCGTGTAAATCGGCGACTACAGCTACGTCGGCGAAGCCGAAGATGGGCGATGTCTCGTCGGTGTTGATGGCGACTATCGTCCCGGCGTTCTCCATCCCGACTCGGTGCTGGATGGCTCCGGAGATTCCGCATGCCATGTAGAGCCGGGGTCTCACTGTCTTTCCGGTCTGGCCGACCTGATGGCTGTAGGGATACCAACCCCGATCGACCAGTGGCATCGTGACCGCCACCGCACCGCCCAGCGCGTCGGCCAGCTGCTCCAGCAACCCCAGCTGCTCGCGGTCGCGCAGGCCGCGCCCGCCGGCGACGACGCAGTCGGCCTGATCAAGTGTGGCGTCCGCATCCTGGCCGCCGACCCGTTCCAGCAGTTTCACGCGCGCCGACCTCTCCTGGAACTCCGGCAAGATCTGCTGCACCTGACCGACCGCGCCGGATTTGCCCGGCTGCAGGACACCCCGCCGCATCACCGCGATCCGAACGTTTCCGCTCCAACCGACTGTGACCTGCACAGCGTCCCCGAGCGCTAGGCGGGTGCCGATCAGCTGGCCGTCCTGTACGTCGAGGTCGACGAGGTCCCAGTTCACCCCCGCTTCTAGTCGCGCGGACAGTCCGGCTGCGATGTCCGCCGCCAACGATGAGTTCTCCAAGAGCACGACCCCGAAGCCGTGGTCGGCGACGAGCTGCGCCAGGATCGCGACCCTCGGCTGCGGCAGGGGCGCGGCAAGCTCCGGGGTTTCCGCCACTAAGACCAGATCGGCTTCCTCCGCCGCCTTTGAGGCCAGCTCCTGAACGTCGCCGCCGCACAGAAGGGCGGTCGTCTCACCCCATAGCGCACGTGCCATGGCCAGCAGCCCATAGGAGCCCGCCGTCAGCGCGCCGGCCCGCTCTTCCAGGACGACGAGGGGCTTCACGTCAGATCGCCTCTCTCTCACTCAGGTAGGCGAGTAGTTGGCTCGCCGCATCCGGCCCCTCGGGAATCACGGCGGCTGCACGACGAGGGGGAGGCGCCGCGGTGCCTAGCACGGTGGTGCGAGATCCGGCGGCTCCGACGCTGTCGGCTGGCAGCCCGAGATCCGACACGGTGACAATGTCCACCGGCTTGCGCTTGCTGGCGATCACGTTCTTCAGAGACGGGTACCGCGGCGCGTTGGTGACGCCCGACAGGGCGACGATGCACGGCAAGGGGGCTGTGACAACATCGAATCCGTACTCCATCTGGCGGGTGGCCCGCACGGCTTCCTCCCCGACCGTCAGCTCCCAGACCCGGGACACGACGGGCAGCTCCAGACGCTCGGCGACAGCCGCCCAAAGCATCGCTCCGTTCGCCTCGGTGCCCTCCCAACCAAACAGAGTCAACTGCGGCGCCTCCCTCTTCAAGACGGCGGCAAGCACCCTCGAGGTCGCTACGAGATCTGATCCCGCCAGAGCCTCGTCCGTCGCCAGCACGGCCCGGTCGGCCCCCATGGCTACGCCGTGGCGCAGGGAGTCGACCGCGTGCTCCGACGCCATCGTGATCGTGACGACTTGACAGTCACCGTGAGCGTCCCGGAGACGCAGTGCCTCTTCCAGAGCGTAGGTGTCAGGTGGATTGAGGTGACCGCTTCTGCCTCGGACGAGCCGCCCCGTGTCTGGATCAAGACGCTTTGGGACGACTGCAGGCGGTACTTCCTTCATGCAGACGCAGATCGTAATCACAGGCTGACCGCCATCTCGTGCGCCTCCAGGAGCACGCTCTGCACGAGGCGGGGCGCGGCCGCGTCGCCCGTGCGCTCCAGACGGACCTCGGCTCCGTCATTCGAGTTCAGCCGCTGGAGCAGCTGGAAGTAGATGTCATCGCGCGAGCGGCGCGGATAGACCGGGACGACGGCGTCGTAGGGCTCCCAGCGCTCATCCTGCCCGAGCACGTCAACCATCTTGACCCGGTCCTCCTCGATGAGGAGAAGGTCGGTGAACGGACGGAGCCGTATCCCCTTCTGTCCACAGCGTTGAACGAACAGCGCGAAGTTCGTGTCTTCGAGGGCGTAGCCGATCATGTGACGCGGCGTGATGATCTCTACGTCATGCCCAGAATCGGCCAGGAACTCGGCCGTCCCTGCCGCCTCCCAATGACCGTTGCCGTCGAAGACCAGAACGCGCTGGCCCGGTAGGGTGGCACCGCGAAGAATCTGGTCGGAGGAGAACACATGCTCCAGTTCCAGACCCGGAATCGGTGTTACGGCGGCCAGGCCCTGCTCCCGGGCCACCGACCCAGCATCGGCATCCTCCCGGCCTTGACTGTGGTTTGGCGGAAGGTTCGGCTGAGATCCAGTCGCGACGATGACGACCTCGGGCTCGAGTTCCAGCAGCTGCTCGGCGTCGGCGGTGACGTTAAGCCAGACATCCACGCCGAGGCGCTCGACGGCGGCCTCGAGATATGCCGTGACTTCGGCGAACTCCTCGTGCATCGGCTGCCGTGCGGCCAGCCTCGCCTGACCGCCCAGCTGCTCTGCTCGCTCCAGCAGAGTGACCTTATGGCTGCGGCGAGCGGCGATCTCAGCCACCTTCATGCCGGCCGGTCCGCCGCCGATCACGAGGACATTCCTGGGATGCTCGGCGCGGCGAAGCAAGCGCTCAGAGAGCGTGCGCTCCTGACCTGCCGCCGGGTTCTGTACACAGCGCACGCCCTTCTCCTGGACAACCTGATGGATGCAGGCGTCATTGCAGGCGATGCATGCGCGGATCTCATCCGCGCGACCCGAGAACAGCTTCTCCGGTGTCTGGGGATCGGCGATGAGCTGCCGGGCCATGCCGACCATGTCGGCTTCGCCGACCGCGATCATGTGCTCGGCGAGATCCGCACGCTTGATGCGCCCGAACGCGACGACCGGCAGGTCAGTTACCTTCTTGAGTTCACGATTAAGGGGACGGAAGAAGCCCTGCGGGATCGCCGCCGGCGGGATCTCCATCCAGAAGCTTGAGAACGAGCCAGCGTCGCAGTTAAAGTAGTCCACGGCGCCGGTCGCCTCTAGGTGCTCTGCCATTCGCAGACCGTAATCCAGGTCGTAGCCGAAGGACGTGTACTCGTTGAGGCACAGACGCACTCCGATCGGCGCCTCCGCCGCTATCACCTCTCGAATGGCATGGATGACCTCGACGGACAAGCGCATGCGGTTCTGAAACGACCCGCCGTAGGCGTCGGTACGGCGGTTAAAGAACGGCGAGGCGAAGCTGCGAAGCAGACCGTCGTGAGCTAGCTTGACCTCGATTCCGTCGAACCCTGCCTCCATGATGTTGCGGGCGGCATTGCGGAATCCATCGACGACGAGCCGGATGTCGCGGCTGTCCATCGCCTTGGTCGAGAAATTGCTCGACGGCTCCGGCATCTGCGTGGGCGCCCACATGATGTGCGGCGGCTTCTCCAGCGACGTGTGCCCGCCGTGAGTCAGCTGTCCGAAGATCCTCGCGCCGTGAGAGTGGACGTCATTGGTCATCTCACGGTAGATCGGTGCCACGCGGGGATCCCACGCGGCGATGAAGCGGCGGGACATCTTGCCCTCCTCCATCACGGTCATGCCGCCCTCGACGATAAGGCCGACTCCACCCTGAGCCCGTTCCACGTAGTAGGCGTGAAGGTCCTGGCTGGGCATGCCGTCGATGTGGCCGAGCGCGGTGAAGTGGGGCTGAAACACCAGTCGGTTGGCCAGCTCGACGCCGCGAAGCTGGATCGACGAGGATAGATGTGGGAACCCGTCAGGTTCAGACATGCTTGCTTGGTTCTCCTCCACTGGCGGACGGTAATATCCCGTCGTGCTTTGGATCTAGATGACTATACATCTCGAAATCAATGAGCGCCAATCTCCTCTCGGGGTGACAAGCGGGCACCCCACTGTCAGCGGAGCTGCGGCCGTACAGCGGTACTGCGAGCTGCGGTGTCCGGGGAGGGCACGCCGATCAGGTGACTCCAGTGTCTCGTGTCGCGCGGGCACGACCCGGCCGCCGCGGCTCACGCGCCGCTCGGGGGTGGCAGCGGCGCGTCGCGCCGAAGGTCGGCCCAGCTCAGGTGGCGATCCAACCGGCTCTCGATGTCCCTTAGAGCGGCGAGGGACGACCGAAGGTTGACGTATGGATCGCCCTGCAACGAGTAGCCCTGCAGCCCGATGTAGCCCTCGTAGCCGACCCGCCGGATCTGGGCCAGCACGTCGAAGGCATCCATCTCTCCCTCGCCGAGCCGTTCGAAGCCTCCGCCCATCGTCGAGCCGGGCTGACGGGTCACGCCGCAGATGTTGACCGCGGCGAGGTACGGACCGACAGCATCCACGACTGCCGGCAGGCCGGGACCGGCTTCCACTGCGTACCAGTGATAGGCGGTGAAGATCGCGCGCACGTTGGGGTGATCCAGCGCCCGGCACAGCCGCACTGCGTCCGCCGTCCGCTCAAGCCAGCACAGAGCGTGCGGGTAGAGCAGCAGGACAATTTCCCGCTCCGCAGCCGCCGCGGCGAGGCTCTCGAGAAACGGCAGAGCCAGCTCGTCGCCCGCGGGATCCGATGGTGTTAGGGCGCTGCCGAGGAGCGCGATCTCCACGAAGCGGGTTCCCTCAACACTCTGAACCAGCTCGTGGGCCCGATGGGCCGCGGCGTCGTACGCCGCATCGGTCAGATCGATGGGGCAGTAGACGCCTGCGACATCGAGATCGAAGCGGTCCCTGACCGTGGCGAGCTTCGGCACGTCCCTCCAGGCCACGTCGCTCCATAGCGTCAAATAGGTGGCGTCGAAGCCAAGCTCCTTTGCGATCGCGCACCGGGCGTCGAAGTCGTATGACCCCTGCCGGCTGTAGAAGCAGGTATCCATCGCATAGACGGGCCAACCCATCGCACTCCTCCTCTCCATAGCTACCCAATACACCTCGCCCGGGCTAGTCATCTAGATGATTGCATAGCCGCGCACTCCTTGCGCGTCATGTACCCCGCTCCAAGCGAGACGCTCGGATCGGCTAGTGCCGGTACCACCCCAGCTGCGGCGCCGGGATGACTCCGACCCTGTCCCGCCAGGGACGCCCCGATCGACGGGCGGCCGCCGTCCATTCCTCCGGCAGCGGGATCGACTCTTCGCGCAGCCGACGCTCGGACTCCTCGGGATCCCGCACGAGGCCCGGTTGAAACAGCGTACGGCCGACAACGAACCCGGAGGCTCCGGCGGTGCAGGCCTGCTCGATCTGCTCCGTGACCTGCTCGGCGCCAGCACCTCCGCCGAGCAGCGCCCAGGGGACCTCGGGCCCGCACGCTCGTCCATCGCTTCGCAAGCCTTCAGCGAACCGGGATACTGGACCTTGAGGATGTCGGGGCCCAGCTTCGCCAACCGGCGGGCCCCGCTCACGATGATGTCCGACAGCCTCGCCGGGGAGTCCGCCGGGTCTGGATAGGCGATCGGTTCGAGGATCAGCGCCACCCCGGCAGCGTGGCAGGCACGAATTGCCTGGATGACCACCTGCTCTGGGCGGCGGCCTGAGTCGGCGCATCGACGCGGAACGGGAGCAGCAGCTTGCATCCCGACCCACCGAGCTCGGCGCGTAGCCTCGCCCACCGAGCCGTAGCCTTGCGCCTCCAGGGCAATGGCCAGACCCGTCGCCCCGGGCACCACCCCGGCGGCGATCGCCTGCGCACGCTGTACTCGGCGTCGAGGAGGACGAGGGTCGCCGCCGGCGCCAGCACGCGGGCGACCCGAAGCTTCAGCTCGGTGAGGCCGGCATCATCGATCTCGAGACCGTGGGTCGCTAACGCGCTGCGCATGGAGTCACGGTGATCCATGGCGGCGCCGACGAAGATGCCGTCAGCGCCGGCGAGTTGATCCATGGCACGGGCGCGGGACGCCGTCCACGCCAAGTCGTCCTCCATCGGGGCCGGTAAGGCCTCCTTCATCATCACATTTTGCTTTCTATAGAGCGGTCTAGAGGTCTATACCGGTGCTATGCTACCTGTCCTCGACCTCTGGCGCCGGCTCACCGGGCGGGGCCCGAGTGGTACCGGTCGGCCAATACGTTCGGTCATCTAGACAGCCAGATCTTTTAGCGCGCCAATGTCTTCATTTCAGCTTCCCCTGACGGGCCGGCGTGCCGTTATCACTGGGGTGTCGAAGGGCATCGGGGCCGCGATCGCCATCGCCTTCGCGCGCGCAGGCGCCAATGTGGCCGGTATATACGGGGCCGATGGCGAGGCAGCCTCGGCCACGCTCGAGGCGGTTCTCGGGATCGGCCGCAAAGCGATCTTCCTTCAGGGTGACACGGGTAAGTCGCCCGACGTAGACGCGCTGGCGCGGGCTGCGGTGGACGAGCTCGGGGGCATCGACATCTGGGTCAACAACGCAGCGCGGATGCAGGTGAAGCCGCTGCTGGAGCTGAGCGACGACGACTATCATCGCCTGCTCGCCTCCAATCAACATGGTTACTTCTATGGCTGTCGTGCCGCGGCCAAACAGTTCGTCGCGCAGGGCGGCGGAGGGCGGATCATCAACGTAACTTCAGCGGCAGATATCCTCGTCATTGCCGAGATGGTTCCGTACATTGCCGCCAAGGGTGCCATCGTCGCGATGACCAAGACCCTGGCTGTCGAGCTGGCATCTCACGGCATCACGGTCAATGCCATCGCCCCTGGCGCCACGGAGACGCCGCTCAACCAGGTCGTCTACACCGAAGCGGTCCGGGCCGCGTACAACGATCGCATTCCACTCGGGCGGATCGGCACACCGGAGGAGGTGGCCGACGCTACGCTATTCCTCGCTTCCGACGCGTCCCGATACATCACCGGGCAGGAGCTCGTGGTAGATGGTGGGCTCGTCATCAACGGGACGGTGGGACACGGCCGCTCCTGAGGATTCGCAGGTCCTACCGCCGGGCCTCTCCGGAGCCCGGATTCTCGTCGACGGGCTTGACCATCCCGAGGGCGTGTGCTGGTCCCCTGCCAGCGGCTGCCTGTACGCGGGGGGCGAGGACGGACAGCTGTACCGCGTCACGCTCGGCACCGGGAGCGTAACCATCGCGGCTCGCACCGGCGGTGGGATGGTGCTCGGCGTGACGGTCGACGGCCGAGGACGGGTGATCTTGTGCGCGCCGGGGGTCCGAGCCGTGTGCGTATGGGATGCTGCTAAACATGACGCGGTCGCTCATCCGGTGCTCACAGCCGTCGGCGGGCAAGAGCTCGTGCAGCCGAACTTCTCGGCATTCGCGCCCGACGGCACCCTGTACGTCTCAGACTCGGGGACATGGGGCGCGGCCGACGGCCGGCTACTCGAGCTCACGCCGGACGGCGAGAGCCGGGTGTTCAGCAGCGAGCCTCAACATTTCCCGAATGGGCTTGCCGTCAGTCCGGACGGACGACATCTGTGGTGCGTCGAATCTTACGATCCGGTACTTACAGTTTTCGACTTGACCGACGGGTCTCCCCATGCCGAGCGTATTCACCGTTTCGAGGGTTGCGTTCTCGACGGGCTGGCGCCGACCGCCGACGGCGGACTGCTCATCAGCTGTTACAGACCTGATCGTATCTACCACCGCGCGGCGGACGGGTCGATCGCAGTCGTCGCTGAAGATCCCCAGGGAACATTGCTGGGCGCGCCGACGAATGTCGCGTTCGCCGGAGAGATGCTGGACGTCGTTGTGACGGCGAACCTCGGCCGCTGGCACCTCACCCTGCTCGACCTCGGACTTCGGGGAGCTCCGCTTCACCGGCCAGAGCTGTGGGCGATCGATGCGCCCGGTCTTCATACTGGCGAGAAGCAGTGATGAGCGTACGCCGACCACCCTCCTCTGATCTCCAGCGCTTTGTACCGCGATATCACGAGATCGAGCAGGCGCTCCGGACGCGCATCGTTGGGCTGCAGCCCAACGATCCCCTGCCGTCCGACGCTCAGCTGTGCGAAGAGTTCGGCGTCAGCAGGATGACAGCGCGCAATGCCGTGGCCCGTCTCGCCCAGGAGGGGATCGTCTACCGGGTGCCCGGCCGGGGGACATTCGTAGCCGAGCCGCCCGTGCACCGGCAGGCGAGCAATCTGCTCAGCTTCAGCGAGGAGATGCGCCGGAAGGGGCGCACGCCGACATCGCACCTGCTCGAGCAGGTGGTCCGCCCTGCTGATCTTGAGGAGCGCCTCCGGCTGCGCCTGGATCCGGATGCGGAGATCGTCCTGCTGACGCGGCTACGCCTTGCCGACGACATTCCGGTAGCGATCGAACGGGCGGCTTTCAGCGCCGGCCTCGCCAGCGACCTGATGGCCGCCGATCTCGAGGATGGCTCCCTCCACGGGATCCTGCTGCGACTCGGACGCGTGCCAACCGCCGGAACAGCCTCGCTGAGCGCCGCCGCCGCTGACACCAGGGAGGGGAAGCTGCTTCAGGTCCGCCGGGGAGCGCCCCTGCTGGTCGAGCGCCGTCTCATCTTCGACCAGGGCGGCACGCCCCTGGAGCTGACTGAATCACGATATGCGGCCAATCGCTACGGCCTCGAGGTCAGCTTCGATGTCGAGCTGGTGCGCGACTAGCCCGAGGCGGTCGGCCTCGTCACCGTGACGCGGATGCGGGTGCGCCGCGGCTGCCATGGCGCAAGCGTGGGAAGACGACCCGCGGCGCGATCAGCTGCTCTGCCCAGAACCGAGCAGTTGGCGGGCTCAATTGCCAGTGCGCCCAGCGACGCGTCGACCCATTGATGCACACGCGGCAGACCGGTCGTGTCCCACGCCACGATCACGGCGAGTCCGGCGGCCCGGTTGGTGACGATCGCCCGGCTCCAGCCGTCGGGTCCGGAGACCGGATGGTGCTCGAAGAGCCGCTCCGGCGCATCCGCGTCGTGTGCGGGCGCGATCGACCAGGAGGTCAGCGCGGCGGCGCTTGGGGCGTCGCGCGGGGTAGGGGGCTCCCGAGCCTCGGGCTCCATCGCCAGGTGCGCGTCCGGCTGCCAAACGGGAGGCCCCAGGTTGACATGGTAAAGCAGCGGCGCCGCCACGGGACGGTCACCCCGATTGACTGTCGTGTCCTCCACGGTCAGTTTGGGTACGCCGTGGTGCAGTTCGATCACCCTCGTCAGAACGAGCGATCCGTCCGTCACCACCCCGCGGACGGCGGTCCGTCCGGCTCCTTCCTCGACATGCACTTGCATCGCGCGCCGATGGGAGTAGGTACCGTGAAGGCCATGGCCCTCGGAAGGGGCGCCCACATTATGCAGGCCGCACGTGGTCAGAAGCCCACCAATCCACGCCGTCCGCCACGTCTCGCCGGATAGATCCTCCACGGGCAGCGCCGGAGCCTCCCCGCGTTCGGACAGCCAGGCCAGCTGAACGTCCTCGTGCGTCACGGCCCCGATGTCGAGCCCGCGGTCCGGTAGGACCCGAATGTCCAGTCCTCCGGGAGCGCCCAGCTCCAGCGCCATCACGACTGCAGAAGCAGGTGATACTCGAGTACATCGACGACGGCGTGAGCATCGGACAGCAGCCCTCGCACACGCTCGTCACGAACTACGGCCACGGTGCGCATCCCGGCGGCCAGCCCGGCCGCGACGCCGAGGGCAGTGTCCTCGACCACGATGCAGTCGGACGCTTTGACACCCAGTCGCTGCGCGGCGAGGAGGAACATGTCGGGCATCGGCTTGGGGCGGTCGACCTCATCGCCCGCGACCGTCACCTCGAAAAGGTCGATAAGGCCTGCGCTCAGAAGCGTGCGGTCGAGTCGCGCTCGCGCGCTGCTCGACGCAACGGCGATCGGCACGCCCTCCTCGTGCAGCGTCCGCGCTGCGTCAACTGTGTCGCTGAAGATCTCCAACTCGGTGTCGATGAGCACGAACAGCTCGGTGGAGAACACCGGCCAAACCAGATCGGCCGCGGGTAGCGAGCCCTTCCCGCCGAAGTATCGGTGCACGGTCGGGTAGCTCTGACCGAGCACCGCCATGTAGTCCTCGTCGGTGATGGTGATGTCATAGCGATCGAGGACGCTCGTCCAAGCGCGCCTTGCGAGACGTTCTGAGTCGACGAGCGTGCCATCGCAGTCGAAAATGACGGCGCTCACAACACGTCTCGGGGGTCGAGGACGTATTTCACACCCACTCCGGAACGCGAAGCATCAAAAGCGGTCTGCCAGTCCGAGAGCGGCACGACCGCCGTCACCAAGGGCGCGCACTGGATGACCCCTTGGCCCAGCAGTGCCATCGCCCGCAACCACGATCGCGGCGTCGAGGCGAACCCGCTGCGGATCGCCAACTCATGGAAGCAGATCAGATCCCAGGGTACGGTGATGTCGGCGCCGCGCAATCCGATCTGCACGAGCGTCCCGCCTCGTCGCAATACCCGGAGGGCGTAGCCGACGCCGGGACCCGATCCCGAGCACTCGATCGCCACGTCGTAGCATCCCTCCGCCCCGGGTTGGAACGAATCGGCCGTCCCACCGGCGGTCTCGCAGGCGTACCCCAGCTGGCTCGCCAATGCCAGGCGGGGGGTGTCCGACTCAGTGCCGCGCACTGTGATGCCTGCTCCGCACGAGGCGGCAACTTGGGCGGCGAGCAGTCCGATCGCTCCCGGTCCCACGACGACGACCCGATCGCCGGCCGAGATGACCGGCGGATCCAGCAGCGCGTTGCACACGCACGCGAGGGGCTCGGCAAGCGTCGCCGTGGCATCGTCGAGCCCGGCGGGAACGCGATGCAAGTTCAGCGACGGGAGCGCCATGCGGGGAGCGGCCCCCCCGTCGACGTGGGTGCCCAGCGACCGGCGCTGGGGGCACATGTTGCGTCGTCCGGCCCGGCACATGCGGCACCTTTAGCAGGAGGAGGCATACGTCTCGATGACGACGCGCGCGTCGGCCCAATCGGGATCGACGTCCACACCGAGCTGGCGCACGATGCCGCACACCTCGTGACCAATCGTCACCGGCGGGACAATCGGATACTCCCCCGCCTGGATGTGCAGGTCGGTGCCACAGATCCCGACACCGTGCACGTCGATGACGACATGTCCGGGACCGGCCACAGGATCGGGCCGCTCAGCGATTCCCATGTGCCCCGGACCTGGGGCCTGCTTCGCCAGTCCCTTCATGAGGCGGTCGGGAACCCATACGACGGCCGAGGATCGCTCTGGCCGTGAGCAGGCCATCGCGTGGTGACGATCTTGCCGCGGGTGCAGAACATCACGCCCTCTCGGCCGTGGACGTGGAGATCGCCGAACAGCGACTCCTTCCAGCCCCCGAACGAGTAGTACGCCATCGGGACAGGGGCCAACGCTCCAGCAGTCCATGCACGAGCGCACCGCCGAACGCGTCGCCCGCGCCCAACCCGTTGAGGGGCTTGATCGGGATCGGCGGGACGAGGATCTCGTCGTCGCGGCTCATGGCCAGGACCCCCTCAGGCCCCAGCTTGACGATCGCCAACGATGAACCCAGATCCAGCAATCGAGTCGCAAGTTCACGAGGCTCGCCGTCTCCGACGACCACGGCCGCCTCGCTGCGGTTGCCCACCGCCACCGAAGCCAGTGAGACGGCCTCGCGACCAGCGTCACGCGCGGCTTCGGGCGACGACCAGAACATCGGGCGATGGTCTAGGTCGTGAATCGTGAGGGCGTCGGGTCCACGCCAGCCAAGAGCGGTGAGCGTCGCCTCGCGGCTGGGCTCGGCGCTGAGACCCGTGCCAGTCGTCCACACGACCCGAGCGCCTGAAATGATGTCACGGTCCAGATCCTCGACGGAGAGCTCCAGATCCGGTGCCCGAGGCTCTCTGTAGAACAGAAGCGGGAAGTGATCTGGGGGATGAATGGCGCAGAATGCCAACGGCGTGCGCAACGTCGCGTGAACGCCGATCAGGCGAGCATCCACGCCGAAGTCCTCCACCGCCTGGGTGCAGTAGCGGCCGAAGGCATCGTCGCCGACCTTCGTCACGATCCCGGCGCGCCGGCCATTGCGGGCAGCGGCCACCGTAACGTTGGTCGGACTTCCGCCGAGCATCTTTCGGAAGGTGCGAACGTGCTCGAGGGGCACTCCGATCTGCTCAGGGTAGAGATCCACGCTGATGCGGCCCAGCGCGACCAAGTCGAGATCCCAACTGCTCATCGGATGTAGGGGCGCAGGTTGTCCCGCGCGATCAGGAAGCCGCGCTGTATCGATGCCACATCACTCTCAAAGTTGCGATCCTCGTGCTCCACCACGCTGACGAAGTCGTAGCCGACGCCATAAAGGGCCCCGAAGAACGCTCCCCAGTCGACTTGTCCCAGTCCGCACAGACGCGGGACCTGCCAGCCGACGCCAGCGCTCATCACGCCTTCGTCATATAGCCCCTCGGTTCGGATCTCGAGGTCCTTGGCGTGGGAGTGGAAGATGCGATCGCTGAATTCCCGGATTGCGCGCGGGCAGTCGATGAACTGCCATACCAGATGCGAGGGATCGAGGTTCAGGCCGAAGTTTGCATCGGGAACGATCTCGAACATTCGCCGCCAGTTCGCCGGGCTGTAGGCGATGTTGTTGCCGCCGGGCCACTCGTCTGAGCTAAAGATCATCGGGCAGTTCTCGATCGCGATTCGCGTGTTGTGCTCGGCGGCGAAGCGGACGAGGCCGGGCCACACCGCGGCGAACGTATCGAAGTTCTCATCGACCGATCGCTTGCGGTCGCGACCGGCAAACGTGCAAACGAGGTGGACGCCGAGCAGCTCCGCCGCGGAAATAACGCCGCGCAGATGAGCCTGGGCGGCGGCAGCGACCTCGGGCTCGCCGTCGAGCGGGTTGGGGTAGTAGGCGAGCGCCGAAACCGACAGTCCGCGGCGATCAAGCATCTCCACGATCCGCCGAGCACGCGCCTCGTCCAGAGCGTTGACGTCAATATGCGACACGCCCGCGTAGCGACGGGTCGTTCCTTCACCGCGTGGCCAGCACGCCACCTCCAGAGTCTCATAGCCGTTCGTCGAAGCCCAGTCGGCGATCTGCTCGAGCGTCAGCTCGGGGAACGCCGCTGTGAGCAGTCCCAGTTTCATCCGTCATACCTCCTCGTAAGGGAGAATTCGACGCCAACCCACCGTGACTCGCGGGCGCTCCTGGCGACGGCATCCGTCACAACCGCGGCTCGATGACCGTCCATGAACGTCGGATAGTCGGGCCGGTCCGACGGGCCGCCGGCCGTCACGTCGCGATACACCGCCCGATACAGCTCCTTGAACGTGTCCGCGAATCCTTGAGCGTGACCACCAGGGAGGCTCGCGATTCCGGCCGCCGCCGGCGTCAGGAGAGCCGGGTCGCGCAGGAGTAGCTCGTTGGCGCGGTCGCGATGGCCGATCCAGAGCTCTTCGGGCCGCTCCGAATACCACGAGACAGCCGACCGGGAGCCATCGATTTCGAAGCTAAGCGCATTCTTGCGCCCGGGGCTGATCTGCGACAGCGTTACGGCACCACGCGCTCCATCGGACCACCGGAGTAGGATCGAAGCCGCATCCTCGGTGTGGATCTCGGTCGGCGTGCGCGAGGGAGAGGCGTCGGTCTGCCCGTTCGCGAAGGTCTCCGCCTGTCTCGTCCGCTGCCGAACCGCGATGAACGTCGTCAAGTCGGCCATCACCGCCTCCACTTCCTGCTCGGTGACGAACGACATCAGGTCGATCCAATGAGATCCGATGTCACCGACGACTCGGAGCTCTTCACCGCGTCCGCTCTCCAGCCTCCAATTCCAGTCCGTGTCGTACAGCAGCCAGTCCTGCAGGTAGGATCCTGTCACCAGTCGCACGTCACCGAGGTCGCCCGCGGCGACTCGCTCCCGGACCTCACGGATCTGGGGATAGAAGCGAATATTGAAGTTGACCGCTTGCACCAAGCCGCTATTCTCGGCCAAGCTCACCAGCTCGGCGGTTTCGAGGCTGTTGATCGCCAGAGGCTTCTCGCACACCACGTGTTTGCGCGCCTCAAGCGCGGCACGGACCTGCCGGAAGTGCAGGTCGTTAGGCGAGGTGATGTGCACGACATCGACGCGCTCGTCCTCGAGCATCGCCTCGAAGCTCTCATACGCCGGGGGCAGCCGGTGGTGCTCGGCCTTGAGCGCCACCCGCTCCGGGGAGGACCCGACCATTCCCACCACCTCGACTCCCAGGCGCCGCAATGCCTCGACATGGACGAGGCCGATGAAACCGGTCCCGACAATGGCCGCCCTCGCATTCTGACTGTCCGTCACGCCTCTCCTTCGGCACCGGTAGATTTGGCGCATGGCCGTCTAGATAACTAGACTTTATACTAGGGCCCCTCGCGAGCGTCAACTCATCGAGACGGTCCCCCATCAGGAGGAGGAGTGCCTCATGAGACTGTCGTTCAATTCCTGGCTGTACTGTGCGTTTCCGGTTTGGCTCCCCTTGCGCTCGCTGGACGACGTAATCGATCTGCTGGGCGAGATCGGCTACGACGGGATCGAGATCGGAGCGGCTGCCCCGCATGGCTTTCCGGCGTACCTCGATGCCGAGAGGCGTAGGGCCATTCTCAAGCGGCTCCATGCCCGTGGCCTCGAGGTGTCGGCGTTGTGTCCGGCGCTCGGCGGAGCCCCGGGCTACAACCCGGTTAGCCCGGATGCCGCCGAACGCGATGCCGGCCAGCGGTACGTGGTCGACTGCATCGATCTCGCCCATGACCTCGGTTGCGCGACCGTCATCTGGCTCGGCGGCTACCGGAGGTACGACCAGAGCGTCGAAGCCGCCTGGCGCCTAGCCGTCGAGGGACTGCGCCAATCCGCCGAGCATGCCCAGAAGCGGGGCGTCCGGCTTGTGGTAGAACCCACCGCCGCCGACTCCAACGTGCTCGAGCAGGCCGGGGACTGCCTACGCCTGATCGAGGAGGCGGACGTCGACTGCGGCGTGATGGTCGATACGTTCCACGTCCTACATCGCGACGACGACATGCGTGACGCTCTGCGCTCCGCAGGCGACAGGCTCGAGTACGTGCACATCGCTGACTTAGACCGCGATCCACCCGGGACCCACCACGACTTTCGCTCCGTCGTCGAGGAGCTCGCCACCTCCGGATTCGAGGGCTGGCTCTCCATGGAGATCGGCTTCAACCGTCGTGAGGCGGATCCGGACGCTCTCGTTCGCCGAGCCTCCGAAAGCATGCGCGGTCTGCTCGAAGGCACATCTTCCCGACTCCGTCCCGGATGAGCCTCTGGTGTTACTAGCGATTCAGCAGCCGAAGCTGTTAAAATGTTAAACTAAGCTAACTAAGCCGAAGTTCCCCCTGGTGAGGTAGACGAGTCCCGCGTATTCCCTGGGTTTTCGGGTGTTGGGGTGTTGGGGTGTTCGGGTCGTGTCTACCGAACGACGGGTGCGTGTTGGGCGAGCCGCAGCGCGTCGGCTTGCAGGCCGGTCGGCTGGGTGAGCTTCTCAAAGGTGCTGGGGTGGCCGTGAAGGCGGGGGGTGTTCCGGGTCTGGGTCGCGAGCTCAGCGAGGAGCGTGCGGTCGCTGTGCGCGGGCGCGTCGGTGGTGGTGCGTTTGGTCTGCGCTTTGCGGGTAGCGGCGGCCGAGCGGACGGCTTTGGCGATGGGGTCAGGGGTGACGGGCCGGTCTTCGTCGGTGAACAACAGGGGTTTGCATGCGGCTTTGAGGTGCCAGGTGAAATAGTAGGCGAGCATGCAGATCAGCACGTGCGCGCGGACGCGGGTCTCGAGGCGGTGATGGATCGGGCGGATCTGCAGATCGGGGCCTTTCAGTGACCCGAACGCTCTTTCGGCCTGTTCGAGGTTTTTGTAGGCGCGCACGACATCCCCGATCGGGAGATCGGTCTCGGTGAGGCTGGTCCGCAGGATGTAGAACCCGTCTAACGCCGCCTCCGCCGCGATCCCCGCTGTGTCGCGGGTGTAGGTGAAGGTGGTGTCAGTGATCACGATCTGAAAGTGCTTCTTCATCCTTATCTAGAGCCGCTGAACGGGCGTCGTCGGTGTCGCCTTGGCTGCGCCTCGCCGGGTCCGCTGGGCGTTATCTCGGGGTGTCGGATCGCGTCGGGACTGTCGCTGCGGCTGGCTCGCTCCCCCTTCGTTGCGACGGATCAGGCGCGAAGGCGCCGGCGTTGGCACTCGAGCGCGCTAGTGGGCTGAACGGGCCGGCGTCCGGCCTGGGGTCTACGTTCGCCTGGTCGATTGGAGGGGAGCGGGGCGAGTGCGCGTGCAGCGAGTGTTGGCCCCGTCGGGCGTTGTGTCGTGGACGGTGATCGGGTCGGATCTACGGCCGGTCGGCCCGGTTGAGCGGTATCTCGCGTGGCTGTCGGATATTGAGCGATCGCCGAACACGGTCCGGGCGTATGCGCTTGACCTCAAGGCGTATTGGCAGTTCCTCGAGGCACATGGGATCCGGTGGAAGCAAGTCTCGCTTGAGCAGCTGGGCGGGTTCACGGCATGGCTGCGCCAGCCGGCCACGAACGTGGTGTTGCTGGCGGGCGCGCGGCCGGCGAGGAGTTCGTCCACGGTGAACCGGATGTTGACGGCGGTGTTCGGGTTCTATGAGTTCCACGCGCGTGATGGCGTTGAGGTCGTTAGAGCGCTGGTGGATCGCGCCCGCTCGGGGCGCGGCAGTTACAAGCCGTTCTTGCATGGCATCGCGAGAGCCAAGCCGCGCGGCCGGGTCGGCCGGTTGAGGCAGGAGCGGCGACTGCCGGCGACGTTGACGCTTGAGCAGGTCGCCGCGGTGATCCATGCTCAGCCGCGGCTGCGGGATCGGTTCTTGTTCGCGCTGTTGTTCGGAACGGGGATGCGGGTGGGTCAGGCGCTGGGGTTGCGCCATGAGGACTTCGTGACCCAGGAGCGGCGGATCGAGATCGTCGCCCGCGAGGACAACGCGAATGGCGCGCGAGCGAAGCGTGGCGCGGGCGGCGTGCCGGTCAGCGGCGAGCTGGTGCGCTGCTACTCGGACTACATGCACGTGGAGTACGGCGCGGTGGATTCGGACTACGTGTTCGTGAACCTCTGGGGCGGCCAGATCGGCCGAGCGATGACGTATGCGAACGTCAACGAGATCGTGTGCCGCACCCGCGCCCGGGTCGGGTTTCATTTGGGTGCGGCTCGTGTAGAGGGATGATGTGCGCCCGTATACGCTGACGATTGGTCGGCTGGGAGCTGGCCGGGAGCGTTGGTTTCGCCGGGGTTTGGCCGCGCCGGGGTT
>JAABUJ010002203.1_pt1 | contig 24940 bp, 26 predicted proteins | sample 5559131 | NCBI WGS metagenome assembly JAABUJ01 (sample SAMN10711875, study PRJNA513366) | rock metagenome | isolation source: Antarctica rocks | place: Antarctica: Victoria Land, Mt New Zealand nord | collected 2016-01-07
TGACGGTCAAAGGAAACGGAATAACGGAGGGGAATGGAAAGGTGAGGGAAGGCAAATGCGAGGGGAGGAGAGGAAAGGGAGACGTCAAGTACGGTACGGACACGTCCATCCATCTCAAGTCGGGAGTTGGGAGCAGAGGGAGCGGGGAGGGGAGGGGGGAGGAGAGGCGGGGAGGGGAGGGAGCGACATCCTGGGGAGTGGATGCTTGTATGTGAGTGAGTGAGTGAGTGAGCGATTGAGTGATTTGAATAGCGAGATATGTACGTACGTGTGCTGGTTTTGGTTGAGTGAGGGAGGGAGGGAGTGGGTGAGTGGGTGAGTGAGGGAGGAAGGGAGTGGATGAGGGAGAGAAGAGAGGGAGTGAGGGAGAGAGGGATGGAGGAGACGAGGCGAGTCTTTGTTTCCTTGGGGAGGTGGAGGGGTGTGAGAGGGGGAGTGTTTGGGTAATGCGGCGGGTCCGAATGTGTATGTGTGGTTGTGGTGGTGGGTTGGTTTAGATTAGATTCGATCAAGCAACAAGGGAGAGAAAGGAAATGAAAGGGTTGAAAGTGCCACTACATACGGATAGTGAAGTCCATGTTTATGAGAGATTCGAAAGAAAACGGCGCAGTGAGATAATTCATATCGATATTCGTATTCAGACTTGGCTGGGTTGTTGATGATGTCCAAGACCACCTTACTTCCCCTGGGTAGGTTTCTACCAACTTGACTGCCAGCCCGCGTCTTGCATGCCTGCCTGATGCCTAAGAAGAGTCCCCAGCGCCTCGAAAACATAGAAAAAGAATAGAAAGGGTGAAGCAAGCCACCTGTAGAAAGCATCGAGGATGATAATGGGTGTTTCGCTGCCCGTCTCCTCCATCCATTCTCTTCCCTTCGCCCCCCTTCAAGTGAGAGTAATCCACCCCACCAAACAGAGCCCATAACCAATCCCAACCTCACCTCACCCGTTCTACGTATCCTTTGCGATCATCATCCCACCCACACCAAACCCGAACCCCCCCGTCCTGCACATTACAAATCAAGCATCCAACCTCCCGATCCCATCTCCCCTCCGCCCCCCTTCCACCGGACTGACCTCCGCCCTTTCCCGATCCCTATCCTTGCTCCGCCTCTTCTCTGTCACAGACCTCAACCGCGCAATTCCACCCGACTTTATCTTCTGCGGCGAGCCCGGCTCCGTCGAAGGTGCAGGACTCCCCACCGTCGAAATACTCACGTTCGCGCTAGGTTTGGCCCATCCCTTTCTCCGCTCCGACGCCCAAGCACCCCAGGACGAGATATACGCACCCGCTCGCTGACCGACGGCTTGCGCGTGCGATGAGAGGTCCGCTCCGCGAGTTTGAGATTTATTGTCCCAGGTTGCGCTGCCGGCTGAAGGGGTGGTCGACGACCGATGTAACGGGAGGTCGGGATTGGCGGCATAGGCGGCTCTCTGCTCCTCGGTTCGCTTTCGTTGCGCCTCACGCATGACCTCGATGTCGGCCCAGAGGTTGTTGAAGGCGCTGCTGACTTTCTTCTGGCCGGTGGCGAGATGCTTGTTGAGGGCTTCCTTGCCCGTGCTGAAGCGTTCGTCGAGGTGGAGTTCGGTGATCTGTTGTGTGAGACGTCTCTGGACGTCTTCGATAGTGAGACCGCCGGCACAGGGGTGGCGTGGCTCGACGATGTCGAAGAGGTGGGAGTCGGTGAATTTCTGGAAGATGCGGAAGTTTTCGGTATGTTGCCAGGCTTCCAGCCAGTCGAGGTTGAAGTCCGTTGCTGGATCCCCATCAATGTCGGATAGGACTGCTTTGTGTGAGTTGGCGGGTTGGGATTGGAGGTAGAAGTGATATTTGGCAGACGCTAGTAGAGCCAGGAGATATTCCTCGAACTGCAGGCGGATAAACTCTTCCGAGCCTAGGTAGCCCAAGGTTTTCGGGCGGCCGGGATTGGTTGGGTCCCATGTGTCGTTGACGGCTTGTGTAAGGAAATCAATCCATCTTCGATCAGCTACGGATAACACCAGAGCGCTCCGTAGAGAGCTCGACGAGATGTTCAGGTTCCCTTCGTCGAGCTGTAGTACATGATGAGAGCCGATAGTAAGAAGCAGATGTGTTTGCTTACATTGACGAGAATGTCGTGGTACCTATCCTTCTGTTGCAGTAGAAGCGAGTTGGTCGATCCAACAATATATGATTTGGTATCATGGTCCGCCAACATGTCAAGTTGCTGTAGCGGGGTGTAGGGTCCGAACAGACTGCCCTACCGCGACCTGTTCGTTATCGCTAACTACGAGGTTCCGTCGACATAACTCACCTTTCCAAAGATTTGCAATGGTAACCCCATATAAGACAGTACTACGCTCCACTTCAGTCAGAGATTTCTTTCTCGGAGCAAGATTGGAGCAGATACGTGAAGCCCGTTCACTAGTCCTCATCGAAGTCGGCATGATCAGCTGCTTCTCATAGTTGTCCAGCTCGGGGTCCGCGCAATCCTGCAGGCTTCGGATGAGACCCGGTATGAGGGAGATCAACGAGAACTGCATCATGCATAACCGCTCGCACCGCGAGCCGAAGAAAAGCATCTTCGTCTGTCAGCGGCCACATGAACGGTCCCTGAGAGGCAAGTACCTTTGGCTGTAGTAGACAGCATTTGAACAAGACTAATGTCTGGTACTTGAACTCATGTATAAGCTCTCGTAACGACAGGCCTTCCGCAGTCAGAATCGGAGACGAACTGTGCTAGCATGTGACTGCTCACCAAGGTACTGATCTCCATCGCCATCGTTATCCTGTAGGCTGCGCAAGAGACTTTCTTGAAATTGCTGGGCTCCATTAGGAGGAATGTTTGCCACACAGTTGGAAACACTGACCAACCTCAAGGATCTCCGTGTCTGTAAAGTCCCTATGCGCTTCCATCAGCTCAATCTGCCCGACGTTGTCCCACTCTGTCCACACCTTTGCGCAAACCACGCTCTTGTGACCATCGACAACTTCTCCCTCAACTGCCCAAAGTACTGCGGACTGTCCGCAATGACCACCACCCCTTTCTGTACCGTACTCCTAGTGACCTCGGCCGGTCGATTGATCAGGTCGGCAGCGTCCATTTGCCGTGCGCACGAAATGCCAAACAGGGATGTCGCTGGATGGGTGGGAGTTGCGCTGTGGTGCAGGGTGAAGTAAGAGAAGTCTTCCGTGGTTCTGGGGCAGATATGAGTATCCTCTTGTTGCAATGTAGAAGGCCAGGGGTTCTGTCATACGCGTGTGCGCCATCTGACAAGGCCATGAAAGGGAGGAGAGACCAGTCATTCTCAGTGGCTGGGTCGCTGCCATCTTTGACGCCGAACCAACTCTCAATCTCAGGCCCTCTGCAGGAGATCAGTATAGCTGCGATGGGTCATTAAGGTGACCTCGGGCTCTCGCACCTAGCATGGTGAAACCCCACCACAGTAACGACCGGGGTGAAACCACTACCGGCGGCCATTCTCGAGTCTTCACCGCATCAACCGCTCTTGTGAACTGCTTAGCGATGAAGAGTAAGATCCATACACTGATCATGAATATTAAAATCAGCCATATCGAAGATATCAATCTATGTCGTCAGAGGGACTTGTCCGAGTATACGGAGTACTCGGTATCTACCTTACCTTACAAAACAACTTTGGAAGTCGCTTAACGCCCGCAGCCCTAAAGTATGCAAACAACAGTAAGATATGGTATGGACTTTAGCTGTCTGTGGCTTTAACAGTCTCATAGGGAAGACAGATTTTACATATTTTCTCTCTTATGCTGGAGAATTAAAGTACGCAAGTCCCAGCCTGTCACACTAGTCCTTTGCAGATGCTCAGAAGCTTCAACATTACCAGATATCGACCTGGTATCTGCTTCACTTTACGTATCTAAGCTCCCCTATGAATGCAATGGACCGTGTCAATTGGTATGGACGATTTCAGTGTATAGACGCTATAGACATTGTACTGCCCTAGCTCAACCAAGACAATACAACCCTCGGCCGTTTCTATACCCGTCGGAAGGCTCGCGTGTTCCTCTTCCACTGCTCATGTACGCATGCTCAATGATGTGCTTTGTTACGTACTGTCTGTCCGTTCGAGAGAAAAGAAGCCTTCTTCGCTTGCTGTGGTTCATAGGACCGTCAAGGCCCAGGTCGTAATCTACCCTTTGTGCAAAAGCAAGCCGGCGCATCCAATCGACGGTGAAGAAGGAGAACCAAAGCAGATTCGCGCTGGGGGGGAATATGAGTAAAGAGAGATCATCGTCGAGCGCTCTAGTTGCCGTTCTCGATTTCTGCCTGATGCGCTGCACCGTCAATATTGTGATAGTCTAGAATCTCGGAATACCTAGCCCAAAGAAAGACGGTTAGTCACGTCCCCTTTCGATCGATAGCATCTTATTGCTCAGCTGGTAGGTCGTAGAGTTGCTCGTACATCATGATCTTCCACGTGTCCACTGGGAGATCGGCGTCGTTGAACGACCAGTCGAACTTTTCCTCCGCTACCGGCTCATCGGTCGGGTCGTGGTAGGGTGAGAGGTATTCATGCGATAGCGCCTCTCCGGCACGTACTCTCTTTCTTGGGTCGAACACGAGCATGTTCTCGAGGAGGTCAATCGCTAATCCGGTCAGTGACCGGCAGGAGACACAGTACGGAAAGCTTACCAAGAGGATCGGCGTTCTTGAACTTGTTACTTAGTGGTTGCCGCTCTCGCTTCGGCAGCGACTGAACGAATCTCAAGGTCTGTAGAGTGTCAGCATTCGCACCGACTTTGCCCATGTCATCGTGGAAAACCCACATTCTCACTGCAGATGGTCTGTATCACATCATCCGGAGGCGTCCCAAGGAGTTCGGTAATGATGGAGAATTGGTTGACGTGATCTTTCCCGGGGAATAATGGTTTGCCCTCCAGCATCTCGGCGAAGATACAGCCTGCGCTCCATATGTCCACCTCAACATCGTACTTCTGCCACGTGAGCATGATCTCCGGAGCACGGTAGTATCTCGTCGAGACGTATCCCGTCATCTGTGGATCCTGAATTCGAGCCAGACCGAAGTCACATATCTTGAGATCGCAATTTTCGTTTACGAGGATGTTGCTTGGCTTCAAGTCCCGGTGGACCACCCCAGCCGAATGCACATATTTGAGTCCTCGCTACCATGCAATCAGCTTCACGGCAGAGACCACCACAATGCCTAGGTCATACGAGTATCTGGTAGAGAAAGTATTGGATGAATTGCTTCTCCAAAGGCCTTGAAGTCAAGAGGCGGTGGAGATCCGTGCCTAAGAGTTCCGTCACAAAGTATCTAGACAGACGAGGGTTAATATTAGCCAGAGTCGAGCCAGTCGAGAGATTTGGTATGGGTACTGACATGTCTTCAAGCGGTGAGATAAAGATATCGCTGAGACTGATGACCTTGGAAAAGTCAATACCCAATCCTCAGAGTGGAGGGCTATCCCATACACACATTCTCATGTCGGAGGTGCTTGAGGAGTTTGAGTTCCCGGTATGTACGCTTGGACAGTACAGGAGTGCTGAATGGCTTCATGATCTTCTTGACCGCCACCGCCTGGCCGGTGAGTTGATCCTTTGCAGAGCTGGTCGCGCAAAGTCAGCAGACCCAAACGCTGCTCCATGCAGGGATGTTATGTTTACCAGACAAGGCCAAAGGCGCCCATCCCAACGGGTTGCAGGTCGGTGTACCTTTCCAATCATCAGCGTGTGATTGATATCGGAGACACTTCCGTTAAATAGTTGGCATACCTGCTGGTGATCTCGAAAGTCGTACCGAAGATCTGCGCACGCACGAATTCGGCGGCCATCTTTGCGGTAAAGAAAACGACAGAAATTCGAGTTACAGTATAGGTTTGTGTCGGATGAAGTGAAGAGGTTACTTGTGTTGATGGAGAATGATGCGAGTGCGGCTCCTAACTAATTGAGATGTCTGGAGAAAGTCGATCCGGGACAGGGACGGAGCCACGAGATCGACAACGCACTAACTAGCACGATTGATCACAAAAGCAGGTACGGACGGCTTTTTGCCTTAAATACTAGTATCGATGAATAAGGTATCAATATCAGTCTGATACAAGGATCGATTTTGAACGGGGAGAATGATTGCTCGGCCTCATTTTCTGCAAGGCAACAGTCCAGCCGGTTTCTTACATCCGCTTAGTAATACTCAGAACACACATCACAGTTGAGCTGCAGTCTATACCTGGTAATTTACCTAGGACTAAGCTGCAAGACATGTAAGACAACCATGTGCTCGTCTATGGTCAGTCATGCTAAACCACCTCGGCAACAGGGCTGCGTACTTCTACTACCTTGAGAGTGACTGCAAGAACCATTCACAATCCACATTTATAGTAATACTACAATGGCAGCTTGCTCTAGTCTGATGCGTCATGTTCCGCGTGGTCAACTGTATCTGCCTTGCGTCTGTGGTATCGGTATACCTGTCAAGAAATCGTTCATCCTTGATGCTCGCCTTCCAGAGGTGCTTCGGCCGGTACTCTCACGCGTTCGAGTGTTCCCGCTGCGGGCTCCGCTCCGTGCCTTTGGCGTCTTGCATCGCCCTTAGGGTGTCGAATGTTCCCAAGACAGGAAGATCGAGTCACGCCTCATGACGCCACCCTCCGTACGAATCACTCCCTAGGATCGGTGCTACTCAAACATCGATTATATCCTTCTCCACCTCCCCAATAGCCCAAGCGATGCAGCCACGCCATTCCTCTCCGACCGCAGCCTCCACCGCCTTCACCACCTGCCGGCCCCACCCCCTCAGCCAGATGATGGAGTCCAGCCAATGTAGAAGAACAGCATAGTGGGTCAGAATGGCCAATGCCATTGGTTCCCCATCACGAATCTTGACCGGAACCTCCGGTGGAGTCATGATCGGGAAGAGTAAAGCCGTGTTGGCGTTTCCTGGCGCATCAGCCGCAAGCCTGAAAGTCTGCTGTAGAACTGTGATTGCCCTGCAGTAGGCATCCCGAAGTGCCGAATCAGCCGTGGTCTCATCGTTGCGCCTCGAAAGCCCCGACAGAGCGGCTTCAATTTCCATAGGAAGGGCCTCGCACTGGTTCGAGGTTTGTGGCAGCAACAGATGCTTCAATGGCCCGCACTCAAGCCAGTGGGCACCGCTTTTAACAATGTGAGCGGTGCCACGCAGGAGGACGATGATCTCAAGAATCTCGGGGAGCGGATTGGCGGGTAAGCAAGGTATTTGGCGGAAGCCAAAGGCGCAGACAGGAACGAGGGCGGAAAAGCTGAACAGGGCGGAGATGTTGACGGGGGTGATGGAGGTGAGGTGGGGACGGAAAAGCGCGGAAGCGGTGTTGTAGTATTGTCGAGCACGGCCGGAGTGAGCTTCCTGATGAGCGGGATCCGTCAGGGCGAGATGCAACGATTTTGCGGCCAGAATGCCTAGGAGAAGGAAGTCATATTCGAACGCGAGCTGTGGGATGAGGTTTTGCCAAATATCCAGGGTTTCTGGAGCACCGGCTATACTTTTGTAGGTGAAGAGAGTGTAGTGGTGCATTATTCTTAAGTTGTCCCGCTCGTTGCTTGTGAAAGCATGTCCCGCGGCAAGGTTACCATCAATAGAGAGCGGAACGTCTTGGCTTCGTGTTGCCAGTTGATGTTGCAAACCAGACGCTGCTGAATCGTCCTGGTGGCTAAGGCTGGAAGCGTCGGGCAATCTGTTTCTAGCGGCAGGTGCGCCATTGATGTCGGCACTGAAGGGCTGGTAGAGAGACCGAGACGGCTTGGACGCCGGGACGGAAATGATTGACGCCTCTCCATCCTTAAATGAACAAGTCAAGGCTCGCTTGGTGCACTTGCTACAACTTGGTCTCTTTTCATCGCACTGGGAAAGAGTCAAATCACCAGAACAAAGTAGACAAAAGACGAGATCCAAGACGTGCGGTTTTACGCCGTCAATGTAGCAGTTGTGGAGGATTGATCAATATAAAGACAACAACAAGCATCAGCAGATGAGCCCACCTTGATTCTCCTCCCTTTACACTGCTTGCAGCCATGCCGGCTCTTCTCATGCAAGCGCCTCGATGGCATGGCCGTTCCAATTTATCATGAAAGGTCAAAAGGGTACGAAGAGTGGGGGACTCGAAACGGCATAGTGAACGAGGGCTGCACCAGTTGCCGAATGCCAAGGGAGAACCGCCAGCATAAACAAATAATAATGTGGGCGTCATTATTTGCATGGCGGGACAGCGCCATATTAATGAGGCTTGGCTCCTCACAGCCTTGTTAATGAGGAACCCCACGAGGGCACGTCGAAGGATGTAGCGCTGGCGCACTCGTACCCGACTCCACACCCCTCGTCCTCGTCTGATTGATTGATTGATTGATTGATTCATAGATGACTGAGGCTGCCTAGGCTGCCATACATCATGTAACTACAAGCAGCTAGCACATACTGATCTCACTCTCATTATCATCTTGCTGTCATCATCACTGTCACTCTATGAACTAACTAACTAATACAAATTCTGACTTTGCTTTCTGTAGCCTCTCATGTTTTTCTTAATTTTGATGTTTATTAATCTTCTTTTCTTATAATTTAATGCTAATGTCTCTCTTCAGCTGTCATCAATAAAAAATAAACATTGCTGTAAACAATTAATTGTCTTTTCTGCAGTCTAAAGTATATAATTATTGAATTTTCTATTTCAGATTGCATCTGAGAGTATCAGATCTTCTGATGTCTCTTTTACAGTTTGAAATTGTCTCAGAAGATTGCTTCATAACATAAATATAGTAATCACTTTAACTAATGCTGAGTTTTATAAAATCTTCTTTATATTATTAACTTATCTCAGTAGTTTCTTTCTTAAATCTTAAGTTCATAAGCATTTCATCAGTACATAATGAACAGTCTGAATGCTTAAATTGTATAAACATCATGAAGAGTCTGCTTAATCTATGACATAAAGATAATAAATTATGTCAATCTTTTCTGTACATAACTGAATAATAAGAAAGCTTATGAATTAGCAAAGTTCTGTATGCTTATTCAATATTCTTCTGTTTAACTATTGCTTCATATTAAATGTGACTCATCTTACTATTTCATTCTTTCAGTCATTGACTCATTCTTTTACTACTTGCTGACAGAGTCTTATCTTATAGATAATAATTAAATGTCAGATCTTTATGATCTATTTTTTCTTAATGTATAAATCTTTAATCTGAATCACTGTCTTAATCATTCTATCTGTTTCTTCATTTTCTAATATCTCTATGTGCACTAATATTCATCAGATCTGTATTTGAATCTTTTAACTTTACAGATCATTTATTTCTTTCATTATATGCTGCAGTAAGTACTGATCTAACTGTATACTTAGTTTAATGACTAATTAAATTGCTGCTTAATTATCTATGTATATATTCATTACTTAGAGCTTCAATTCTGTCATTTTCACTGCATTTACTATACTTATCATTATGATCAGACTCTGTAGCTTTGTTATATACACTGTGAATGTCTCATTTATACTTATATATATCATATATCTTAGATCTCTTTTCAGTATCACTGCTGCTGCACTTATCTGACTCTTAATGTCACTGTCATTCATATAAATATTTAATATCTTTCAGTTTCAACAAAGTTTGTTAATATCATATCTGCAGACAGCTTCATCTGCATTGTCATTTATGTAAATAGTTAAGCTGTTTCATCATAATAATACAATGTAAAGCATTTTAAATTTTAAGTTAACTTTTAATAAAAGTTATATCTGCATTTCATAACAAAGCTATAAACATTTCAGTAAGCTCTTTCAGCAAAGCTTCTTTGTAAAGTTAGGTCTGATTTTCTTCATTAAAGTATAAATTAATGCAGTGACAATATAAAGCATAAACTTTTTCAGTATCTTCTTTAGCTGCTGTTTCATCAGAAAAAGAAAGAATTTTATGTTCAGTATTAAATTCATTATTGTGTGAAAAATCTCTATTATAATGATTTCTGCTCATTGCTGTATAACTATCAATTTCTAAAGAATTCATTTCTGTTATATAATTGTTCTGTGCTCACTGTCTAAGCTGTATTAGACTGAGCAGCAATACAGAATTTACAGTAACATCATTGTTATATAGAGTCTCTGTAGATTCTTAAGCTTAAAGCTTTATGTAAAATCTATTAACATCACTAAATTTCTGAGACTTGTTGTGACTCAAGTCTAAATGTATTATATATGTGCATTTCATTTTAAATATAAATTCAAGATAACTCTCAGCACTCTGCACATCAGTGATGTCTATACTGTGTATATGTCTAAAATTAACTCTGCTGTTATGTCATGTCTTATAAGACAGTTTGTAAAGTAAATAAGCTCATATTTAATTAAGATAAAGACAGAGATATATCTTTAAGCTTATTGCTTTATATAACTGTGCACTGTATACAAAGCAACACAGTTCTTCTTTGCTGACTTTTCTGTCATTATAATGTTTATATTATTAATTTAACTTGCTGCTGTGACTCAAAGCTGTGAATCATTGACTAGATTCAGCATGTCAGCATTGTAGAATAGATATAAAATGAATAATAATAATAAGCTTTAAAATATATCTATATGAATGACAAAGCTCTTTAACTCATATTTTAATAGCTTTATTATTGATATTCTTTTTCTCAGAAAGTCTTCTATTCAGTTTACTATCTTCAGTGATAGACAACATTTTTGAAGATTGTAAAATAATTTTTTGTGAAAAACATTGTTAAAGATTTCTGATACATTCAGTATTAATAATGATGTAATTAATGTGTTTAACTTTCATACTTTATAAATCTGCTTCAGCAGTATATAAATTGTCTGCTCTGTAAACACAATCTTTTGATCTCTTAGCAGTGTTTTAAATAACAATTAATAAATCTCTGTCATATAACTTATTCTGTATATCATCATGAACTTTAAAGTCTTGCTTATGATGTTCAGAAATGTCATTAATCAATATATTTTAAACTGTTAATAATCTTCTTTGTTGAGCTTCTGCAGCATCATTGTAATAAAGTGTTTAAAGATTCTTAAATGTCTTCTGCTGTTTAGGCACAAATTGTACAGTGAAAGCAGCAGTGAAAGTAGTTGCAATAATATTTAATATAGAACTCAATTTAATATATCATTTAATTTTAATGTCTTATTGTCTAACATTCACATTATAATCTCTGTTAATTCAGTCTCTGTAATTAAAGACATAAATATCAGCTCAGAGTATTTATATTCTGCAATATTGCTGAAATTTATCTTTGAAGAAGTTAAAAAAAAAATTGTTCAAAGTAACTCTGTCTTATTCTGCAGTTCTGTAAGTTTCAGCTCTTTCATCTGTTTCAGAATGAAAGTAAAAGTTTAATTTGTAGCTCTATGATTTTTAACTTATTTCATCAATTTTTATAATTTTTAAAGATTCTTTAAAACTGTCTCTATCTATTCTCTGTAACTCATTCTCATTAATTTTATCAGCTTCTTCTCTTTTTCATTATAAACTCAGCAGTACATCTTTTAAATGTATATGCTCTACTCTTTTTATCAACAACAACAAACTTTATTTACTTCTCTTATTATTTCTTTTGCTTTCAGATCAAATTCTGACTTTAATCATTTACTGAAAGTTAACATCAATACTGTTATCTTTATTGTGATCTGAATTGTCTCTGTAATAACAGTTATGTATTGCTTTATGTTGAGTTTATTGTAGTTATGAAATGATGTTGACAGCTATTCTATTAAAATCTGTTGTAAAAGCTTTATGTCTACTCTATCTCACTATTAATAAAATTATGATGTGATCTCTGCTGTCAACAGCAGAAGATGAGTGACAATAAAGTAATGATTAAAGTTGTAATGTTATTGTTGTATTTTGCAATTAATTAATTATTAAGTAATGTCTGAGCTTTCTAGCATCAGATCTATGATATTATATGTTTGCTGAGATCTTTATGTGATTAAGCTCTGCAGTAAGAACAGAGAGAGCTATTATTTATTTATTATTTATATTAATTACTTTATCTATAGATTCTTCTTCACTTTTAAGTCTTTTCATGTTAAATAATGCAGATTGAAGTCTCTCACTATAATATGTTGTTAATAATTATTTTTCAGTAAATCATTCAGTTACTTTAAAATTGCTATAATATTCTCTCTGACTGCTTCTCTGTACACATTGTGAATGCATAGACACTTAAACTGACTATATTCAATATATTGAATCTTTAAAATCATAAAATCTCTGCTGTATGTCTGAACTATTCAATCTATACAGTTTAGTTATAAATTAATATAGAAGCAAACTTAAATTAATTCTTTTTCTGTGAATTTCAGATAGATCAGATAAAATCAGTTTTTGCAGAGATGATAAATATTATTGTTATATTTATTGTATTATGACTTCTGAATGATCAGCACATTGTAAATTCATATGATGAAATTTTAAAGCAGAAATGTCATAATTTTATTTTTTAACTTTATTGTGTTGTACTGTAAGATGACAAAGTTTAAGTATATTAATATTATTTCATCATTGTTGTGATCTTCAAAGTTGATACTGTCTCTATATTCATGACATTTACTGTGAAATCATCTTAACTAATGAGCAGCAAGCTCACTAAATTTTATTTAAAGATCTTCTTAATTTCTGTTGTCTAACTGTTCTTTAAATTTATTTAATACTTAAAGAATTTAATACTTCAGTGACTTACTGCTGTCTCTATTGCAGCATTTGTCTTTCACATTTTTAAAAATCTAATTATGATTCTTTTAAATCTGTTTTTATTCACTGATCTCAGAGAAATTCAATTTGCATCTGTGATTACTATTTTTGTAAATAATATTAATCACTTTTCATTTTCATTGATGAATGTCTTCAGAGCTGATGTTAAGATTAATAAGATTTTTGTAAGAATCTTAAATATTGTTGAGCAGAGTTCATTAATAATTTTATAACTATTACTCATTGTTGTATATAATGTAAATGTTGCATTCTCATTAATATTGCTGCTGCTGTCATCATTATTACTGTTGTTGCTGTTAATGCTTTTACTATGACTATTAATGTCAATCTTACTGACTTCACTGTTAGCTGTCTTTAAAAATGTAACTTCTTTAAGTTTAATATCTAATGTTTAAGTTAATATTTGTCATCAAGTCTGCTTAATGTTACATATTATCTATATGCACATTATCTCTTTCTAAAACTCAGAATACTTATTATCTCATATCTTATGTGAGTCTTCACAGCTTGCACACTTTTTAATGTTGAATTCTAGATTCTTAAAGAAACAATTCTTAAATTTATAATTCTCTGCACATATACTGCATTTCTAAGTACCTTCACATTAAGCACTTATGTAATTATATTTATAGCACTTAAAGCATTTCTAAATGCAGCAAGCTCAATTATATAACTTTGTCTTTTTATATTTAAAGTTTCAAATCAACTCAGTTTAAAATGTCAAATTAATGTATTCTGCATTCATAAATTTTATCATTACAGACTCTGCTGCTTGTTTTAAGCTGCATAGTTATTTTACATAATTAATTAAGATGTTTTTTTCAGCTTCAATCTTATAATTTTCTGTCTATATATATGTCACTGTGATTTACTAATTTTTCATTTTAATGCTCTGTATCAGTATGTTGTGCACAATGACATCATAAATGATGATGACTATCTTGCTGTCTACTTCTAAAGATATAATTTATTTAATATTACTCTGTAATGACTCTTTTTTAGTCACTGTAAATATATACACTGTTAAATTATCTAACTTCAGTTACTTAACAGTTACAATCTTAATAATGATGATGTTTTAATCTGCAGTGATGTGAATGTAATTGTTGATGTAGTTATGTAGTGTAATTGATAAGAGAGTGTATCAATGATTAATGAAAACAATATTAATAAGTTTAATGACAATTCTGTAATCATTAAATGTAAAAAGATCTGTGATGATGCTTCTTTTTTTAAATAATGATGAAAAGAACACTGCTATTAAGAATGACAACACATTTACTGTTATTTAAGCTTAAATATGTGTATATCTATATTCTGTAATGATGAAGAATTGCAATGCAGAGTTTTTGCTGATAAAAGTCTTTAAAATATTCTTTGTAACTGTAATGTTATGTTGTACTATGTTCATAATTTGTCATAAAACTTTCAGATTAATTGCAATTTAAACTATTTCAAATTGATTCAAAACTCTTTCTGTAAAGTTCTGAACAGATTTGATAAAGAATTCAATGTAAATTCATTAAAGAATCTTCTTAAGCTTGTCTTTCTTGATTTTTGAGTTCACAAAGATCTGAAGTTGAGTTGCTTTATGTTTCAATTGAGTGACATGCTTTGATAAAGAGAAGAATTGCACACTCATTGCTGATCATAAAGATCTCAACATTGTGATCTATATCAAGTTATAGAGCACAATGAGAAGAGTTATTGACTAGATTTTGAGCTTATTTGATGCAGTTCTGATGAAGTTATTCTGAAAATTTGTTTTGAGCTAGAGGAGGTGTTTTTTCCCTTGTCCTCGTCTAAGTGGACCTCTGTCGTACACTAAGCTTCATTAGGCAATTTATACGAGAGTTGCCCTAGTCCGAGATATATGTAAGGTACCTAGTATTGTGCAGGCTGGCCCCAATGGTCTTGACTATATAAAGATTCAGGACGTCTGTCCTCTCCGTTCAGTATAATGTTTCTCTTGTTCTTTTACGACTTCTCTTTCCAGGTCACTAAGCTTGCGTCCTCACCTCACCTCTTGTTATCAGCTATTACTGAAAGACCCGCACAATGGGAGGCATCGTTACCGGCGGACCGTTTCAATATTATCGTTACACCCCTTCCATCCCCGCCGCCATTGCCTTTGTAATTTTCTTCGCCGTCACCGCCGGTCTCCATACATACCAGCTCGCCCGTACTCGGACTTGGATTCTACTTCCCCTCGTCCTCGGCGGCTACTGTACGCCATTCTCGTCATTGTTTGACCTATCCTGAGTGCTGACTCCTGTAACTCAGGCGAAACAATAGGGTACATCGGCCGCATTCTTTCCAGCAATGAAGCGCCATACTTCACCATGGGCTCCTACCTGATGCAAAACATGCTGACACTCCTCGCACCTGCACTCTTCGCCGCTTCCATCTACATGTGCTTGGGCCGCATCATCTTGGCCACAGATGGACAGGCGTTCTCTCTGATCAAGCCATCGCGCCTCACGGCCTTGTTCGTCAGCGGCGATGTGGCCGGCTTGGTAATACAGGGAGGAGGTGAGATGATGCGGACCTCTTGATACTAATGGGTAATTAGCTAAGGTCGTCATCAGGTGCTGGGGTCATGACCGCAGGATCTCTTGCGAACTTTTACGCGGGTGAGAAGGTCGTCATCGCGGGTCTGGCGGTACTGGTGGCATCGTTCGGCTTCTTCGTTCTTGTTGCGGTGACCTTCGATATTCGGATGCGAAAGGCACCAACAATGCGCAGCTGCAGCTCCCAGTTGAACTGGAGAAGAGACCTCCAAGCGCTGTACATCGGCAGTGCGCTCATTCTCGTGCGATCGATATTTCGGCTCGTTGAGTATTCGCAAGGAAATGCGGGATGGCTCATCCGGCATGAGTGGACTTTTTATGTGTTTGACTCGGCGCTCATGCTTGTAGTCCTGATACTATTCAACGTGCTGCATCCGAGTCATGTCAATGCTCTGTTGTATGGTGGGAAGTACTCGGAGAGGACGGGATTAAGATTCATGGAGATAATCAAGGAGGAGAAAGGTGCTCAAGCTGAGGTCTAGCCTCAGCAAAGAAACGGCTTCTAAGTTGCTTCAGGGCTTCGTTGAACAGAAAGTTTTGGCAGGAAGCGACACTGTATTTTCTTGGAATGAGAAAAGTACGCATATATAACAATATCGCTGTTGAATCAAGCTGCAGGTTGCGCCGAAGAGAGGCGAGACGAAGGAAAGTAATAAGATTATGGAGTAGGAGGGATTGGGACGCGATGTTCTTGGTGTAATCAATCGCCCTGTGGGTCGAGACGAGATGCTCTGCATTCTGCAGCTCTTACGATTCGTAGATCCATAGATAATCAGACTTTGGGGTTGTGGCACAGGAGACGAGGGAGTAGCTGAGTTTAGCATGCCGCAAGATTTATTGATGGTTTGTACTGTAGATTAGACAGACAAGCAGATGAAGGAGCAAGGGCAGACATGGAAATGACGAAGTATGAATGAGGAGTCCGGAAGGAAGGGAAGATGGGCAGCTCAAAGAATTAGAGACGTAGGACTCTCTATGTAATAGAAAGGTCAAAAGCGGCGGCTTTCAATGCTATAACGGTAACGGTGACAGTGCGAGGAAAACACAGTACAGAACATGATATTGTTGATTTCACATTGTGCACAGATATTATCTCAGTAGCAGTCCTTTCATCAAATTCTGGTGGTTGGGGCGCCTAATCATTTAACGGAAGACACAGGGGGGTATAGGCCTGTGGTTGCCGAGACTAAGGGGTATAAGAGAGTAAGTAGTTACCGGTTTACACTTCCCTACTTCGTAACCTTTCAAGTAAGTCACATAAGGGTTCTCTCAAGAGAAGTGCTACAGTACTAGATTTACCACGTTGGGTTGGGCAAGTTACAGAGCACCAGCTTTCCAGTTGTTCCTCAATATTGGAGCCACATCGGCATGTTCCAGCCTGGAAGATCCAGGGATGGCACAGCACCGCTGGCAATGTCCCCGGTCTGCCAGTTCTGAGAGCAATAACATTCTGGCGCCAGGTACGATGCTCAAGAGGGACTGGAACTACCACTCTGAAACCGACAAAGGCCATCAAGAAGAGTAGCTTGAACTGCGACTTGATAACTGGATCACAAGCTCTGACATTCGAAGACGCTGTGGAAGGTCGATTTGGAGAGTGCTTGAAGCGTTGCAGAAGATATTTGTGACTGCCTCTCAGATATCCTCCGAAAAGGAGAGGGGAATGTTAGCTTTCTCGTTCGGATGGGCTTATCTACAGGTACCGCCATCTCCAGCCTTATCCGGGCCTCTCAATGGCCTATGGGTCTACCTGACCATATCGACGTTGTATGCCAGGCAGCCAGTTGCAGTACACGAGGTGTGAAGGAGGGGTTTACTGATACCCGGAACAGCGATCCACAACCTCTTGCGTCCCACTCCTGCACGCTGCCTTTTGCGGTTTCGACTTCATGATAGCTGCGACTTGAGGTCAACGCCTCGACTCGAGTCATGCGGTCAGAGAGTGGAAGACTTCATGATATGCAAGGCGTAAGCCGGCATGTCTTTTTGTTGATATGATAGACATTCTATCTTTTTCCTGTTCTTTCATGTATAGATATCTACTGTCTTGAAGTGGTATCCTACGTTGACGCTAGGAGAGCCCTGCCGCTGAACTATCTGCAGTTCCAGTTTTACACATCTGTTTGCAACCTTTTCAGACTGCTTGGCAATGACTCCTACTAAGACTCACTGAATCCTCTTGCCCTTCACTTCGAAAACTTGCAAAGTATTCATATGTTTATAAGCTCCCTCCTTCTTCTATCATTTCAATCTTCAACCGCTACATTTGCTTCATTCAAGCGTATCTGACTCTCTGGGCCAGTGTCACCGGCGAGCACTAACTTTTAGTCGATTCAGACAACCAGGGCATCGTTGCAGGTTTTGTTACTTGGTCCTACTGGTTGCGATAGCTTTTGAAGTTGATATCGGACTTGTGATTGAATGCAGGGCGCACTAAGGGTCTCTCGATGTATCGTCGGAGTGATTGGCAGCGTCTTCCAGATGTTGGGCACCAGCGGCGCTATGCATATATATCTTCAGAGTCTCCTCAAGGTTCCCATGCTGAACCATATCCACTCGGGATAATCCAGAAGGCCTCAATATGGGCGCCACTCAAGAATGACAAGCATCTCTCTCAACGGTACCTTGGGCTCTTGATATGCTGGCCACGGGCATGGTGATGCATTATTTCTGGTATGCGCAGTGGTTTTTTATGTGGGAGGTTCAAGTGGTGTCAATATTCAGGGATCTATACGTCTTTCGAACATTGTCATCGGCGTCGAGTGCGCCCTCACGCTCGTATCTGTGTGTGCTCTTCTCTGCATTATGCTCGTTTATATGCAGGTTCACCGTCTCTTCCTGCAACATCCAGTTTTCCCCGCAAGCTTGATCTCGCAGCGTAGTACTGCCTACCCTATATTTAGAGTAACGTGCATCTCCCCGAGTGCACGTCAGCGACGAATAAGATCTTCTCCCCAGGCCAACACCGACAACACCTGCTTACATATCAGGGACAGCTGCATCTGCGGAACATTGATGTGCTCCGTACAGCACACTTTTTGGAACTGAACCAGCAGTCTCGCCCTGTTGTACTCACAATAACATGTCTAGAACAGATAGCATCTCCGCTGCCCAGTGGTGGAATGCAGTTACTAAGAAACCCTTTCCTCTCCGACTCCTCTTCTTCAATTCCGCTCCTCTTTGAGTCTCTCTCTAGGTATAAGGTAGTACCTTATCTTTTGCGCCGTATTCCTTTAGCATCACCTGAACATTATCAGGTAAGGTATTTGTACTGTACATCTGTATCGTACTGTTCGTACATGCCTTGCTCCACCCTTCGCCTCGTGACTATTAATCCTATACCGTGCGTTTGCGCCTCTGCTTCTGTTACCGTATGCATGCTTCTCGCTTCGCCCTATCGGTGTACCTGGTAGGTACCTTACCTTAGTAAGGTACCTTTCAGTTGTACAGTACGTTATCTTACCGAGTGCTGGTAAAGTATACCTTTACCTTACAAATCGTGACTAAGGTACCTTACTATTCCGTGCAGAGGCAACTACCTTAAGTTAAGGTACAGTAACTAGGTAATGTAACTAAAACTATCTACCTTAAGTTAAGGTAGAGTAAGGTAATTACGGTAGATGAGCTTCCGTACTTGGCTCGATTTCCCCAGATTGAGAATGTTACGCCCATCGTCGTCGTCGTTGTCGTCGTCGTCGTCCTGGATTGCTTTTTCATTCCTTTCAGTAGAGTGTATCTTTTATCTGATCTCACAGTATTATTTACTTTACCTACTCAGTCCAGGCAGGTTCGACGCTTTCGTCTTCATTGTACTGTAGGTAAGCTGAAGGTACTAGGGTACTTAAGGTTAGGTATTGTATTGTCCGCTTTCCTCGGTTACCTTGCAGGAAGGGAAGAGGGAGCATTGTCACGGAAGGAGCCGTGCGCTGGACTGGACTGGGATAGTATGAGTACCTTAAGGTACTACTGCCAGCTTTGCTCATACCTTACCTTACCTTACAAAGGTACAGCAACTAGTAGTACCCCGGGAATCACCATCGTCACCGACGACCTCTTCTTACCCATACTTCAGGTACCTTCACTTTCGCCTGGTTCTTGGATAACCCTTGCTCCACCTCCATTCCGAATATAGCTCTTTCAGACGTGCGCTCTGCCCTCGCATTTCATCCGACTTCGGCCTTGCATTTTCGACTCATCTCAAGAATTCGGGCGCACCGACATTACGCGCCGCATCCAGGACTGGCCTTCCAGCATCCATCAATCGTCCTTAACCGCGCTCACGAGCGTCATCATCCATACGCCCGTCTCACACCTTTGCATGGCTGGCAGACGGCTCGATTTTCGGTCACGTGGGCCGGGTTATATTGTCATCTGACAGCATCAGTAGCCTTGCTTCAGAATCTTGACCGGAACCGGGCCAACTGCCAGGCTGAACTTCAGAAACCGGCCGGGACTCGACGACGGCGACGAAGTCCCTCCTCGCCACTTTCGGCAGCTGAAGTGAGGGTCGTTCAGGATGGGTATCTGTGGAAGTTCGGAAACCGTGGATTCGGAGCAGAAGAAGAGAAGTCAGATGATCGACCGAGAATTGGAGTCGGAACACAAGAGGCTGCAGCACGAATGCAAAATATTGCTACTAGGTTCGGAGTCGTGGTGTGATACAGGGTGATGATGCTTGCACGGACTGACAATATATTCCAGGCTCCGGGGAAAGCGGCAAGTCCACGATCGTCAAGCAGATGAAGATCATCCACCAGAACGGTTATACCGTCGACGAGCTGGCATTATATCGACTGACTGTCTACAAGAACCTGGTGGATTGTGCAAAGGCTTTGGTGGGAGCGATGCGTCAGTTTGAAGTCGAACCTGGAGACGCCCAAAATCGAGAGTACGGCGACTACGTGTTGGAGTACCAAGTCGATCCCGACCCTCATGCACCGTTGGATCCGCTGGTTGGAGAAGCGATCACTTCGCTCTGGAAGGACACGAGCATGCCAGCGGTGTTGGACCATCAAAGTGAATTCTACCTGATGGACTCTGCGCCCTAGTATGCTCTACCTGCCGACGCATTTACGCAGAACGCGTCAACTGACAAGCCCATAGTTTCTTTGACGAGGCACCGAGAATTGCCTCGGCAGATTTTATACCTACCGAAGCCGACGTGCTTCGAGCACGAACTAAGACGACGGGCATATACGAGACAAGGTTCACAATGGGCCAATTGAGCATACAGTATGTCCCAAATCGGACTAGCGCTGCAGTGGTTGGCTAATCGGGTGCCTGCAGCATGTTCGATGTAGGCGGCCAACGGAGTGAACGTAAGAAGTGGATCCACTGTTTCGAGGACGTCACATCAATTATATTCTGCGTGGCGCTCAGCGAGTATGATCAAGTACTTTTGGAAGAGAGCAATCAGGTAACATCTGTTCGTGAATCATTACCAGCCCTAGCTGACCCCGTTCAGAATCGCATGATGGAAAGTCTCGTGCTTTTCGACTCGGTGGTCAATTCGAGATGGTTCATGAGGACAAGCATCATCCTGTTCCTGAACAAGGTCGATCTGTTCAAGCGGAAGCTGGGTCGGTCGCCGCTCGGGAATTACTTTCCAGATTATTCGGGCGGCAACGATGTCAACCGAGCAGCCAAATATCTATTGTGGCGGTTCAACCAAGTGAACCGAGCACATCTCAATCTCTACCCTCAGTAAGGCCCTCGTGGCCCACGGATCGATGCTCCATTGTACTGACATGCTTCGCAGCCTCACCCAAGCCACCGACACCTCAAACATCCGCTTGGTCTTCGCCGCCGTCAAGGAGACGATCCTCCACAACGCTCTTCAAGATTCTGGGATATTGTGAGCAACGCATGCTCTGTGACTCGAATCGCCAATAACCCCTTCGCAGACCATTCTAATTCTTGTGTATAAATTGCCGGCCGCAAGGCGCGGAAATGGCTGGGGAAACTCATCGTCTCGCTTGTTTTTGACGCCACATCCTTACGTCAAACATCGTCGTTGCTGCCCGTTCTGCTATCACTTGGGTGCGTGGCGTTCTGGCTGGCAATCTACGGGTCATCTTTTGGCGGGAGCACGGTCAATACCTCTGATACATTCTCGCGCCGTTCGTCGAAAAGTCTTGGGTACTACGCCGTCACCACGTCCTTGTACGTTTTAATGATTGTCATCTCCGTCGAGAGGCGCGCTTGTGCCGTTTTCATTCTGCACAGGGCCACTGGGTGCGGTATCTCTGTTTTAACGTTCCGGTCGGTAGTATTGGGGCTCGGCGGCTATTCCGCAAGTCCTCCGGGAGACACGGCGTCCGATGTGGAGTCGGACTCGGAAGGATTTCGGAGAGGATGAAACGAGGTCGTTGCTCGGACATGGAGGGGAGTGTTGGGAGTGTTTGGATGGGGGACACCTGTGGAGGCCTTGATACTATTGAGGATGCAAGTTATTGTTACGTGTTGTATGTGTTGACGAATCCGAAGAGAAGGGGTGCAAGGATTCGCATTACCAGTACCTTGACCTACAGTCAGATATACCTATCCACATCGATGATGGTTTGCGTGTTAAGCGCTCTTACGTGCTAGCTCTGGACTCGGATATATCCCCACTTACCTTATGTGGACGGTACGGCCCGTGTCACAGATTATGTAAGCCGGACATACCTCTAACCCACTCGGCAATTAATAATGCAGCGTCTTAAAAAAAGATGAATCTATTTGAGAGACCCTAATCATCGCTCTCAAGTTCATATATACAAATCGATTTCGACATCGAGTGAAAGGTAGGTACTTTGTACAGTAGCTGCCGCAGTGGTTGAGCTTAAGATACAAATATATCTCTCATGATACAACTGAGTTTATTATTTCGCGCTCAACAAAACCTTCTACAGTGTCGATCCTTCTTTTCTCGGCACCTGGCCCGAGCTCCTACCACCTCGTGTCTCTGGTCGTTGTTTACAAGAACCCAATGCCCAGTTGACCCCCTATCATTCCCACCCCTAAAACTCTCGACCACGGACGCTCAACATGGTTACCCAGACGAGAGAACGTAAGCCGTCAACCAGTGCTCCCATCTCGGACCTTCAGGGACCGGTTGGTCCTGGCTTCAGCAGACCGAAGCATAAGCGTACCTTCACCGGCTTCGGTGCCAGTGAGATCAAGAGCGTAGAGGCTAGCATTCCGGAACCACAGAGGGAAGCGTGAGTCCACACCGTCAACCGCTCGACGAGGGTCAACGCTGACCTACCGGATCTTCCAGGTGGAGGAAGTTCGTAAGAGAAGAGCTGCGGCTTCAAGGTCTTTACACAACGGTCTGACAGCGCTGCTTAGTCTGCTCATGGCTTCACGACCAAGGAGGAGTTTGAGGTATGCTCGATGCGGGACCGCTTGGAAGTGACGAGCCTGACGTCTATCGCAGAGCGAAACCGTCCGTCATGTCGAGACGACCCTCGCCCGTTCACTCTTCAATTGCGATGAGCTGTGAGCGTGCCCTAACATGAGCTTACCCTTTTCACGAGGCCAATACTCACAGGTCGACAGGGCCGCATACTCTGGGGCGTCTCTGGCATTTAGAGATCGATTGGTGATTGAGTGGAACAAGACGCAACAGCGCCAGACTTTTGCGGATCCTAAGCGCGTGTACTGTAGGTGGTTGGGGGTGGTACTTTGGGATCGCAATCTGATCCATATCTCCAGACCTCTCTCTAGAGTTCCTGATGGGTCGAGCGCTTGATAATGCCATGCTTAATGTTGGACTGAAAGATGTTGCTCGAGGTACCTCAACAGATGCTGCGGCACAGACATCCCTGCTGATGGTCTTCCAGCTGGCCTCGCGGATCTGGGCTTTCGGATCGAGGACGTTATCTCTCAAGAACACGATGCTGCTCTCGGTAACGGAGGGCTGGGCCGCCTGGCTGCGTGCTTTCTCGACAGTCTCGCTTCGTTGAACTACCCTGCGTGGGGGTACGGTTTACGGTACAGATATGGTATCTTTAAGCAAGAGATTGTGGATGGGTATCAGGTCGAGATTCCGGACTACTGGCTGGATTTCAACCCCTGGGAATTTCCGAGGCATGACATAACTGTTGACATACAGTTCTACGGCCATGTCAGGAAATATCAGGGAGATGACGGTCGCAATATGGCGGTCTGGGAGGGGGGTGAGATTGTCAATGCCGTCGCGTACGACGTGCCTATTCCAGGCTATGGCACTAGCACCACGAACAATCTACGTCTATGGTCCAGTAAAGCGGCTAGCGGCGAGTTCGACTTTCAGAAGTTCAACGCAGGTGAGTACGAGAGCGCGGTCGGTGACCAACAGAGGGCGGAGACAATCTCGGCGGTCCTGTATCCCAACGACAATCTCGAAAGGGGCAAGGAGCTTCGCCTGAAACAACAATACTTCTGGTGTGCAGCTTCTCTTTACGATATCGTCCGTCGGTTCAAGAAGACGAAACGTGCTTGGTCGCAGTTTCCAGACCAAGTGGCTATCCAGCTGAACGACACGCACCCGACTTTGGCGATCGTGGAGTTGCAGCGTATCCTGCTGGATCTCGAAGGGTTGGAATGGGACGAAGCCTGGAACATCGTGTCCAAAACCTTTGGCTATACCAACCATACGGTGCTTCCGGAAGCCCTCGAGAAGTGGTCCGTGCCGTTGGTGCAGAACTTGTTGCCGCGCCACTTACAGATCATCTACGACATCAACATGTTCTTTCTCCAATCCGTGGAACGAAGATTCCCTGGTGACCGTGAGCTACTGAGCCGGGTGTCCATTATCGAGGAGTCACAACCAAAAATGGTCCGTATGGCCTACCTCGCCATTATCGGTTCGCATAAAGTTAATGGTGTCGCCGAGCTTCACTCCGATCTGATCCAAACCACCATCTTCAAGGACTTTGTCAAGATATACGGCCCGGATAAGTTTACCAACGTCACCAACGGCATCACCCCGCGACGGTGGTTGCACCAGGCCAACCCAAGACTATCTGAGCTCATCGCGTCGAAGCTCGGTGGATATGAATTTTTGAAGGATCTGACATTACTGGACAAACTCGAGCGTTTCGTCGACGACAAGGACTTCCGGAAAGAATGGCAGGAGATCAAATACGCCAACAAGGTCCGTCTGGCGAAGCACATCATGGACACGACAGGAGTCAGCGTCAACCCGATGGCCCTGTTCGACATCCAGGTCAAGCGCATACACGAATACAAACGGCAGCAACTCAACATCTTCGGCGTCATCCACCGCTACCTGACCATCAAGGCCATGGGACCGGAAGAGCGGAAGAAGCTCACTCCGCGGGTCTCCATCTTCGGGGGCAAAGCCGCACCAGGCTACTGGATGGCGAAGACCATCATCCATCTGATCAACAACGTCGGCAAGGTCGTCAACGACGACAAAGATGTCGGCGACCTCCTCAAAGTCATCTTCATCGAGGACTACAACGTCAGCAAAGCCGAAATCATCACCCCGGCCTCCGACATCAGCCAACACATCTCCACCGCCGGCACCGAGGCCAGCGGCACCAGCAACATGAAGTTCGTCCTCAACGGCGGCCTCATCATCGGCACCTGCGACGGCGCCAACGTAAGTCCCCCTACCTCCCCCCTTCTCCCTGAAC
>JAABUJ010002204.1_pt1 | contig 24902 bp, 27 predicted proteins | sample 5559131 | NCBI WGS metagenome assembly JAABUJ01 (sample SAMN10711875, study PRJNA513366) | rock metagenome | isolation source: Antarctica rocks | place: Antarctica: Victoria Land, Mt New Zealand nord | collected 2016-01-07
TCACCAGCCCCCACTCCCGCGCCTCCAACGCCCCTACCGTCCGCCCCGTCAGCGCCATCTCCATCGCCCGCGGCCGCCCCACCGTCCGCACCAGCCGCGGCAACGCCCCCGCGATCGCTGCCACCCCGCGCTTCACCTCCGGCAGCCCGAATTGCGCACCGTGAGCTGCGACGACCATGTCGCAGTTGATGATCATCTCGCACCCCCCGCCCAGCGCGAGCCCGTTCACCGCTGCGATTACGGGCTTCTTGCCGCCGCGTCGTGAGAGCCCGCCGAAGCCGGAGGCGGGCATTTGGCGGGGTGTGTTGGTCCGTTGTTGCGCGTCCCATTCTGCTCGCGTCACGCAACTCGGCGGTTAGGATGCTCGTCGGAGTGAAGGAGGGATGGTGGGAAGGGATGCATGCAACAGGGGGAAAAGGGGAAGAGACGGACCCTTTAGATCGGCGCCGGCGCAGAAGGCCCGCCCGGTGCCGGTCACGATCCCGACGCGCAGGGACGGTTCGTCGTCGAGCCATTTCCAGACGGCGTCGAGCTCGTGGTGGCCGGCGATGTTGATGCAATTGAGGGAGTTGGGCCGGTTGAGTGTCACGAGAAGGATGGTGGGGGTTGGGAAGGTGAGGAGGGCGTGTTCGCAGGTTGGTGGTGGGGTGGTGAAGGGTTGTGACATTGCGGTGAATTGTTCAATTATTTATCAGGTTATGAATCCTCAAGGTAAAGAGTGTAGAGGAGCAGGATACTGAAGAACCAGACAGATAGTCGTATGGGCTTGTATTGGGGTGGTCTTTGAATGGTTCAAGGTGATCTTCGGGGAGCTCCAACTGTGGGGCCTCGGCAATGCATTTAAGAAATCCGGGGTAGCAATGATCTGCAGCTGTCATCGTGAAACGAAGGGAACATCTGAACTTAATAATGACCGCTCAGACCATGACCACGGTGAATGATACGGATGTAGGAATTGTCCAATTTAAAACATTAGACCCATCCGTGCATCAGGTATCGATAGCTAAAGCCCCGCCTAGCTTTGTCCACATACGCCTCGTCCATTGCAGCCATACCTTGGATCTACCGCTTGTCCTTACGCCTCGAGTCCCAGCCAACCAGCATTACCCCAACCAGGCTGTATACAACGTAAAGAGAAAGGTCATGTCCAATCGGCGGACTCAACGCCAGAGTAGAGTCATCCCTTGCTGATCCACCCTGAATGTACGAAGAAATCAAATATCCTGCCAGACTTCGTTACGTCAATCTGTGACATTGTAAGTTTCCAAGCAACTGCAACGCGCCATCGCAGACACAAGCATACCTTACACACTTCCCTAGCAACCTTTCTTTTGAGGTTTCCACCTTGTTTCATCGCCTCTTTCAGGAGATGCTCTTTGATCACAAGATACGGCTTGGGCATAATTCTCAACACGCTGCACAGCTCTTGCTCTTCCTTGGTCAATAGATGTAAGTCGGTGGCATTCTCGTTGTTGAGCTTCAGGGGTTGTGCGCCAGGAATGGGTTGGATGATATATTTCGTTTTGCCAGACTGCGGTGTCAAGGTGCCATTGGCGTGGCCATTGGTGAGAGCCCGATCGCCGTTGTGGTTCGGCGATCGAGCGTTTGGAGAGACCGGAGTCTGGATGCCATGGTGCTGTAGTCGGATGGGTAATTCAGGAGCGGTCAGAGCAGTCGTCGCAGATGGTGTCTCGATCGGCGGCGTAGGTTTGTTGGGACGCATGCTCGCGAGGCGATCAAACGATCCTGTCGGCGCCGGGCGTTGTGCTCTTTGCAATTTCTCTTGCTCATACTTTTCGCCACCTTTCAGGTCACCAATGCCCATCTGTCGCCAGTCCTGCATCTGAGAAATAGCTTGCCGTAGATTATGTTCGTGTTCCAGGCCACTACAGAATTCTTCAAAGTCATGGTGGTTGATCATCCGAGCGAAAGGTTTTGCTTTGTTTAAAAGGTCCCGCTCTTCCTTCGTTTTCTTCTTGTCAACCGCAGCGTTCTTTCGGTAATCTAGCAGGTTGTGCTCAAAGATGATCTTCTTCCGCTCTGCTCTTGCTGTCAATCGCGAGTTATAGATCTCCATCACCACCATTTTGAGTTCCATCTCGGGTTCAATCTCGCCGGTGCGCGGGTTAAGGCCATCGCCCGCGTCAAATTGCATATGTTGGACCGCCTCTTCCGCCTCATTCGCAAACTCTGTTTCAAACTCCAACCGGCCTGGCATATACCCCTGTATTTCGTGGCAAGCAGGTACGCTTGCCGTCGGTTTCTGCTTCGGTGTTGCTGGTGGCGCTGATTTGGCAGCCTCCTTGCGCTCCTCTACGCGTCGCTTCTTTCGAGCCTGAAACTTTTCTCTTGGTACTTCGTCAATGAGAGCTCGATCATCCGGGCTTGCGCGCTCAGGCAAAGGGAACTTCGAGCTCTCAACGTAGGTTTTTATGTAATGGTCTCGAACTTCGTCCTTAGTCCTGTAACCCCCAATGTGATCTGCGATGTCGGCCCATGACCCAAGTCCGTACGACTCGGCACCCTCTAGAAGAAGCAATTCTTCGTCTGCGCCCCAGTCTTTCGTGTATATAGGTATAGAGTGTTGCTCGATCACCTGATACGAATGGGTTCTCGGATCATGATCGCGCGAAGACTCTCCTGCGGAGAAACAAGGTACACAGAGGTCGTACTCGTTGCACGCATGGTGGGCACAACGTATGCGAACCTGTGTGAGTGGCAAAATTAGCTTCATCTGCCCTGGAAAATATGCGCGCAAACTGGTATGATCACAGCCAGACTGCCTGAAATGGAGTGCTTACGGTGGAAGTAATGTCGGCCGAGCACACGTCGCACACATACTTCACCCCACCTTCAGTACTCCTAGTAACCGTCTTCTTCTTGATCACCCCCATGACAACTAGTGTCTCTCCTTTTGAGAGCCTCTCATCAGCTTCAAGCGACGAAGCCTCCACTCTGTTCGATGATCGGCACCTAATGATATGGATCCATTGTGGAGACCTATAAACGTTGACAGCTCAATAGACACCAGAACTGCAGTGTGCTTCGATAGCGAATCACCCAGGACTATCGACTTGTATGGAGTCGCGATCCGCTTTCACGGGCGCAGCAGATAACGTGTGAGAAAGGTCGGGAAGCTGCGACATCTGGGAACCAATCATAGAGAAGCCCATCTTTGGGGAAGCGGGGCGGCACTTGCCGGCATCCACAGCCGAAATGACTAAGCCCTAGGTGCGACCCGTCCCTTTCCTTACGTAAGGTACCGTATCTTGTCAACTTACCATACTGTTCATTCACTGACCGGTCCATGTGAAGATCAGAGCCAAGACTTCAGACAGACTCCCGGATCAGGTTCAAACATCTTCTCTGACAGGAAGAAACACTGTTTAGACTCTGATAAGATACTCACTCACGAACATCACCGTCAAGACGTGTGCATGCCACCCGTCCTGTGGCGCTGATTACGCTCCGTTTGTGGCTGTGGAGGGGTACCTTCGCTCTCACAGTGACTTCATACATCTGCCTGAAGAATAACCTACTACATCCTCAGAGCTGATCAGTCGACATCATGTCTTGGAATCTGACTAAAAGTCTGTCTCTTCTCTTCCCCTGGAGAGCTTACACAATACTAACAGACTTGCAGAACTCAAGGAAACCCACCTTGCCCCCTTGAAGAACTCATTCGGACGATCCACATCTACCTCTACCATCAAAGCAGAATCTCCGGCGGCGATCGATGATGGAAGTAGCGCAAGCAGCAATGGGATTGGTATGTCGAGTCGAAGCCTAGTGATGATAGGGACAAGCATTTAATTTGAGTAGCTGCCTCGGAACCATTGGTGTCACCACCACCTGCGCCTTCGAAACCCGGTATCCTGATTGTTACACTTCATGAAGGCAGAGGATTCTCCCTTCCTCCACAGTACCAGCAAGCTTTCAGCTCATACACTCCCAGCTCTTTGTCTTCAAGCAGTGGCTTCTCCATCTCGGGTTCAATGCGGCCAAGTACAGCATCGTCACGTAACCAGGGCGGTATGGCTGGCTCGTATATCAATACTGGGCGTCCTCAATCCACAAGCGGGGGCATTAACTCAGTGCCTACAATCCATGGTCGGTACTCCACAAAGTATCTTCCTTACGCTCTACTGGATTTCGACAAGCTCCAAGTCTTTGTGGACGCAGTGTCAGGCACGCCCGAGAATCCGTTGTGGGCTGGCGACAACACTTCATTCAAGTTCGATGTCTCCCGCATGACAGAGCTCTCTGTTCAGTTATATCTACGAAATCCCAACGCGCGTCCCGGTGTTGGACGAAGCGAGGACATATTTCTAGGTGCTTGTCGAGTCAATCCCAGATTTGAGGAGTTTCGACCTTATGTCGAGGATCTGAAGAGTAGTAAGAAGGACCGTGAGAAGGCAGCGGCAGCGTTCGCACAGCAAGAGCGGCAGCTCGGACAGATTGGGGCAGAGTGGCTTGATATGGCGTTTGGGACCGGAGCTATCAAAATCGGAGTCGAGTTCGTCGAGAATCGTCAGCGAACTCTGAAGATTGAAGACTTCGAGCTACTGAAGGTAGTTGGTAAAGGGAGTTTTGGCAAGGTCATGCAGGTCATGTCAGTTTGCTGCTTCGTTGCTGTGTTGGGGAAATGCAGAGATCTAACAATGAGATACAGGAAACGAGATACCCATCGAATCTATGCATTGAAAACTCTTCGCAAAGCGCACATCATCTCGCGTTCTGAGGTGGCACATACACTCGCCGAACGGTCTGTGCTCGCTCAGATCAATAACCCATTCATCGTCCCACTGAAGTTCTCTTTCCAATCTCCCGAGAAGCTGTACCTCGTTTTGGCTTTCGTCAACGGCGGCGAGCTCTTCCATCATCTCCAGAAGGAACAGCGCTTCGACATCAACCGATCACGATTCTACACCGCCGAGCTACTGTGTGCACTTGAGTGTCTCCACGGCTTCAACGTTATCTACCGCGACCTGAAGCCGGAGAATATTCTTCTCGATTACTCTGGGCACATTGCCTTGTGCGATTTCGGTCTTTGCAAGTTGGACATGAAAGACGAAGATCGTACGAACAGTAAGTGATATGTCCAATCATATGTTGTACACTTGTGTAACCAACTGCTCTAGCGTTCTGTGGTACACCGGAATACCTCGCTCCAGAATTACTCCTCGGTCATGGCTACACAAAGACAGTCGACTGGTGGACGCTTGGGGTATTGCTGTACGAAATGTTGACAGGCTTACCTCCGTATTACGACGAGAACACGAACGAGATGTATCGGAAAATCCTCTCGGAGCCACTTCACTTTCCGGGTCCGGACATCGTTCCACCAGCGGCTAAAGATCTACTCACGAGGCTGTTGGATCGTCGGCCAGAGCAGAGGCTTGGTGCGAATGGCGCTTCGGAAATCAAGGCCCACCAATTCTTCCACAGCATCGATTGGAGAAAGCTCTTGCAGAGAAAGTACGAGCCAACCTTCAAGCCGAATGTGGTACGTACATTGTCGACCAGACTTACTCTCTGTCACACTAACAGTATATCTTAGGCTGACGCTTTGGACACCGCGAACTTTGACCGCGAATTCACCTCTGAGGCACCCACAGACTCCTATGTCGACGGACCAATGCTCTCCCAGACGATGCAACAACAATTTGCAGGATGGTCATACAACCGCCCTGTAGCTGGCCTCGGGGATGCTGGTGGTAGCGTGAAAGACCCGTCATTCGGCAGTGTTACCGGCTGAGTGTGTGAGCAATGAAAGGCAATGTGATCACGAATGTATTTCAGGAAGGCTTAGATTTAGCGATACTGTGCTCTGTATGGTGGAGGTCTTATGCTCTGTTGATCCATACCGTGCCACATTGCCGTGCCTACGCAAGTAACCATGAGTTGACCGCCCCACCTAATCCTCGAATGAAGGTGTAAGGCAGGATGCTCGGTAAAATATTCAGCTGAATATTGCTGCCCTACCAGAAGAGTACACCGTAAGGTGATGGGTAAGGGTACGGAGGCTTGGCGGTGCTGGCAGAAACGTGAGCAGTCCTAACGCTAGAGGTGGGGGTGGGGTGGGAGTGGCGGGGGAAGGTCTGCGGATTCGCTCGCCAACCCGAGTCTTGCTGCACCTCTGTACACTTCATCTACTACTCTGTGGCCTTCCATTTCAAAGCTGCATATTTGCTAAAATCAACTCTTCCATCTCAATCTGCCGACTGATCTTGCTGCCTAGCCAATCCTTCTTCACCGTGAGCTGGTGACCCTACCCCGAAGACCGTTTAGCAGACTAGGAAACCAACAATCAAAAGATAGTGACTTCGATATACCTTAAGAAACTCAACAACCCAGCTGCTACCACCCTCAGAATGCCTGGATTCGCGCAAGCAAGTGATCTTAAGGCATGGCAGCAGCTCCAGGAGCATCACACTACCCTCGGCCGAAACATTGTGCTGAAGGAATACTTCCATAAAGATCCCCAGCGCTTTGAGAAATTCTCGCGCACCTTCCACAACACTGCTGACAAGTCGGAGACTCTGTTCGATTTCTCCAAGAACTTCATCACCGAGGAGACTCTCTCATTGCTCATTCAACTCGCCAAGGAATGCGGGTTAGAAAAACTGAGAGATGACATGTTCAAGGGGGAGAAGATCAACTTCACAGAGGACCGGGCGGTTTACCATGTTGCACTGCGCAACGTGTCGAATGAGCCAATGCAGGTTGACGGGAAGAGTGTGGTCGAGGATGTCAACGAGGTTCTTGACCACATGAAAGAGTTCTCGGAGCAAGTACGGAGCGGAGAGTGGAAAGGGTATACGGGAAAGAAGATAAACACAATTGTCAATATTGGCATTGGTGGCTCAGATCTGTATGTCTTTGGGGCTGAATCTTCATGAGTGAAGGACTGTATTGCTCAACCCGCCGCAGGGGCTGACTGATCGTGTAGCGGTCCCGTTATGGTATCAGAGGCGCTGAAGCCTTACGGAGACCGGAACCTGAAGATGCACTTCGTCTCTAACATTGACGGAACCCATATCGCAGAAGCTCTCCGAGACTCAGATCCGGAGACGACGCTTTTCTTTGTTGCTTCCAAGACCTTTACGACTGCCGAGACGACGACCAATGCCAACACCGCCAAGTCATGGTTCCTTGAAACAGCAAAAGAAACTTCACACATCGCCAAGCACTTCGTTGCGCTTTCCACTAACGAGTCTGAGGTGGAGAAGTTCGGAATTGACAAGAAGAACATGTTCGGCTTCGCCAGTTGGGTTGGTGGCAGATATAGTGTCTGGAGCGCCATTGGATTGAGCGTCTGTTTATTCATTGGCTACGAAAACTTTCACCAGTTCCTGGCGGGGGCGCAGGCAATGGACAAACATTTCAAGGAGACCCCACTGGAAGAGAACATTCCTGTCCTTGGTGGACTGCTAAGTGTGTGGTATTCTGACTTTTTCGGCGCACAAACCCATCTCGTGTCTCCGTTCGATCAGTATCTCCACCGGTTCCCCGCATACTTGCAGCAGTTGTCGATGGAGTCGAACGGCAAGGCTATCACTCGGAGCGGTGAGTACGTCAAGTACACCACTGGTCCGATTCTGTTCGGCGAACCGGCTACCAATGCTCAGCATTCATTCTATCAACTTCTCCACCAGGGTACAAAGCTGATCCCAACCGACTTCATCATGGCTGCCGAAAGCCACAATCCTGTCGAGAAGAACAAGCATCAGAAGTAAGTCCCCAACAATCATACAACTGTATTCAAATACTTACAGATACTCCAATCAGGATGCTAGCATCGAACTTCCTCGCGCAAGCTGAAGCTTTGATGGTCGGCAAAACGCCCGAAGAAGTCAAAGCCGAAGGGACATCTGCGGAGCTCGTCCCGCACAAAACTTTCCTAGGGAACCGACCTACAACCTCGATTCTTGCACAGAAAATCACGCCAGCCACTCTGGGTGCACTGATCGTCTACTACGAGCACCTGACGTTCACGGAAGGGGCGGTTTGGAATATCAACAGCTTCGATCAGTGGGGTGTTGAGCTCGGGAAGTCGCTGGCAAAGAAAATTCAGGCCGAGTTGGATGGGGAAACTGGAGACCATGATGCAAGCACAAAGGGGCTGATCAATGCTTTCAAGAAAAAGGCAGGTATTTAGGAGAGCGAGATATCTGGTTGAGGCTTCAGCGCAGCTTCAAGAATATAGAGTGGGTCGTTACGACCTCGTGGGTCGAGACAGATTCTGGGGAGATATATCTGATATGACATACCGAGCTCTACTTTATGATAGCAATGGAAAACGAGTCTTTGATGCCATGGTCATTTTGTTTACCTCAGAGACTACGTTCCATTAGCTGTGGCTTTACCTGGCGGTACCTAAGGTATTTGTACTTTGTACCCTAAGGTACCTATTAGGGGAAGCCGCTGGTTCCAGAAAACGCTACAATAACCATATCAATGGCAGCAGCGACTTAAGATGTGTTCCTACCTCAAAAACATAGACTAACATGATGCTGAAAGTGATGCTCAGCACTTAATCTGCTTTGAAAACATACATAGACTCGCTGCCGCCACTAACATCGTTATTATAGCGTTTCCTGGAACCAGTAACTTCCGGTAACGTTAAGGGGCTGGAGTAGTGCCCGTGCCCCTGACGCTAGCCTCCATCATGCGCGCTAGGAAGCATGCGCAACGTTGTCAAAGGTGGCCTAAAACTCATCATCATGGCACAACAAATTCCACCCTCTCTACGTTTACCATGATAATCCGGCACTTCAAGGCGTGTTTGACAGTATGTCATCTCGCGCTGGTAATCTTTCCCTCACTTTCGGCGGCGGTTAGCAATGACAAGCCTCTGCAACCCCTGAAGAAGGCCACATATAAACTCGGGGATGCTATACCTGTCAGCTGTCTGAACAGGACAATGTAAGTGGCTGAGAGACAGCACCCTGATGAAATGAGCGCTGATTGGTGTCTACGATGCGCCAACAGAGATACTGGCGAACATGTAAACACTTCCTGAGCCACAATGCCTCCACTGGCCCCCCCATTCAAAGCACAATGATGTTGACTACCTCAGATCACCGACGCTCAAGGCCAACTACAATACATCCCCTTCCCCCAATGCGAAGAAACAGGCCGACAACTTGAGCTACGCTGGGGCGTCGAGCAAGGTACGTCCGCTCCACCGCCCTACCCACCAGCCACTATTAGAAAACCAACCATATCCACTAAACCGCCCCCAAGACATAAACTGCACCATCCCCTTCATCTCCGACCCACTCTTCCACCTCCTCGAATTCTACATCCACAACGACGCCCCCATGACCTGCCGCATCCCCTCGCGGCCCCTCCCCGCCTCCTCCCCCTCCTCCTCCCCCACCACCATCAACGGCCTCTCCGTCGCCCCCACCGCCCCCACCACCAACGACCTCTACGTCCCCCTCATCATCGCCATCACCGGCACCCTGCAGCTCTCGCACCTGCACATCGCCAACAACCTCAACGTCCTGCTGCACGCCGCGCCGCGCGCCTCCGACCCCGGCGCCATCGATTCCGCAACCGCCTACTCCGTCTCGCACAACTCCCGCAACGTCCGCGTCGTCATCGGCGACGCCCTGCCGCTGCGCCTCAGCGTGCGCTGGTATCCGACCACGGCGCTGCCGTCGGGGTGGAGGGGGGTGGGTGGGCATTTGTTCGTCAGTACGCTGTTCTATTGTTTGCTGTCGGCGGGGGCGGCGTTCGCGGTGTCGGTGGCGTATTTTCGCGGGGTTGAGTTTCCGAAGAGGTTGAGGGCGCATGGGAGGGAGAGGGTTGGGGGGGAGCGGGTTGGGTATGGGTATGGTGGGGCGGTGAATGGGTATGGGATTGGGAAGAGGGATTGAGGGGTTGACTGGTTGTTGTTGTTGTTGTCAAGTAAGATATAAAAGTTCATCATAAATTGCCGGTAGAAAAGCGAGGCCAATCGCCGGGTAAAGCTTGAGTTACTGCTATAGAGCGATGGTTGTCGTCTTGACATCGTTCATCGAGCATCTCCCAAGGGCTCCCTGAGAGCTGTGTGTGCGGGATAGCCCTGGGTTTGCTAAAGCTCGATGCGTTCGGGCAGTGATGTCGCGGATGACTGACTGCCCGGCAGAGCTCACACAGGCGGGTGCAGCGGCTGGCGTGTACTCGGTCGCAACTAAAACAGGGTCAAGGCAAGAACCGGTATGGCGTTTACCACATGTCGGCAATTGCCCCTAGGTCTTGTGTTGTCATTTCGATTGCCGTCTCCATGGCCTCTGTGCGTTGTTGGAAAACATCTGTGAGCTTGAGCATAGGCGGACGCGTGACAGGTGGAATGCTCACAGTGTCATCTGTATGAACTAGACAGAACGTTTCGAATCGCTGGTTGATGTAGATCGAGTGTCTGATTTTGAATAGTTGTTGTTCTTGTTGTTGTGTGATTCGAGATTGGGACTGTGAAGTCTGATATGCTTGGTTGTTAATCATTGCCATTCTTCAATCTAAGGGCACTCGGACACGCAGAGCACAAGATGAATATGATGTAGTATAACTTGCAGGTCCTATGGACGTCCCCAGAAAGGTACGCTGTAGAAAGACCTATATGGTTGACTGGTATCTGTCTAAGTGTGGAGTTCCCCATACATACATTATGCTAAGACCATAACACCCAGATACAACCTGGAAGCGACCTAGTGAACAGCGCATTGAGCTTGGACGTCCATGCAGAAGATAGTACACTTTGTGATATGCCAGAAGATAGTACACTTTGTGATATGCCATGTACACTGCTGATAGCTCCCTAAGAGGTTGAGCAGAAGGATCGAGTCACAACCTGCAAGGTATGTACAACGAGTAACCTTCTCCCATTGCTCCTAGGCACGCTGGACGGACCCTCTACCAACCACTTCTCCTCATCTCTTCGACCTTGCTCACCATAGCCCGGAAGCCTTCCTTGAACCTCTTCCTCCACCGCACAGTGCGCAACCTCTTCCTCTTCAGCCCCGGCCTTTCATGAAACCTCTGTCGCATAAAGTCCGCCTTAACGGTGTTCCTGAAGCAATTGATATCCAAGTTTCGAAACGCTCTTCCCAGATCAATGCCCCTCTCAGGTTCAACAAGCACGCTTCGTCCGACGCTAGGACCAAGACGGAGTTGAGCCTGTGGAACACGAGTTGACACCGCGGCACGGACTGATTCGGAGATGCGAGCGTCGTCAAATATTGCAGGCTTAGGGTCGATCATCTTAGAGGCTTCCACCCTGCCACGATCACGGGACCCGCGCATCTTGCTCAGCACATCCATAGCGGAACTGCCTGTGCTCTGCGCTAGACCCGTACCGATTCTGTCACGAGACCACGGCGGTACTGAGGGAGTGCTTTGCTTTTTAGGTGGGACAAATTCTTCGAGGAGGCGGTGGAGGTCATCCGTTGGGTAACCGCCGCCGACGCGGGACTGATTTGTACCTGATTCGTATTCTGACTTGGAGACTGGGGTAGGAGTTGTTCTGGTGTTACTACTGCTGGCAAATGTCCTCTTCGAGCAGCGGGAATAAGCTTGAAAGCTGTGAGCTGTCGAAGGTGCATCGACACATAGGTGTCGAGCCCATGATCGCGCGGAAAAGTGTGGTGTGAGACAAGAGAGTATGGGTGATCGTGATCGTAGGAAAACGTCTCCAAGCCCCCGTACCTCCATAGAGAAAACCTGCGGGTCTATCAGCGGATGTGCTAGAAAATCTGGAGTGTTTGTATGTACCCGAACTTGAATGGGAGCACGTAGGTAAGTAATCCGTAGTGTTTTGGGCTCCGTCCAAACTTCGGTCTTGGCGAGCAATGGAGATCTCCGTTGAGGCTCTGCTGGAGCGCGAGGCGCCACAAACTTTACGTTCGAGATAGAGGAAGGTTGGAGATCAAACTGAAGTGAAGGACCTAACACATCATTCCTCTGACTACCACCGACGAAGGCGAGCCTAATCAACATCCACCTTGGCCCTAGCCACTCAGGCGTGCACTCACATTGATTGAAGATGTATAATCCGTATCAAGGTACAGTGAGCTTACGGCTTGTCAGAATACTGTTCAAGCGTTCGAGCAGTGCTGATTAATTCTCATAGCGAACGCACCATTTGGGCGGCCGCCCGGGTTCGGAGGCTTCCCCGGCCAGCCAGGTGTGGCCCCTGGCATGGGCGCTCCTCCCGGCATGGGTTAGCTTCGTCTTTTATTGAATGTTTGTTTGAGTTGATGTTGATACCTTGCAACAGGGCCTCCTGGGATGTCTGCACCCGGTGTCGCTCCAGCGCCTGGAATGCAGCAAGGCAACATTCAACAGCCTGGACGCCCTGGCAACTTACCAGCAAATTTTCAACCTCCCGCAAACATGCCGAACATCAACTTCTCCGCTCCCGTCATTCGACTCGGTACATCCGGTCCTGCTAAGCCCTCTACCCCACTTGGAGGTGATTCAGGTAGACGAGACAGTAATCTAGACTCGAGGTTCGCGAGGCCAGGATTAGGTGCAGGTCAAGGAGGCATGGACGCTCAACGGCTAGCACTACGGGAAGCCATGGTGGTCCCACCTACGAAGGATGAGATTCTGCGAACGGTGTTTGTGGGCGGCATCACTGAGGGTGCTGGGGGTGACGACGGCATTGAGCGCATATTACGCACGGCAGGGAACTTGAGACGATGGATTCGCGCAACGGATGCAGATAATAAGGCTTGCAGATTTGGTTTTGCCGAGTATGACGACCCTGAAAGCCTTGGTACTGCTGTAGAGGTGCTGAGAGATGTGGAGGTACCCATAAAGAGACAGGCCACAGTAGATGGAGTTGACAAAGAAACACCAAATGAGGTGGAGACGAGTAAGCTACTGGTACGTTCGAGATGAAATTCATTGCTTTCCCTATGTTGACATGTCGCAGATCATTATCGACGACGAGTCTCTCAACTATCTGGAGCGCTACCAATCATCTCGGGGCGACCAGGATCCTGCCTCTGCTCAAATGCGTCTCGATGCCGCCAAAAGTGCTCTTACTGCCGTCCTTACCGATCTCGCCAACCCATCCGCAGCCCCGCAAGCCACTGATCTATCTTCCACCATAGACAGGGAAGGAGATAATACCATGCAAAATGGCGATGACAGAGTCGATGGACCCGAAGCGGAAGTAGTCACCATTCCTTTGACCGTGGATGACGAGCTATCTGACATTCCAGCCGAGATGCGCGAGACCGTTGCGAAGGAGATTGCGGCTTTCCGGGATCGCAGTAATCGTCGTGATATGGAGCGGCTGAAGCGCGAAGAGGAAATCGAGTCCATGGAGCGGCAGAGGAATCTCAGCCAACCTAGACCGAGCAGATTAGCTTCTCCACCTTTATCTGCTCCGAGCGGACCCGCTGGTGGCGCCAATGGAATCCCCCTCGGGCCAAGAGACCGAGGAGTGCCAAACGCACCGGTCGGGCCAAAAGCATACCAAGGTCAACAAATACCGCGAGACTACCAGAAAGGAGTTACTTTCGTGAATGGCAGCGGTGTCAACGGTGCAGCAGCTGCAGGATGGATAAATAAGGAGGACGAGGATAGTGACGCTAGTGACGAAGAACTAGAGAAGCGACGCAGAGACAAGAAAGAAGCCGAGCTCGAAAAGCTCTACCTCGACCAAGAACGGCGATGGCTGAACCGAGAACGAAGCCGCACGGCCGCTGTAGAGCGCGAAAAGGCACGAGACAAAGAAGAAAAATCCCAACTCTCAGTCGAGAAAGAAGCCATGGCCAAACGCCTGCGCGAATGGAACGACGACAGCGAAGCCAGCCGCAAAGTCGAAGAATACTACCTCGACCGCAGCCTGTGGATCCGCAACCGGCTAACCTTCCGCAACCGCGAGATCAGCCACGACGACCTCGACCGCGCCGCCGAAGGCCGCGACAAGGCGCGCGACACGCAGCAGAAAGAGCAGGCGCGCGGCATGGCCGACGACTTCCTCGCCCGCCACGACGCCGAAATGGACGCCAAGGCGGCCGCCTCCCAGCTGCCGCGCGAACCGGCCCGCTTCAAGCTCTCGCTCGGCGCGGCGGCGCAAAAGGCGCAAGCGGCCTCGTCCACGACCCGCCGCACCGTGGCCGAAGTCGAGGGCCTGCTCGAGGACGAAGAGGAGGCCGACTCGGCCGCCAAACGCACGCTCGTGCCCATCAAGGTCGACAGCGCGGCCGAGGCGTCGGGCCTCTCGGAGGAAGAGCGCGCCCAGGCGGCCCGGCAGCTCGCGGCCGACATCCCGACGGACAAGGACGGGCTGTGGAGGTGGCCGGTGCGGTGGGAGTTTGTGGACGAGACGGTGCTGGGCGAGCAGTTAAGACCGTTCGTCGAGAAGAAGATCGTCGAGTATCTGGGCGTGCAGGAGCAGATGCTCGTCGAGGTCGTGGAGGAGCATATTCGGAAGAGGGGCAAGCCGCAGGATCTGGTGGGCGAGTTGGAGGGGGTGAGTCTTCTTCCTTTCTTTTCCTGTTCTTTTTCTTGCTTCCTCGCCCACGACCTTTTGGGTTTCGACGTCGTTGAGAGGCTGGTCGTTGGCTGTTTCTGGTCGAGAGCTGTGTTACTGACGTTTGCGTTTGCGTTTAGGCTTTGGATGAGGAGGCGGAGGTCCTGGTCAAAAAGCTGTGGCGCATGATCATCTTCTTTTCCGAGAGCGAGAAGAGGGGTTTATCGTCTTAGGGACGTCGGGCTTGATGAATTGGCTTCGGCGCGTCTGTCACTGGGAGGCCGCTGCTATGCAACTGTGATCCTCTGCGCGGAAGGAATTCAGGCTTAGAACCTCGGGCCTACGTTCCGTCGAAAGGAGCAATGACTGCCGTGCTGCTTCACGTTCGATCTGGTGTCTACTTCATGTATAGATATCCAATCGGTCCATGTCATATGCTTCGTCAACTCTATGTTCTATGTGTGCCTGGCTCATCTATGGACTCATGTATCGCATGCGGCACAGAACGTGCGTGCAAAACAGTTGCAAATGTACAGCGAACCCTGGAGAAAATTTGGGAGCCGTATCTTCGTCAGCCCAGTTCCTTTGGCGATGCATTTCCGCCGCCGCATCTCATTTCGTATCGTCGTTTGCATTCTCTGGCGCTTTCCGTCTAAGTTCGTCGTAATGTTCATGGACGTCGACGACTTCGTTATGCTCCGTTCTCAGACTTATGCGAGGCGAAGCCCACTGGCAGTTCTAGGCTGACTCCTTCGCCTCATTTCTTCCCGTCCTTTATGTACTCCCCTCACGCTCGTTCTTCCCCTCGCCCTCGCCCTCCTCCTTTACCTTTGCCCCTTGCACCTCCTTCACAATCTTCTCATCACCAACCGCCGTCTCACCAATAACCGCCTTCTCCCCAGCCACCACTCTCTCCTTCCTGACGTCCAACACCCACTCCCCGGCCCCACTTACCGCGCCCGCAGGATCATACTTGTGCCTAAGAAGATATCCTTGTATTTCCGCAGGGGTGAACTCGTCGGCGGGGATCGCGGCGGCGAACGAGATGGCTAGGGTGTCGATCTCGGATTCCGTGAAGGGTGGGGGTTTGGGGTCTGCTGCGGATGGGGCGAGGGAGTGGTCGTGGTAGGGCGGTGGGGCTCCGGCGGTGCCGTTCGGGAGGAGGGAGTGGCCGTTTGCTTGCAGGTTTGTCGGCATGGTTGGTGTTTTCGGGGAGCCGTTGAGGGCTGCGGCCGGTAGGGCGGTGGCGGTGGCGGTGGCGGCGATGGTCGGGAGATCGCCATCGAGGCGGGTGTAGATGGAACGATAGAGGGCGTGGATGGTTGACGTGTCCGCGTACCCGAATCCGATGGTCAGATCGACGCGGCCCGGGCGACGGAGGGCTTTATCGAGACGCTCGATGTGGTTGGTCGTCATGACCAGGAGACGGCCCTCCGCCGAAGCTACGCCGTCGATGATATTCAGAAGTGCGGAGAGACTGATGCCTTTCGCTGGTTGCTCTTCCGTCTTGGCTTTGGCCGCGGCCTCTTCGGTCGGGGGTGGTTCGTCCGCCCGTTTGGCCGCCATGCCTGCTGTGTCGATGTCTTCCAGCAAGACGATACAGCGCCGCGGAAGGTCATGGAAGAGCCCGGCCAAACCGTCTTCGGTGAGGGAGGCGGAGTTGAGGCTGACGACGTAGATTTTCAAGCGGAAGAGGCCTGCGACTGAATAGCATAACGATGTTTTACCTGGAAAGAAACACGTCAGTACATCCTTCCCAGAAAAGAAACACGTAACTCTTTTGTGACTCGGGCATGCGGCTCTCGCCAAAAAGGAGACTTGCCCGTCCCCGGCGGCCCGTGAAAGAGATAGCCTCGCCGGTAGGGAATGCCGCGGTTGGAGTACCATCTTCGAGTTGAGGGGTGGAGGTAGTCTTTGATGTCGTCGATGAAGTTGTTCTTCTGCGCCTCATCGAGTACGACTGTTGAAAGAGGTCGAGGAGGCCTGGACATGCAGCGCACCCATTGCGGGTCACCTCCATTTCCTGATTTCGAGCCGCGGTAGATGATCGTATTGTTGCTGTCTTTCTCTAGGAACGTTCTCTGTGCCTCTTCGAGAAGTTCCTTTATGATCCCGGGATTCCGTCCAAAGCATGAGATGTTGATCTGCTCCGAGGTGCCAGACCAGAACATGCCCTTGTTGTCCTCTTGTATCCGTGCGAATGAAAGGTATCGATTCTTGTATTTAAAGAGATGGGTCCCGTGCGAGGGAGTGTAGCGAAGGGGTTCGATCTTTTCACGGTTCGAAATGTTGAGCCAGTTGTCCTCGGATCCTTGAATCATATCGAAAGTATCGTCGTTATCGTTATCTCGACGCTCCTCATAATCATAATAGTCTACGTAGACTTCGTTCGAGTTGCGTGTGCCCGCGATGAACTGACACGTCCTCTGCGAGAAGGGTTGGGAGGCAACCCAAGCCTATCAACTTTGAGTGTTACTATTTGAAGTAAAGTTGTTTCACTGACAATCCTACCATGACGTAGTTGTACACCTCGTCCTCCATTCGAATCTCTGCCGTACAGATGAGATACTCACTCAGAGAATCCCGTATGGCTCTCACGCTGTACCTGAGCCCTGCGCCGATCGCGGCCAGTGCGAGGAGGCCTGTGATGTAGAAGGAGACATCGATGTGAAAGTAATGAGAGAACAAACTCGAGACCAGGCTGAACCCGGGAACGAGAGAATCAAGCAAAGGCTGCACCATTACCGGTTGAGATGACATGTTGGGGGAGGCCATCATGAACGCAGAGGGCTCTGTCAAATCTGTCTATGAGATGCACAAATGAGATTAGGAAAGAGAAGTGGAAACATGCGCATCTTGGCTTTGATATACGTTCAATAAGTTAATATCATTATTGACATGGCCATCTGAATCAGCCCATTGAGTCACCATTCAAGTGAATTAGCCGCAGGCAGTAGTAAAAACTGCACCATCATACGTAAGAAAGGCCCCATGGTAAGCTGAGGCTGAGGCTGAGGCTGAGGCCGGGCCGGGCGGTCGAGTTATTGGTCAGTCAGTCAGACCGGACGGAAACTAGTGGAGCAGAGGTGCAGCTGTCATCAAGCTAGACAAGGCATCGCTGTATCTGATGCTGGCTATCACCGTTGACTGGGCTGAGATTGAGGTTGAGATTGAGGTTGAGAGTCAAGGTCTTTAAACTCACCGCCGGCGTTGCCCGCACGACGTCATACGAGCAAGCAAGTGTGGTGGGATACCCCAGCTTAGTCATCTCATCGTTGGTTGTCCACTGACCACCTCACCTCAGGAAAGGATGTAACGCTGCTCTGTTACGCCCTTCTTATAGAGTTCATCGAGAAACAGGGGCGTCCTATAATGACTTACCTCAAGAGATCATCTCCATCTTGCATTTATCACGATAATAACACTCTACACTAATACTCACCCTCTATATGCCGATCTCCCGAAGCACCGCCTGGAAACCACATCTTTGCTGCATATATTTGCAATATCTTCCCCTCGGAAAGCTTCCTTGACATCACATCACATCACATCACAGACGCCATGCGCGTGGTGCTTCACTTCATCCCGCAACAGCAACATCCCTCCAACGTCGTCCCTACCAATCGTTGTAGATCTCATGAGGGGCATCACCGGATTTGGAAGGCACCATGTGTCTTTCATACAAGGTCGAATGCCTTGATCACGGAGGATGGTTTCTTACCGTGTCGTGCTCACAGCATCAGGGGTATACCTCATGTATCGTGGAATACCGCTGCTTCAGTTTATATAATTCCTACTCGCCCTCAGGAGCGCTGTCACGGTTTAAGGTCCTCTTTAGACTTTGTTTGATTATAATTGCTCAGTCTTTCGTTGTATATCTAGACCGTCCGGAGAAGGCGCCGTATCCTTAACTGTTTCATTATGCATTTCTTTTCCTCACCACTGGCTGTCGGCCTCGTCGCATTTACCCTAGGGTCGAATGCGCTTCCAAACCCCAATACCCAGCGTTCTCTGCCTGTCCGAGACCGACTGAACGAACGTGCTGTGAACGGAGATCGCGCCGACGCCGTTAAGGCCGCCTTTACAGCCGCCTGGGATGGTTACTACAAGTACTGTTTCCACCACGATGAACTGCATCCTGTCAGCAATACGTGTGGTGATTCGAGGTATGTGAAGTTACTATCCACAGTAGTTGTAGCTCCAGCTAAGAGTTAGAAACGGTTGGGGAGCGAGTGCTGTAGATGCACTTTCCACTGCTTTGGTCATGCAGATCCCGGATATCGTCAACGAGATTGTTCAATACATCCCTACAATTGACTTCCTCAAGACAAATGAGCAAGTCAGTCTGTTTGAGACGACCATCCGCTACATGGCGGGAATGCTCTCCGGCTATGACCTCCTAAAAGGCCCACTCTCTAACCTCACGAACAACGTAAATCCAACTCTCTCGTCAAACTCTACCTTTACTAACTTACATGACAGACGTCGAATGTCGATGCCCTGCTGGTACAGGCGAGAAAGCTGGCTGACATCCTAAAATACTCCTTTAATACGACAACCGGGATCCCAAATAACGGTCTAAACATTGAGCAACAGACCACTGACGGAAGCACAACCAACGGTCTCGCCACCATCGGCACTCTCGTCCTCGAATGGACCCATCTGTCCGACTTGACCGGCGACCCCCAATACGCGCAACTCAGTCAAGAAGCCGAGTCCTACCTCCTCAAGCCCCAGAACCCGTCCCTCGGCGAGCCCTTTCCCGGCCTCCTCGGCACGAACGTGGACATCAACACGGGCGACTTCACCGATAGCAGCGGCGGCTGGTCGGGCGGCGACGACTCCTTCTACGAATACCTGCTGAAGATGTACGTCTACGACGCATCACGCTTCGGCGCCTACAAAGACCGCTGGACGACCGCCGCGGACTCGACCATCGCCCATCTCGCCTCACACCCATCGTCGCGACCGGACTTGACCTTCGTCGCGCAATACCAGGGTACTGACCTGGTCTTCGAGTCCCAGCACCTCACCTGCTTCGACGGCGGCAACTTCCTGCTCGGGGGCAAGGTGCTCGGCCGCCAGGACTACATCGACTTCGGCCTCGCGCTCGTCAACGGCTGCCACGACACCTACATCTCCACACTCACCGGCATCGGTCCCGAAAGCTTCTCCTGGGACACGAACACGCTTCCCCTCACCCAGGCGGCCTTCTACGAGAAATCCGGCTTCTGGATCGAAAACGGCGAGTACATCACCCGGCCGGAGGTCGTCGAGTCGTACTATTACGCCTATCGCATCACGGGGAATCAGACGTATCAGGACTGGGCGTGGGATGCGTTCCAAGCCATCAACAAGACGACTCGGACGAGTACGGGCTTCAGCAGTATCAGCGACGTCAATGCGCCATTTGGTGGGTCGAAGCTGGATAATCAAGAGAGCTTCCTATTCGCCGAAGTGCTGAAGTATAGCTATCTCATTCAGGCATCGGTAAGTTCGAATGTTTTCTGGTTGAGTTTTACCGTTTGGTTGCGCGACTGACCGACTTGCACTGCAGGACGACGTCTGGCAAGTCGAACACGGCGGCAAGAACGAATTCGTCTTCAACACCGAGGCCCATCCGTTCAAGGTCGCTGGAACCCCGGTTTAGTCCGCTTTCGCCCTGGCGATGAGCAGACCAACCAAGGCTTCCCGTTCCGTTGCGTTGGAATGCTTCGGGAGGAAGGAGAATCGTTGCGCAGAGTTTGACGGCCTTGGCATCCGAGCGAGTTGCATGTGAAATTACAGGGCATCACGGCTCTTATTCCTGATCGGCGCTGAGGGGTTTTGTAGAGTATCTTTATGATAAATCTCGACATCATGGACGGTGACTGCGTTCTCTGAGAACATGCGTACGTGAGACGCTCAGGTTTACTTTCTTGCTCGAGACATAAGCGTCAGGTCCCCTTCGACGATATGGAGTTCAGATCACATTCCACAAACTACCCTAATGCTCCTCATCCTCCATGTCCCTAGCGATATCGTGATCGAAGCCCTACATTCGCCATACCCTTACTGCATGTTGTGTAATCTCAACATACGAGACGTGCTGTCTGCGCCTTATACTTGATTGGATTGAAATCTCATTAGATCAAAGTGGTAACAACGTAGTCGCGACAGATGAGTTTGAGCATGGTTTCATGGTTTCATGGTTTCATTGAGAGGGATGTGTTCAATACATTGGTAACACCCATCCGCAACGAACGCCTTCCTCCTCGCATCGTAAACCTGCCAAATCCCCAACGCGAAAACGAACAAGCCATCTTCAACAGTGCGTCCGCAAAAACCAAAACAACCAAAAACCCCAACCCCCTCACCCCTTAACCTCCACCCCCGAATCCACCCTTTCGAAGCCCTGGCTCCCGAACCGGAGCCCAAGCACCGAACTCCACTCCTCCTCCACCTCGTCCGCAAACCGAACCCGTCTGCGCGGGTCCCGGTCCGTCTCTTGGACCACCCTAGACATTCTTCGTTAACCCCCTTCGTTCATCTTTTTATCGACACACGATGATAGAGGGAAGAGAGAGAGAGAGGGGGGGGAAAGAAACTCACCAGAAGGCCCCGGTCTCGAGCCACGTCCAGATGCGGCCCTCGACCTCCTCCTTCCGCTCCGCGTCCTGCTCGGACGCGGACGAGCGCGAGCTGGGGCTGGGGCCCAGCTTCTCGATGCGGGCCCGCTCGAAGTGCCGGTGCAGGAGGGTGGTCGAGTCGGTTGCGTGCGGGAGGAGGCGGAGGGGGTGGGTGGCGGCGGGGGGGAAGTGGCGGGGCAGGGAGAGGGAGGAGGCTGTGGAGGGCGTTAGGAGGGTATGGGTGAGGTGGGTGTGTGAAGTGAAGAAGGACCCGAAGGTGGAGGTCGGGGTGAGGTAGGGAGAGATGAAGAACTCACTGATCCTCCCAACAGCCGCCTTCGCCAACTCCCTCACCCTCGCCAAGGCCCTCGGACCCCTTCCTCCAGGCACCGACTTCGGCCCTTGGCAGCCGCCCGTGCCGCCGAGCATGGGAGCGGCGGCGACGACGACGGGCGGCTCCGTGGCCTCTCGGCGCGCGTCGATGGCGCCGCAGATGAGGTCGAGGTGTCGGTCGAGTGCCGACACCTCTAGAGGACTGGCCAGGGCCGTTGCCCTGGCCGCCGACACGACGGTCTGGCGTTTGCACGTTGATGGGTCGCCGGTGCGCTGGACGTCTGCGCAGACGGCGAGGGTGACGTATGTGCTGTATTGGCACATCTTTGACGGTTCGTAGGGGGTGATGTGGATGAGAGGGCTGGGTGATGGGAGAGTGGGGCAATGAAGTGAGAAGTGATGGACGAGTGTGTGGGGATAAATCGTAAGCAGGTGTGAGTGGGCTGAATCGATTTTGGGTGAAGAGAAAGAAAGAAAGAAGGAAGGATGTCTGGGAAGACGGGGGACTTTATATACGATGACAAGAATTAAGGGGGAGACTCCATTGCTCGACTAGCAATGGAGATTACAGCTGATGATGAAAAAGTCCATCGTCCTGACCGACGATGGTGAGTGAAATAGGTAAAGCAAGTGAGAAGAAGAACGAAACGGGTGTGGTGTTGATGGGGTGTTGTTGGTGGTCAGTTGAGATGGGAACTTTATAGCACTGTTTCGGTCTTAGTGAATGGAACCCTGGGCTACTAGGCTTAATTTGGTCGACAATTCGCAACGCTCCTGACTGCGTGTAGAGTGGTTTAGACCGAATTTGGAAAGTGTTGTTCTAATTGTGGAAGGTCCATTCGTGCTATGCTTAGTTCGGACGACAAAACGAGCTGCTCCTGCCGCAAGACCATACCTGAGTAAGGCGTGGTTCGCTCCAGGGTGGGTTTAGATGTCAACGCTCCCGTGTCTGCCTTCCTGGACATGGGACGAGAACGAGATGATGGCCGCCGAAGCGCACTGCTCCTTCCTGAAACGGCAGGGAAAGCAACTCTTATATCTTTTTGGGCCAACGCGGGAGAAAGAGAATGAACGAATATTTAACTGATAGAAAGACAGTCTTGAGTGGTTTTGATATGCCATGGATTGAACTACAGTACAGTGATATGCAGGACAACTCAAGATAGAACCAAGGTGAGATGACCGCAGCTAAGGCGGCCATTCCGTTTGGTCTTGCTATGTCTCCCTCAATGACGTAGATATGCTCTGATCGTGGGCAACAGCTGAAACTGGCCGAGACGGAAATACTAATCTGGCTTAGTATACAGTTGGAAGAAGATTATGCCCGATTGAGACGAGCAGAACATCTACAGTAGTCAGAGCGGATGGTGGCTTGACCGTGGAAACAGGTCCAGATCGGGCACGAAGGAATAGACTACTCTTGCACATAGCGATGACAGAATGAAAGCAAAGAACATAATATTGGGGAACATTTTTGTCTTCCTGGACAGTCCAGATAGGGCCAAGGTAAGGGATGAAAGACACAAAAGGCTTTCTGATCCCTATGGAAGATGAAGACTTCCCACAACTCAGATGTTGAATACATAGATCCACATATCCTTGCACTCAAGAGACTAGTGATACTCATCAATGATGACTGGAGTCTGCGCTGATCCTCCACTAGTTCTGGTAATGGGTGAGCGCCGCTTTATCGCTGCGCAAACCAGGTCGATAAGCCCCAGAAAATCTGAGACACATACTTCGTAAAGCGGCAGGCAGTCAACTTGGGGCAGTCAATTCTAACCTATTCTGGGTTAGATTTTCTTAGCTGCATTCATTAGAGTCAGATGGACGTGACTGCTAGTAGACAACCCTTACTAGCGGCGGAGACAACCCTTACTGACATTCTCACTGTCACCCTGTTACTCTTACTGACACCCTCACTGTTGCTCTCACTGTCACCCTTGTTGGCAACAGTGATGGTAACAGTGAGCATGTCAGTGAGGGTGTCAGCGAGGGTGTCAGTAAGGGTGGTAGCGAGGGTGACAGCGAGGGTGTCAGTGAGGGCAACGGCGACAGCGAGGGTGACAGCAGTAGTAAAGGACCCCTACTAGCAGTCACGTCCGTCTGATTCTAGTGAGCGCCTCTAATGCAGGTAAGAAATGCTAACCGAAATAGGTTAAAAGTGAGTGCCCCAACTTGAACTGCCCTGAGTCGTTCCGCACGGTTGCCTTTACTCAAGCCCTCTATCAGGGCTTGGTCTGAATCCCGCAGTCATAACCAGCCTGAAAGTCAGCCTGTTCTCCATAAAGTTATATGAGATGTTATGTGATTCCTGTGAGAACATCCAGTATGATAATCTTGACCAGGAACCCGATGATTCCGGATATGCTGGACATCCCCACCATGCAGAACTGAAGTCTTGCTCGAGTTGTGACTTCTGCAAAATTGTCACCACCGACATAGCTTCCAACGCAGCCCTCAAAGTCAACACCGAATGGCAAGAGCAGCGGATATATCTGCGGGTTTTCCCTTCAAGCACAGCGATAGATGAGAGCGAGAAGTCGAACCTGCTTGTTTACAGTAGTCCTTGGCAGGAGAATGGACGCGATCAGACCACTCTTGCAATCTATGGCCTCTTTGTCGAGCGGACAGAAACCGAACTAAAAGAAGGAAAGCCGTAAGTGCGTTCCTCCATTAGTTGCTATGACTGATTGTTTGCCAGAGATTCTCAGCTTCCAGAAAGCTCTTTGATTGGGGGAAGACCGGTTGCTACCTTCTCAAATACTGATGATTGTTTCCGATTGGCAAATCACTGGCCTGACCAATGTGTCAACAACGATAGAAGTAGTGCTCGTCCTGGTCAAAGCTCCCACCCCTTTACTGAGGCCCATGAGAATAATATGCCAAAGCCGGAACCGAAGGTTCATACTGTCCCGAAGTATCAACGTTGGACCTCCCGATGGCAGTCAAGAGCCACATTTGGTCTGCCACGAAGCGGAAGGGCATGATGCCTCTCAAGTATGGGTGACCTTGAGTCATTGTTAGGGCGGGTCAACTTCACTCAAAACAACTCTCTCAACAGTCGCTCGGTGGCAGAAAGGCATACCACTTTTTATGCTGCCGTCTACGTTCCATGATGCAGTAATCATCACCCATAAGCTAGGTATTGGTCATCTATGGATCGATTCTCTCTGCATTATTCAAGACTCTACTGATGATTGGAAACACGAGGCTGCGCGAATGGGCGATATCTACAAATATGGTTTGCTCAATATCGCCGCCAATGCGGCTTATACATGTCATGATGGCATCTTCTGCAGCAGGAACAACCCTTTTACACCAGTCAGACTACCTCTTCGCAGCCAAAAACACAGTCTAGGTAGGTAGGTAGGTAATTTATTCCGCCCGGAGGCACTACGCCTAAAGGGCTCTAGCGCTATCATCCTGTCAAAACTATTGCTATGTCCATGTCCCACGAAAAGCCCTTGCTGAAACGTCTTTTC
>JAABUJ010002205.1_pt1 | contig 24900 bp, 25 predicted proteins | sample 5559131 | NCBI WGS metagenome assembly JAABUJ01 (sample SAMN10711875, study PRJNA513366) | rock metagenome | isolation source: Antarctica rocks | place: Antarctica: Victoria Land, Mt New Zealand nord | collected 2016-01-07
CAACTGGTCCAGAAGGCTCAGCAAGGATTACGAACTCAATGCCACCTCAGCAGAGGCCATGGTCCACATCGCCTACGTCCATCTCCTCCTCAAACGCACCAGCTAAGTTTTTAGACAGGTTCTTAGAGATCCCTGTATTCCACGAACGCCGCAACCCTGTACCTCGCAGCGAAGCGGTCGGGATGAGCCTGAACATCCGGCTTGTCGCCAAGCAACGGTGAGCGAGACACAATCACATTTAGCGGAAGAACCAAGGAGAACTGTAATGCTTGATGTCCATCCGCCGGAACTCAATGCGGGCCCTTCCGTCTTCTGGTTGTCTTTCCCGATTCCTCTTCCATCTGCAAATCCCCCTTATCAGCCCGGAGCTTCACAAATCAACCATCCTGAAAGGATAGAAACACCTTATAGCTGATTCGTAATGGTGTACAGCGTTGCAACGTTCGTTGAATACAGGGATCCTTCACTGCGTTCAGGATGACGACTATAGGAATGACAAATCGTATTCTGGTTTTCATTCCCGTCTTCTGGTTGTCATTCCCGCAGGGAATCTGCGTTTGTTCCTGCTGTCCCCGCGTCCTCCACACCATCTGCAAATCCGCTTTAGAAGAAGAAAACGCCCCAATCCGGCTGATCCGGATTGGGGCGTTTCACTTTCTACGAGCGATAGTTTACGGCTCAGCGTTCGGGTCAGGCATCTCACCCGGAGTCTGCTCTTCCAACTGCTTTTGCATCTCCTCACGCTTCTTGTCGCGAGCTTCTGCGCGCCTGGTTGCCTTCTCATTCAGTTCCTGCTCGGCGCCCAGCAACTCGATGACGGCCATTTCAGCGGCATCACCCTTACGTGCATACGTGCGCGTGATGCGCGAGTACCCACCAGGGCGCGAAGTGTAACGCGGTGCGACCGTGGTGAACAAACGCGCGACGGATTCATCTGTCATCAAGTAAGCAAGAGCTTGACGCCGCGAGTGTACATCGCCCTTCTTGCCCAGCGTGATCATCTTTTCGACGATCGGACGGCTGGCTTTGCACTTGGTGATGGTCGTCTCGACCCGGTCATTCAAAATGATCGAGGTAACCAGGTTGCGCAGCATCGCGCGACGGTGAGAGGTATTGCGGCCAAGCTTAAAGCCGCCATTCCGATGACGCATGTTTGATCTCCTTCGACGTCCGCTTCTGCGGCGTCGGCTTACGTTGGTACTTTGCCCGATAGGCAAAAACAGCTGCGGTTCGCAGGCGAAACATACCCACAAAGCGCAGTCTAACGGTTAGAAATTCTCCGGCTCGTTCACAACATCGAGGTCATCATCTTCATCCTCGTCCTCGTCATCATCGTCGTCGAACGAGCCATAGCTCGCCGCCAACGTTGCCGCCGGAAGAACTGACGTGGGACCAGGCTGCGGGTTGCCGTTCTCGTCGATCTTCATGCCAAGCGACAAGCCCATCTGCGCGAGAATCTCTTTGATCTCGTTCAGGCTCTTGCGGCCGAAGTTTTTCGTCTTCAGCATCTCAGCTTCCGTCTTCTGGATTAACTCGCCGATGGTCGCAATGTTGGCGTTCTTCAGGCAGTTGTAGCTACGTACGGAAAGCTCAAGCTCTTCCACCGACCGATTCAGGTTGTCGTTGCGCATCGCCGGCCCATCGTGTCCGCCATCATGTCCGGCTTCCATCTCCTCTTCAAAGTTGATGAAGATGGTCATGTGATCCTTCAGCAGCTTGGCCGAAAGTCCCAGCGCGTCGGCCGGAAGCACCGAACCATTGGTCCAAATCTCGAGCGTCAGCTTGTCGTAGTCGGTGATCTGACCCAGACGCGCCGCCTCGACAATGTAGTTCACTTTGCGCACCGGCGAGTGAACCGAGTCCACCGGAATGAATCCGAGCCCCAGATCGCCGTCGAAGTTCTTGTCCGCCGAAATGTAGCCGCGGCCACGCTTCAACCGCATCTCCATATCGATCTTGCCGCCTTCGGAGATCGTGCAGATGTACACGTCAGGATCCAGAATTTCAACGTCCGAGTCAGCTTCAATCATCCCCGAGGTCACGCGGCCCGCAGCATCCGAGCGCAGATACAGCGCCTTTGGTCCGTCGCCATTCAGCTTGAACGGAATCTGCTTCAGGTTCAGGATGATGTCGGTCGCGTCCTCAACAACGCCCGCAATCGACTGGAACTCGTGCAGCACGCCTTCGATGCGAACGGCCGTAACCGCAGCGCCTTCAATTGACGAGAGCAGCGTACGCCGCAGCGCATTGCCGATGGTCGTACCGAAGCCGCGCTCAAAGGGCTGTGCGCTGAATTTGCCAAACTTCTGGGTAAGGGTGTCGTTCTCGACGGCGAGACGCTTGGGCTTTTGAAAACCTCTCCAAAGCATAGGTGTTTCTCCTTTTCCAGCTCAGTCGCGAAGCATTTTGCGACGGCGGATCGTGCGGTTGTGAAGCTGTGATGGTGCGGAAGTACCGTGTTGCCGAGCGAGCGAAAACCCACACTCTCAACAACAGAGTGTGGGACTCAAAACTTCAACTTACTTCGAGTAAAGTTCGACGATCAGCTGCTCATTGACCGGCAACTGCACATCTTCACGCTTCGGCAGAGAGATCACCTTGCCCGAAAGCGTGTCGCGGTTGATGTCGATCCAGTTCACCGACTGCAAGCCCCCGGCAAACTGCTTGGCCGTCTCCAGAATTCCCATGGCTTTCGAGCCCTCGCGCACCGCAATCTCATCGCCAACCTTGCACTGGAACGAAGGAATGTTGACCTTGCGGCCGTTCACCGAAATATGTCCATGGCGAACAATCTGCCGCGCCTGGCGGCGGCTGGTCGCCAGTCCCATGCGGTAGCAGACGTTATCCAGACGAGTCTCCAACTGCTGCAACAGCAGGTCGCCCGTGACGCCGGTCTTGTTCGAAGCCTTCTGGTAATACGCGCGGAACTGAGTCTCGAGCGTAAAGTAGATGCGCTTGGCCTTCTGCTTCTCGCGCAGTTGCAAGCCATAGCCCACAACCTTCTTCACCTTGCGCGACTGACCATGCTGGCCCGGAGGAAAGTTACGCTTCTCGACAGGGCATTTCTCAGTAAAACACTTTGGTCCTTTAAGGAAGAGCTTGACGCCATCGCGCCGACACATGCGGCAGACGGGTCCGGTATAACGTGCCATTTCGTTTCTCCTGAATTGTTGCTTCCACTTCGGGTGTCGATCGCTTTACACGCTGGCAGCGCTTCGTCGCGATCCGGTCAATAGAAGAGCGCAGGGTGAAGGTGTCAAAGTAGCAGCAGTTAGCTGGCTGCACTCTGCCCCACACCCTCGCCCATCAAACTCTACGGCGCTTAGGCGGACGGCAGCCGTTATGCGGCATCGGCGTAACGTCGCGAATCGACCGAACATCAATCCCCGCCGTAGCCAGCGCACGAATGGCCGACTCACGTCCGGAACCCGGACCCGAGACACGCACATCGACCGAGCGTAGACCATGGTCGCGCGCCGCGTTGGCCGCACCCACAGCAGCCTGCTGCGCTGCGAATGGTGTGCCCTTGCGCGAGCCGCGGAAGCCCAGCGAACCCGAAGACTTCCAGCTCACCGTATTGCCGGTCTGATCCGTGATCGTCACGATCGTGTTGTTGAATGACGCCTGAATGTAAACCAGGCCGTACGGGACGTTCTTCCGTTCCCGCTTCTTGAACTTCTTGCCCTTGCCCGCGCCGCCGCCTGTCTTGCCGCCGGCCTTCTGCTGATTCTGTGTCTTCGCCATTTACTTGGTCGCTTTCTTCTTGCCGGCAACGGTTCCCTTGCGCGGTCCCTTGCGCGTACGCGCGTTGGTGTGGGTGCGCTGGCCGCGAACCGGCAGCGAACGGCGATGACGCAGACCGCGATACGACTGAATCTCGATCAGGCGCTTGATGTTGAGCGAAATCTCCTTGCGGAGATCGCCCTCAATCTGCCCCTGCTTCTCGATGACCTGACGGATGGCGTTCAGTTGATCTTCGTCGAGTGTTCCAACCTTGACGGTCGGTTCAATGTCCGCTGCGGTCAAAATCTTTGCCGCGCGCGAATCTCCAATGCCATAGATATAGGTGAGTCCAATCCGTACCTGTTTGTTATTCGGTACGTCGACTCCGGCAATACGTGCCATGTGTCTTCCTTTTCGGGCTGGGTTCTGTCCGGCATCACCGGCAAAACAGGGTTGTGGTTGACGGTCGAGTTCTGCCAGGTTCAACGCAAGCCTTGACTTCGGCTAACTAGCCCGGCAGGGCCGTTCGGGTTGAGTGGGAACTAACCCTGACGCTGCTTATGCTTGGCGTTCTCGCAGATCACGCGAACCACGCCTCTGCGATGGATCACTTTGCACTTGTCGCAGATCTTCTTTACCGATGCACGTACCTTCATTGCCCTTGTTCCCTTCTGCTCGGCGAGTCGCAACGTCTCTCGCGGATTGATCCCGGGCGGCAAACTCGCCACCTTGCTGCTGATTGAACCCTGAATGGGAGGAAACGCCGTGGAAACCGCTGCTATTTGTAGCGGTACACGATACGGCCGCGATTCAAGTCATACGGACTCAACTCGATCGCAACCCGGTCGCCGGTGAGGATGCGGATGAAGTTCTTGCGCATGCGTCCGGACACGTGAGCGAGAGCCTGATGCTTGTTCTCCAGCTCAACCCGGAACATGGCATTCGGCAGGATCTCAACGACCACTGCCATCACTTCAATTGCATCTTCCTTCGACAAACCGACTCTCCTGGTTTTCCTGTATGGCGCGCGAGGCACCACCATCAATACTACCCCGGACCCCCCAACCTGTCCACAAACGCCCAACAGTGGGAGTGTTCTAATGGCGGCAATTGATAATCAATGCACAAGGCCAGATCAGGCTACCGTTGAAGTTAGCGTGACAGGCTAGCGCCATGGAAGGTTTTGCTGAAGTGCTTGTTGATTTTCGCAGTCCTGCCAGTCTTGGGCTCCGGAGTAGGGGCTGACGGTGAGGCCGTAGCAAAATGCGCTAGGAACTTCGCGTACGCCATTCCAGTAGCTGAGATTTACGGCGACTCTAAGGTGTTGTTTAGCGAGTTGTCGCATGTTGAGATGGCGGCCAAGGCTAACCGTGCGGGTTATAAAGCCGCTAGGGAAATCCGGGGAAGCAGATTTGTCGGTAACCGTGACATCTTTCAGCTGCAACGGAGTGTGGCGGGGAATCTGGATATCGCCACTAACGTGCGTCGCGGAAATGTGACCTCTGTTGAATATGTCGATTTGGATAAACGGGCCGTTCCCGATATCACGAATGGAAACCTTTGGTTGCAAAACAGCGGCTTGCGATGCATCGAACGCATCTCGGGTCAACTTCAGTGAGTCCGCAGCTGTCTGCGAAGCCTGGGTGGCGGCGATGGTAGCTTTTCTCATTTCGCAAAGCTGATGCCAATAGACATAGGCTATAAAGACGTTTATCAGAAGCGTAGCAATCCCAATCCAGATCAGCCATATTTCTCCCGTCTTGAGTACTTGCTCCAGCCTTACGGCTTTGGGCTCAATGTTGTCGGTACAGTCATAAGCGGATGCGGCTAGTTTGTGCTTATAACCCACAGGGTGCATTGAAGGAACAATCGGAGAATCGGTTGCTGGTTTCCGCTGAACCTTACCGCCGCTTTCCTCTATTGGCATAGCGCTAATATCCTTGTAGGAATGAGGTTATCTTGAACGTGGATACCACGAAGGCCAACAAGCTCTCAGGATGTTCGAGAAGGCGTCAAGAAAGTATTTCAGGCTCCGGAGCTCGCCACAAGCTCCTTCAACCCACCCGCCAAACGAAACCTACCACGAAGAGCCAGCGTTTGCGCTTAACCCTCCTTGCTTTTGTCAGTGTGCCTTCGGGCTGCCTTATAAGCGCGGAGTAGGTATGGGATCGCCGACACGTTGCCCTTGGAAGCTTCAAAGCAGGCCAGGTCATCTACGTCCTGCAATTGTTGTACCGGAAAGACTGCTGATAGAGGTAACGAAAGAGATGGAAAGCTCATTCTGCAATACCTCTTGACAACAGATAACTCTACGTTATAGAGTACTCTCAATGGCAGCAGATCGCCACCCAACGCCGGAGCCAAACCCATGAACGAGCCCAACAAAATCGAGCTTCAGGACCGTCTGCAACTCATCGAATCCATGATCCAGGAAGGCCGCTCATCCACTGGCTACTGGGGTTGGAGCTTCCTGCTGTGGGGTGCAGCCTACCTGGTCGCCATCGTGTGGAGCTGCCTCTTACCCTACCCGCAATATAGCTGGCTGGTGGTCATGTCTCTAACCACCCTGCTCTTCGGTGTGATCGTACGCCGCAAGCGCACCAGGCGTCCCCAGCCAGAATCAATGCAGAGCCGTGCCCTTGGGGGCATTTGGTGCGCCGTCGGAACAGCCATCTTCCTCTTCGCGTTTGCCGGCAGCGCCAGCGGCCACTTCGAGTTCCACATGTACATGGCCGGAATCGAGATGCTCCTCGGCACCGCACATGCCGCCAGCGCCTTCACCTTACGTTGGCGTCCGCAGTTCCTCATCGCTCTGGTCTGGTGGATCAGCGGCGTGGCTTCTTATTACGTCGCAGCCGCTCACCTCATGCCCATCCTGATTGTGGCCACGCTCATTGGCAACATAGCCTTCGGACTCTATCTCATGCGCCTCGAGTCCACCCAGCGAAGACCAGAGGTGAGCCATGCCTGATCTGCCTGATCTCGATCCGGTCGTCCACGGCAAGCTGCGCCTCGCCCTCCTGTCCCTGCTCTCTACGGTGGACGAGGCTGAGTTCAGTTGGCTGCGCCAGAAGACCGGATCAACGGACGGCAATCTCGGAGCGCACCTGCTCAAGCTCGAGGAGGCCGGATACGTCGCGATGGAAAAGAAATTCATCTCGCGCAAGCCGGTCACTCTTTACAAAATGACCGACCGAGGGCGAACAGCCCTCGTCGGCTATGTGCAGGCATTGCGTCAACTGCTTGGAAGTGCCCTGAACCCCTGACAACGGAAGCGTTTCACCCGTCGCACGTCATTCTGAACATCGCGCGACGAAGCGGCCCCGGCAAGGCGCCGCGCGAATGCTTCAACCCTGAAACAGAAGAGCAGGGCCGCAAGTGCGGCCCTGCTCTTTTGTCTGTCGCTTACTGATTATTACGCGGTGGGTTGGTCGGCCGTTGCTTCGGCGGCGGCGGCAGCCTCCGCCGCCGCCGCGCGATCGCGTTCGATTTTTTCCGCCTTCTTCGTTTCAGCGGTGTTGCGTCCGAGCTCTGCGTCAAGCTGCTCAGTGGTGTAGGTTTCGATGATGTCGCCCGCACGAATATCCTTGTGGCCGCCCAGATCGATACCGCACTCCACACCGTCGCGCACCTCGCCCACATCGTCCTTGTTGCGCTTGAGCGAGGAGATGCGGCCCTTCCAGACCTCTGCCCCGTCACGCATCAGGCGAGCCTGCGCACCGCGCTTGATCAAGCCGTCGGTCACGCGGCAACCCGCAATCTGACCGACCTTGGTGATCTTGAACACCTGCAGCACTTCTGCGCGGCCAGCGTAGTTTTCCTTGTAGACCGGCTCCAGCAGCCCGAACATGGCCTTGGTAATCTCGTCGCGCAGCTCGTAAATGATCGAGTGCAGACGAATCTCCACGTTCTCTCGTTCGGCCACTTCGGCCGACTTACGGTCTGGCCGCACGTTGAACCCGATGATGACGGCGTTCGACGCCGACGCCAGCAGCACGTCCGACTCGGTGATCGCGCCCACGCCCGAGTGCAGTACGCGCACGCGCACCTTTTCGGTGGACATGTGCGCCAGGTCCTCGGCGATGACCTCGACCGAACCCTGCACGTCGCCCTTGACGATGACGTTGAGGTCCTTGACTCCGGCCTGCTTGATCTGTTCAGCCAGCCCTTCAAGCGAGACGCGGGAGCTCTTCGCCAGCTGCGCCTCGCGCTCCTTCATCTTGCGATACTGCGCAATGCCCTTGGCCTTGTCGCGGTCCGCCATCACGATAAACGTGTCGCCCGCATCCGGCATGCCTTCCAGCCCGAGAATCTCGACCGGCGTCGACGGCCCGGCTTCCAGAATGGCGCGTCCACGGTCGTCGAACATGGCACGGATCTTGCCGAACGTATTGCCGACGATGTAGCTGTCGCCCGTACGCAGGGTTCCGTTCTGCACCAGTACCGAAGCCACCGCACCGCGTCCGCGATCCAGCTTGGCTTCGATGACTGTACCCACCGCGGGACGATCCGGCTGGGCCCTCTGCTGGTTGGTGTCGGCGATGTAGCAGATCATCTCTTCCAGACCATCGAGATTCGTGCGCTTTTTCGCCGAGACCTCGACGAACTCCGTATCGCCGCCTAGGGACACAGCCTGAACGCCACGTGCGGCCAATTGCTGCATCACCTTCGCGGGATTCGCATCCGGCTTGTCGATCTTGTTGACCGCCACAATGATCGGCACCTTCGCCGCGCGTGCGTGGTCGATGGCTTCAATCGTCTGCGGCATCACGCCGTCATCCGCCGCAACTACGATGACGACAATGTCCGTCACCTTGGCGCCGCGTGCACGCATGCGAGTAAACGCTTCGTGACCCGGAGTATCGAGGAACACAATCTCGCGCCCGAAGGCAGGCGAGTCGGGCTTGATGATCTTCACCTTGTAAGCGCCGATGTGCTGCGTAATTCCGCCCGCTTCACCCGCCGCAACATCGGTCGAACGAATGGCATCGAGCAGCGAAGTCTTACCGTGATCGACGTGTCCCATCACCGTTACGACCGGCGAACGAACCACTTCAACGCCGCCCGAAGTATCTTCCAGGAAGCCTTCGATGGCCTCGTTCTCAAGCTGCTCTTCGACCGAGATGATGGTCGTTTCCGCACCGAACTGACGCGCCACATCCTTCACCAGTTCGCCCTCAAGCGACTGGTTCACTGTGACGAACACGCCCTTCATCAGCAGCATGGCAATCAGATCCTTGCCGCGAACGTCCAGCTTCTCGGCTAGTTCCTTGACGCTGATGCCTTCGGTGACGGTGATCGCCTTGGTGATCGGCACGGGCTCGCGCGACATCTGGAGCCCGCCGTAACGCGGTGGTGGCTGGAAGCCCTTCATCGGGCCTTCCTTCACCTTCTCGTAACGCTGGCCTCCACGACGTTGGCCGGGACGTGCCGGGCGCATCCCGGCTGGGGGCGCACCGGTTGCTCCGGGAGTCGAGCCCGGGGGCCCACCCGGACGTGCACCCATACCGGGACGCGCCGGGAATCCGGGGCGTGCGCCTGGAGTGAAGCCCGGACGCGGCGGTCCACCAGGACCTCCCGGCCCCCCAGCAGGAAACGTGCGCGTCGGATGCATGGGACGGCGTGCGCCCGGACCCGCAGGTCCACCCGGAGCCGAGCCCATTGGCGGACGTGAGCCCGGAGCACCCATCGGCCCTGAACCACCCGGACGGGAGCGCTCAAAGATTGGGCGTCCGCGCGGAGGCGCACCCGGCGTGGGCGCAGGTGCCGTGTAGATAGGACGCGGGCCCGTCTGAGGCATGATGACGCGCCGCACCTGCGGTGCAGCACTCGCCGCCGGAGCATCCGCAGCAGCATTTGCAACTTCAACCGGAGCCTCGGCGGCTACAGGAGCTACCGGTGCCACCGCTGCTGGCGGCTCAGGCGCAGCAACCGGGGGAGCGGGCGGGCGCGCAGGAGCAGCAACGACAACAGGAGTCGTCACGGGTGCCTTGCCCAGCACACTCGGGGCAGCCGGTACAGGCGCAGCGGGCGGCCGGGGTCCAGCCTTTGCCACGACCGGCCCGGAAGGCAGACGGCTCGCGATGGCGGGAGCCTGCGCAGGCGGAGGAGCAACGATCCGCGCGCCCTGATTCGGCAACGGAACAATGCGCCGCGGCGCAGGCGCGGAAGGTGCAGGCGCAGACGCTGGCACGGAAGCCGCAACCACGGGAGCGGAGGACGCAGGGGAAACAGGCGCAGCCTTGGCCGGTGTAGCCGCAGACGTACTCGCAACTGGCTGCGCAGCACCAGCAGGAGCAGCCGCCGCGACCACCGGCTTAGCCGGAGCCACAACCGTGACGGCGCGCGGGGGAGGCGCATTCCTCGCAGCCTGCTCGGCCTGCTTGCGCTCCAGAATCGCGCGCATTGCATCGCCCGGCTTCGAAATATTCGAGAGGTCAAATACCTTGGGAGCCGCAGCCTTGACTGTAGCCTGACCACGGCTGCCGCCATTCAGGTACGCACGGACCTTGTCGGCCTGGTCGGCATCGATCGAGCTCGAATGGGTTTTGCCCGAGACGCCAATCGCCTCGAGCGCGTCCAGGATGGGCCTGCTCTTCACTTCCAGTTCGCGTGCCAGATCGTTGATTCTAACTTTGCTCATCCGTCCCTTTTTCGTTGCTTCCCGTGCGCCGCTTAGCCGTTCATACAAGCCTCGTTCGAAACGGAAGTCAGTTCGTTAACATTATCGCTGAAAGCCGTGAAAATGCAGCTAACCTGTTCCGCTGGCCTAACCACGGTGATGATCATCCGCGTCGATCGTCTCGTCCGAGATCTCCTGGCTATCGCGCACCAGCCGGTCCATAGAGTCGTTGTTCAACTCAATCTGTTCCTCGCGACGATCCGCGTCCGTATAGCCGTCGAACGCCGACTCGCGATCTTCCTGTTCTGCAATATCTTCAGTCGAAATCGAATTCAATTCAACCGGCGGTTCACCGGCTGCTGCTGCCTCTGCGAGAATCTCTTCCGGGGTCTTCGCCATTGAACTCGTCTCCTGCTCCTCAATCGGTAAGTCGTTGCGCGTTTCGATCACGGCCAGCGGAACCGGGCGGTCTTCGCCCTCCTCGTACTGACCAAAGTAATGGCGCACGGCGACGGTGATTTTCTCAACCGTCTTCTCGCCGATGCCGGGTACCTGCTGCAATTCTTCGGCGGTCATATCCGCCACCATTTCGACTGTGGTGATACCAGCCGCGATCAGCTTTTCGAGAGTCGCCTCCCCAAGCTCCGTCACCTGCTCGATCGGCGTCGTCGGCCCGCCCGACATCGCCTGCATCTGCTGCTCCACTTCCTGGCGCTTCTCTTCCTCGCTCTTGATGTCGATCTTCCAGTTCAGCAGCTTGGCCGCGAGGCGCACGTTCTGGCCCTTCTTGCCGATCGCCAGCGACAGCTGTGTGTCGTCGACGATCACCTCGATCTGCTTGTCATTCAAATCCGTGATCGAGACCCGGCTCACCTTCGCGGGCTGCAGAGCTTTCTCGGCAAACGTCGTAATCTCTTCCGAAAACTCGATGATGTCGATCTTCTCGCCGCGCAATTCGCGAATGATCGACTGCACCCGCATGCCTTTCATCCCCACGCACGCGCCGACCGGATCGACGTCCTTGTCGCGGCTCATCACAGCAATCTTCGTCCGCTCTCCGGCCTCACGGGCAATCGCCCGGATCGACACCGTACCGTCGTAAATCTCCGGAACTTCACTTTGGAACAGGCTCTGCACCAGACTCGGAGCAGCCCGGCTGACAATCACCTGCGGGCCCTTGGCTGCGCGGTCCACGCGCAGCAGCACCACACGCACGCGCTCACCTACCGCAAACTGCTCCAGCCGCGACTGCTCGCGCTTAGGCATGCGCGCCTCCGCCTTGCCCAGGTCGAAGATCACGTCCATCGGCTCCAGCCGCTTGACGACGGCGTTGATGACCTCGCCCGCGCGGTGGTTGTACTCATTGAAAACGGTATCGCGCTCGGCCTCGCGAACCTTTTGGAAGATGACCTGCTTGGCCATCTGCGCAGCGATGCGGCCCAGCGGAGACGTGTCCTTATAGAAGCGCAGCTCGGCGCCAACCTCCACATCCGGAGCCAGCGCACGTGCCGCCTCAAGCGTCAGCTCATTCGCCTCATCCGTAACCTGCTCCTGAGACTCAACAACGCTCTTGTAGACGTACGCGCGGATTTCGCCCGTCTCGCGATCCAATTCAGCGCGCATATTTTCAAGCGTCTTGTAATACTTGCGCGTGGCGAGAGCAATCGCGTCTTCAATCGCTGCGACGACCACAGAGGCTTCTATGCCCTTCTCGCGGCTCAACACTTCAATCGATTCATACAGCGGACTTGCCATATCGTCTACGTCCTTCACTCAAACTTTTCTTCTGTTGCTTTCAATCTGCGCAGCTCGCTAATCTCGGCGACCAGGCTCGCCTTCTCAACATTGCTCAGCGGAATCTCGACCATCTGCTCCGAAACCGCCGCGTTCTTCTTCGGTTTTCCCTTCGGCTTCATCGCCCCCAGGTCCAACGTGAGCACATCCGCTTCAAACTTCGTCAACCGACCCTGAAACTGCCGGTTGGCATTCACTGGGGTAAATGTCTGCAACTTCATCAAGCTTCCGATAAAACGCTGATAGTCGGCGGCCTTCGTCAGCTTGCGTTCCAGCCCTGGCGACGAAACCTCCAGCGAATACTCAACCCCCGGAATCAAATCCTCTACATCCAGCACCGTGCCAAAATCCCGGGCAAAATTCTCGCAATCTTCAAGCGTCGTTCCGGAAAGCATCTCGACCGGCACGCCCTTGGGCAGCTCACTTTGCTCACCCGCCGCAGCCTGCTCGGCCAGCTTCGCGCGTCCCGCAGTATTCTTCTCCAGAAACACCCGTAGAATGCGGAACTTCGCGCCACCCGAAAATTCAACGTCCACCACCTCAAGCTGGTGCGAGGCGGCGACCCGTTCGGCAGTTGCGCGAATTGTATCCAGTTGCACAGCCATGAGCAAAATCCAAATGCCAATTACAGAAACCGAAAAACCTTTGCCGCAAACAAAAAGTGGGCTCGTCGCCCACTCGTCTCTTCCGCCACATCGCCGGCTTGCTCACGGCATCTTACTGCGGCAGAACGGATTCGTCTGCATCTACAAGGATACGGCGAATGTCTGGAAATTTCAAGACCCCGCACGTACCATAAGGCAGGAGAATTCTCATGACGACTCTGACGAACGCAGTCGATGACGGACAAGTTACCGCCGAAAAGGTTGCATTTGCCGTGGGGAAAATTGTGGAACTCGCGAAGCCTCTTTGTATCATTGCGTTCGGGTCCCGCGCCCGGGGCACCCATCAGGCCGACAGCGATCTCGATCTCGCAGTCATAGTCGAAAAGTACGACAGGGAAGCACAGCCCAGACCCATCTTCCGAGCCGATCTCGACGTATGGATGTCCATCGACCTGCTCGTCGTAGACAGCCAGCGCTACGAGTTTATGAAAAATTCCATCATCAGCGTGCATCACGAAATCGCAAATGAAGGAGTCGTCCTCTATGACGCACGCATTGGATCAGTCGATCTTGGAGCTGTTGAACGCATCGCGCGATGATGAAGACATCCTGCGGCTACAGGTTCGCGATCGCGCTTTCGGCTTCCATGCCCAGCAGGCGGTCGAGAAGCTGCTCAAGGCACTGATCGGCGGCCACGAGGTACGTTACGAATACACCCATGACCTCCGGGCCCTCATCGAGCGGCTCACTCTTCTCTATGAAGAGCTGCCCGGCGACACAATCCTACTTGTATCCTTGATCGATTATGCCGGTATCTGGCGTTATCAGGAGCCGCAGCCAGTCTCCCTTGCACACCGGGAGAAGTAAAAAGCGCAATCAAAGGCCTGCGTACCTTCACCTTGAAACGCCTTTCCGGCTTGCGCCCGTCTGTCGATTGGACAGCCGCCGCGAGTTCTCAAGAAACGCTAGACTAAACAGATGATTCTCGCTCCAATTCCTGAAGCCCTTACCTTTGACGATGTCCTGCTCATCCCGGCCTACTCCGACGTGGTTCCGACCCAGGTTTCGACCCAGACCCGCCTGACCAGCCGCATCACCCTGAACACGCCGTTGATGTCCGCCGCTATGGATACCGTCACTGAGTCACGCCTGGCTATCGCCATGGCCCAACAGGGAGGGCTCGGCGTCGTACATCGCAACCTCACAATCGAGCAGCAGGCCGGCGAAATCGATAAGGTCAAGCGCTCTGAATCCGGCATGATCGTCGACCCCGTCACCATCTCGCCCGAACAGCCAATCTCCGCTGCACTCGATGTAATGCGTCGGTTCAAGATCTCTGGAGTTCCAGTCACACAGAACAAAAAGCTCGTCGGCATTCTCACCAACCGCGACCTGCGCTTTGTGTCGGAAACCCATCTGCCCATCGGCGACGTGATGACCAAAGAAAGCCTGATCACCGTTCCCGTCGGCACTACGCTTGAAGAGGCCGAGCACATCCTGCATCAGCATCGCGTCGAAAAGCTGCTCGTCGTCAACGATGCCTACGAGCTCAAGGGTCTGATCACCGTCAAAGACATTCAGAAAAAACTAAAATATCCCAACGCGTCCAAAGATGCGCAGGGCCGCCTGCGCGTCGCGGGAGCTCTCGGAGCTACCGGAGACTTCCTGGAGCGCGCGGCCGCAATGGTCGAGATGCGCGTGGACGCGCTCGCCATCGACTCAGCCCACGGCCACAGCATCCGCGTTCTCGAAGCTGTCCGCGAGGTGAAGAACGCGTTCCCGAACGTCTGCCTGCTGGCCGGCAATGTCGCCACCTATGACGGCGCGCTTGCCCTGATTGACGCGGGAGCCGACGCGATTAAAGTCGGGATTGGTCCCGGCTCCATCTGCACCACACGCATGGTGACCGGCGCGGGCATGCCCCAGATCACCGCTATCTCTGAGGCCGCGCGCGCCGCACGGGAACGCGGCATCTCCGTAATTGCCGATGGCGGCGTTAAGTACTCGGGCGACGTCACCAAGGCCATCGCCGCCGGAGCCGACGTCGTCATGATCGGCTCGCTCTTTGCCGGAGTGGACGAAAGCCCCGGCGAAACCATCCTCTACCAGGGCCGCAGCTTCAAAGCCTACCGCGGCATGGGCTCACTTTCTGCCATGGCCCAGGGTTCGGGCGAGCGCTATTTCCAGTCGCAGGATGATATTGAGGGCAGCACTGCAGCCAAGCCGCAGTCCCTCACCTCCAGAGAAGGAGGCAACCAGAATCGCCTTGCCAAGTTCGTCCCGGAAGGGATCGAAGGCCGTGTCCCTCATCGCGGACCGCTCGAGGCAATGGTTTACCAACTCGTCGGCGGCCTGCGCTCCGGAATGGGCTACCTGGGCTGCGCCACAATTAAAGACCTGCAACAGAACTCCCGCTTCGTCCGCATCTCAAACGCCGGCCTGAAAGAAAGCCACGTCCACGACGTCGTCATTACCCGCGAAGCTCCCAACTATCACGTCGAGTAGCCTGGAATACTTCTTCAAGCGTATTCCCTGGAACTGATTCGCCATTCCCGTAAGTCGTCATCCTGAACGTAGTGAAGAATCCCTGTATTCGCCATTCCCGTAAAGTCGTCATCCTGAACGTAGTGAAGGATCCCTGTATTCACCGAACGCGACCATACTGTCCACCATTGCGAAATTAGACATAGGTTTGTCATCCCGGGCGCGGCGGAAGAACCTGCCTTTACCCATCAAAAAGACCGGGTTGCATGCAGATTCCAACTGCAATCTATAGCCGCCCACGCTTGCGCAGCAGCCAGACCAAATACCCCAGCACGAGCAGATTCAAAACCAGCAAACCGATCCGGAACGGCGTTGCTTCCCGCACCAGCTCAAAAATCTCCCACGGCAAAAATAAGACCGTCAGGATCAAGGTCAGGTACTCTGCCCAGATTTTATGGAGCAGCAGCCCCGTGCCCTCGACCAGAGTCACGGCTGAATAGGCAAAGCTGGCCGCGCCAAGCTGCATTAACCGATGAGCATCCACCACGCTCAGCTTGGACATCAGCAAGTTAACGAACGTTCCCTCAGGCTCAAAACGCAGCGACGTCGCCATGCGTTTGATTAGAATGCCGATGTCCTTGTGCATCAGGTGAATGATTCCCAGCCCAATCGCAAAGAAGAACACCGTCTGTAGCAGCTTGAAGATCCCAATCGCATCCAGGCCACGGTCGCGTCCCCCACTCACCCTGGCGCACGATGAAGTCTCGGGCGCGCTGTTTCGCTGCAAAACCGAATGCAATTCCGCGTGCTCCTTCGTCGGTCTCTGCAGTTTGTTCCCCACCTTCGCTGAAGTCAGTTGACCCGCTCGTTGCCGCCTTGTCAACGTAGCGGGGCACCTTTCCCGCTGGCACCAATAAGTCGGCTCACCGCTCAAATTCTCTCTTGCTCTTCAGAAGCATTCTTTTTCTTACATCCAACGGAATAGTTTGCAATCCAGACCCATTCAAGCTCCGTAATGTTTACGAAGGCCTGATGGAACCGATGTCAGGAAGCCATAGAGCTACAAATTCGCACCAAAAGGACGACTCAACCATGAACGTAAAGAAAATGATCCTCGCGTCCACCACTGCTGCAATCCTCGCTGTCGCGCCGTTCGCAGCAAACGCGCAGAAGTCCGACCCGACGGTCGGCGGCGCGCCCATGTACCCCACCAAGACCATCGTCGAGAATGCGGTCAACTCACCGATCCACACCACCCTTGTTGCAGCGGTCAAGGCAGCCGGCCTGGTTGACACGCTGAACTCCAAGGGTCCTTTCACCGTCTTCGCGCCCACCAATGATGCATTCGCAAAGCTGCCCGAAGGCACCGCCGATAATCTGGTCAAGCCCGAGAACAAGGCGACTCTCGTCAAGATCCTTACCTATCACGTGGTTCCCGGCAAGATCAGCTCGGAGCAGCTTGAGAAGGACATCAAGAAGGGCCATGGCAAAGCTGAACTGAAGTCTGTTCAGGGCGATGAACTCACCTTCACCGAGCCCACCCCCGGCGCCATCACCATCACCGACGAAAAGGGCGGCACCGCCAACATCACGACCGCCGATGTCTTCCAGTCCAACGGTGTCATCCACGTCATCGACTCTGTTCTTATGCCCAACTAAGTTCCCTCCCCAGACTTGGTTCTCCAAAAGAGAGGCGCCCAATTGGGCGCTTCTCTTGCGTCCAATCGAAACCAATACGCCAAGTACCCACCACGGAAGCATCGTCCAAGGTACAAAGAAAGTAGAATGCGCTACACCTTCGAATCAGAACAATGGCTACCCTACCCTGTTGAGCAAGTCTTCGCCTTTTTCGCAAACCCTGAAAATCTGCCGAAGCTGATGCCTCCATGGCAGCAGACCCGCATCGAACGTTGCCGGCTTGTGCCCGCACCACCCAGCCCTCAGCACGAACTCTTATCAACTCCTGCAGCGGGTGCCGGCACGTCGATGACGCTTACCTTCCGTCCGTTTCCGCTCTCCCCATTTCGTATCTCGTGGGAGGCCGAAATTTCAAAGTTCGCCTGGAACGATCACTTCTGCGACATCCAACACAGCGGCCCGTTCGCGTATTGGCACCACTGCCATTACGTCTCTGCCGCAACGCGGGAAGGCACTGCGGGTACGATCGTCCGCGACCACGTTGTCTATGCCATGCCTTTCGGGATCCTCGGCAGAATCGCACAGCGCATCGCCGGAAACGCCCAGTTCCGCAGCATCTTCAACTACCGTCATCGGCGCACAGCCGAGCTATTAGCCGCAGAGCACTAACCCTTGCACTTAGGTTCAGGATGACGACTCTACAGGAATGCGAGATCGTTTTCCACGAGGTAGTAAGTGGATGTAGAAAGGCCACTTCCGTCTTCTGGTTGTCATTTCCCGGAGGGATCTGCGTTTGTTCTTGCTGTTACCGGGTTCTCTACACCATCTGCAAATCCGCCTTAGCGTCGCTTCTCCAGCATCCAGGTCAGGTTCGCCTTCACTGCCGGCCACTCGTTCGGCAGAATGCTGTACACGCAGGTATCGCGAATCGTCCCGTTCTTCGCGAACGAATGATTGCGCAACACACCATCGAACTTCGCGCCTAGCCGCTCCACCGCGCGCCTGCTTGCGTGATTCATAAAATGCACCAGGAACTCCACCGCGATGCAATCCAGTGCCTCAAACGCATGCGCCAGAAGCAGCAACTTGGCCTCGGTATTGAGGGCCGTTCTTTGCACCCGCTGTGCATACCACGTCGATCCGATCTCGACTCTGCGGCTCACGGAGTCGATATTCATGAGCGACGTCATTCCGACCGCGCGCTGCTCCGCCGGATCAATCACGGTAAACGGAAGCATCGCACCCCACTGCTGCAACCCGAGCCGCCGCTCGATCTCGGCACGCATCTCCTCGGGCGCTGGCGCGTGCGTGAACCAGAGCTTCCACAACTCACCGTCGCGGACTGCCTCGGCCAACTGCTCGCAATGTGCAGTCGCGAGTGGCACAAGCACCACGTTGCGCCCGGTTAGCGTCACAGGAGGACACAATATTGTTTGCGGCGGCAATTGGTCGCGGGACGCAGGCATAAGCTATCGTACCGAACTGTCGTCGCGTCCACACCGGTAGCAAACGTACGCACTTCCTGTATCCGCAGGCTAACGCGAACTCACTGTGCGCGCATCGACCAAATCCCGCACAAAACCTGCGGCCTTCTCCATCGCACCCTCTGCCGTCAACCCGTATTTCTCCTTCAGGGCCTCCGGCTTGCCGTGTTCGATGAAGGCATCGGGCCAACCAACCCGAACGATCGGCACGGTCAGTGCAAGCTCATTCAGGCACTCGAGCACTGCGGATCCAAACCCACCCGCCAGTACATGATCCTCCAGCGTAATCACCAGACCGCAACGGCGTCCGTACTCGCCCACAACGTCGCGATCAAGCGGCTTCACAAAGCGAGGATCGATCAGGGCTGCACTCAGGCCCTGCTGTTCAAGCATTTCAACCAGGCGCTCACCTTCAATGAACATCGCACCGAGAGCGAATACCGCTACGTCTGAACCGTCCCTGACCACCTCGGCGGATCCAATCTTCAGCGCTTCAGGCTGGGCCTTCAGAGCTACGTCAGGCCCCGTTCCGCGCTGGTAGCGAATCGCCGAAGGTCCCTCGTGCAGCATCGCCGTATACAACATGTCGGCCAGCAGATCCTCATGGCGCGGAACCATGTGTACCAGATTCGGCACGCTTCTCAGGTAGCTGATATCGAACAGCCCATGATGGGTCGGCCCGTCGTCGCCACTCAAACCGCCACGATCCATACAGAACACCACCGGCAGATTCTGCAGGCAGATATCATGCACGATCTGGTCGTAAGCTCGCTGCAGAAACGTCGAGTAGATAGCGCAAAAAGGCTTGTAGCCCTTGATCGCCATGCCACCGGCAAAGATGACCGCATGCTCTTCCGCGATCCCCACATCGAAATACTTCTTCGGGTGGTTTGGACGGAATAGATCGAGAGCTGTGCCATTGGGCATTGCCGCCGTGATAGCCACAACCTTATCGTTTGCGTCTGCCAGCCGCGACAGTGTCTCGGCAAAAATCTCAGAGTAAGTCTTCTGCGCCGCAGCTCTGGTGGCACCTGTCTCAGGATCGTACGGTCCGAGCCCATGAAATTTTTTCTGGCCCTCGATCGCTGGCTGGAATCCCCGCCCCTTCTGGGTTATTGCATGCAGAAGCACGGGCTTGTTCTGTTCTTTCAGGAACTTGAATGTCTCGATGAGTAGCTGCAGGTTATGTCCGTCAATTGGCCCATAGTAGCTAAGGCCAAACTCCTCGAAGAACATCCCACGCCCAACAATCCCTTTGGCCGCTTCTTCAGCTTTGTGGGCTACATGCCGGGCAGCCTTGCCGCCGAACCGTTCCACCAGACCAGCCGCCTTGTCATGCAGCGAGTTATACGTCGAGTTGGTAACAATCTTGTGGAAGTACCCTGCAATCGCACCGACATTCTTGTCGATCGACCACTCATTATCGTTCAGCACAACAATCAAACGTCGAGTCTGTGCAGCCACGTTGTTGAGTGCTTCAAACGTAATTCCATTCGTAAACGCAGCATCTCCGCACAGCGCCACAATGTGCTCTTTACCTCCATTGCGATCGCGCCCCACGGCCATCCCGAGCGCCGCGCTCAGTGCGGTTCCTGCGTGTCCCGCACCGTAACTGTCATGCTCGCTTTCCGTGCGCAGCATGAATCCATTCAGGCCGTCCGGCTGGCGAATCGTATGGAATTGCTTTTCTCGCCCAGTTAGCAATTTGTGCACATACGCCTGGTGGCTCACATCGAAGATCAAGCTGTCGACCGGTGTGTCGAACACGACATGCATCGCAATCGTCAGTTCCACAACCCCGAGGTTCGGCCCAATATGTCCGCCCGTTTTGGCTACGGAAAGGATCAGCCGCTGCCGAATCTCAGCTGCCAGCTGCGTCAACTCGGCAATGGAAAGCTTCTTCACATCGGCGGGCGAGTTGATCGTTTCGAGAAGATTGCTCATAGACTTTGAGGGCCCAGCACTGCGCTTCTGCATCGACATAAAGTATACGTCGCACCTGCTCAGCCGGACTGTTACTCGGCCATACCCTCAACAACCACCTGACTCGGCCGCTCACTCCGAAACTCACCTTCCCAACGCGCCACGACCGCGCTTGCGAGGCAATTACCCACAACATTCACCGTCGTTCGAGCCATATCCATCAGCGCATCGATCCCCAGGATCACGAAAATTGGTTCCGTTGGCAGATGAAAGGTACTTGCCGTCGCGAGCAGAACAACCAGCGTCGCACGCGGCACACCCGCCACTCCTTTGCTGGTCAGAATCAGCGTGCCCATCATCAACAGCTGCTGCCCCCAACCCATGCGAATGCCCGCTGCCTGCGCGACGAAAATACTGGCCAGCGCCAGATACAGCGTCGATCCATCCAGGTTGAAGCTGTACCCCGCCGGGATGACAAAAGAAACGATTCGTCGTGGAACGCCATAGGCCTCCATCGCCTCCATCGCACGCGGCAGCGCGGCCTCGCTGGTCGCGGTTGCAAAGGCAATGGTCGCAGGCTCCGCCACCGCCAGCAGAAAACCTTTGACGGGGAGCCGCGCCAGCAGCGCAACCGGCAGCATGACCAGCAGCGCATACGCAAACAACGCCCCGTACAGCGTCAACAGCAGCTTGCCCAGGTTTACCAGCACGCCAAGGCCCATGTGCCCCACCGTAAACGCCATGGCCGCGCCCACTCCTATGGGAGCGAAGTACATCACAACATTCGTGAACTTGAACATCACCTCCGACAGCGATTCTGTCAGGCGCAGCACCGGCGCACGCTTGCTCTCGCTGAGCGTAGCCAACGCAATTCCAAAAAGAACCGCGAACACCGCAACCTGGAGAATCTGTCCGTCTGCGATGGACTTCGCAAGATTCTCTGGAAAGACGTGCAGCAAAAAATCATCCCAGTGCGTGGGAGCGACCTTCACCAACGTCTCCGTCGTACCCGCCGCTGCGGGCAGAGCAAGTCCCACGCCCGCCTTCGAAATATTGATCGCCGCTAGGCCGATCACCAGCGCCAGTGTCGTCAAAATTTCGAAGTAGATCAGCGACTTCATGCCCATGCGCCCCACTTGTTTCAGGTCGCCGTGGCCTGCAATTCCCGTCACCAGCGTCGCGAGGATCAGCGGCGCAACAATTGTCTTGATCAACCGCAAAAAAATGTCCGAGAACACGCGCAGCCCCACCGCAAAGGCAGGCGCGTCGAAGCCAATCTCCGCGCCCGCAACCATCGCGACAAAGATCCACGGGGTCAGCGTTTTTCGCCGGGCGGCAAACACACACAGCGCCAATACCGCAGCCCAGCGTAAAGCCACAAAGACTGTTGGCCCATGTCCCTGCTGCGCACGTGTGAACACCCCGCCCAGCACAAACAACGCGGCCGCACTTGCCAGAAGCGTCCGCTCGATTGAATCTTTGCTCATCCGAGCAAGATAGCAGGGCAGCGCACATATCAGCATCGTTGCGAAGGTGCAATGCGCTGTTCCGGGCAACCACTTCAATTCAACCCGCATTCCACTAAGGTGAGGAAATATACTTGAAGACAAAGAAGAAGTCCGCAGCACTCGCTGATCCCACCCAGATCAAACCGTTCACCAAAAAAGCCGACGAGAGTACGTCCGGAGTCGCGAAGCCCGGCGAAAAGCTGCTGCAAGTCGTTATCGAAACACCCAAGGGCAGTCGTAACAAATACAGCTTCGACGAGGAACAGAAACTCTTCGTACTGAAGGCCGCGCTGCCTGCCGGAATGGTTTTTCCGTTCGACTTCGGTTTCGTTCCGCAGACGTTAGCGGACGATGGCGATCCGCTCGACGTGCTCGTCCTGATGGACGAACCTGCCTTCGCGGGCTGCGCGATCATGACCCGCCTCATCGGCGTCATCAAAGGCGTTCAGGAGTCTCCAAAAATTGAGCCCACACGCAACGACCGGCTGGTCGCGGTAGCTGAAACAACCCACATGTACGCAAATATCAAAAAAATGAAGGATCTGCCGAAACAGGCACTCCGGAAGATCGAAGAGTTCTTCGTCAACTACCACCGGCTCCAGGGCAAGAAGTACAAACTACTGGGCTGCAAAGGAGAAAAACCAGCGCTCGAGCTGATCGAGAAAGCGCGCAGAAACGCCCGCGCATGACCGACTAGGGTGGCTTCCAGTTATCATCCCGTATGGGAATGTCTTGGTTGTCATTCCCTACTTGGCTGTAATCCTACTTCGCTGTCATCCCTACATAGTTCTCTTGCTTTACTTGTTGTCATCCCCGCAGGGGATCTGCATTTGCTTATCCCCTGTTGCAACCGTTTCCCATCCAGAAAGTGGCGTACCCACCTAAGCCAACCCTTCTTTCTCAATAGTTTGGGAGCAAAAGCCAGACTTCGAGCGCTCTTCTCAGAAACTTTTCTCCGTCCCACTAAACCTGACCAAGAAGATTTGGCCGCTTCGCCCGGAACAGCAGAAACAATCCCACGCCCATCGCGGCCACAGTCGCCATGGCAGCGAATCCAAGCAGCCTCAGCACAGCAACCGTGTATCTGCCTTTGGATGGCACATAATTGCAGCAATAGAGCAGAAACAAATCCTTCGCCGACGCGATCTTATTGTTGGAGGCATTCACCAGCGCAAGCCGAACGTCGCGTGCGGGATAATCGATTCCCGACAGGTACTCCGACAGCACGCCGTCCGGTGTCGCAAACATGATTACGCTCGAGTGAGCGAACTGGTCCATCTTTCCGTCCGGCCCGGGAACCTGCACGTAATGGAATCCCGTGGCCGCACTCAGCGCCCCGATGGACTCAGGTGTGCCGGTCAGAAAGTGAACACCGGCGTCTGCATCCGGCTGCGCCAACTCACTGACAAACTGTTGCTTTGCCCGCGCTCCGTCTGCAGCCGAGTCGGTCGGATCAATGCTCACCACAACGACGTTGTATTCTTTGCCTGCCTTGAATCCGGTCGAGCGCAGCCCCTGCGCCATCCCGTGCAGTACCTGCGGACAAAGCATGGCGCAGCGATAGTAGACCAGGGCCAGCGCCACAGGCCGCCCGCCGAACTCCGCACCCAACGTAGTCGCCTGCCCTGCCGAATCCTTGAACTGCAAATCCATGGGGAGCTTCTGATGCAGACGCTGCACCACACCCGCGTCTTTTAGATAGGCCGGCAGATCGCCCTGCGCTGCCGCTCCCAGAGGCTTGCCCGCGTCCATCAGTTGCGCCCGCGCCGAACCCCCGCCATGCAGCAGGCACAGCATCAGAAGCATGGCCAGGAAAACCCGTGTCTGTCTGATCGAGTGCAAACCAGCCCTCCATGTTTAGCATACGCCGCAAGTCCGCCAGAACGCGGTCAGCACGCATTTGCTACGCTTACCCATCATGCGTATAGGCATTCTCCTCGCGTTCACCGCAAGCCTGCTGGCTCAACCGCATTCCTTCGCGACCCAGGCTGAAACTCCTCAGCTTTCCACCCAGACCGGCACTCAGACCTCCGCCCAGAGCGCCCCTCAGGCGTCTCCCGAGCGCAGCATTCCGGCTGCGCCCCTGCACCAGCTCATTCCGCTTCCGCCGCACGCTCCAGTTACGCCTGGTCAGGTTAAGCTCATTGAACTAGAATCCCGCTTCGCCCAGGACGTGGCCGAGCGAGGTGGCAAGGGATTCTCCAGTTGGTTCGCAGACGATGCAGTCACCTTGAGCAACGGCCAGCCTCCCGTTCGTGGCCGTGCTGCAATCGCGGCGGCCGACATGGCTCCCGCCAGCGACATGGGCTATACCTGGGGCCACTACCAAGGCCTGACCACCGATAGCTCAGGCCATCAGACCAGGCAGAGAGGACGCTACGTCACTATCTGGAAGAAGCAGGCAAACGGTCCCTGGAAGGTTTCGCTCGAGGCCAGCGCCGAAGATGCACCTGGTTCGGGCGCATTCTCCCTTCCCTAGTGGTTAGGGAACCTTTGATTAAGTCCAATTGAGCAAAAATAAGTGCCCTGCTTTCAGTGCGCCGAATCTGATCCGTAAACACTTAATCAGAGGTTCCTTAGATCAAATCCCATAGCTAACGTCGTCATCCTGAACGTGGTGAAGAGCCTGCCCTGTAAGGGATCCCTGTATTGCCCGAACGCCGGCATCATCTCCACCATTGAGTAATAGGTATGAGGAACGTGGAGATTTTGAGTGTCATCAGTGTCATCTTCGTGCGGCGTTCAGCCAGTCTTTCCTTTTTCAGCCGTTCCTGTTACACCTGTTAACTAGTTTGAAGTGGGCCCAGAGCCCCACGGCGCACCCCGGTGCCGTAACCTGTTTCAACAGACAGTAGGTTTGAAAGCGATGGCGAAGGCAATCTGGAACGGCCAAGTGCTGGCCGAGAGCGATACGACCCAGACGGTCGAAGGTAACATCTATTTTCCCGAGGAGAGCGTCAAGCGCGAGTTTCTCCGTCCCAGTTCTACAACGTCCAGCTGCCCGTGGAAGGGTCAGGCCCGCTACTACAGCCTGCTGGTCGATGGCCAGGATAATCCTGATGCCGCCTGGTACTATCCCGACCCCAAGCCCGCCGCACGCAATGTCAAGCACCACATAG